>Ga0209254_10001550_pt1 | contig 20680 bp, 24 predicted proteins | sample FrelakmetDIP11DI_FD_187148 | JGI IMG/M metagenome (GOLD analysis project Ga0209254, IMG submission 187148) | Freshwater lake sediment microbial communities from the University of Notre Dame, USA, for methane emissions studies - DIP11 DI (SPAdes)... | ecosystem: Environmental > Aquatic >...
GTTAATGTGACTAATCCAGTCGGCTGGTGGCAGGTAATAAACGGTGATGTTATTACCAATAACAGTTTATTTTCCCAAATACCCCCCTCATGCACCTTGCCTGTTTGCGACCCGGTCTTTATTGTTACTCCCGTAGGAGGCCATCCGGGGATCCCGACCTTTATCGGAACATATGATTTCCAGTCCGGAGCCGGAGTGGGTACGGTTTCTGATACCAACTGGTTGGCCCGGGCGGGCTATAATGCCACAACTTTATATACTTATGAATATTTTAACCGGCTAATTCCGGGAGACACGGTAAAAAATGATATTAACGATTCGCTGATTAATCCAAATTATCTAAAAACTCAAGGATCGGTCTCTCCCGATGGCTATAAATGGTATTTCAGAAGCGGTGACTTGACTATGCGGGGAGAGCCGACACTGGCCCAGGATAAAGTTGTCCTTTTTGTCGATGGTAATCTCAACATTGACGGTATTATTGACCTTACCAACGGTCGGGGTTTCTTTATGGCCATTGTTTCCGGAAATATTACCGTTAATTCTGGGGTAAGACACCCCAGCAGTAGTCTGCCGGAATTAACCGGTATTTTTGTTACCAACGGCAACTTTGTCAGTGCTTCCGATACTAATGAATTGTATATAAGAGGAATGGTAGCGGCCTACGGACAAGCCCGTCTAGGAAGAGACCTGCCGGATAATAGTCAAACACCGGCCGAAGTTTTTGAATACGGACCGGAAATGATTTTCCAAATGCCCCGGTCGTTTAACCTCAAGCGCACCCGCTGGAAAGAAGTCACTCCATAACCCTTTAACAAGAAGCTTAATAATTGAATTGATCAAGAAAGTAAGTTTTAAAAACCTTAGCAATTCAATATATGATATATCATTATGTCACACATAAGTCATTGGAGACGGGTTTGTGATAATATTTTTGAAGTATAATTAAACAATGATTGTCTATTTGGCGAAACATACAAACGAGGAAGAACTAAAAAAGGCACAGACGGAATTCGGTGATTATATTAAGGTCACAGTTGATATTGATAAGAAAGTTGCAGTGATCGGAGGTCAGCTCCATTCCGACGGAGAAAAAGTTTTACTTGAGGAAGGTTCGAAGCAGGAAAATATTTGGGGAGGCGGGTTTGATGTAAAAAGCGGAAGAGTAGATACTCAGGCGGTAATAAACATCCGGCCAAGTCAAAATAATGATAGTATGGAAATACTTAGTTCGGATATCAGAAAGAAATTTATTAAAATAGCTGAAAATTTTTTAAAATGACTAAAAATAAAAAATTAAATATCGCCTCCGACTTAAAAAGAATTGCCTATTGGGTAGCAGTGGGTGACGAGTCAAAGAAGGAACTAATTAAAAAGCTTTGGTGTACGGTAGGGCACCAAATACAACAAAACAAAAATCCCATAACTGTTCTTAAATATCGAAAGGAACGTTTAATACTTGCTGAAGAAATCCTACTTACCAGTATCAGACTCCAGTATAATTAAACAATGAAAGTTTATTTTGTTAGACACGGGGAGTCGGTCTCCTGTGCGGCTGATATTTTCCAAAAAGACGACGATGTACTTTCCGAGAAAGGAAAAGAACAGGTTAAGGTTCTGGCAGAAGAGATAAAAATATTATCTATCGACAGCTTCTATTCAAGCCCTTTTATCAGAGCACAAGAAACGGCCGAAATAATTTCCCAACAAATTGGAAAACCTTTTGAGGTTTGGGACAACCTTTTTGAAGCAAGAAGTCCTAAAGAAGTTGTAGGAAAACCGTTACGTAATCCCGAAACCAGAAAGATTAGGAAACTAATAAAAGAAAATTATCACAAAGGCAACTGGAAATATTCAGATGAGGAGACGTTTGAAGAGTTAAGGGTGCGGGGTAATGAAGTTGTCGAAAATCTATTAAAAAAACCAGAAAAAGAGAATGTTCTATGTGTTTCTCACGCGGGGATTATTAAAATGATCGTGACCTTGATGGTTTTTGGTGATTTACTTACACCAGAGATTTATTGGGCTTTCAAATATCATATGCACTCCGACCACGCAGGTTTAACGATATGTAAATACTCTCCAAATCACGGTTGGTGGGTGAACAGCTGGAATAAAACGGTGCTTTAAGTTAGGAATTCTTTCGTAATCCCTGAAGATACGAAAATATTGGCTCTAAAGAATTACCTTTCAAGTATTTCTCGGCATTTTCCCAAAATTCGTTTAATGATTCATAGGGATAACCCCTTCGTTCATATTCCAGAGCCTGAAGAGCCATTTCCAGTTTATCGATTTGTTTTAAGAATTTTGCTTCCAGTGTTTTTTGCTCGTTGAATTCTTTCAGAAGGTCAATATATTTCTTCGCATCTTTATGACCGTTAAAAATATTGGCAATCGCCGTTAGCTCATCCTTGTGTTTGGCTTTTGGTGAGGATAAAACATTTTTTCCGGTCTCCCATTTAATGTCGCCGATATTAATTTCGCCCAAATCATGAATTACACACATTTCCATAAGCTTTTCGCGATTTAGAGAGCGGGGAGTAAGAAGTATTACCATAAGTTCCATGCGCCATGTATGGTCGGCTACGCTTTCGGCTTCATCGACGCCTTTTAAAACCCAGCCGGTTCTTTTAACGTCTTTTAGTGTGCCCGCTTTATCCAAAAGGTCAACAATGGTTTTTATTTGTTGTTTAGTCATTGGAGTAATCTATGTATTTTATACTATTAATTCCCAACCCTTTATTTTCGATGGCAATTTTATAAACAAGCTTCATATCGGGATGAACTATTTCAACAGGCTTTAGTTTTAAAAATTCGTCTTTCTTAAACCACCGACCGTCTATAATTCCCGGATCAATAGGTTTTTGTTTGTGATCGATAACACCGGAGCCGAAGACAATGTATAACCAGGACCTTGATTTATTTTTGCACTTATAGCAGCCGACTAGGGAATTAATCTCGGAATCATAGCCGGTTTCTTCTTTTGTTTCTCTTTCAGCCGCCTCAATTAATCCTTCACCCAAATCAACCGAACCGCCCGGTAAATTCCACCTGTCCTTACCGATTTTATTTTTGTCCTCTTCCTTAATAAGGTAAATCCTTTGTTTACTATCAGTGAGTACAATTCCGACAAAGCAATCCATTGATTTCTTTGTTTGTTCGGCAATAACGGAAATTTTCTCACCTAACTCCTCGAGTTTATCAAAAATCGCACCTTCTCCCTTTTGTTCTTTATGACCAATCATCTGAGCTAGAGAGATGCCTGTTATAAGTGATATGTTTGACAGGATTTGGGTTGGGGGAATAGCCCGGCCGGTCTCGTAAGCAGAGACTGTTTTATCGGAAACACCCAGTTTGTTTGCCAGTTCTTTTTGAGAAAGTCCCGCCTGGGTTCTGGCCACACGGATATTTCTAAAAAGAAGAAAAGTATTCTTCACCCGTATATTCTATCTTGATTAGAATGTAAGGTCAATATTAGCCTCAAGGACTTGACAAGATTCTAATGATATGATAATTAATCTAATTAGACTAGAGCACCTTAACTTAAGGAGATAAAGGCGAACATCGGGACTAGCCATCCTCTCAGTGTCGGAAGGGATGTTCCGACAATCCGTTACTTTGCGATGGATTGAGGAGTTGAGTGATGGGCAAACAATGGACGTCCAAGGCCCAAGAACTGGCAAAAGAAATGGGTCTCAAACTGGATCGCCCAATTTATACGGGGTCTGATCAGTTCGTCAAGACTACCCCCCAGGATGCTGTATCGGCGAGTTTGGCATTCGAACAGATTTCCAACACGGGGGCGAATTGCGGACAAGATCCAGCCAACATTCCGAGTGACGACAAGAAGTAGTTGATCTTGCGAAAACGAAATGAATCTCTGGATGGAGAAAGGGTGGGTTCCAGCCTATACCAAAGCAAACGCTTTACCCTTTCTCCAGTTTTTTAATTAAGAATATCTATAAGAGTATATAATTTAAGAAATAATATATGGAGAAAATAGATTTAAAAAATATTTGCTTAGAGTATTTACCCCGATATGAATCGGAAGGTATAGATGTGTCGTTAGATAAACTTATAAAATTGGCCTTAAGAGCATCGAAAAAAGCGGTAAAAACTTATATTGTATTGAAAGAGCCAAGAGTGTGCTCCGAAAATATATATATAGACAATTGGGTAAGAGAAGAACTGATACGCGATTTTGCAATTAAAACTGTAAAACCTATTTCTTTAAAAAAACCTCCTGCATCTTTCAAGGCATCAGCAGATTTTTATTTGCTTCTTCCGCCTGAACTTCATAGACATCTCATTACGATATTTTTTAATTCTAAAGCGGAGAATCGTAAAAAGACATGGAATAGCCTTAAACTTCCAACAAAAGAAATAGAACAAAAATTTATTAGGATGACAGAAGAACGTATTAAGTTTGCCCAAAATAAGGGGTACGCAACATATGTCGATATGTTTTTGGATAAGAACAAGATACCTAGGAGCGATTACGAGCGGTTTTTAAAGAATATAGACAAACTAGTTAAATATTGCAATTCAAATCTGCCTAAAACTGGTGTTCATCCAGAATGGTTTTATTCGGAGTTTAATCTACCCTGTTTTATGTGTAGGCTTTCTTCTTTTCCGTTTAAATCCTTCGATGAGGTTTTAGATTACGTAGTAAAAACAAATAAAATATTGGGTAAATTTAAGCAAAAAGTGATTATTAAATTTGGTGAAAAATCAAAGATGTCTTATAAAAAAGAGACGGACAGTTTCGAAATAACCATTAGTAAGACAGTTAACATACGGCACCAAATAACAGATTTAGTTCACGAACTTAGCCACGTAATCGACTACCTCCAGGATTTAAGTGCAGGGAAAGACTTATTAAGTAAAGGAAAATATGTACGAGAAAAAAGTGCGTTGATAATCGAACTTTCGATTCTGAAAAGGCTATCGCAACCTTGGTACCAATCTAACTTTAGTGAGGCGTTACAATTGTTCCGTAGACTTTTATTTGAAATTGAGCTCTATTCTGATCCCGATCAAGATTTGAGTAAGCTGTATGCCGAAACGTTTAACCGCTGTTTTAAACTAGCAAAACAGAAAAGCAACCCGGCTTATATATTAGACGAGCGGATAAGCCTTCTTCCGCTTGATGCCTTGCCGCATGCCATTGCACACTCAGAAGTTATTCTTGAGATGATGAATAAATAACCCCTAAGCATTATTATGGAATATCTTCTCGATTTCCTTCTCGATTTTTTCGGGGACATTTCCTAGAAGGCCGATATTGAGTTTTGAGTAATCGAATATTTCTTTTGCCATTTTATCTAAATCTTGTTTAGTAATTTTTTCGTATTCCCCTATATAATCTTCCGGAAACCATATTTCTTTTTCGTTCAACTCCTGATTTACGAAATACTCCGCAATCGAGCCTGGATTATCAAATTGCATTAATGTTTGTGCGGATATAAAATTTTTTGCCGCATTGATTTCTTTTTCGGTAACACCCTTTTTTGTAAGAAAATCAACTTCTTCTTTAAAAACCCGGACTGCTTGTAGTAATTTATCAAAAGGGGTAGAACCACTTATATAGAGATCACCCATATAAAGCATTAAACTTATATCACTGAATATCTTGTATACATATCTTTCCTTGTCCCGAAGTCGTTGGAACAGTCTTGATGCGGAACTTCGGCCCAAGATATGATTTAGTAAAGTTAAGGCAATTCTTTCATGGCGTGAGTGCTTTATACGACCAAAGGCAGGAAAAGAAAAGTAAAAAGTAATTTGTGGACGGGGGTCGGCCTGACAATATGTTAGGAAATTCGAGTAGTCGTTTGTTGAAAATTTCGGTTCTTCCATTTTTTCCCCGGGAGCTTCTTTGCCAAAGGTTTTACCTAAATATTTTTTTAGTACCTCAACCTCAATGTTTCCCGCGACAGAAAGGACCATGTTTTTTGGGTGAAAATATTTATTCTTCCAGGAAATAACCTTTTTCTTGTCAATGTTATTTATCGTGGGAGGAGTACCCAGTGGGCGATATGAGTAAGGGTGTGTTTCTTGTTTAAAGCGCTTTCGATATATTTCATGAAAAAATCTTCTTTCGGGATTATGCCAGAAATCGTTAAATTCGGACACAATTACTGAACGTTCAGAAAGAAGACTTTTATTATCAAACAATTGTTTAAAAACAAGCTCGTAAAGAATATCTAGTCCAGTTTTGAAATTAAGATTGGGTAGTTTAATCCAATAGAAAACATTTGAACCGGAAGTTCTTCCGTCTTTAATTAAACCGAGATTTTGGGATATTTGAGCAAGTTTTAACGGGGTAGGATATTTCTTTGTTCCAAGAAATGACTGATGTTCTAGAAAATGTGAAATCCCGCGCTCATCGGGCTTTTCATAGACGGCTCCAGTCTTAATGTAAAGAACGGCACAAGCGGACATAACAGAATCCATTTTGTAATGAAGAACCGTCAAACCATTAGGAAGCACAAATCTGGTAAACGGATATTGTTTATTCATAGTACTAGCTGGATTTTAGCATAATGGGTGAATTACTAACGATTTTTAGGGTAAAATAGCGTCGATGGAAAAACTCACCATAATCAAGCTCGGCGGTAGTCTTATTACTGACAAAGAGAAGCCTTTAACTGCCAATGAAGGCGTTATCCGTCGATTAGGAAAAGAAATTTTGGAAGTTTCTAAAAAATACAAAGGCAAAATAATTATCGGTCACGGCAGCGGCTCTTTCGGTCACGCCATAGCCGCCAAATACCAAACCCAAAGGGGGCTAATTAACAAAAATAGCTTGGAAGGAGTAGCCAAAGTTTCCGATACGGCAATTGCTTTAGATAGAATAGTCATAAAAAACCTTCTAAAGGCTGGGTTAAAGGTTGTTTCTTTTTCGCCGGGCAGTTTTGCCGTTTCGAAATCACAAAAAGCTGATAAATTTTTCTTAGGGGCTATTGAAGAAGCGCTAAATATCGGGATTATTCCGTTAGTTTACGGCGATGTTGTTTTTGATAAAACTCAAAGTTTTACGATATTTTCAACAGAAATAGTTATTGGCATATTAGTTAAAGGATTGGCTAAATATTATAATATCGAACACATTATTTATATCGGAGTGACCGACGGTGTATATGATTCGAATAAAAAAACGATTGGAAATATTACCCCCGCCAATTTCGGCAAAGTCAGAAAAGCTATCCACGGCTCAAACACAACCGATGTGACAGGCGGAATGATCCATAAAGTGAAAGAAAGTTTGGACTTGGTAAAAAAATACAAGACGAATATTTATATCATTAACGGAAATAAAAAAGGAGCTCTCAAAAAGGTAATTGGCAAAAAAAAGATTATGGGTTCACGGATTAGCGCTTAAAAATATCCGTATCAACGACCATCAGGTTATACCAAGCCTCTTCGGTCAGGGTTAGCTGTTCTCCCAGGTCAAATCTGGCAATAACCTCGTCTTTCCAGTCGTTTACAATCTTTGGTAAATCTAAACCCCATACCAATTCACAACCGATTCCATAAGTTGCCCGTTCGTTTCGGCCAAAAAGGGACTCCGGATCAATTTCTTCAAGGAGCCTTGGTAGGTCCTTCTCGCCGAGGGCTTTTGCGCTTTGCCAATTTGGCCGTAAGGTCTCAGCGCTTAATCCCCAAAAGGCCAACTTTTGTTCCAACCTGGCAAGACCTTCAGAATTGGCAGATTCAAGAAGAACAAGCAATGTGCGTTCTTTGGTCATTTGGCGAAATTATACCCTAAACTGGTAAATTGACGAAGCAAAAGAGTATAATAGGCTACTCAAATTAATTCCCATGCGAAGATTTATTATCGGATTTTTCGTGGTTGTGGCTACGCTTGTGGCTTTAGCTTCTCCGGCTTATGGCCAGAGCCGTCGTGTTTCGTTAACTCCCACGCCTACACCTACGCCGACGTTAACACCAACACCGGCGCCACCAGCTGATTTAACCCAGAAGACGTTAGAAACAATCGGGCCCCTAGAAAAGATATTAAACGATCAAAAACCGGGGAAAATCTGGCCGACTAATCCGCTGAAGCATGCAATTCGGGCAAGTGTTAAATCGGGCGTACCCGCCAATACGATTGTTCTTCTTTTACTTCTGCCTTTAGTTGCCCTGGTTATTGCCGCTACTCGACAATTGATCGGTATCCGCGGTTTCGGTATCTTTCTGCCGGCCGCCTTATCGGTTGTTTTTGTTGCAACCGGCCCCCTTGTTGGTATTGGCCTGTTTTTAATTATTACCGTAATTTCCACCTTGGTAAGAATAGCTTTACGCAAACTAAAAATTAAACTTCAATACTTGCCGAGAATGGCCATTATCATTTGGTCGGTTTCTTTGTCGGTCCTTTTAATCCTTTTTACGGCACCAATCATCAAATATCCGCCGATGGCCAACGTTTCGATTTTTGCCGTTTTGATTTTGGCCCTATTAACCGAAGATTTCATAAGAGTCCAGTTGGGAAAGAGTATCCGTACGGCTCTGGATTTGACAATGGAGACTTTAATTTTGGCCTTAATATCTTTTCTGGTACTTACGCTTAAGCCCGTTCAGGCGTTTGCCCTTTTAAATCCGGAACTTCTACTGGCCTTAATCTTTGTCGCCGACTTTATCCTCGGAAAGTACGTCGGCCTAAGGTTTATGGAATACATCAGATTCCGCAAATTAATAAGTTCATAACTTATCCATGAATTATTCCCAAATCCTTGGTCTTAATGCCAGAACGCAGCTGTACTCTTACCGCTACAATACGCATAAAGGTAGAAAAATTTGTGATTCGAAAATTCAGACAGCCAGAATTTTAAAAAAAGCCGAAATTTCTCACCCCGAAATATTCAGAAAATTCAAAAGCCCAAGAGACATTGAAAAGTTTGATTGGGAGACCTTACCCAGAGCTTTTGCCCTTAAACCTTCACGGGGCTTGGGCGGCGAGGGGATTATTGTAGTCAAGAAAAAATCCGAAGACGGCAAAGCCTGGATTACGACCCAGAGAGAAAGAGTCACCATTGATGATTTTAAACTCCACATCCTTGATATTTTAGAGGGAGCATTTAGTCTTGGAAATGTGCCGGATGTGGCTTTTATACAGGAATATGTCGGCCGACACACAGCCTTTCGCAAATACGCCTACCGCGGAACGCCCGATATAAGAATTATTGTATTTAATAAAGTGCCTTTGATGGCCATGCTAAGGCTTCCCACTAAAGAGTCGGGCGGGCGGGCCAATTTACACCAGGGAGCACTCGGCGTTGGCATTGATATTGCAACCGGGATAACAACCAAGGCCATTTGGCACGGTCAACCCGTCCGCTTTAAACCCGGGACAGAACGAAAATTAAACGGCATAAAAATACCCGACTGGACGCTTAGCTTGGAAACGGCGGTTAAAGCCCAAATAGCGGTTGGAATGGGTTATTTGGGGGTTGATATCGTTCTTCATCCCGAAAGGGGACCTTTGGTCCTTGAACTTAACGGGCAGCCGGGTCTGCAGATCCAGTTAGCCAATATGGCGGGACTCAAAAAAAGAATAGAACGGGTCGAAGATTTGGATGTTCGGGATGCAGCCCACGGTGTTAAAATTGCTAAAGCCCTTTTTGCCGCCAGGTTTGCCGATCGTGTCAAGGCAGAGGAGGGAATTAAGACGGTAAATATTTGGGAGAACATAAAAATTGTTTCGGGAAAGAAAGAAAAGGTCGAAGTTCAGGCAAAAATTGATACCGGTGCCTGGAAAACATCTATTGATGAGGATCTTGCGAAAGAACTCGGTATTTTGGACAAAAGCAATGTTTTATGGACGAAAGTATTTAAAAGCGGTTTGGGAAGGGAGAAAAGAAAAGTGATAAGCCTTTCTTTTTATTTGGCCGGTAGAAGAATTAATACCTTGGCGAATGTTGCCCATCGAAAACATCTGCGCTCGCGGGTTTTAATAGGAAGGAGGGATTTGGCCGGTTTTCTGGTTAATCCGGGGAAAGAATGAAAAAAATATTAATTTTGGTAGATAAGGTCGGGGTGAAAAAGGAACTTTTTGCCGAGCTTATAGCCCAAAGGCTAAAAGATAAAAATATTCATATTACCTTAGCCCGGTTTTCCGACTTGTATATTGAGGTCAGCGAAAAAGCTATTCATATCGAGATTGAGGATATACCGATTGCCGATTTCGATTTGGTTTATTTTCGAAGAGCCGGAGATAAGTTCTCAAGTTTGGCATCATCCCTGGCAGTTTGTTTAAAAGAATCAAGGATTAAGTTTTTCGATTCGGCCTGGAGCGATGTCGGCCCGATCGGGAGCAAGTTTACTTCGCTGATTCGTTTGGCGCAAGTGGGTTTGCCGATTTTCCCGACTATTTATGTATGGCAGACGAATATCGAAAAATATCAGGACAGAATTATCAAAAATTTCGGTTTTCCCTTAATTGCCAAAGAGCTTTCGATGCAGAGGGGTAAGGGTGTATTTATGGTTAACTCCCTGAAAGATTTAAAAAACATACCTCTAAAGGATAAAGCGGGCAATGACAATCATTATATGTTTCAGAAGTTTATCCGGATTAAAGACGAATACCGCGTTTTGGTATTAGGAAATAAGGCGGCGGTTTGGGAAAGAAAAGTAATTACGACAAAAGGCGAATTCCGGCACAACATTTCCTTAGGAGGTGTTGAAGAATTTATCCCGATAAAAAAAATTCCAAAACAAATTGCCGAAGTTGCCGTCAAAGGTGCGCAGGCCTTGGGTCTTCAAATAGCCGGAGTGGATGTGGCGGTGGAGGATAAAACCGAGCGTGTTTGGCTGGTTGAGGTTAACCGCGGGCCCGGTCTTACCTATGATACAAAAATTTCTCCGGAGATAGCCGAAATTGCCAAATACTTAGGCAGCGAGGCAGATAAATAAATGGCGGATATAAAAGTCGGGATGGCTTTTTCCAAAGAATTCCGAGGGAATTCTCCTCTGGGACACATTCAAATAAAACGTCCGGTTTACCTGCGTCTATTGCAACTTTGTCAGAATAAAGGCTGGGGAGTGTATATCCTGACTAAAAAAACGTATCAGGGAAACGGCATATTCGAAGGCAGTTGGAAATATTCAAACGGCAAATTTCACAAAGAAAAAAAAGCCGTTAAGATCGACCTTGTTTATGACCGAAGCGCAGGGATTCGGTTTCCGCCCGAGGGGGATAACGGTGCCATATGGGTCAACAGAAGAGATTTTAAAATACTTTGTTGGGATAAGTGGAAAGCATACCAAGAAATCAGGAAAAACATGCCCAGGACTTTTTGGGTAGAGAACCAAAAAGACCTACCAAAGGTTCTACCCAAAATAAATACCGATTGGGTGGTCTTAAAACCCTATAACGGACTAAAAGGCTTGGGAATATTTATCGGTCCCAAAGAAAAAGCCAAACAGTTTAAATTTGCCAATAAATATAAACACTACATCGCTCAGGAATTTGTCGATACATCCAAAGGAATTCCGAATGTTGCAGAAGGACTTCACGATTTAAGGGTGGCAATTGTTAATAATAAGGTTGTGTGGTCGCATGTTCGAGTTCCCCCCAAAGGAACCTATTTGGCTAATGCAGCGGCCGGCGGAATTTTAACGGAAATCGATTATCGTAAAGTTCCTGAAAGTATAAAAGGAATTGTGAAAGAAGTGGCTTGGAAGTTTAATGAAGAATACGATAATCCCTCGTACAGCATCGATTTTGGCGTAGGTAATGACGGCAGGCCAAAAATATTTGAAATTAACGATCAGATTGGTTTTCCGAAGTGGGAGATGAAAAATCGCGATGTTTTTTTAAGCGGGTTGGTTAGTAATTTTCAGCAAAAAATAAATAAATAACCAGATTTGCTATAATACCTCTGTTCTTTTCAAATCAAACATATCTCGAAGGGAGGGATAAGATGTTAAGAAGGTTGAACCCAATGGTCTGGATATCTGTTTTGACGGGTTTCGCCATTTTAGCGGTAGCAACGATTCGTTTCCCAAGACCGGTCTTCGCACCTTTCGTTTTCGGAGGAGGACTGGTTATCGTCTCGTTCGGGATTTTGTTTCTGGCAATAGCTCTTAAACGGCAGGTTTTGGCAGGCTTTTTTTACGCAAGCCTGGTCCTGTATCTGATTGGACTGGGGATGTTGGTTCTTTCTCTGGTCGAGTTTGTGGCCAGATTATGATGTAAACGTGCGCGGGAAGGCTCCCGTAATACTCTTTTCCGCGCACGAAGTTCTTCTTTGATATTTACCATCTTGTAATAGCCTAGTAAATCTTGTTATTATTTTTGGTATGGATCCGACTGCTCAACCAGTACCATCAGAAGCGTCACCGGCTGACGAAAATAATACAACGGATGAATCCCCGCAAAAAGCTGATGAAACTTCATCGGAATCACCGGTACCTTCGTTTGTAACTCAAGCGGTTGCCCCCGTGTCCGAACAGCCGATTGTGGCGACAAATGAACCAAGCCCTTCGCTTGACTCACCCTCTTCCTCAGAAACTTCTGTTCCAAGCCAAGATATGGAATCGATGCCGCCAAAAGAGAATGAAGGGAAATTTGGCTCAGGCAAGAAACAAGGGCTTTTAATAGGAATTGTCGGCTTTCTTCTTGTAATTGCCGTAGGTGGGGGAATATTTCTGGCGACTAAATTGAGCCAAAAGACGCCGGTAGAGGAAGAGGCGCCTGAGACGGCCATTGAGACAGTAACTCCAACACCGGCTGTAGTTGGTGCGTACACGGGCTTTGTCGAAGGAAATGTCTGGAAAACAGTTGGAGAAAATAAAACCACTCTGGCTCAGGGTAGCCAGGTTCCGGAAAAGGCAATCGTGGAAACAGGTGATGACGGAAAAATTACTTTCACCTTTGACGGTGGGAGCCTTTTGTATGTCGGACCCGGAAGTGTAATTACCATCGTAAGCGTTGAGCCGAGCGACATGCAATTTACCCTGGATAAGGGAATTATATATACCTTTGTTGACAGTACGAAAACTGCCAAGTTTAGTGTCGTTTCGGGCACAGCGGTTATTTCGGCAACGGGTACGGCTTTTTCGGTTGAAAAAGACGATTTAGCGGGTGTTAATGTCTATGACAGTAAAGTCACAATTACTCAGGCCGGGACAGAAACAGCGGTGGAGGCAAATAAACGCTGGATTGAAGGATCGGCCCGGCCAATTACCCTAAATACGGCCGAACTTAAAACCGACAATTTCTTAAGCTGGGCGATTCTGGCTGAAATAACCAGAATAACGTCTCAGACAGAAACAACCGCGTCACCCTCTGCAAGCACCACCGGTAGCAACGCCTATCTTGCCGCCCTGGAACTATTGGGCATCGAGAATAGCGATTTGGTTAAAGCTGCCTTTTTGAAAACCAAAATCGGAAAAATAAAAACAATTACGCTGACCGGTCAAAAGAATTCGGATGGGACACTAAAGCTAAGTTGGACGCCGGACGGATTAGGCGAGAGCGGCTTTAAAATAATTTGGTCAGAGACACCGACCAAACCCTATCCGGGCGACAAAAAGACTTCTACGCCGCTTTTTGCTTATGAGAAAACAATAGGCCCCATAAAGAGCGGCAGTACTTGGTATTTCCGGGTTTGCGAGTGGATGGGAACAACCTGCGGCGTCTACTCCAATGAGCTTCCCGTTAGCTTTTAATTAGGATATCGGGACGAGAAGATAACGCTAAATAATCTTTTGTGAATTACAAAAGATTATTTCTAATATCTTGTTAACTTAATATCCTAATTATTTAACTTCAATGGTTGCGCCTGCGGCTTTAAGTTTATCAACAGCCACCTTAGCATCTTCTGCCTTGGCGTCTTTTAAAACTTCTGCCGGAACTTGCTCGGTCATATTCTTGGCATCCATTAAAGTAAGGTTTTGATTAATCTCACGAAGAGCCTTAATGACGCCAATTTTATTGGCTCCGGCGCTTGTGATTAATACAGTTTGAGTTGCACCTCCTGCCGATTCTCCGCCTTGGGCGGAAGCATCTGTGCCAGCTTGTGTAGCTACTGGAGCCATTGGTGCGGGTGCGGCGCTGACGCCCAGTTTTTCCTGTAGGGCGGTGACTAATTCGGATACCTCAAGGACGGACAATTTGGCGATTTCGTCAACCAATTTAGCCACATTACCGGAAGCTTTTTTGGCTTCTTTCTTTTCTTCCTTAACTTCCACGATGACTGTTTCTTCTTTTATTTCTTCAGGTTTTTTTGTATCGGTCATTTTTTTCACCTCCTTAGGTCACCTTGGATGATTTAGCCCTCCAATTGTGACGTCTTCTGATTTAGGATGTAAAGTAATTTTTGCGAATTTGCATTTAGAGTCTGTAGCAAACCATAAGAAGGGCCCGTCAAAATTGACAATAATTGACCCAAGAGGGCGTCGCGTCCGGGTAGATTGGCCAGTTTGATTAACGAATCTGTATTTTGGAAGCTACCGTCGATGACTCCGACCTTTATCCGGGGTACCTCGAATTCTTTACTGAATTTACCCAAAACGGAAAGGGGAGCGAGGGCATCTTCAGCGGCCAAAATCAAAGCTGTTTGACCTACCAAAACGGAGTCAGCCAGAACCTGTGCATCGATTTTTGCCGCATCCCCGGCTCTTTTTAAAAGTGTGTTTTTGACGACCATTAATTTAGCATTAACTTCCAAAAGGCGTCTTTTAAGTTCTTGTTGGGCTTTGACGGATAATCCGGCGTAGTTAACTAAAATGACGCACTTGGCCGATTTAAGTTCTTCGGTCAGATTATCAACGAAAAATATTTTTTCTTTTTTCTTCATTTCAATAAAAAAACGCGCCCGAGGCGCGCTATAAATAGCTTACGATTGCCTCGGCATGTCTTATATCCTAACGGAAAGCATGCTGTCTTAGGACAAGAAGTATTATATGAGAAGCTGTTTAATTAATCAAGAAGAAATTAACCCTTATTTTCCCCTGCTGCGGGTGGCGGAGTTTTTGGCACTTGAGAAATTTGGGCGATTCCTTCTTTGGCATAGCCCTTCTGTAATTTCGGTTCTTCTCTTTTTATCCATTCAGGCCGATTATCAGTAGGAGCTTCGGGGGTAGAAGTCGGCGAAGCTAAAGAAGCTTGAGTTTCCACAGTATTTTTTTCTTGGGCAACAGAAGCTACTTGTGCTCCACCCTCGCCATATGCTTGCCGGTATCTCCATTCCGGCTCAGGGGCACTTTGGGATACGGGGGCTTTAAGACCGCCTTCCGTACCGGCGGGCGAGGCCTGAGGTTTTTGACCGAACATTTTTGTAAATAGACCCATTTTCCAGATTAATCCTATCAGAGTGTTAGTGGCTAGTCAAATATTATCCTTTTGGAAATTTTGTTACAAAAGATATAGAATAATAACAAAGGAAAAACTTGAAAGAGGTAAGATGAAAAAATTAATTGCGGGATTGTTAGTCTTTGTCAGTTTATTTATTGGAGCCAAAATTGGTTCGGTGTTAGCCCAGGAGGAGCCGTCTTCATCGGGCGTTTCCCGCTCCGATATAATCCTGCCGCCCCAGTCGGAACCCGGCTTTTTGGGACAGGACCATTTCTATTCGGTAACCTTTCGGGGCAACGGGGAAGCGGTGGTTGCCTTTAAAGTCGTTTTGACGAATAAAAGCGACAAACCCTTAAATCAAGTAAGTTTAAGAATTCCGAAGGTAACACCGAGTGAGATTTTCGCATATCAGGTTTTAAGAGAGCCGGCTTGCATCAGATACTTGACGAATAATTCTTGTGCGGAAACGCAGGAGCCGGATTACTATGGCTACTACTGGTCCCGGTCGAAATACCAGAGAGCACAAAACGAGTTTTCGGGCGATACCTTAAAGATAGATTTGCCGCAGGCAATTTCTTCCGATAAGTCGGGTAGTTATTTGGTTTATTTCCGCTCATTCGGTTATGCCAAAAAAGATATTTTTGGGGCTTACAAATTCACGTTTGAAACGGCCCAAACCGCTGATGATATAAGAAATTTGACACTCGGGATAAGTACGGATTCCGATTTGGTTTTACGGGGAGCCAAAGGAGAAGTCCAGTACCGATTTCAGGACGCCACGGCAACCCTGAAGACGGGTGTCGGCGGAGTCGCGCCGGCCGAGTCCGGTGCGATGGATACGTTTTATAACCAAATCGGTTATGGTACTTTGAATAAAAACGCGACCAGCTTGGCTCCTTTGGAAAGCTATAAAGTTTCTTCCAGTTATGCCAAAAATAGGTTGAGTCTTTATGCGAAAGAATTATTTATCGGTTTGGCAATCCTATTGGGCTTAATTGCCGCTGTCTTTTTTGCCGTACGGTTATTTTTAAAAAGAGGAAATCAGATAAATACCCAAGCATCCAAGATTGATGTCAAAACTTTAGCCGTAAGTTTAGGTTTAAGCTTTGGAGCTGCTCTTTTAGTTTTCGGATTTAGTCTTTTAATTATCTTTTTGACCTCTTATTTGATCCGTAATGTTGCTTATGACCTCCAGGCCGTTGTTGCTATTTTTGTCGTGGTTGTATCTTTTGCCATCTACGCTCTGTTTTTGTTTGTGCCGGGCTTATACCTAGGGACAAAAAAGGGAATCGGCTGGGGGATTGTTACCGTATTTATGACGGTATTTTGGTTGCTTATTCTGATGGGAATCGGCTTTCTAATTTACTTTGCTTTAAGAAGTCCTTCTTTATATCCTACACCAATGCCTCTGGGGGGAGCGGATCTTAAACAATATTAACTTTTATCGAAGGTCCCATCGAGGCTTTGGCATAAACTTTTAATATTTGTTTTTCTCCGCCGAGAGCCTTAATTATTGCCTCTGAATTTTGAATAAGCTCTTCATCTTTTTGGCTGACCTTGCCGATGACGGTGTGGATTAAAGGGGCCGCTTTTTCTGTTTTTAAATTAAGAGAACTTGCGGAAAAGTCTTTAACCTTTTTAGGGTCGGATATTAAAGTCCCGTTTTTCGGATTGGGCATCAATCCTTTTGGCCCCAATATTCGCGCAAAAGGAATAAGTTGCGGCATCATCTCGGGGGTGGCCAAAAGAATGTCAAAATCTATTTTACCGTCGGCCAATTTTTTAACTGTTTCGTTATCAGCCAGCTCAACCTTCTTTTCTTTTCCGGCACTATAGGGGAGAGAAAGACCGGCCGAGGTACCGATTTTTTTGACAACCAGATGTAATTCAACACTTCCGTCGAAGGTGGAATAGGAGGTTTCCTTAACAAGCTTTATGGCCTCAATAAGGGAATAATATTTTCCCTTTTCAATTTTTAACTTGGCTGTTTTGTATTTCTTGCTTCTATATTTTTCGCTTTTTTTCTTTTTACTTTCCTTGACTTCCTCGGCGGTTTGGGCGGCAGATGGTTCAATCTCAATTGTTTTTATCCTTTGTCCGCCCTTTAAACCGGCGATGTGAATTTTTTCTTCTTCTTTTTTGGCCTTTTCCTGTTTTCTTTTTTCATAAACTTCCTTACCAGCGAGAGTGGTTTTTTCCTGGTCGGCTACAAATGATGTTTTGGTTTTACCCATATTTATTTTTCGATTGTAACGCCCATTGAACGGGCTGTTCCGGCGACAATTTTCTTGGCGGCTTCCAAATCCGTCGTGTTTAAATCATCCATTTTATCTTTAGCTATTTTTTCAACTTGAGATTTGGTTAAAGTCCCGGCTATTTCCCGGGGCGTTGCTCCGGATCCCTTTTCCAAACCCAATTCTTTTTTTATCATTGAAGAAACCGGAGCCTTTTTTATTTCAAAGGTAAAAGTACGGTCTTCATAAATGGTAATTACGGCCGGAACGACTTCGCCTTTCATTTCCGAGGTTTTCTCGTTGTAGGCCTTTACAAAATCCATGATGGCAACACCGTGCTGTCCCAAGGCAGTACCGACCGGGGGAGCCGGCGTGGCTTCTGCGGCTTTTAGATTAATCTTGACAACGGTTTTTATTTTTTTGGCGGCCATGGCTTTAATAAATATTAATAATATAAAACAAAGACTTACGTATCGAGAAGACTACATCTGAAGCTGCTCGATACATTTATCGTATCTTCCGCCACAAGCAAAAATATCTTAGGCGGTAGGGGAATTATAACAGAAGTATTCGCAGAGAGTAAAGTGTATAATTTTTATATGTCGGAAGACGGATCGGAAAAGACGGCTGTTTCCCGAAGGGGGTTTTTGAAACTATTAGGGATTGGAGTAGGCGTGGTCGCGGGTAAAAAAGTAATTGACGCTGCGGCTGAGTCTCAGTGGGATCCGTCAAAGCCGGAGCATTTAAAAGAGTTTTTGGGTCAAGAAGAACTTTTTGCTGGCTTTCATTACAACTATACCGGAGTGGTAGAGCTAAAAGCGGGGACTAATATATTTTATAAACCGACTTATTATGAGGCCGGAGGTCAAAGCTCGGGAAAGACTTTGATTAATGAAGTTAATGAAGAAGGGGGTATCCGCATAAAAAATCCGTTTATTTTTCTGCGCGCCCCCATTGAGGGATATTCAAACCCAGCCAGAATAAAGCAAGTCGTAGGCCCTGACGGAAATTTACATCCGGTCGATATGGGTGCCAGCTGGATAATCTTTTCACTAAAAGATCCCGGTCTTCCGGATTATTTGAAAAAAAGTTTAATGTCTTCGCCATATGGACTGGCGGCATCTCCTTTGGGTGATGCGAATCTAAATTTTGTTAATGAAGGAGGCAAGGAGAGCATCATCCCGGAAGGCCTTGATGTAATGGCTGGTGAAAAGTTAGACTTCGGTCAGGTTATTTCCTAATTTCCGCTTAGACTTTGGCGATCTGTAAAAAATCCAATTCAACCGGGGTTTCGCGGCCAAAGATGGAAACCAAAACCTTTACCTTGCCTTTTTCCTCGTCCATTTCGTGAATTGTTCCCAAAAAATCGGCAAAAGGGCCATCGGTAATTTTGACGGCTTCGCCCACTGAGAATTTGGTTTTAAATCTGGGAGCCGGTGCGGAAATGAACTTTTGGATATTGCTGACTTCGCTTTCGGACAGAGCAGTCGGGGCTTTTTCGGCACCGACAAAACCGGTAATTCCCGGCGTCGTGCGGACGGCCAGCCAAGTAGGGTCGTCCAAAATCATTTTAACAAGCAGATAACCCGGGAAGATTTTTTCTTTTACGGTTGCCTTTTTCCCGCCGCGGATGATAACCCGGTCTTGAGTCGGGACTAAAAGTTCAAAAACTTTTGAGGTTAAACCCATCGATTCTACACGCTGTCTGAGCGTTTCGGAAACCCTCACTTCGTGGCCGGAAGCGGTATGAACGACATACCAGCTAGCTCTGGGGTCATCGCTTTGACCAATTATGATATGGCCGGGAATTTTTTTCTTGCCGACGCCCCGTTCGGAGACGGCAATATCGGTATTTGGTGTATTTTCGTCCATTATAGAGAAACAAAAAACTCAAGAACTTTCGTAAGCAGATAATCAAGGCCTCCGGCATAAAGAGCGACAATAGCCGAAATGCTAAAAACGATTAAAGTAAGCTTGATGACTTCTGCTCTTTTTGGCCAAGTAACTTTGGAAAGCTCAACTCTGACTTCGGAAAAATACGAAAGAACTTGCTTCACGAGAAGAAATTGTAGCAGAAAATCGATGAAGAAACAAGAATATTGCGTGTTTAAGGTATAATTATCTACCTATGGTAGAGAGAAAGAGACCTTTAGTACCCGATATTGCGGGTGTTGTAAAAGGGGGCGAATTCCAAAAAGGAAAAATCGAGTTGACCCGGGAAATTTGGGCCAGCCGAAGACGTATCAGTTGGCCTGATCGGAAAGGTGACCTTTTTATTATTGCCAAAGAGGCTGAGGATTATTTGGCGCTTCCGACGTTGGGTCTACCGGAAATACCGGCCGAGAGTCTTTCCTCATGGGTTCCCAGGGTTGAACCGGTAACGGGAGCCGTTTTTACTTCAAGATGGCAAAAGGTTAAAGGACCGCTTGATTCACAGGAATATTCCATTATTGGGGGAGAGAAAAGCAATTTAGTAACCGGTTTGGAGAAAAGGGCTAAAAGTTGGGAGGTCGTCCGTTTGATTCCCCAGAGATTGGAGGGTGGTTTGGAAGCAGCTATTAGGCAACAGGACGAAATAAGTCACGACACGAAGGCAGGCAAAGGCTCAGAGCATCTGAGGATTGAAGGCGCGCTTTCGGAAATATTATCAATAACACAGGAATTCGTGAACGGCGACATTGACAGAAATCGGTTGGAAAGAATGTCTAAAGAAACGGAGGGCAGGCTAAAGGCAGAAGGACTGCTTTTAGGATCCGACGAGATATGGAAGAGGGTCGCTGATTATACAATGCGCGCAGCCAAAGTGGATAGTCTCGGCCGGGTAAATCCGATGATATCGAGAATCCTGGCCCGAGCCGCTTATTTACAGGTTACTGAAAGGGAACTGATTTTAAGAGAGACGAAGCATAAGGCGTCACGCCTGGTCAAATATCTTTCTTTGGTCCGTTCTTGTACGCGAATAAGATTGGAAAGCGCAGCGGAAACTTTAGCCAGAATAGGCGGATTCGGAAAATATCGGGGCCATCAAGTCTTTCGAGAGGGAAGACGGGAGATTGAGGTTAAGGAAGCTTGGGAAATCGGTCAAATATTAAAAATCGTTTCCAGGGAGTTGTTGGGGCCAATACAGGCTGCCCCTTACCTTTTG
>Ga0209254_10001551_pt1 | contig 20678 bp, 18 predicted proteins | sample FrelakmetDIP11DI_FD_187148 | JGI IMG/M metagenome (GOLD analysis project Ga0209254, IMG submission 187148) | Freshwater lake sediment microbial communities from the University of Notre Dame, USA, for methane emissions studies - DIP11 DI (SPAdes)... | ecosystem: Environmental > Aquatic >...
TCTATCGAGCGCCCGGAGCCTGGACAGGTGCGGCCGCCGGCGCCGCTGCGCCTTCGGCGGGCACGCAATCGAAACCGCTGCGGATGTGGTCGTTGTAGAAGCGACCCTTCGAAGCGGACCTGCGCCATTCGCTGACCGTGGCCGGAGGAACGCCGCAATAGTGGTACCAGACGCCGCTCAGGCTCACGAGGACGTACTGGCGATTCGCGTCGTAGCAGATCCGTCGCACGTTGGGGCTGTTGTTCGCGGCGATCGCCTCGCACTTGAAGGGCGCCAGATCCACTTCGCCGCGCGCCTTCACGTAGGCGCGTTCGGCCATGGCTGCGCCTGACGCCGCGAGGAGCGCACAACCGACCATCACTGCCCGTAGCTTCTGCATCACGGCCCCCACGCGGACGACCCGCCTACGCGGTCGCCCTCTCCTTCAAGTACTGCTTCAGCAGGCGAAGCAGCTCGTCTTCCTGGTAAGGCTTGCCGAGATACTCGTTGACACCCAGTTCGAACGCCCTGCTGCGATGCTTCTCCGCCGTGCGCGACGTGATCATGATGATCGGGATGTCGGCCGTCGCCCGCGTGCCGCGGACGTTGCGCGTCAGGTCGTAGCCGTCCATCTTCGGCATCTCGATGTCGACCAGCATCGCGTCGGGCTTCACGTCCTGCAATTGCCGCAGCGCGTCGACACCGTCCTTCGCCAGCATCACGCTGTAGCCCTGCCGTTCGAGCAGGCGCTGCGTCACGCGGCGCACCGTCAGTGAATCGTCGACGACCATGATGGTCGGCACGACTTCCATGGGCAGGCCGGTGTAATCGGACACTTCGCCCTCGACGTCCTTCGCTTCGCCGTGCATCTGCGCCCCGGCAGCGAGCACCGGCGGCTCCGGCGCCCGCGTGATCAACTGGACCGGGTTGATGATCAGCACGATCTCGCCGCTTCCGAGGATCGTCGCGCCGAGAATCCCGGCGAGTCGCGCGACCTGCGCGCCGACGTTCTTGACCACCACCTCCTGGCTGCTCGACACGTCGTCGACCGCCACGGCGAGACGGTCGTCGGCCGACTTCAGCAGGACCACGGGCGACTGCTTCCTCGGGTGCGGCGGCGCCTCTTCGCCGACGAGCTGGGAGAGCGGACGCAGCACCACCTGCCCGACCGGCGAAATGTCGATGATTCCCTCGCCCAGCGCCGACACCAGCGTCGCCGGCCGGTAGCGACGCACCTGTTCGACCATTCCCGCCGGGATGGCGTAGCGGCGCGTGCCGACCTTGGCCAGCACGACCTGCGCGACGGCCAGGGTCATCGGGAGAAACAGAGTGAACCGCGTGCCGCGGCCCCGCTCGCTCGCGATCGCAACACGACCGCCGAACGACGCAAGTTCCGAGCGTACGACGTCCATCCCGACGCCGCGCCCAGCGAGTTCGGTGACCTCGGTGACCGTCGTGAACCCCGGCTGGAAGATCAGCTCCATCAGCTCGCGATCGCCGAGTTCCTGGTCGGGCGCGATGAGGTCGCGCTCGATCGCACGCGCACGGATGCGCCCCAGGTTCAGCCCGGCGCCGTCGTCGCTCACGACGATGACGATCTCGTTGCCTTCCGGCTTGACGTCGACGACGAGCTCGCCGGTCTCCGGTTTCCCGGCGGCCCGACGTTCGTCCGGCGTCTCGAGCCCATGCACGATCGCATTGCGGATCAGGTGCTCGAACGGGCCGGCCATCTTCTCGAGCACGCCGCGATCGAGCTCGGTGCCCGCTCCGCGCACGTCGAGGTTGACCCGCTTGTCGAGCTCCTTCGATGCCTGCCGCGCAACCCGGTAGAGCCGCTCGGAAATGTTCGAGAAGGGCACCAGCCGCACCCGCATCAGCTGCTGCTGGAGTTCGCGTGTCAGGCGGGACTGCGCCACGAGGTCGGCGTCGGCCGACTGCAGGCCCTTGAGCATGTTGCTCTGGACCATCGCCACGTCCTCGACCGACTCCGCGAGCATCCGCGTCAGTTCCTGCAGGCGCGTATACCGGTCGAACTCGAGCGGATCGAAATCCGCCGAGTCGCGTGAAAGGCGGTCGCCGCGCGCCTGCAACTGCGCATCGGCCTGCATCTCGACTTCGCGCAGCTGCGACCGCAGGCGCTGGATGTTCTCGGTCAGGTCCCCGAGCGAACTCTTGATCGTGCCAACCTCGTTCTCGAGCTTCGAGCGGGCGATCGCGACCTCGCCGGCCTGGTCGACCAGCTTGTCGAGCACATCCGCGCGCACGCGGATGAAGGTCGACTGGGGTGTCGGTCCCGGCGCGGCGGCCGGAAGTGTCGCGCTGACTTCCATCGGCAGGGGCACCGCCGGCGCCGGCGCTCCCGCCTCGGCCGCGTCCGCCGTTGCGGTGTCCGGCAGCTCCGGCCTCGGCTCGATGCGCGCGCCGTGGGTCAGCTCGCGCGCCGACGCGAGGTCGATCACCGGCGCGCGCGGCAGCTCCTCGACCACGTCGACGGGTTCCGGTTGATGGGCGCGCGCCACGGCGTTCGGATCCTGCAGCTCGTCGTACAGCACCATGGCGCGGTCGTAGACGGTGTGAAGCGCGTCGACCGTTTCGGGCGTCACGGAGGCGCGCTGCATCGCCGCCTCCATGCGCGTCTCCATCGCGTGCACCAGCTCGCCGAGTCGCATGGCGCCCGCCATGCGGGCGCTGCCCTTGATCGTATGCAGCTTCCGCATCAGGTCGCGAGCGAGTTCGCGATCGTTTGGATTCGACGCCAGGCCGCGCAGTCCGGCGGCGACGGCAGGCAGCAACTCCGCGGCCTCGGTCAGGAAGACCTGGAGCAGTTCGGGATCGAAGTCGTCGCGGACCTTCGAGACGGCCCGCACGGACTCCGCCGACGCATCCACGGCATCGGCGACCTCTTCCTGCGCAACGACGGCTTCCTCGGCGGCGACGATGCCCCCCGCGTCCGCCGCAAGGGCCTCGGCTTCCGGCGGCACGTCGCCGTCGACGGCAGGCATCGACTCCAGTTCGGCGACGACCGGCGCGGGATGCTCGGGCACTTCAGCCGAGATCGACCCGCCGTCGGCCCCGGCTTCGATCTCCTCGTGCAGGGCGCTGTGCGCCCGCACGATGGAAACGAGGTCCTGCACCGCACCGGCTTCGAGCGGGGCTTCCTCCGGATAGAAGCCGGCGGCGAAGTGGTGAAGCATGCCTCGCACGCGATCCATCACGCGCTCGAGCGTGTCGAACTGCTTCGCCGAAAACGTGAACTTGTGCGCATCGGACAGCGACGACAGCGTTCGCATCAGGTCTTCGAGCGGATCGATCACCGCCACGACCGGTGTCAGTCCGACGGTGCGCGAGATGCCGCACAGCGAGTGAACGCGGCGCGTCACGCTCTCACTCGCCGGCCGGGCCGGTTCGTAGCGCCACTCGGCGATCTCGTTCGCGAGCACGCGAATGCACTCGTCCGCTTCGGTCAGGAAGATCGAGTAGAGGCCGTGGCTGATCTCGATCGGCCCGATCCGCTTGATGTCATCGACGGCCGGCCCGAACGGCTCGATCGATTCGACGGTGGCCTCGTCGGCGAGCGTCACAGGCTCGGGTTGCAGCGCTTGTTCCGCTTCTGGAACCCGTGTCGGCTCCACGGTCGGCGCGGCCTCGGCATCCCGCTCGACGTCGTCGAGCGAAATGGCGAGCGCCGGCTCGCTGACGACCGCATCCGGCGCCGATGGCACGGCGGCGGCCGCCGGTTCCAGGTCCACTTCGTCCCCGGCCTCCGAGGGAAGTTCGCCTTCGTACTCGAACGCGCCGCCTTCGCGCACGCGCTGTGCCGCCTGCACCAGCGCGGACGGGTCGAGCACCGCCTCGGGATGCGCGGCGATGATTCGGACCCAGTGACGGATGACGCGCTGCGCCCCCGCGGCCAGGTCGATCAGGTCTTCGGTGGCCGGACGCTCCTGCGCGAGCCACAGGTTGAAGCATTGCTCCACGCCCCAGGCGCCCTCGCCGATGGTCTTGAAGCCGACCATCCGGCTCGATCCCTTCAGCGTGTGGAACGCGCGGCGGACCGTGGTCATCGTCGAATGGTCGCCCGGACGATGTCGCAGCACCTCGAGTTGCTCGACGATGCTGTCGAGCACTTCGCCCGCCTCCTCGACGAAGATCTCGCACAGTTCGCTGCTCGCAGCGTCGTCGGACGCCGGCAGGGGCGCCGTGGGCGGCGGGGTTTCAGGCGCCTTGGGCGGTGCGAGCAGCTGCTCCAGTTCGCTCGCCACCTCGCGCGTGTGGCTTTCCTTCAACTGTGAAATCAGCTGCATCGCCCGGCCGGCGCGCGTCTTCAACGCGCTGTCGTCCAGCAGGTCGGCCTCGTTCGAAATCGTCGGCAGCAGCCGCTGCAGTTCGCCGAGGGCGCGGGCGTCGCCGGCAACGGCGAGCAGCCGCTGGGCGTGGAGGTGAGCGACCCCCAGATTCTTGCGCACGGCCGTTTCGACGTTGTCGGTGCGCCTGGGCTCCGGCAGCCGCATGTCGATGGGGCGGGGAGCGCTGTACTCGTCATCGGCCGGCGCCTCGACCGACTCGGCCTGCAGCTGCCCGATATCCGCCGTGAACACTCCCGTGGCCGGGTCGTAGTGGAACATCCCGCGCGGCCGGTCGACATCCTGGCCGACGCTTTCGACGAAGAACCCGATGGCCCCGAGGTTCTGCGCGATCCGCCCGAACTCCTCCGGTTCCGGCTCCACCGACGGATCCGCGAACCGTGCGATCGACTGCTGCACGTTCCGGAGCGCGGTGACCGGGTCGTCGTAACCCAGCACGGAGAGCACGCCGCACACCTGGTCGAACATCGCGCTGGCGCCGGCGAGATCCGAGCGCTCGGCCGGGTTGCGGAAGAATCGATCGAGGCGCTGTTCGATCTCGCGCAGCGTGCCCTGCGTTTCCGCGACCACGGTGTTCATGGTCAGCCGGTCCTGCGCGCGACGCGCCAGGTCCGACATCCACGGGCCGGCTTCGGGCAGCGACTGCCCTTCGCGTGCCAGCGCCAGGCGATCGATCACCTGCCGTACGCGCTCTTCGTACTCCGGTTCGATCTGCGGCAGCTCGTCGACGCCGAGGTCCAGGAACAGCAGGGCCGACGCCACCTCGAGCCCGAGCGCTTCGCGCACCGTCGGGTCGAACTGCGCGAAGCCGCTGGTTGCGCGGCCGATGGCCTCGAGGGTGGCCACCAGCGCATCCGCGCGCAGCTTGCCCGCGCTCACGCGCGCCAGTTCGATCTCCTTGTCGAACTGCGCCGGCTCGGCGGCGCCGGCCACGGCCTGGCCCCACACCTGCTTCGCCTGGGCCAGCGCCTCTTTCAGCGTACGCAGCGCGTCGGTGTCGACCGCGGTCAGCGTGGCGTCCTCGAAGTCGCCGGGGATCAGCGCATCGAGTCCGTACAGCCGCTTGACCGCCGCGACGCGCGGCAGCGCGCCCTCGGCGCGGCCGACGTAGTAGAGGGCGTCGATCATCAGCCGCTCGGCGACGGCGCCGGCGCCGTCGATCATGCGCCGCAGTTGAAGGTTCAGGCGCGCGAGCACGCGCTTCAGGTCGACGTCGATCGGCAGCGCGTTCGCGTCGAGCGCCTCGAGCAGGCCGCGCGCGACCCACCAGAAGCTGCGGGCGAGGCCGCGCTGCGGCATGTGCTCGAGGTCGGCGAGCGCCTCGCGCATCGCCGTGCGTGGTTCGGCGTCGTCGGCGTTGCGCAGGAAACCGAGCAAGCCGAGTTCGAAACGCGCGCGCCGCTCGCGCAGCTGCTCCGGGGTGAACTTGCGCGACTCGATCTCGTGAAAGGCCGGCCGGCGCGACAGGTCCGGGAACACGAGGTCCGCCGGATGCACGCGCGACGCGCCGCCGAGCTGCAGCACGTCGCGGTAATACGGAAACAGGCGGACCGGCTGGCTGGGACGGCCGGACAGCAGTCCCTCGAGGTACGCCATCACGGCCGACGTCGCCGTTTCCACGGCACGCACGGACGCCGGCATGCAGTCCTTCGGATCGGCTTCGTATCGTCGCGTCAGCTGCTCGATCGCGTCGGTGACGAGCGCCACGCCGCGCAGGTCGAGCAGTTGCAGCGCGCCGTTGGCCTCGTGCACCTGGTTGCGGGCATTGCGCAGGCTGTCGATGTCCTGCTTGTTGGCGACAAACGCCTTGAGGCCGCTGACTGCTTCGCCGAGCGACGTCCGGATTTCGTCGATGACCCACGCGAGCGGCGCGACGTCCGAGGCCGCGCCGACCAGCTGATTCGGATTGTGTCTCTCGGCCATCGGGTCCTCGTGCCTCAGCCGACGCGGAAGCGGGCCACGGAGGCCTTCAGTTCGCGCGCGAGCGTGGCGAGCTGTCCGATCGACTGCGCTGCCTGGCGCGTGCCGTGCGACGTCTGCTCGGTCACCGACAGGATCCGCTCGATCGATTGCGCCACGCCGCCCGCGGACTGCGCCTGGTCGTTCGTCGTCGAGGCGATTCGTTCGATCAGTTCGGCGAGCTGCCGCGAAACATGGCCGATGTCGGCGAGCGCGTTGCCGGCGGAGTCGGACAATTTGGTGCCCTCGACCACGCCCTGGGTGCTCTTTTCCATCGCGGCCACGGCGTCCTGCGTGTCGGTCTGAATCGTGCGGACCAGCGCGCCGATCTGCTTGGCCGCTTCGGCGGAGCGGTCGGCCAGGCGCTGCACCTCCTCCGCGACGACCGAGAAGCCGCGGCCGGCTTCGCCGGCGGAGGCCGCCTGGATGGCCGCGTTCAGGGCGAGCACGTTCGTCTGCTCGGTGATGTCCGTGATCAGCTCGACGATCTCGCCGATCTCCTGCGAGGACTCGCCCAGCCGCTTGATCCGCTTCGCGGTCTCCTGGATCTGCTCGCGGATCTCGTTCATGCCGCTGATCTGGTTGAACACCGCGCGCTGACCGCGCTCCGCGGCGTCGAGCGACGCGCGCGCCACCTTGGCCGACTCGGCGGCGCCCTTGGAAACATCGTTGATCTGTGCCGCCATCCGCAGCACCTTGTCGCCGGTGTCCTTGATCTCCTGCGACTGCGCTTCCGAAGCGGTCAGCAGGCGCGTGGCGATGTCGCGCGCCTGCGTGGACGCGCTGCTCACCTGCTCGGCCGTGTTGTTGATGCGTCCGACGAGGCCGCGCAGCTCCTCGACCGTGTAGTTCACCGAGTCGGCGATCGCGCCCGTGATGTCCTCGGACACGGTGGCCTGCACCGTGAGGTTGCCGTCCGCGACCTCCTGCAGCTCGTTCATCAGCCGCAGAATCGCCGCCTGGTTCTGTTCGTTCGTCCGCTTCGCGTCCTGCTCGAGCCGCTCCGCCTGCGCCCGCTGCACGTCGGCTTCCGCCGCGCGGCTGCGCGTGTCCTCGAGCAGCACCTTCACGATGGCGAAGGCGGACAGCAGCACCGCAAGGGCGAACACGCCCATGATGAAGAAGTTCAGCCGGCGCGTCGTCTGCTCCTTGTTGTAGAGGCTGCCGAGTTCGGTGGCCATCTGCCGCAGCTGTTCGGAGTCGGACAGGATCGCGAGCTGGGCTTCCTTCGACTGAACGATCGCCGGCAGCCCGCCGAGCGCGCCGCCGATCGATGTCTGCAGTTCGCCGTGGAGCTTCAGCAGCTCCTGCAGCCGCATCCGCGTCTCGCCGTCCGTCGCCGCGCCGAGTCGCTGCGATTCGCTGCCCGACAGCAGCCCCTGCGCGAGGTCGCGGAACTGGTTGATGTCCCGTCCGAGCGTGAGCGCGACTTCCTGGTTCGAGCCGGTGCCGCTCACCATCTGGGTGGCGCTGCGGCCCAGGCGCTGCGTGAGCGTGGCGAGCTGCCCCGCCGTGGCGATCTCGCGGCCCGACGCTCCATTGGCGAGTTTCAGGCCCGCGATCTCGTCCGTGAGCTGCTGCAGGCGCGGCGTCGAAGCGTTGATCTTCCTGACGACGTCACCGAACGCCACCAGCGCCTTCTCGTTCGCCAGGATCACGGAGGCCGACGACTGGCTGACCTTCCAGCGTTCCGTCAGGCGCCCCAGCGTCGGCTGGATCTCCTGGGAGGAAGCCGACAGGCCGCGCAGGTCGTCGCCATTGGTCAGCGCATCGAGGTTCGACGCGATCGCGTCGCGGCTTTCCTTCAGTTCGACGAACGCGCTCGCATTGCCGACCACCGCGTTCGGCGCCGCCTTCGCCAGGCGCTGCGTGTGCATCAGCGTGTCGCCGACGATCTCGGTCTGCAAGGTGCCGTTGGCCGCGAGCCGGTTGTCGAGCGCGATCACCGCGACGACCACAACGAACGACATGCCGAGCACGATCAGCAGCACCTGCACCTGCGTGTTGACCGGCATGTCGCCGATCAGGGGAAGCCGGAACGACAGGAGCCTGTCCACCAGGCCGATCGCGCCGCCGCGATCCGAGCGCTCGATCATCACGGTCTTCGGCGCCGACCTCGAGCGCGAGCCGTGGCGTTCCGCGCCGCCCGCTTTCTTCTTGCCAAACATCGCGCCCATGTCCAGTGCCATTTCGTCCTCCGCCGCGAGATCAACGCGCCGCCGCGGCTACGGCCCGGCGCAATCCGGTCACCGCGGTCCGCCGCGGTGATGCTTGTTGGTGTGGTGTGCGCTCGAGCCCATCGCGTCGCCCGGCGCCTCAGACGCCGATCGCCGCAAACGCTGGCGAACGCGCGAGCTCGCGCAGGTCGAGCTCGGTGAACGCGACGCCGTCGGCGCCGCGGTAACGAGCCTGTTCCCAGTTCGCTGCCGACTCTCCTGCAGCCGGCAGCGCCGTCAGGTCCTTCAGGTTGCGGATGCCGAATGCGCGCGTGATGAGGATGCCCGCGTTGACCGACAGGCCCTCGCTGAGCACGAGCATCTGCTGCGCCTGTTCCGTCGGCAACGGATCGCGACCGGTCAGCTGCAGCAGGTCGACGACGCCGATCAGCCGCCCTCGCACGTTCGCCAGGCCGTGGTACCAGGGCTTGGTCCATGGCACCGGCGCAATGTCCGCAAGCGGCACGATCTCGCCCGCCACGCCCATCTCGACGAGGAAGTTCTCGCTTCCCACGCGCACGGCGAGGCGCGTCGGCTCCGTCGACAGGTCCGGCGCATCCTTCAGCCGCTTCGCGAGCTGGGTCGAGAACTCGCGGAGTTTCACGAGTTGCCTGGCGCCGACTTCGGATCCGTTGGCCATGAGTGTGTCCGGTCAGCCGAGGGCTGCGATCTTTTCGAGCAGTTCGTCCGGCTTCACTGGCTTGACGATGTAGTCGCGCGCACCCTGCCGCAGGCCCCAGATGCGGTCGGTCTGCTGGTTCTTGCTCGTGCACATGATGATCGGGATGTTCTGGGTCGCCGGGTCCTTCGACAGCGCGCGCGTCAGCTGGAAGCCGTTCAGCCCCGGCATGACCACGTCCATCAGGATCAGGTCCGGCGACATCGTCTTCACCTTGATCAACGCCTCCTCGGCGTTCTCGGCCGCCGAGACCGCGAACCCGTTCTTCGTCAGCAGTTCCGTCAGGAAGAACCGCTCCGTAGGCGAATCGTCTACAACCAAGACCTTCTTCACGCTCATGGTGCTGGTGCTGCCCCTTTCAATTCGTCGAATGCTGCCGCACCGCGGTCAGCAAGCTGTCCTTGGTGAACGGCTTGGTCAGGTACTCGCTCGAACCCACCATCCGGCCGCGCGCGCGGTCGAACAGGCCATCCTTGGACGACAGCATCACGACCGGCGTCTTGTTGAAGCGCGGACTGCGCTTGATCAGCGCGCAGGTCTGGTAGCCGTCGAGCCGCGGCATCAGGATGTCGCAGAAGATGATGCTGGGCTGGTGGTCGTTGATCTTCGAGAGCGCCTCGAAGCCGTCCTGCGCAAGGATGACCTGGCATCCCGCCTGGTTCAGGAAGATCTCGGCGCTGCGGCGAATGGTGTTCGAGTCGTCGATCACCATCACCTTCTTGCCGCGGATGTCAGAGAAGTCTGCGGACATGTCGTCTGTCCCTGGTTGCACGACCGCCGCGCACGCGAGCCGCCACTTATCGGTGACCGGGTGCGCCGGACCCGGTGGGCAGAAGATCGCGGACGATTCGATCGACCGATCGTGATGTTGTACCGGACCTGACCGTGCGAAGCCGCGCAGAAAACCTAGGTTCCGGGGTCAGATTTCGACCATTTCGAAATCTTCCTTGCGGGCTCCGCATTCCGGACAAGTCCAATTGGGGGGAAGGTCTTCCCACTTTGTCCCCGGTGCGACGCCTTCGTCCGGCAGCCCGGCCGCCTCGTCGTAGATCCAGCCGCAGATCAGGCACATCCACGTCTTCGTCGCCACGCTCGTCGTCATCGCTTCAGAACGGCAAGTGAGCCGTTAAAATCAAGTACTTAGCGGCGCATCATAACGTGGCACGAAAGGTCTTCCCTACCACCTTCGCGCTACACAACCTGGATCGTCGTCCGGGATGTCCGAGGCGAGCGCGGAGCGATAGCGTCCAACGCAGGTGAGTACCATGCCACCTGCGGCATCGGCTGCCGCCCGCCCGGTCATTGCCCATCATGTCGTCACTCCCTGTCGTGCTCACCTTCGGTCTGTCGGACGCCACTGGCGCGGGCGGCGTGCAGGCCGACCAGCTCGCGTGCGCGAGCATGGGCTGCCATCCGGCCACGGTGATCACCGCGATCGCGACGACCGCACGCGAAGATGGCGACGACTGGCTCGCGATCGATGCCGAACTGGTCGAGGTGCAGGCGAAGTCCGTGTTGCAGAACATGGCCGTCGCGGCCTTCAAGATCGGCGCGCTGGCGGACGCCGAGCAGGTGCAGCCGGTGGCCGAAGTGCTCGCGGATTTCGCCGATGTCCCGGTCGTGCTCGATCCCGTGCTCGACCACTCGAGCGGCGAGGAGTGGCAGGACGAGGACCTCGTCGAGGCGATGCGTGAGCTGCTGCTGCCGCAGACGACCGTCGTCACGATGAACCTGTCGCAGGCGCGCGCGTTCGCGGCGTTCGGCGAGCCGGGTGAAAGAGCCGAGGCCTTCTCCGCGGCCGAGTGCGGGCAGCACCTGATCGAGGCAGGGGCGGAGTACGCGTTGATTTCCGATGCCGAACCCGGTGCCGCGGTGCTGGTGAACGTGCTGTTCGACGAGACCGGCCTGGTCCGGCGCGATGTGGTGCCGCGCATCGCCTCGCCGGCCGGCGGTCACTTCCGTGGAGCGGGCGACACGCTGTCGGCCGGGCTCGCCGGTCTCCTCGCGCAGGGGATCGATGTGCCCGAGGCTGTGCAGGAAGCCTCGCAGTACACGACCGCCGCGCTGATGCACGCTTTCTCCGCCGGACTCGGAGTCGCCGTGCCCGACCGACTCTTCTGGGCCGGCGATGACGACGACGAGGTCAGCCGCGATGCCAACTGATCGCGCGCGGATCGCCGGGGTCTACCTGCTGACGCCGGACGCGGTCGGCAGCGCGTTCGACCGGGTGCTCGGCGTGGTGGACCGGGCGCTCGCCGCCGGTGTGCGCGTGGTCCAGTACCGCAACAAGCGCGCCGGCGCGAGCGAGCGCGAACAGCAGGCCCGCGCGCTCGTCCGGCTGGTTCAATCGGCCGGCGCGCTGGCCATCGTCAACGATCGCGTCGAACTCGCGCTCGCCGTCGGCGCCGACGGCGTGCACCTGGGCCGCGACGATGGCGACGTGCGCGCGGCGCGCGCCCTGATGCCGGACGGGCTGCTCGGAGTGTCCTGCTACGACGACCTGGCGCGTGCCGGGCACGCCGTGGCCGACGGCGCCGACGCGATCGCGTTCGGCTCGACTTTTCCGTCGAGCACGAAGCCGCAGGCGGTGCACGCCCCGCTCGAATTGCTCGCCGAAGCGCGCAGCCGCTGGCCGACGCGGCGCGTGATCGCGATCGGCGGCATCGACGGCGGCAACATTCACGAAGTCGCGGAAGCCGGCGCCCACGCCGCCGCGCTGATCAGCGCCGTGTTCGATGCCGACGACCCCGGCCGGGCCGCGGCGGTGCTGGTGCACCTCTTCAACGAAGGACAAGAACGACATGAATCGCAACGAGCAGCTGTTTGAACGCGCGCAGAAGTCCATTCCGGGCGGCGTGAACTCGCCGGTGCGCGCGTTCCGCTCGGTGGGCGGCACTCCGCGGTTCATCGCGCGCGCCGAAGGACCGTACTTCTGGGACGCCGACGGCAAGCGCTACATCGACTACATCGGCTCGTGGGGCCCGATGATCCTCGGGCACGGCCACCCCGATGTCGTGCGGGCGGTGCAGGAGGCGGCGGCGCGCGGCCTGTCCTACGGGGCGCCGACCGAGGCCGAGGTCGAGATGGCCGAGGAACTGCTGAAGCTCGTGCCGTCGATGGAGCAGTTGCGGCTGGTGTCGTCCGGCACCGAAGCGGCGATGAGCGCCATCCGGCTCGCGCGCGGCGCGGCGGGCGGCGGCAAGGGCCGCCGCAAGATCATCAAGTTCGAAGGCTGCTACCACGGTCACGCCGACAGCCTTCTCGTGAAGGCGGGCTCGGGACTGCTGACGTTCGGCAACCCGAGCAGCGCCGGCGTGCCGGCGGAGATCACGCAGCACACGCTCGTGCTCGACTACAACGACCCGCAGCAGCTCGAGGACGCGTTCGCGCAGCACGGCGACGACATCGCGTGCGTGATCGTCGAGCCGGTCGCCGGCAACATGAACCTCGTGCGCGCCACGCAGGAGTTCCTGGACACGATGCGCGCCCTCTGCACCCGCCACGGCGCGGTGCTGGTCTTCGACGAAGTCATGTCGGGCTTCCGGGTCGCGCTGGGCGGAGCGCAGGCGCTCTACGGAATCGATCCGGACATGACGGTGCTCGGCAAGGTGATCGGCGGCGGCATGCCGGTCGCCGCCTTCGGCGGCAAGCGCGACTTGATGAAGCACCTCGCGCCCCTGGGCGGCGTCTACCAGGCCGGCACGCTGTCCGGCAATCCGGTAGCGGTCGCGTGCGGCATGGCGACGCTGAAGCTGGTCCAGCAGCCCGGGTTCTACGACCGACTCGGCGAGCGGACCGCCGCGCTGGTTGGCGGCCTGCAGCGCGTGGCGCAGGAAGCAGCGCCGGGCGTCGCGTTCGCCGGGGACTCGGTCGGCGGGATGTTCGGCATCTACTTTGCCCCGAGGCCGCCCGTGAGCTACGCGGAGGTGATGCAGGCCGACAAGGAGCGCTTCAACCGTTTCTTCCACGCGATGCTCGACCGCGGGGTGTACCTCGCGCCCTCCGCGTTCGAGGCCGGGTTTGTCTCGATGGCCCACGGCGAGGACGTGATCGAAGCGACCCTGGCCGCCGCGCGGGATGCGTTCCGGACGACCGCTGCGGGCTGATCTGCGAATCGACCATCGGCCTGCGGGCCGGGAAGGGAACCTGGCCGCTTTTGCCGGGACCAAGTGAAGATGCGATCTCTGCTGACCGTTCTGTTTGCGACGTTGACGCTGCTGGGCCACACCGCCTGGGCGCAGTCGCTGCCGCGTTTCGGCGCGCCCGAGAGGCACGTCGACGCCGAACTCCTCGCCGCGACGGACGCGGTCGTCCCGGGGCAGCCGCTGACCGTCGGGCTGAAGCTCAAGCACCAGTCCGAGTGGCACACCTACTGGCAGGTGCCGGGCGACTCGGGCCTGCCAACACGCATCGAGTGGAAGTTGCCCGCGGGCTTCACGGCCGGCCCCATCGAGTGGCCACATCCGAAGCGCCTGCCGACGGGTCCCCTCGTCAACTTCGGCTACGACGGCGAGATCCTGCTTCTGACGACGATCCAGGTGCCGGCGGACGTGCCGGTCGGAAGTCGCGTCACGCTCTCGGGCAAGGCCGAGTGGCTCGAATGCAAGGACGTCTGCATTCCGGGCGAAAGCGACATCGCGCTGACGCTGCCCGTCAAACCGACGGCCGGTCCGTCGGTCCATGCAGCTCTGTTCGACGCCACGCGAGTGCTGATCCCGCAGCCACTCGCCGGTGCGACGGGCCAGGGCACGATCGATGGCAGCCGGATCAAGCTGAGTCTCGCGTTGCCGCCAGGCAAGACCGCAAGTCGACTCGAGTTCTTCCCGCTGCACGAGGACCGGATCGAAGCCGCCGCCCCGCAGGTGCTGAAGCGGGAAGGCGACGCGGTCGAGTTGTACCTGACGGCGTCCCTGCCATTGAAGGCGGATGCAAAGGCTATCCAGGGGGTTCTCGTCGCCAACGGCGGACCCGCCTCGGGCGGATGGATCGGCTCGATCGACGTGCCGCTCGTGGCCGGAACCGTAGCGCCGGTCGCCGCCACGCCGTCCGCCAATCCCGCGGCCGCCATGTCGCTGATCGCAGCGCTCGGCGCGGCTCTCCTCGGCGGCCTGATCCTGAACCTGATGCCGTGCGTGTTCCCCGTGCTGTCGCTGAAGCTGATCGGTCTCGCGCAGCACCGGACGCACGCCGGGCCACTGGCCGCCCACGGGATCGCATTCGCGGCCGGCGTGGTGCTGTCCTTTGTGCTGCTCGCCGGGCTTCTGATCGCGCTCCAGCAGGCGGGCAGCGCGCTCGGCTGGGGTTTCCAGCTGCAGACGCCCTGGGTCGTGGCGAGCCTGACCGTGCTGTTCTTCCTGATCGGCTTGAACCTCCTCGGCGTCTACGAGTTCACTTTCGGCAGCGGCGTCGGCAATGCGAAGGCTGCGGAGACCCTGGCGCACAAGAGCGACTGGCGTGGCAGCCTTGCAACCGGCGTGCTCGCCGTGATCGTCGCTTCGCCGTGCACTGCGCCGTTCATGAGCGCCGCGATGGGCTATGCGATTACCCAGTCGGCCGCGGTCGCCCTGTCCGTGTTCGCCGCGCTCGGGGTCGGCATGGCGGCTCCCTATCTGTTGCTGACCCTGTTCCCGGCGCTGCTCCACAAGCTGCCGCGGCCCGGCCGCTGGATGGAACTGTTCAAGCAGTTCATGGCGTTCCCGATGTTCGCGACCTGCGTGTGGCTGCTGTGGGTCCTCGCGCAGCAGGTCGATGCCGGCGGCGTGGGGCTGGCGCTCGGCGTGGTGCTGGCCGTGGGATTCGCCGCCTGGGCGCTGGGCCTGTCACAGCGCGGTGCGTATTCCTTCCGCTGGGTGGCGCTCGCGGGCGCGCTGGTCGCGGCGCTGGCATTCGCGCCGCTCGCGACCACGGATCGCGCCGCGGTCGCGAAAGCGGCCAGCAGCGACGACTGGGTCGCCTTCTCGCCGGAGAAGCTCGCGCAGCTGACGAAGGAAGGCAGGCCGGTGTTCGTCGACTTCACCGCCGCGTGGTGCGTGACCTGCCAGGTCAACAAGCGGGTTGCGCTGACTTCGGACAAGGTGATCGCCGGCTTCGCCGCCGCGGGCGTGGTCCGCATGCGGGCCGACTGGACGACGCGCGACGACCGGATCACGCAGGCGCTCGCGCAATTCGGACGCAACGGCGTGCCTCTCTACGTGCTGTATGACACGAAGGGCCTGCCGACGGTATTGCCGGAAATCCTGACCGAAGGAATGGTGCTCGCCGCGCTCGACAGGATTAAGCTGGCCGCTCGCTGAAATGCCCTGAACGACAATGAAGCTCACTGCCCTTCTGATCACCGCGGTCGCCTTTGCTTCTTCGGCGGCCCTCGCCGCTCCCGTGCCCGGGCAAACTGCGCCGGCATTCCGCGGCGTCGACGTCAACGGCAAGCCCGTGACCCTGGCGGACTTCCGCGGCAAGACCGTCGTGCTCGAGTGGCACAACCCGAACTGCCCGTTCGTGCAGAAGCACTACACGGGCGGAAACATGCAGTCGCTCCAGCAGAAGAACACCGCAGCCGGCGTCGTCTGGCTCGCCATCAACTCCACCGCCGAGTCGCACTCCGATTACATGGCGCCGGTGAAGCTGGCCGCGTGGTTCGGTGAACAGAAAGCGGCGCCGACAGCGATCGTGATGGACCCCAGGGGCGAGATCGGCCGGGCCTACGGTGCGAAGGTGACGCCGCACATGTACGTCGTCGATGCGAAGGGAACGCTCGTCTACGCGGGTGCGATCGACGACAAGCGCAGTGCGAATCCGGCCGACGTCAGGACGTCGACGAACCACGTCGCGGTCGCCCTCGGGGAAGTGGCGGCGGGCAAGGCCGTGACGACCTCGACGACGACGGCCTACGGCTGCACGATCAAGTACTAGAAACCGCGGGCGGCCTCAGCCGCTCTCGTCTTCCTGCGCGTCGCCTGTGCGCAGCGACCGCGCGACCCACCAGGCTGCTCCACCGACGGCCGCCGCCGCCGTCACCCAACGCGCGGTCGGCGAAGCACGCAATGCCCGCACGAGGACCCAGCCCGCCGAGAGCATCCAGGGCCGCGCGCGGAAAGCAACGCTCGCTCCGCTCCGCGAAGTCACGATCGAGCGCGCGAGGTGCAGCGCGATCGCCCCGATGCCCTTCCTCGCCAGCGCGACGTCGCGAGCCTGGTCGAGGGTCGCCGCCAGTTCGATCCTCTGCAGCGCCGCGCGCGTTGCCAGCGCCTCGCGGCGCAGCGCCAGTTCGTCACGCGACCGTCGCGTCATGGCGACGTCCGCGAGGCGCCTCGAAGCGCGTCGCAGTCCTGTTTCAGTTCACTGAGCGTTGACTGCAGGAACGGCGGCGCGGCGCGCAGGCGCGCGACGAGCCACCACATCAAGCCGCCGCCGGCGAGCGCATAGGCCGCCGCGACGACGGCGATCGCTTCCGAGCGGTGCGATTCCCAGAAGATCGACACGACCCACAGCGAGCCGACCAGAAGCGCGGCGAGCAACAGCACGCCAGCAATCAGCGCAAGCACCAGCCAGCGCGCGGCGCGCTCGCGCGCTTCGGTCAGCTCGATCGCGGCGAGCTCGCCGCGGGTGACGAGGGCGGCCACGCCAAGCGCGGCCGCTTCCCGGACGAGTCCGAGCACTGATGGTGCAGCGGCGGCCTCGTGAGACGCGGGGCTCACTTGCGGTTCACCACCAGGCCGACCAGGAACGCGAGACCGGCCGCAATGCCGACCGCCGTCCAGGGGTGGTCGTGCACCCAGTTGTCGGTCGCATGCGCCGCCGCCTTGGTCTGGGCGACTGCCCGCTGCTCGATGTGAACCAGCGAGTCCTTGGCCCGACCGATCGCTTCCTGCGCACGGCCCCGCAACACCTTGGCTTCCTCGCCGGTGGCCTGGGCGGCCTGCCGCAGCAGTTCCTCGGCATCCACCAGCACCGCGTTCACATCCGACGCAAACCGCTCTTTCGTGACTCGATCCATAACCTCTCCTTTGCAATGTCCGGTGCTCTTTCAGGCTAGGCGGCGGTCGATCGGGGGCTTTGACGGAAGGTAAGGAGATGACGTCGGCCCGGCCGGTCAGCCGCCGGTCAGCCCTGAGAGTAGACCCAGTTCAGGAGGGCGTCGAGCGCGCCCTGGGTTGCGCCTGCACTGGGGTGATTGACGAACGCGACGATCGCGTAACGCCGGCCGCTCGCCGCGAGCACATAACCCGCGATGGCGCGCGTGTCTGCCAGCAGCCCGGTCTTGATGTGCGCGGAGCCCGCTGCGCCGGTGCGCTTGCGCATGGTGCCGTCGACACCGACGATCGGAAGCGACGACATCAGCTCCGGCATCAACGGCGAATCGAACGCAGCCACCAGCAGGCGGGCCAACCCGGCCGACGTCAGCCGTTCGACGCGTGACAGTCCCGCGCCGTTCTCGAGCACGAACTCGCGCCGGTCCAGGCCACGGCTGACCATCCAGTCGCCCACGGCTCTTTGCGCGCGTTCCATGCTCGCCGGCTGCCTGCTGCTCTCGGCGCCGATGCTGAGGAACAGTTGCCGCGCCATCACGTTGTTGCTGAACTTGTTGATGTCGCGGATCACTTCCGCCAGCGGACGCGACTCGTGGACGGCAATGCGTCGCGCCTCCGTCGGCGCAACCCCGTCCCGCGCGCGCCCGCGCCACGTTCCGCCGCTCGCCTCCCAGAGGGGACGAAAGACCGCCTGCGCGTACTGCACCGGCGTGAACAGGTTGACGTGCCAGACCTTGTCGCCGCACGACAGCGGGAACACGCCGCGGAACTGTGGCCGCATCGGATCCGCGAAATCGCCGCCAACGCGCGCGCGCCAGTCGTTGCACGCACCATCGGCCGTCTTCACTATCGAGGGCACGACCATGCCGGCGATCGAAGGGAGCGCGTAGACCCGCACCTGTCGCGCCCCGGTGTCCGGCACGAAGTGGAAGCTGACCGCCTTGTAGTTCAGCAGCAGCGCATCGGGTCCGGCGTTGTACGGGCGCAGGGCTTCGCCGTCGAACGCGGCCGGATCGTGCGCGACCGGCTCGTGGGCCGAGCGGTCGAGCACGAGGTCGCCGCGAATCTCGCGCACGCCGCTGCCGCGGATCCGCTGGACCAGCAGCCAGAGGTCTTCGATCACCAGCCGCGGATCGCCGCTTCCGCGCAGCCACAGATCGCCCTCGAGCACGCCCTGTTTCACCGGCGCGGCAGCCAGCGCCTCGGTCCGCCAGACATGCTGCGGCCCGAGCAGTTCGAGGCCCGCCAGCGTGGTCACGATCTTCATCGTCGACGCCGGGTTCATCGGCTGGTGCTCGTTGATCGCCATCGTGATGCCGCTGCCGGACAGCGGCACGAGGGTGATCGCGACGGCGTTCAACGGCACCCGCGCGGCCCGCAATTCCGCCGCCACGCTCTCGGGCAGCACCGGCGGCACCGTGGACTGCGCGTGACCCGGCGCGGCGAGAAGTGAAAACAGGAAGCAGCAGGCGACCGAAACGATGCGGGCGACGCGCGCGGGAAAGCGATGCGGCAAGGAACCCTCCGTGACGTCGCGCGACGCTCGCGGCGCGACCGGGTTGATTATCCGCACGACCGTTGCGCCCGGCATGCGCCGACTGCCGGTCCCCCAAAGAAAGGCGGCGCCCGTGGGCGCCGCCACTCGGTGCGGAACGGAGATCAGTTCGACAACTGCAGCAGGCCGAGGCCGACGCGCCGATACGATCCGATGCCCCGCAGCAGCGGTTTGGTCAGCAGATCGGCATCCGTCACCTGGAGCACTCCCTCGGCGGAGGCATAGGGCAATGTGATGTGCCGGCCGCCATACGGGAACTGCAGTTCCTTGATCGACACGTTGAAGAAGTCCGGTTTGAAGCCCAGCTTCGGCCCGGCCATGTTGAGCCACTCTTCAACCTCATGCGCCGTCTTGAACGGTTCCACTTCCTTCTCGCCGTTCTTCAGGCGCTCGCGTCCGACACACGCGTTCAGCGTGAACCGGTACGGCAGTCCGGGGACCAGCTGGAGAACGAGGCGCTTGGGGGCCAGCGCGCTCACGGCCTCGACCGGGGGCTCGTTCCAGGGCTCGGCCGAGTAGACCCAGTACCGGCCGGGGGTGCCGGTATCCGCTCGGAAGACGAACGCCACACCCGCCTTGTTGCCGAAGGTGCGGGTCAGGGATTCATGGGCGCCGAGCGGATGGGCGTGGTCGGCCTCGAACGTCACCGCCGTCTCGAACAGCTCGACGGTCGGCACGTCCATCTTCGTGTAGCTCATGATCGAATGGCTGAAACCGGACTTCGACCCCGGGCTCTTGCCCTTGGGTTTGTCCGGCCTGAGCCAGTGCGACGGAAGCCGCAGCGGGAACTCCATGAACGTGCTACCCCCTCTATCGCTGTGGACGCGATTCTGGCTCGCGCCCCTTTCGGGTGAATCGCACATAAAGGCTACTTCGATGGATGAGTACGCGGCATCGGCCCGATGTCAGTGACCACTTCTACCGAAATCAATTGGTGGCGGCCTTTGCTCGGTTTGAGTCCCCTGCAAACTAATCGTACTCCCGCACTTGAAGACCGCCGGGGCCGCCCTTACAATTAGCACTCGTCGACGGGGAGTGCTAACAACCCCCGTACGGCTTCCGGAGGCCCTGCCTCCCCTGTTTTTCCAGTTTCTCGATTTTCGTCGAGAGCTCAGTCAACTAGGAGACCCAATGAAGATTCGTCCTCTGCACGATCGCGTGATCGTCAAGCGCCTGGACAACGAGCGCAAAACCGCCTCGGGCATCGTCATCCCGGAAAGCGCCGGCGAGAAGCCCGACCAGGGCGAAGTCGTCGCGGTCGGCCCCGGCAAGCGCGACGATCACGGCAAGATCATCACACCGGACGTGAAGGTCGGCGACAAGGTGCTGTTCGGCAAGTACTCGGGCCAGACGGTCAAGGTCGATGGCGAGGAACTCCTCGTCATGCGTGAAGAAGACATCATGGGAGTAGTCGCCTGACGGCGACACCCGGGGATGCCGGTCGCTTCGCGCCCGGCCAGGCAACGGTTCGGTAACGCCGGTCGCTCCGCGACCGGCCACTTGAAATCTTAGGAGAGAACACTTTATGGCATCGAAACAAGTCTTCTTCGGTGACGACGCGCGCCATCGCATGGTTCGCGGCGTCAACATCCTCGCGAACGCCGTCAAGATCACGCTGGGCCCGAAGGGCCGCAACGTCGTGCTCGAGCGCAGCTTCGGCTCGCCGACCGTGACGAAGGACGGAGTCTCCGTCGCCAAGGAAATCGAACTGAAGGACAAGTTCGAGAACATGGGCGCGCAGATGGTCAAGGAGGTCGCGTCCAAGACTTCCGACCTCGCCGGCGACGGCACCACCACCGCCACGGTGCTGGCGCAGTCGATCGTGACCGAGGGCATGAAGTACGTGGCCGCCGGCATGAACCCGATGGACCTGAAGCGCGGCATCGACAAGGCCGTGAT
>Ga0209254_10001552_pt1 | contig 20678 bp, 19 predicted proteins | sample FrelakmetDIP11DI_FD_187148 | JGI IMG/M metagenome (GOLD analysis project Ga0209254, IMG submission 187148) | Freshwater lake sediment microbial communities from the University of Notre Dame, USA, for methane emissions studies - DIP11 DI (SPAdes)... | ecosystem: Environmental > Aquatic >...
CTGACTCGACTCTTTACCGACAACCGACCAGCGGACTTTTTCGACCTTGAGACCTTACCCGATCAGCGCCGGTTGCAAAACCCAGAAATGGTGCTCGGCAATTTGCAAGGGTTTGTCATTCTGAATGAAATTCAGCAAATACCAGAGCTATTCAGCACACTGAGAGTGTTGGTAGACCGACCAGATAATCAGGCCTGTTTTGTTATCCTGGGCAGTGCCTCACCGTAGTTGATCTGCTGCACATCAGAGTCGCTGGCTGGACGAGTGGAATTCATTGATCTAAACGGTTTTGATCTCTCGGACACCGGCAACACTGCCTGGAAAACGCTCTGGCTGCGCGGTGGATTTCCACGCTCTTTCCTGGCTGATTTGGAAGCTGACAGCCTGGCCTGGCGAGAAGGTTTAATTTGCACCTTCCTGGAACGCGACCTCCTGCAGTTTAGCATCAGCATTCCAGCTACGGCGATGCGCCGGTTTTGGAGCATGCTGGCGCATTATCACGGGCAAACCTGGAATGCATCCGAATTGAGCCGCGCCATGGGCTTCTCGGATAAAACTGTTCGCTCTTACCTGGATATTCTGAGCGGGGCTTTCATGGTGCGACAGCTTCAGCCTTGGTTTGAAAACAAGGGCAAACGCCAAGTGCGCGCACCAAAGATTTACCTGCGCGACAGCGGCCTGCTGAATATTCCCGATATGCATGCCTTACTTGGTCACCCTAAAGTGAGCGCCTGTTGGGAAGGGTAAGCCATTGAGCAGGCATTCAGCATCCTGCAACCTAGCGAAGCCTATTTCTGGGCCACCCACGGCGCTGCGGTGAAATCGAGAAATCGCCGGTGATGAGCAGGTTGCCTTCATCGCTTTCCAGCCCGAGGATCCCAGCCCCGGCAATATGCCCGGCCGGGAAGAAGGTTGCTGCCAACCCCTCGCCTAGCACCAGCCGGGTTTTGAAGGGCACCGGCACAGAGGCATCCATCAACCGCTGCCCGGCAACATCGTCGAACAGCGGCAGTTCGCCTTCTACCTAGAGGCGGCTTTGCTGATGCGGCGTGCATCCTGGTGCAATACGCGCATTAGGGCAATTGTGAGGTCGGTGGCATACACAGGCACGCCAGGAAACTGCCCGGCAACGAACTCGAGCGCGCCGGTGTGGTCGGTGTGAACGTGCGTGACGAGAATGGCATCCAGTTTTTCGATGACATCCAGGTGAGGAAGCTGATCCCCTGCCAGGCCGCCGCGGGCTTTGGGGGACGGGTGAATGCCGCAATCCACCAGGATGTGTTTGCCGCCAACTTCATCTACACCGCCTAAGAAGGTGATTTTCATGTTTACTTTAGCTTATCAAATTCCTGCCGCGCGACTGCCTGCACATCCGGATCTTTCCAACGGGCTGGCAACCTGAGCTTGGGCACATCAAACGATTGCCCCTGGCGCACGTGGTAATAGCGCACCTTCTTCTCGGGAACCCGATATTCCATACACAGTTGGCGAATAAAACGCTCCATTTGCATCTCGATCCCTTCTAACTCCATGGGCCGGTGGATATACCCGTGGGCGCGGCAGGCCCGTTCCTTCTCACAGCGGCAACGCACCGCAATACCGTTGTCAGTCAGTTCCCAGGTGCGCTCAGCCAACTCACGCTTTTTGAATATTACATAAGCAAATATCATTTCCTGTTCTGGATCGGTATAGACATCGATGTAGTCACCTCGCGCCGCCGGTGGGACGGCAACTTTTGCCTTTGCAAGAATTGTTTTTTCCTTGGTGGGTTCCTTCTTGCGTGGTTTGATCCGTCCGGCAAAGGGTTCTGCCTGGATACGAGCTTCAGCCGCCGGGGAAATGGAGGCTGTTTCACGGCGGCGCGGCTGCCCATCGGCAGCGTGGCACTCGTTCAGATGTTCGCGGCAGGTGATGCGCTGGCATTGTGCGCATTTTACCAGGCTGTGATTACAAATTGGCCGGTCGCACACGGTGCAAGTTTGCACCTGATCAGCGCATTTTTGACAATATGTACGCTTGCACTCGACGCACTGTGGGGATAAACAGCTCGCGTGAGCCAGATGACCGTTTTCGCACAAGTACAGCCCATCGCCCGATTGCCCGCACACATCGCAGACTAACGGTTCCACAATGTGGCGTAACGGATCCCAAACTACCTGACGTTTAACGGTCGCACTTCGCTTTTTGATATCCACCAGTAGATCGAGCTTAGGCAGACCAATGATCGCCAGATTGATCAGTTCTAGTTCCACTCGCAGGCGATATTTTTGATCCACATCGGTTAATTTTACCTGGCGCTCGGCGAGGATGGCTTTCAGCTTGGCTTCCATAACGGAACGACGGTCTTCGCTGGCCTTATGCAGGCGTTTTTCAGCATCCTTGCTTAGGTCTTGGTAATATTCAATCAGACGGGCGCGGTCGAGTCCCAAAAAGCGCTGGAGACGCTTCTGAAATCCTTCCAGGTTGGGCTCTAATTCAATGAGAGCAGACTGGCGAGCCCGATCTAACAGGGCTGAAAGCACTTTGAGTGAATGTGTCTCGCCCGCAATCCAGGTAGGTTCCGCGGAGGCTAGATGTGTGAACTGATTTTCGGTATCGAAAATCGCCAGACGCTCGATATCATCCCTTTTGACCGCATACCCCCCTTGTAAATCCATCCATACAGGTAAAATGATTTCACGCTTTTCATCTGAGATTATGCTGGCCTTGAAATTGAAGCATACGAGATGATACAATCGTTGCTGCTCCACCGCGCCATGCACCGGAAAAAGTTTCGCATTGGACAGGTTGAGGGCTTTTTCGATTACAGCATAAAGACCGGGTTTTTCGAGGCGCAGGTTATTGACAAAAAATTGTCCATTGGCGGTCTGCTGCCGCAGCTCGGCAACAATGCTTTCGACCAACGGGTGGCCATAATGAATTAGCGTGGCATCTCCCTGGATGGTCCCAGAATCTCCCTCGCGGGCGAAGTTGAATTTTTGAATTGCATCTACACCCCATCGGGCAGCGACCTCATCAGGCAGGAGAGTCTCATGAATCCCGTAGGCAGGAAGTTCCACTAATCCGCCCACCTGGCGGCAGTAGCCCAGGATCAAATCTTGGAGGAAAGTATCATCAGGCATTTGTTATTCCGCTGCGAAATCGTCGCCAAAGAGGGCATCATCGTATGCGCGGGTTTTCTGGTAGGTCTGGCGGGCTTGTAAAAGGGCTTCGCCAAGCTGGTTGAACCCGGTTTGCACGGATTCAACATTCTGTGCCTGCACCCAGATATCTAGAAGCAAATCCTCGAAGTCACGCTCATCAGAAAGCTCACCTAAGATCATATCCATTTCACCAATTACCAGTTCGAACATATTCAGCTTTTGATCGAGGATTTCGAGCAAGTAATCTTCTACTGTGCCGCGCGCTGAGAGGTTGTAGATGCGTACATCCCGTGTTTGGCCTACCCGGTGGATGCGCCCGACGCGCTGCTCAATGCGCATGGGGTTCCAGGGGATGTCAAAGTTGATCATTGTGCGGCAGAATTGTAAGTTGCGGCCTTCACCAGCGGCCTCTGTGGAAAGCAGTACCTGGGCATGGTGCTCGAAATCGGTAATGGCCTGGTTTTTGGCGGACGTATCCATTTCGCCGTGGTAAACGACCAGCGAAAGACCCATCCCGCGCAAGCGTTCCGCCAGCCGGCTGAGTGTGCGACGAAAATGGGTGAAGATCAGCGTTTTCTCGGTGGGGTCGTTGAAAATGGCGCTTAACAGTTTTTCAAGGGCCTCGGCTTTGGCCCAGAAGAGGATGCTGGCGGCCTGGTCAGCCAGGGTGGTAAGAACTTCTCGTCGGGCAGGATCTTTCGCACGCACAGCCAGGGCGCGCAGGGTGGTTTCGGCGGCTTGGGGGCTGCTGCCTGCTTCTCGTTGGAGGATCGACAACGTAAACCGATCTACCTGGCGCAGACCATCCTGTAAACCATCACCCCCAGCTACTTCCTCATGGGGGGATAGGATGAGAGTCTGGCGCACATAGTCGCTTACAGCCTGGTAAAAGCTGGCTTCTTCCGGCGAAAGAGATAGGCGAAGTGTATTGGCCTGGCGCGGTGGCATCTTGATATGGACCTGGTTGCGCGTGTGGCGTACCATTACATCGCCGAGTAATTCGCGCAGTTGACCACGGTTTTTGGGCAGGCGTGGGTCGCCGTGTACCACAAACTGCTTGCGGAACTCGCGCGGCGTTTTAAGCTGTCCTGGCTTGAGCAGGGTGATGAGGTTATACAGTTCGTCGAGATCATTCTCGACTGGGGTAGCGGTGAGAAGTAAGATGTATTTGCGCTGTAAATCATTGATAAATTTCCACGAGGCGCTGTTGCGGTTTTTGAGGTGGTGGGCTTCATCTACAATAACCAGATCATACGGGATTTGCGCCAACGCAGCACGATGTTCCGCGCGGCGGGCTGTTGCGATCGAAGCGATCAAGCGCGGGTAGCGCTCCCAGGCCGCTGCACCAAGGGTGCGGAACTCAGCGTCGGCGCTGGTAATGAAATCAGGCAAACCGAACTTCACTGACAGCTCCTCCCGCCACTGTTCCACCAGGGAGGCTGGGGTGATGACTATCACGCGCTGTACCACATTGCGCGTTAGATATTCTTTGAGCACCAGGCCTGCCTCGATGGTTTTCCCCAGCCCCACTTCGTCACATAACATGCCGCGCCCGCGGAAGCGTCGCAACATGATCTGAGCGGCGCGCACCTGGTAATCGAAGGGGTTGAAATTGAGCAGATCGAGGCAGATCAATTCGTCGAATCCACTCACCAGCAGGGCATGTTCGGCTTGCAGGCGCAGACGATAAAGATCGCGGCTGGCAAAGCGACCTTCGCTAGCAGTTTTCAACAATAATTCGGCCCCAGGAAGTAAACGGACGGGGATTTCAGAAAGGTGCTTAGGAATTGGGTAGCGATCCATCTAAAGCAAAACCTAAACCATAGCAGCCAAGAGTATCCAAGGCGCTGTAAACCGAATGAGACAAGCGCGAGAGATTATGTACTTGCAGTATGTCAAAACTGCGAGTTCGAGCCACCTCGAACAAGGCGATCAATTGGGGGCGTTCCCGTTGAGTGCCGGAGATGCCTTCATCGATGTAGATTCCTATGATTTCTCCGCCTTTTCTCTTCACAAACTCCTGTATTTCATTGGTCTGTGGGTCAATCGGAAAATGAACCCCCGATGCTTGTTCACCGGTGGACATGTGTACATAAAGGATAAACCGGCTGGGGACCGTAACCCTGGACATTTAAATCTATCTCCATTGGACCCTGATAATAAAGTTTTACCCGGTAAGAAAACATAGATATTTACGGTTCATCAGGTATCGCCGTGGTAGATGGTAGATTTAGGGGTGTGCGGGCGTCTTCGCCGCCCGCACACCTCTAAACCTGGAATTCCTCACCGCAAATACTTGAGATCCATATTTAATTGTAACTCATAATCAATATTTACGTTTTCTCTCTATACACAGGTAAATAAAATGGCCCTAAAAAGATGTAGTGGCGGGCGGGTCCATGGGTCTGCCCGCCACGCAAAATGATGGTCTGGGAAAACGACCGCTTCACTTGTCCAAAGGGCATGTGATCAGCACTGAGAACCGCGATAGGTTAATTAACCTATCGGGCAATCGACCTCTAATTATCAAACAACTCAAGCTTTCAAATGCTCTTGTAGAGATGACATAAAGCCATATTGATTGAGGATGAGAACCCCATCAAACCGAAACCAAGAAAGGATGATAACTATGCCTGACTATATTTCCTCACCAGCGACCCTTCCCCCTGGTAGTGTGGTCTGGGGATACTTGCGAGTAACTCCAAAGCGCTCTGCGAATTTCATTCTGAACTGACGCCCATGTCATTAGGAGACAGCGGCAGGAATGCCCAGGAATAAAGCGTTCCACAGCAGAAAGCCGAATTCACCAATTACTGCCAACGTTATGGCCTGGTCATCGCCCATATCTTTGCCGATGTAGCCAAAAGCGCAGCCGAATTGGATTTGCTGTTCTTTACCAATGGCAAGCGGTATGGTATCGAAGCCAAGTCCAGTGAGGCGCTTGAAGCGACACGCTCAATGCAGGTCGCTCAGAACGATTTAGGGCTGGAGCACTTGTGAGTGCTCTATCCCGGAGAACAAAGCTACTCTGTTCATGAGCGGATGACGGTTTGGCCGCTACAACGCGTGAGCGACCTGGCGCAATTGCTCACGCCATAAACTATCCACCCTCTCACAAATAGGACACGTTAACGTACGGTACTCCCTTGGGGGCACATGAAAACTCGGAGTTCACCTCCGAGTTTTCCTTGTTATAATTATTATGTGTTAACCCGCTCAAATTACCTACAAGACCTTGAAATCGCTACTCGTCGCAGCCCAATCACTGCCCTGATGGGACCGCGCCAAGTTGGAAAAACAACACTGGCACGCATCTTTACCGCCAACCAACCGGCGACCTTTTTCGACCTTGAGTCCTTACCCGATCAGCGCCGCCTGCAAAATCCAGAGTTGGTGTTGAGTAGTCTGCAGGGTCTGGTTGTTTTGGATGAAATCCAGCAAATGCCGGAACTGTTCAGTACCCTGCGGGTACTGGTGGACCGGTCCGAAAACCAGGCCCATGGCGACCAAATCCGTCGCTTTGTTATCCTAGGTAGCGCTTCGCCCCTGCTGATCCGCCGCGCCTCTGAGTCGCTGGCCGGTCGGGTGGAATTCATTGATCTCAACGGTTTTGATCTCTCAGAAACTGGCAGCACAGCCTGGGAAAAGCTCTGGCTGCGCGGTGGATTTCCACGCTCTTTCCTGGCTGATTCAGAAGCTGACAGCCTGGCTTGGCGCGAAGGCTTCATCCGTACTTTCCTGGAACGCGACCTCCCGCAGCTTGGCATTAGCATCCCTGCTACGGCAATGCGTCGGTTTTGGAGTATGCTGGCGCATTATCACGGGCAGACCTGGAATGCATCCGAATTGAGCCGCGCCATGGGCCTCTCGGATAAAACTGTGCGCTCCTACCTGGATATTCTGAGCGGGGCTTTCATGGTGCGCCAGCTTCAACCCTGGTTTGAAAACACGGGCAAACGCCAGGTGCGCGCCCCCAAGATTTTCCTTCGGGACAGTGGTCTGCTGCACAGCCTGCTTAATATTCCCGATATGCATACCCTGCTTGGTCACCCTAAGGTAGGCGCCTCTTGGGAAGGGTACGCCATCGAGCAGGCATTCAGCATCCTGCGACCTAGTGAAGCCTATTTCTGGGCTACCCATGGCAGCGCTGAATTGGATTTGCTGTTCTTTACCCATGGCAAGCGGTATGGTATCGAAGCCAAGTTCAGTGAGGCGCCTGAAGTGACACGTTCAATGCAGGTCGCTCTGCAAGATTTAGGATTGGAGCATTTGTGGGTGATCTATCCCGGAGAACAAAGCTACTCCGTTCATGAGCGGATGACGGTTTGGCCACTACAAAACGTGAGCGAACTGGCGCAATTGCTCACATCATAAATTATCGCCACTCTTACCAATAAAACACATTAAAAAGGCACTCCCTTGAGGGCACTAAAAAATCGCCGGAAATTCCGGCGATTTTCATTAATTTCTAATATTTCTCCACTGCTTGCAACTTCACCGGTGGATAGATTTGTCCCGCCACTGGAGGCATGGGGTTGTAAACCCAATCCACTTTCACCACGCCAACTTTGATGCCTGCCAGGCGGCGCATACCCAGATATTTACCGCGTAGCAGGACATCTTCCATGGTGAGCGCCATGCTGAAGACCGCTACATCTGATCCGGTTGGGATGGCTTTCAACTCGTCGGTATACACAGAAGTCGAAAACAGGATGTGTTGCTTATCCAGGCTTTGGGATTGGATGGCGGGGATGATGGCCGGGAAGCCATCTTCGCCAACCCAGGCGATGAATTTCAGGTTATCAAGTTTGTCCAAAAAGGCACGCGTCCAGAGATTGAGCACTTCTGCTTTGCCAGGTTTGCGGCCCAGAGTGCGTGCCAGCATGGTCTGAATGGCTGCAAAGATGATGCGGTTCATCGGTAATGGTTCTTTACCAGTGTGGGAGAGCAGATCAAGATAGTAAACCGTGTGGATGCCAAAATATGCATTGTAGCGGAACATCGGCACATTATTGAAGTAATCGTATTCCGGACCTTCTTTTGTGGAGTGGGTGAAGGTCGCCTTGCCACGCCATAGGTTTTTATCCAGGCTCATGACGAGGAATCCCGCTTTAGGGTTATTCAGGATATTCAGTTTGGAAAGGCCTTCGGTGAACTGCCCAAAGGCCATCTGCTGGGGTGCGCATGCCATCAGGGATGAGATTAGCGTGACGTGCGGTAATCCCGCAGGATTAACAGTCGCCAACAGGCCAATTTTCATTGCGGGTTGGGTGCTCAGGATATCTTCGGGAGAAAAGGCGGTCAGGGATTGGTTCATGTTCAACTCCTATAGCGGCTCAACGCGGCGGGTTACGCCAGTAGCATAGACGATATCCGGGTGGTTGGAGGCAGATTTCGCAATTTGTTCGCAGCCGTCCAGTTCAGGTGCGGTCATCAGTGGTGTGCGGGCATAAGCCCATTCCAGGCCGAGGCGGGTATATTGGTCGCGGCATAGGTTGTTAAAGGCACATAGCTCCCAGCGCTCCATGCTTCCGTTGAGTTCATCGTTGAGAAAATGTCCCAAGGCGGTCAGGTTTTCGATGGTACCGGTTGTTCCTGGGATGAGCGGGGTACGTATCCATAGTTGAAATGGCGGTGACTGGCTGTGCTGCACATCGCGCAAGTGAAGCAAGTTATCCAGGATTTTCCGATTCGAGCTGCCGGTGAACTGGCGGTGCTGGTCAGTGTCGTACAGTTTAAGATCATACAGCACCAGGTCAGTAAAGGGCAGCAGACGGTCCAAGGTATCCGAGGGGCACAGGCCACAGGTGTCGAGGGCGGTGTCGATGCCTTCTGCTTTCAGGCCACTCAGCAGCGCCTCAGTGAAATCAGCTTGCAGGGTTGGCTCGCCGCCGGAGAGTGTGACCCCACCACCTGAACTATCATAAAATGCCCGGTCCTTACATAGCTCAGCCAGAAGCTCATCCACGGAAATGGTTTTGCCCAACAGTTCGATGGCTCCCGCGGGGCAGGCATCGGCACATTGGCCACAACCCTGGCAGTGAGCTCGGTCGATGTTGAGCCCAGAATCTGTTCGGGTCAGGCAGTGGTCCGGACACACCGACAGACAGGTATCACAGCCCAGGCAGCGGATGGCAAACCATTGCGTCTGCGGTTTGGTGGAGAGGCTTTCTGGGTTATGGCACCAGGTGCAATGTAGTGGACAGCCCTTGAAGAAGACCGTGGTACGGATGCCTGGGCCATCCTCGGTAGAAAGGCGCTGAAGGTGCAGGATGCGGCCAGTGAGGGGCATCATCGCATCTGATGACTTTCGCGGGCGATGATCTCGTTCTGTAACTCACGCCCGATGGAAGTGAAATAGGCATTGTAGCCGGTGACACGTACCAGCAGGTGACGGTAATTCTCTGGTTTTTTCTGGGCGTCACGCAGCAGGTCAGCATTGATCAGGTTAATTTGCAGCGCCGAACCACCGTTTTCGATGTAGCCACGCAGGAAGGCCTTGAATTTATCACGGTGCTCTGAGTCGCGCAAGATGGATGGGTTGAAGGTCATGGTATGGCTGCCACCGTTAGGTAACAGGTTCAGGTATTCGCCCCAATCGCCCTTGCCATCCGCGGCTTTCCCACCCAGAACCTTACCAACCGAGTTGACGTTTGCTGTTGGACCATTGATATCTGCACCGTTAGAGGGGCACAGAGCATTCGACAGGAATTTACCTTGCGGACGTCCGTCTGGGCTAGCTGGGAGGATAAAGGAATCAGCCACCCAGTAGTTCCAGCTTAGCATGCCGGGGCGGAACTGGCGGCCTGTGGATTGTGTTCGGTACTTCCAGGTTTCTTCCGTCCAGAGATCCATTATCTGGCGCGCCAGATTGTCAGCGGCGTCATCATCGCGGCCATATTTTGGAGCCTTATGCAAGGCACGCGCCTGCAAGACTTCGTGACCCATCCAGTTATCGCGCAGCGCCTGAACGAGCTCAGCGATAGTACAGAACTTATGATCATACACGAGATACTTCACCGCCAAGAGCGAATCCACGGTGGTGGCATAGGTGACCGCCTCGATGGTAACGTAGCCCAATTCTGCGCCGCCCTCGGTAATATCCAACCCCTGCTGAGCGCAGCCTTTGACCATGCAAGATACGTATGGCGTTGGAGCGAAGCGCGCCCGCAGGGATTCGCTCTGTTCGTAAAGCGCCACAATGCGTCGGATGATGGAGCGCGTCTGGGCAGCGTAGGCTTGCCAAAACTGTTCCCAGTTTCCAAATTGGGTAGGGTCACCGGTGGCCTCACCCCAACGTTTGACCTGCTCCACCTTACCGGTCATCGAGTCAGTGAAAGGTAGCAGGTCATAACCGCCGGTAAGGGTCAACTCCACCGCTTTAAGCAGGTTCAGGTTGGCGTCCACCGTACCGGAGCGATCATTACCAACCATCGTATTTTCCAGGCAGCCCACCGGGGCGTAATCGAAAACGTTATCCTCGTTGATTAGAGATGACACTCCCGATTTTCTGGCCTGTAGCATCATCCCGGCCATCGAACGCTCATCAAAATTGAGCAGGAAAGGCGAGCCCTGGCTAGAAGCAATCATATCTACCACGCGAGTGAGAAGTTTTTCTGGCGTATTACGGTGCAGGCGCACATTCGGCTTGGGTTCCAGGATGGGTGACATCTCGTCAATCACATCCAGCAGGATATACGTCAGATCATTGGACATATCCAGCCCATCGGGACCCATACCCGAAATCGTAAAAAGCTGACCATATCCAGCTGTGATGCCCTGATTGCCACCGGTTCGGATCATGCTATCGTAAGCCGTGTTGCAGTGGATCCAGAAGCATTTTAGAATTTCCTTGCCAAATTCAGGGTCCATACCCTCGGAGATGGATTTCTCCCACAAAGGGTACAGGTATTGGTCAAGCCTGCCAAAAGAGTCGCCTGGGCCGGGATAGTTCTCGTCAGCCATAACCAGCATATGGGTCAGCCACAGTGCCTGAAGTGCCTCCCAGAAAGTCTGGGGAGGCTCCCAGGGCACGCGGGCCAGGTTATCTGCCATGTGAGTCAGCTCAGTACGCCGGTCCGCGTCCGGTTCAAGTTCAGAGAGGTGGGCGCATTCGATTCTGTATTCGGCAGCCAAGTCGCGCGGCATGGTGGCAGCCATCATCATCGCCCGCAGCTGCCCACCCTTTTTGCCAACTTTATCGGCATTGGGGAGGGCTGCTAAAGCTCCTTCCAATTCTGCATAGACTGCCTTCCAACCCTGGCGGATAATACGCCCATAATCTGGAATGAGATGCCCGGAGGTAGCTCCAGTATTGCCATAGCCGTGGTTATGAAACCACAGCATGGCAGCTCGACTGCCGTTTGGACCATATACCAGTTTATCGCGCTCTTTGGTTTCCTTCTCCGTCAGGCAGGCGGAGGTCATAATATTAAAACGTCCCCCAGCAAGCAAATCACCGGGCAGGATTTCCTGGGGCAGGTAGTGCAGCATGACTTCACGGTTGAACCAGGCGCGACGCTCGGGCAGTGACCAGGTCCAGAAGTTCCGATCCAACTGCACGGGATGCGCCACCTGCTTGAAAGAAGAGCGGAAAGTTTGGAGGAAGGAGTACGTTTCAGGGACGATATAAAAAGTCAGCTCGTTATATTGGAAATCCCAGGGAGTACCGGTGGTCCAGGAAGTGTACTCATTGTTCCAGGTACGATGAACGCCCTGGAAATAATACTCACGCAACCATTGGATGCGCGAGGAAAGGTTTGTGGGAGTTTTGATTGCGTAGCGGGGTTGGTCGCAGACAACTGTAGCCATGAGTGGCTCCTTTCAAGGTTCGAATTATTGATTTTCCCTCTCAGGATTTTTGGGTGGTTCTTAGTATAGCACGGATAGTAGGCGGAAACAATTCTCACAGGCTAATTCTGTAAGTGTTCAACGCGCGCCAAGTCCACACACTTCAGATGCAGCCCGCACTCTAGGTCTACCCTCCCGGACCCGGTCGCTGCCTGCCTGAGTGTTGTCGGCAGGTGCGAGGAAGACATGTGCACTTCCTAAGAGCCAACAATGCCGAGAGGTAGATACATCCTCTCAGCAATAAAACGCGCTAATATTAGGCACACTCTTGCGGGTACCGCTAAGCTGATAATTTTAAGATGGGAGGATTTTTATTTTTTATGGAAAGCTCTCAATAAATCCAGGGCTTTTCCGTTTTAGATGTGCTATGATTAAATAAATGATCAACAGTGTGTGAGAATGCAATCCTCTTTGCTGACATCAAAGCTATATTTTCCTTCTACCCGGACTTCACTCGTGCATCGGCCTCGACTCGTGGACCGATTGCAGGCAGGACTCAGTGCTCCGTTGACATTGATCTCAGCCCCGGCTGGTTATGGCAAAACCACCCTGGTAAGTAGCTGGCTTCACGAAACCAACACCCCGAACACCTGGATTTCACTGGATGAAGGTGATAACGACCCCATTCATTTCCTGCAATATTTACTCCCCGCACTACAAAAAGTGGTGCCAACCATACAAACCGAAATGTTAAGCACACTCCGGGGTCCGACTTCATTTGTAGCCCTGTTGAGCACGATAATCAATGAGATAAGCAAGTGTATAGCCCCATTCGTCCTGGTGTTGGACGACTTCCATGTGCTCCAAGCCCAACCGGTTTTGGATTTCCTTGCTTCCCTCATTGAGCATGCACCATCCAGCATGCATGTAATCCTGATCTCGCGGACTGATCCATTGCTACCGCTTTCCCATCTGCGCGTCCGTAATGAGATCGTGGAGATCAGGGCAGATCAACTACGATTTACGCGGGATGAAATTGACACTTTTCTCAGTAAAGTGATGACTTTGGAGCTGTCCATCGCTGACATAACAGCTTTGCAGGTAAGAACAGAGGGCTGGATTGCTGGTATACAGCTGGCGGCTCTATCAATGCAGAGTTGTGAAGATATCCACGCTTTTATAACCACCTTTGCCGGCAGCCATCATTACATTATTGACTATTTGACTGAAGAAGTACTTAAACGGCTACCTGAGAAAACAAGGACTTTTTTATTGCGCACATCCATATTAAGCCGCATGTGCGGGTCATTATGCGATGCGATAGTTGAAGCGGACCCCAATGATCAGGTTAATGGACAGGAAATTCTAGAGGAGCTTGAGAGGAAAAATCTGTTCCTAGTCTCTTTGGATGATAAGCGACACTGGTATCGCTACCATCAGCTTTTCTCCGATATGCTCAACCGTTATCTGGAGAACTTACACCCACATCTGCCCGTTAAGTTGCACAAGCGCGCTTCCCAGTGGTTCGAGCAAAATGGCTATATCCCCGAGGCCATCGATCATGCACTGATGGCAGGCGACCAAGATCAAGCCACTAAGCTCATCGAGCAAAATGGTGTTCTCCTACTGATACGTGGCGAGATAATGGCGGTCTTGAAGTGGATTGCAGTTGTCGAACCTTACTCGCAGACTCATCCCTGGCTTTATATCTTAAAAGCTTGGGCGTATGCCCTCAGTGGAGATTTAGCCCGGGTAGACGGAATGCTGAAAAAGGCAGAGGAATTGATTTCCTCATTAGAATCCACTCAAGAAGTAAAGATAATACAAGGTACCATCGCTTCAGCACGCGCTCACCAAGCAAATTTAATGGGAGATGCGCATAAAGCCGCAGATTTTGCCAGGCAAGCCATTGAAGTCCTACCTGATGTCGATCTCGTTTCCCGTAGTCTACGCACTGTATCGACTTCTCTACTTGGAGATGCCACTTCAATGACTGGCGATCTAGCGGAAGCCAAACGGGCTTACCTTGAGTCTGCACGAATTTGCCAGGCAGCAGGCGATGTTCATCTGACTATCGTTGTCAATTCCAACCTGGCTGACGTATTAGTGGAACAGGGTTTACTTCGCCAGGCAGCAAGGATTTATTCCGAAACATTATTACTGGCCACTCGCCCGGATGGTCAAAAAGCGCTCATCGCTGGTCGGTTGTTTGTTGAATTGAGTCAGGTCTATTATGAGTGGAACCAGCTGGAAAATGCATTTGATTATGCACAACAAAGCCTCAACCTTTGCCGGCAGTGGGGAAATATGGATCTACAGGCGGTAGGCTTTGCGCAGTTGGCGCGGCTGGAGCGCAACTATTCTCATCCGAAAGAAATGCAGGCTGCATCTCAAGCTGCGGAGCAGCTGCTGAATGGTTATGACCTTGCACCCCGTTATTCCACCTGGGTGATGTCGGTTTTGGCACGTTTACTGATCAATCAGGGTGATCTGGAGCGTGCCTTACATCTCGTACAGAAGTCTGGCATCGATGTGGATAGCAGTGCCGGGGAGACTGAAATCCCTTATCTCCTGGAACCCATGTATTTAATCTTATCGCGTCTGTTCCTGGCTCAAAGAAAATACAATGACGTTCTTGGGCTGAGTCAACGTTTGCTTCAGCAGGCTGAGGCTGGCAATAGGGTTGGACGGGTGATTGAGATCCTCATTCATCAGGCACTCGCATATCATGGGAAGAATGACAAAGAGCAAGCTTTGGCTGTCCTGGATAGAGCCATCATGCTTGCCCAACCAGAAGGCTATGTGCGTGTTTTTCTGGATGAAGGCGAACCTATGGTAAAGCTTCTTTACCAGGCAAAAGTACATCAAGTGGGTGGCAGCTACCTTTCAGAGCTGCTGTCTAACTTGAGCAGCCAATCCAAGCAAGCCTTGCCGAATACCCAGATGCTGGTTGAGCCATTGACGAAGAGAGAGCTTGAGTTGCTAAAGCTCATCGAACAAGGATGTACCAACCAGGATATTGCCGATAGACTAGTCATTTCCATACCAACAGTGAAGCGGCACATCAGTAATGTCTACTCCAAGCTGGGTGCAAAAAACCGCACCCAGGCAATTTCCATTGGAAAAGAGTTAAACCTCTTTGCTTAATTAACCAGCCAGATCTCTGGATATAAGAACCGGTGGCGATTTCGGATCAGCCACCGGTTTTTTTATCTTCACTCCTTCGATAATACAAGCGAAATACAACCCTGTCTACAACCTTTGTTCGATGATTTATCTTGGTCAATCTGCATAATATAAACAGGAGTGAATACGGAAAATCTCATGTATCAGGAAAAATCAGAAATTCCTTCACCGAAAGATGAAGCTCAAAACCAATTATCCGATGGCACTGAAGTAAGGTTTTATGAAATCCATGTCAAAGGTCAGCTCGATAGTAAATGGTCGCAATGGTTGGAAGGATTGCAAGTGAGATTATTGGAGAACGGAGAGATGATCCTTTTCGGACCCATTGTCGACCAGGTGTCTCTTATGGGTGTGTTGAATAAGCTTGGTCGCCTGAACCTGACTTTACTCTCTTTGAACGAAGTACAAAATAAGAACTCATCTGGAGAAAATAGGTAGAAATTTACCTTCTGAAGGACCTGGAGAAATGTTATGGAAAATCATAAAATAAGTCCAAAGAACAAGATAAGATCGGGGAGGGAATATTACCGATACGCTCTCGCCAATCTGATACATATGGGCCACTGCGCACCAACGGTGATGAAGACTATCCTGGACATTTCATCGACTGAGAAAGAATGGTTAGTCAGGCTCAGCGCTGGAATGCCAGGTGGCATCGGTAACACCGGCTTTGAGTGCGGTGGTATTACATCACCCCTGGTGTTGATGGGCACACATTTCGGTCTGCGTGAAGACGACCGAGGCCTGCCGGTGATCTTCGATAAAGGGCATGCATTATGCCAGAATTTTATCGCCTGCCATCATACCCTTCAGTGCCGGGAGATCCGCGGGAAGGACCACTTTCCAAGGCATTGCATCCCGCCGATCCTGCGGTCACCTGGGCTCTTCATGGAGGCCTTGGATGGTAACCACCATGATCCAATTCCATCATCAAGTAGAGAAGCATATTCCAGGCTGTACTCTTATTTGGGTGAATCCAATTTCCATTGTGCCCAGGCCGTGCTCATCCACCTCGGCTATCACCCGGAAAAAGATACGGAGCTTTTCAACGCCACTTCAGCCTTCATGGGCGGGACGTTGTTCATGGGACGCACCTGCAGCGCTTTCACCGCTGGTGTAATGGCTATTGGCTTACGGACGGGTGAAATCGAAGATAGCCCTCTGCGGGTCATGCGCTTGCTTGCCATCATGACCGTGGATGGAGATGCCTTTGATGAAAAGATCAACAAGTTCAACCGCAGCATGAACCATGGATACAAGCTATCGAGATGGTTTACCAAAGAATTTGGCAGCACCCAATGTCAGGCGATCACACAATGTGATTTTTCTAACCAAACGGGAGTGAATAACTACATCGAAGGTGACTGCCTCACGAAGTGCAAGCAAATTACGGAGAAGGTTGCCGTAAAAGTTCAGACTATGATTTCTACGTAAGAAGTATCAAAATCTAAACGTGAAGGGAGATTGTCATGAATAATTTTTTTGCAGGTATAGATGTAGGTCGGAAGAATATTGTCTTCGGTGTGGTCTTATTTCTAGTTCTCGGTGTTGTGGTTGGAGTTCCCCTGACCGTGGGGTTATTCGGGGGCTCTATGCTGACCGAGGGCCAGTACCAGACCTGGAAAGTACTGCACGCTTATGGCGTGTTCACAGCTTTCGTTAATTTCTTCTTTGGGTTCCTAGTCGACCAAATGAACCTGGGCAGGCGGCAGCTTGAAATCGCCAGCTGGTCTTTTCTAGTGGCCGGGATCGTCGGTGGCATCGGACGACCAGCCCTGTTCCTCCTCTCTGCTCCAGGGTCAATTGGCAGTTACGCTATTTCGTTCATCGAGACAGTGGGATTTATCGTTGGGACATATCTATTTGTGCACAGCCGGATGCAGAAACGCGCGGGCTAACAGCCCAAGGAGACAAAATAATCCGTTTCCTATACTTAGACTTCAAACGACAGCAGTGGATGAATCTGGGAGAAGTGGGCACAAATGATGAAAGAATTAGAAACGAACGGAGTGAATGTAACTGAATGCATATGTTATATGAAAGGAAAAACCGATGAGTATCTTGACCGTCTACGCACATCCGAATCCCAAGTCATTTTGCCATGCTATTCTTCAGCAGTTCACCAAAGGACTGGAGGATGCTGGTCATACGAGTGAAGTGGTTGACCTGTATGCCATCGGATTTGACCCCGTTTTTCGTATGCAGGATTTTGCCAGCTATGTGCATGAAAGCATGCCACAGGAAATCCTCGACGAGATGGACCTGAAGCAGCATGTGCTTGACACCGCGGGAGGTCCGATCCAGCGTTTGATCGCCTCGCTTTGGCTACGGGACAAGGATTCCACGGCGGTCGCTAGGTTCATCCACGCACACAGGCCCAAGGATGTCATTGCTCAGTGGGAGAAAGTAAAAAATGCCCAGGGATTGGCGTTCATTGCGCCAGTATTCTGGTGTCATTTTCCTGCGATCATGAAAGGATGGTTCGAGCGGGTTTTCGCCTATGGCGATGCGTACGCTCTGACTTCGGAAGGTTGGCATGGAGAAGTGAAAGGCAGGGTTCCGCTCCTTCAACATGAAAAAGCCTTGATCATCAGCACGACGCTCTTTAGCGAAAAGGACTATAAAGCCGGTTTGGAAGCACCAATGACGCAAATTATTGATGACTGGGGATTGCGTTATCCAGGCGTTAAAAGAGTTGAACATGTATATTTCTATCGTGTATCTGTCTGTGATGATGAGACCAGGCGAGGTTATCTGGAGCAGGCTTATATATTGGGCAGGGATTTTGCCCAGTGACTCAATGAGAGGAGAGTATAGTCATGTCTCAAACACCTGGTGGAAAGGTACACATGGCGAATTAATGGAACAAAAAAGGGACTATCCCTTATTTTTGGGACAGTCCCTTTTATTTTATTAAGGATTGCCTTCTCGATATTAAGTGCGTCGAGTACGTACAGTAAGCGCAAATGCTGCCAGCACATACATGGCAACGGCTAAAATGAGACAAGCCAGGATGCTGATGCCGATGGCCTGTGCATCCCAACCGGTGTTGAGCAGAGCACGCATGGCTTCCAGCACATAAGTAATGGGATTAAGCTTGGCTGCCACCGCAAGCCAACCGGAAAGTAATGCCAGCGGTACGAACGTTGGCGCAAGAAAGGTCAGTGGAAAAAACAGGAAGGAAGCGCCCTGTGTTGCAGCAGCGCTCCCACTGCCGAGAGCTGCAGAGACGGTAAAACCAGCAAAACCGAGCCCGAGGAGAACCCCAAGCCCAATGACTACCAGTAGTCCAAGAATTCCAGTAGCTGGTTGGAGACCAAGCAACAAACCTACCAAGACAACAATCGTCGATTGGATGCCTAGAATAACCGCACCAGCCATGATTGGGGCGAGAAGTAAAGCCGCCCGGCGTACGGGGGTGAGCAGCAATTTGTCAAAATAGCCTCGTTCGATATCGCGCACCAGGTTCTGCGCAGCAATACCGGAACCAGCCAGAGACCCACTTACAATTGAAAGTGGCAGGATGAATCCAAGATAACTGCCTCCGATGCCAGGGATGAAGCTAGCTGCCTTCCCCAGGGTTGATTGGTAGATGACCAGGAAAAAGATACTGATGGCAAGTGGCGGTAGAAGCGCTTCCGGAGTACGCATGATGGTTGTCAGGGAGCGGTAGGCCAGCAAGAAAATGTGCACTGGGAGTGAAAGAGCCTTGTTTTTTTCAGGCTGTGCAACTGATATTGTAGTAGTGGTAGTATTTGCGTCCATGGATTAATTTACCTCCGCCCGCGGGGTAGAACGGGATGATTTGGATTTATCTGCCTCAGATGCAACCAGGCGCTGTCCGGTCACCTGCAGGAAAACATCATCGAGGGTCGGTTGAGTGAGGGTTAGAGAGATGGGTGATAACCCCACCTGTTGAAGCTGGTTGATCACGATTGGAATAGATCCAGCTGCCTTGCTTAAGTAAAGCCGAACCGTGTCGCGATCCAATTGGATACGATCCCCCATGCGTTCAAGAGATGCCCGACCTTTTTCAGCAATTTCCGGATTCTCAAAGACCAGGTTGATTGACTCCTCACCCATGGCTGCCTTGAGTTTGGCAGGGGATCCTTCAACGGCAATTTTTCCGTCAACGATGATTGCTATCATGTCTGCGAGCTCATCGGCTTCTTCCAGGTATTGTGTGGTGAGGAAGATGGTGATCCCCATTTCGCGGTTCAGGCGACGTACTTCACGCCAAACATCCCTGCGGCTGACCGGATCAAGCCCGGTAGTGGGCTCGTCCAGGAATAACACTTTGGGTTGGTGCACAAGCGCCATGGCCAAGTCGAGGCGGCGGCGCATCCCGCCACTGTATGTGCCAACTCTGCGGTCAGTAGCATCTGATAGCCCTACAAGCTCGAGTAATTCTTGAGCGCGGACAGTCGCTGCGGGTTTGCTTGCGCCGAACAAACGTCCTTGAAGGACGAGCAGTTCCATGGACTTCATCAGGGGATCGATACCAATATCCTGCAAAGCCACTCCTGCTACACGCCGTACATCGGTAGCCTGGCTGACAACATCGAATCCTCCGACCATGCCTCGACCGGAGGTAGGGAGGGCCAGGGTGGTGAGAATCTTGATGGTAGTGCTCTTCCCAGCGCCATTTGGCCCGAGAAAACCAAAGATTTTGCCTGCATCCACCTGAAAGTTAACACCATCGACTGCGGTTACCTTCACCTTACCTGGATAGGTTTTCACCAGATCTTCAACAATTATTTCGCGATCGTTCATTTTTTTCTCCTTCTATGGTCACATCATAACTTTGATGATTGGCCATCTATTATATATATAACAATTATAATCCATATTGTCTACAATATCAAGACAAATACTACACAATATATAGACACTGATGATTTTCTCATATTTGCAGCCAATGGCTGATTGGTTACGAATAAATGCAAGTGGAAAATCCACTTGGGAAGAAAACCCTGAGCATCACATTTGGGATGATGACAATAACCTCTCCCTCCAGGCTATTACGGTTCTTGAGAGCCAGGCATTCATTGATGCTAGCCCTGTAAATGATCCTCTTTATGGACAAAGACTTCACACAAGGGGAATGGCATGATTATTGCTCGGCTATGTATAAACTAAAAAATGTGTTTACTACAAGCTAGGTTGAAAATGCTACACTCACATGGTATGCGATAGGTTACTCACTAGAAATCCACTCCTAGTAAGGAGGACCAGTTATGGAAATCTCCGTAGAATTAGAACAGGCTAAAGACGCCTTCAGGCAGGGAGATCACTCTAAAGCCCGCATCATCCTGCGCAAGGTTCTTGAACAGGAGCCACGTAATATTAACGCATGGCTACTGTTTGCTGAGGCTGCTCAGAAACCTGAACACTCTATAGAGTGCCTGGAGCGTGTATTAATTCTGGATCCCGGCAATCCAATCGCGTCCGCGCGCTTGGAATATATCCGCACGGTACCGCCCCTTGAGACATCCACAGGTCAGGAAAACATCCCAATGGCACCAATGAACATCGCCCCCACACCGGTAAGCGCACAGT
>Ga0209254_10001553_pt1 | contig 20673 bp, 20 predicted proteins | sample FrelakmetDIP11DI_FD_187148 | JGI IMG/M metagenome (GOLD analysis project Ga0209254, IMG submission 187148) | Freshwater lake sediment microbial communities from the University of Notre Dame, USA, for methane emissions studies - DIP11 DI (SPAdes)... | ecosystem: Environmental > Aquatic >...
GCAACCGAGTCGACGGTGCCGTGGGCCGAGAACAGCTCACGCACGGCGTCTTCGGTGGCGGAAAAAGGCAGGTTACCGACGTAAATCTTGGACATTTGATACTCACTGACAAAAAGTCCGTTCGGCCGTGCCCATCGAAACGACGGGCTGAAGCAGCCTGGGGACCTGGAAACGCAAGGCATGAGGCAGCGCGGCTGGAAGAACTCCCGTTTTCTAAGCGGGGCGATCGCAGTCGCGTGGCAACGGTGCCACGTGGATCGGAAACTCTTCGGCTAAGCGCTGGGACTTGAACTGCGCGAAAATTCGCGAGAACCGCCCAAACAGAAAGTAGAAGGGAGACTACCCGCGGCGGACTATACGCGCTTTTTCCCACCTGGGTCGGTTTATTTCCAGACGCAGGTCACGGGGTTGCTGTATCGTGCTCGCGCCGCGCCCTGCTTGAGCCTTCTGCCTTTCAGTGTCCACGGCATTACCCGCCGTACCGGCACACCCAGGTGAATGAATGGCTAAGGAAGAACTCATCGACATGCAGGGCACCGTCAACCAGGTGCTGCCCGACACGCGTTTTCTCGTGACCCTGGAAAACGGCCACGAAATCACAGCCTACCTCTCCGGCAAGATGCGCAAGCACCGCATCCGCATCCTGGCCGGCGACAAGGTGACATTGGAAATGTCGCCGTACGACCTGACCAAGGGTCGCATCAACTTCCGCGAAAAGGATGTCCGCGGCCCCTCGAGCGGCGCCCGCCCGAACTTCGCCCGCCGCCGTTAAGGTTTCCGGCTGAACAGACGATCGAGCAGGCCTGGCCTGGCTCGCGACGTCACGATTGCCTTCGCAGCCGGGCGCTTTGCCGCGACGCTCGACGACCTCACCGGAAACGTCCGCACCGTGCCCATGTGGGCGAGGTCAGGGGCATGGCCCGCATCAATCGGCACAGTCCGCTTTGGCACGGGCATTGCGGACGGCTTCTGGACGATGGCCGTCGCCTCGATGCTGAGGGGTGGCACCAGCTTCCGCACCAGCGTGGTGCTTGCATCGCGCACGTACCGATGATCTGCGGTTCGCATCTCCCACACCGCATTGCCACGTTCGTCGTGTGCCACCCGGCCCGACGTGGGTTGGGCAGGCTTGCCACGGTCGCCGTGCGACGTCCGCAATGTCGGCGTCAGGCGGGTGGGAGCTGCATCTTTGCGACGGGTCATGGCTCGATGGCGTAGCAGGAAGAGACTGGCAGCTAATTTACGCCCGTTCGCCTGCGCTCCCCGATTTCGTCAACTCGTCGACGTGGATTTTGTGACCGGAAGCACGAACCCGAGTTGCCACCCCCCCATGCGCGCGGTAACGTCCGTCGCGTTTCCCGCCCCTGTCAATCAAAGAGTGAGTCATGACCATCACTAGCCTTCGCCCGTCGCTCGCCTTCGCGCTCGGTCTCGTCGCCCTGACGAGCTTGCCACGCCTCGCTGCCGCCGACGTCGTGACCGGCACCGTAACGCCAGCCGCGGCCAAAGCCGTCATCGTCGATGCCGCAGGCAAGACCGTCGCCGAACTGAAGTCCGGCGCGTACCAGCTGCAGCTGGCCCCGGGTCGCTACAAGGCCAAGTGCCTGGCACCGACACAGCGCGAGCAGGAATTCCTGAGCCTGTCGGAGCCCGTCACCGTCAACGTCGATTGCAACTGACCGGCGCCCGTTCGTGACGCACGAAGCCGACAAGCCGCCGCGCCGCGACTGGCGCGAGAATGCCAAGTTCGCGGCCAACATCGTCAACTCGCTCGCGATCCCGCTGCTGACGGTCGCGGCCACCATCGTCGGCCTCTACGCGACCAACACGCTCAAGGAACGTGAGATCGCGATCGCCACCAAGAACAACTCGCAGTCGCTGCGCAACCAGCGCGAGGAGTCGGAGACGAACCTGCGTTCGGCGATGTTCCGCGAGCTGGTGGGACCGCTGCTGCAGAGCGAGACCGAGCAGGTGAAGGCCGGCGCGGACATGGACCTGCCGCGCGCCCAGCGTCTCGCGCTGCTGGCTGAACTGCTCGCACTGAATTTCCACGAGCATTTCGAACTCGGCCCGCTGCTGCGCTACGTCGATACCCTGCCCGGCCAGACCGAAGAGGCACGCGCCCGGTTGCGCAGCACCTCGCGCCGCGTAATCTCACGCCAACTCGCGCCACTGCTGTCGACGACCGTCGGCCAGGAGGGACGCAACCCGTCCTTCCTCGTGATCTCGTTGAACTCCGATGGCACCGAGGCGGCCGACAAGCTGCTGTCGTGTGCCGTACCCGGTACCGCGGACGCGGCAAGCGCATCGCTCACGCTGAACTGCTCGAGCACCGCGCAGGGCACGCCCCTGCGCATCGCCTCGCCCGATGGGCGGGACAACCTGCAGGTCAACATCCGCGCGGTCAGCTGGGCCGCGCAGACGGTCGGCATCTATTCCGTGCTGCTCGGGGCCAACGGTGAGACGCAGGCGCACGCGCCGCCGATCGAGTTCACGCTGTCGCCCTACTCGTTCCCGTTCTCGGACAACACGCTGCTGCCGGGCGGCAACCGCTTCGGCATCTACCTGACACGCATCGACGACATTCCTGGCGTCGCGCGGATCATGCGGCTGTCGTTCGTGTGGTTCCCGAAAGACTTCGTACCGCCGCGCGAACGGCCGTTCGACCTCGACATGCATGAACTGGTGCAGGACGTCAAAGACCCGGCGCGGAAGGACAACCCATAACCGTGGATTTCGACAACGCGCCAGACCGTCCGCTGCGGGACGACATTCGCCTGCTTGGCCGTTTGCTCGGCGACACGGTTCGCGACCAGGAAGGCAGCCCCTCGTTCGACGTGGTGGAGCGCGTACGACAGAGCGCCATCGCGTTCCACCGTGACGAAAACATCGAGGCCCGGCGTGAGCTCGAGCGCATCCTCGATGGACTGAGCCGCGAGCAGACGATGATCGTGGCGCGTGCGTTCAGCTATTTCTCGCACCTGGCCAACCTCGCGGAAGACCTGCACCACAGCCGGCGCAAGCGCCAGTCGGACATCAATGGCGAACCGCAGGCGGACGGCAGCCTGGCGCGGGCACTCGATCGCGTCGAGGCGGCCGGCGTCGCATTGGAGTCACTGTCGGCTTTCTTCCGCGACGGCGTGGTCGTGCCGGTACTGACGGCGCACCCCACTGAGGTCCAGCGCAAGAGCGTGCGCGACCTCGAGATGCAGCTCGAGCAACTGCTGCAGGCGCGCGAGCGCACTCGCTTCACGCCGCAGGAACAGGCGGCCAACGACGAGTCGATCCGCGGCGCGGTGCTCGCGCTGTGGCAGACCCGCATGCTGCGGCTCGAGAAACTCGAAGTGGTCGACGAAGTGGCCAATGGCCTGTCGTTCTTCGAGCAGACGTTCCTGCCGGAAGTGCCCTTGCTGTACGGCGCGCTCGAGGACGAACTGCAACGGCGCTACCCGGGCGCGGCGGTATCCGAACTGCCCTCGTTCCTGCGGATCGGGTCGTGGATCGGCGGCGATCGAGACGGCAATCCGTTCGTGACCGCGGACGTGCTGGCGCGCACGCTGCGCATGCAGTCGTCGCGGGTGTTCGAGTATTACCTCGAGCAGTTGCACACGCTCGGGGCCGAACTCTCGATGACGACCCTCGTCACGGCTGTCTCCGCGGAACTGAGCGCGCTGGCCGACCGCTCGCCGGACAAGAGCCCGCATCGTCGTGACGAGCCGTATCGACGCGCGCTCACCGGCCTGTACGCGCGGGTCGCCGCGACCGCGCGCGACCTAGACATGCACGAGCCGTTGCGGCACGCGATCGGCGCAGCCCCGCCGTATACGCAAGTGGTCGAGTTCGCGGCCGACCTCGAGATCATCCGTCGCTCGCTCGAAGCGCACGACTCTGCGCTGCTCGCCCGTGGCCGGTTGCGGCGGCTGCGACGGGCCGTCGACGTGTTCGGCTTTCACCTCGCCGCCGTCGACCTGCGCCAGAACTCGGACGTGCACCAGCGCGTGGTCAGCGAACTGTTCGGGGCAGCACGGCCGGACATCGACTATTCGTCGCTGGAGGAGGCGGGCCGCGTGCGCGTGCTGGCCGAGGAGCTGGCGACCCCACGACTGCTCAGCTCGCCGTACGTCGAGTACTGCGCCGAGACCCGCAGCGAACTCGCGATCCTGCAGACCACCGCACAGATGCACCAGCGCTACGGCGCCGCGTGCATCCCCAATTACGTGATCTCGAAGTGCGACGGCGTGTCCGACGTGCTCGAGGTCGTGCTGCTGCTGCGCGAGGTCGGCCTCTACCGTGCGACGGACGCTCACCTCGACTGCAACGTGATCCCGTTGTTCGAGACGATCGCGGACCTGCGCAATGCGGCTGGTGCAATGGATGCGCTGATGTCGATCCCGGTGTACGCACGCATGCTGGCCTCGCGGGGCAAGGCGCAGGAAGTGATGCTGGGGTATTCCGACAGCAACAAGGACGGCGGTTACCTGACCTCGCGTTGGGAGCTGTTCAAGGCGCAGACCGAACTCGTCGAGACATTTCGCAAGCACGGCATCCGCATGCGGCTGTTCCACGGTCGCGGCGGTTCGGTCGGGCGCGGTGGCGGTCCGACGTACGAGGCGATCCTGGCGCAGCCCGGCGGCACCGTGCAGGGACAGATCCGCGTCACGGAACAGGGCGAAGTCATCGGCGCCAAGTATTCGAATGCCGAGGTCGGACGACGCAACCTCGAAGTACTCGCGGCCGCCACGCTCGAGGCCACGCTGCTGGGTGCTGCGGGCCACGCACCTCAGCCCCGGTATCTGCAGGCTTTGGAAAAACTGTCGGGTAGCGCGTACGACGCCTATCGCCACCTCGTCTACGAAACGCCGGGGTTCGAGAATTACTTCTGGGAGTCCACCGTCATCAGCGAAATTGCCGAGCTCAACATCGGCAGTCGTCCGGCCTCGCGCAACCAGTCACGCTCGATCGAGACGCTGCGTGCGATTCCCTGGGTGTTCTCGTGGGCGCAGTGTCGGCTGATGCTGCCCGGCTGGTACGGGTTCGGGTCTGCCGTCGATGCGTGGCTGCAGGAACACGGTAACGACGGTCTCGAGCTGCTGCAGGAGATGCACCGCGAGTGGCCGTTCTTTGCGTCGGTGCTGTCGAACATGGAGATGGTGCTGTCGAAAGCGGACGTCGCCATCGCGTCGCGCTATGCCGATCTCGTCACCGATCCCGAGTTGCGCGCGAGGATCTTCGGCCGCATCCGGACGGAGCTCGAGTCGACCCTGTCTGCCCTGCTGCGCATCATGGGAACCGACGAGTTGCTTGCGGGGAATCCGCAGCTGGCCCGCTCGATCAAGTATCGGTTTCCGTACCTCGATCCCCTCAACCACATCCAGATCGAGCTGCTGCGCCGCTATCGCGCCGGCGACAAGGATGAGCGCAGTCGGCGCGGCATCCACCTGACCATCAACGGCATCGCGGCGGGCTTGCGCAACAGCGGCTAGTGCTGCACGGGCGACATTGCCCTCTCCAGGCTATCTGCGACACCCACCTAAACGGATGACGCACACACTTTAATTAGCTGGCGTAACCTGCTGATAATCAAACTCTTTCTAATGCCGAACATCGACCCGCCGACGCGACCGCTCCGCCGCAGCGACAATAGGTACAACTGGAACTGCCGCGAAGCCGAATCCCGGCGTACAAAACAGATGGGTCCCGCGTGTCGATGCCTGCTGGCGGTCGGCGACACGGGGCCGGGAGGGCCTGGGCCGCAGTCGATCCTCGCTTGCAGTCCGCCCCCCGCGTCCGCGGCGCGCTCGCGCGGCGGAATGCCTTGGCTGACGGGCGACTGACTAGCTCCGCCCGGCAGCGAGGCTTGGAGACCCGAAGCCAGCACGGCCGAGCGCGCCCTGTCGACGCTCGGCCTTTTATTGCCCTCACTGATCGTCGGCAAGTACTCGGCCGGCACGGCGCGTGCGCCTTCCCGAATGCATTTACAACGCACCGCCGCAGGGATACAACCGCTTGGCGAATCGCGCCTGGATCCGGATTTGGACCGGAAATCGGGTCCAGGCCAAACCATAATATCGGGAGGGGGATCACCATGAGCGAGTGGAGCACCAAAGTCCCGCGCCATCTCTGGATCGTCGGCGTACTGTCGTTGCTGTGGAATTCCATGGGCGCGTTCGACTACTCGGCTTCGCAGTTGCGCCTCGGGTTCTACATGAGCCAGTTCACACCGGAGCAACTCGCCTACTTCAATGGATTTCCAACCTGGGCCGTCGCCGCGTGGGCGATCGCGGTCTGGGGTTCGGTGCTTGGCTCACTCTGCCTGCTATTCCGAAAAGCCTGGGCCGTCTGGCTGTTCGGCACTTCCATCGTCGGCATGGTGCTCACCGGGCTTTACAGTTACGTGCTGACGGATGGCATGGCGCTGACGGGAACCGGTGGTCTGGTGTTTACGGCTGTCATCTGGCTCATCGCCTTCAGCCTGTTCTTCTATGCGCGCGCCATGGCACGGCGTGGGGTGCTGCGCTGATGATCTCAGAACAGGAAACTGACGTATGCCTGCGCGGTACTGCGATCGCGCGCATTGTTATAAGTGCCACCCCACGTCGGCTGCCATGCCACCGCCACGGACCAGCGACTCGCGAACATGGCCTGCAGCGACACGGCGGCTAGCATGCGGCCTTCGAGGAGCATGCCGTCGCCTGACCAGCCCCAGACGTCCTGTCCGAACACGAACGACGCAATGAGGTCGACCGCACCGATCACGTTGGGGTACTTCAGGCCAGCGCGCAGCCGGTAGCCGAAGGCTTCCTGCGACACATACCCATCGCTCGTGCACGACACCGGTGCGGCGGGTGGCGGGCATACCCCGTTGACCGGGCCCTGCCCAAAAACCTCCGCGCGCCCGAACCGGATCAGCGACGAATTCGGCAGGTCCGGCACGAGCTTGTAGATGAATTCGGCGCCGTAGCTCATGCCGGCGGAACCGAGCACATCGGGCAAACCGCCGGTGGCGCCGAGTTGCACCTGCAGGGCCTCGTGACGTTCCCACGCACGCAGCACGCCGCCGGGTGCAACGGCGTCGGCCTTCTCCCGCAACGGAGTCGGCGCCGTCCGTGAGACGGCCGCACTGATCACGTCGTACGAGTTGTACTGCAGCGGCTGGTTGGGACGGTAGGTGAGCTCGCCGAGCACGATGCCCCCACGCCACTTCTTCTCGAGCGTGGCGCCGAACATCCGGATGTCTTGCGGGTACTCCGTGAAGTACGACGGATTGAGATTACCCGGATCGCCCGGCAGAAACAGTGGGCCTGCGACGCGTCCCGACTTGGTCCCGCTGTAAAAAGGCGCGCGCGAATGGAACTGCGTGACATAGAGCCCGAACTCGGTCGCCCACGAATCGACCGTGTGCTTCAACGCGATACCGCCCTGCCCCGAGTTCGACGGGTCCTGCGTCGCGGTGCGCTCGACGTAGATACCGGTCGCGATCGCCGCCCGGTCGGAGAGGTTGCCGAACATCGCCTTGTCGCAGCCCTCGGCCATGAAGTCCAGCGATGAATAGAACGTGCCGCAGGTGTTCAACGCGGTGGGCTCGAACTGCAGCTGATAGAACGCCTCGACACTCGTGGCCTGCGACAGCCCGACGTGCCCGAACAGGGCCGGGAACGTGATGCGCATTTCGTGCTCGCGATCGACACCGGGCCGCAGCGAGGCGGGAAAATCCTGCGGATTGAGGTCACGCAACCCGCCGAGCACCATCAGTCGTTTGCCCCAGTCGAGCGTCTGCCAGCCGAGCTTCCAGTCGACCGACACCTTGTCGAGCTGGTGATGGCCGTAGCCGTAAAGATTGTCCAGTGCGACGCCACTGAAGCTCGAGCGAGTCAGAGCGCCGTCATCGCTCAGCGGCTCGCCGGCCGCATACTCGTTCTGCACGTTGCCCCACGGGTGACTCGCGTCCGCCGTGGCGTAGTCGTACCAGGCCTGGCCGCTCGCCTCGATCCCGTAATCGCGCCACGTGTACGACAGCGACAGGTAGCCCTTGAGCACCGACGCGACCGGATCGCCACGATCGAAGTTGAGGTTGCCATCGTCGCCGTTGCGGCCAGCGGCTGGCGTCACCGCATTGCCGGCGATGCCGACCAGCGAACTGTTGGCGTTGGCCAGCAGCTTCGGGTCCTGTTCGTCGGTGCGGATCGCGGTGCCGACGTACGCCGAGCCGGCAACGGTCAGCTTGCCTTCACCGACCTTGTAGTCGGCACCCTGGGCGCCAGGAACCAGCAAGACCGACACAAGCGCAGCGACTGCCAGACCGCAAGGCGCGCTGATCCAGACAACCATCGTTCCCCCGGGGGGTGTGCCGCGTCGGGTGATGTTGCAGCCCCGTCCAACTCTCGCGCATCGTGGTTAATCAGCCAAACCGCGGGTTGCATCCCGGTTTGCCCGCCCCGACACTCGACAGCAAGCCGGACGGGTTGCGACGGGAGCGCGCAAAGTCGTCGCCGTTAAACAGCGCGAGCCCATTCAGGAACCGAGTGTGGGCACGGCTACGCGAAGCCTGCCGTGGCCGTTCGATTGATCGGGCCCACAGGCGGCCGTGGCGTGGAGAACAGCGATGCTTGATTATTTTTTTCTGGGCCTCGTGGTCGCGTATTTCGCCTGGCGCGTGCTGTCGTCGCTGCTCATACGGCGTCGACTGCCGGCGCTGCTGAAGGAAGGGGCGCAGGTGGTGGACGTGCGCAGTCCCGCGGAATTCGCGGGTGGTCACGTGGCGGGGAGCGTGAACATTCCGTTGCCGGAGATCGGTGAGCGCGCCGGGGAGCTGGATCGGAATCGGCCGGTGATCGTGTGCTGTGCGTCCGGCACGCGCAGTGCGCTGGCGGCCCACCGGCTGCGCGGGCAAGGGTTCAAGCAGGTTCTGAACGCGGGATCGTGGCGCAGTCTACGTCTTCCACCTGCGTGAAGGGATGCTGCAGGCCGGATGAAGGTGGAACCGGGCCAGGGCGACTGAACATCGTCGCCCTGGCCCGGTGAGACACGGAGGCGCGACGTCAGGCTTGCGCGGCGTCCTTCAGCTTCTTCATCGGACGCACCTTGACCTTCACGGTCGCGGGCTTGGCCTTGAAGGTCGTGGGCTCGCCGGTGAAGGGATTGATTCCCTTGCGCGCCGGCTTCGCTGCAACCTTGGTGACGGTGATCTTCAGCAGACCCGGCAGCATGAAGGTGCCGCCGCCCTTCTTGCCGATCGAGGCGCGGATTGCGTCCTCGAGGGCGGCGAGCAATGCGCGCACGTCCTTCGCGGCGACCTTCGCTGCCTCTGCGAGGTGAGCGACCAGTGCGGACTTCGTCAGCACGCTCTTGATCGATTGCGGGGCCTTCGGGGCCGCCTTGCGGGCGGGTTTCTTCGCGGACTTCTTCACGGACTTCTTCGCTTTTGCCATTGGGGGTAGTTAAACCTCGTGAGTTGGTGAATTCACGGCCAGAGGATGCCGGCCGCAGAGCGAACGGTAGGGGAATGTCGTGCGGAAGCCAAGGGGTGCGATTAGCTCAGGGACTGATCGTATACCCCTTGCCGCTCATGCAGGTCGAAAAGGCTTGCGATGTGCAATGGCGGGCGCCGATGCAAACTCACCCGCCTCGGTCCACCCGCTCGCTCCGGTTGAGGGTAGCGCTATCGGCCCGGAGAATCGATTGGGAGATGCCGCGTCAGGCCGACATCCGCACGCGCATCTCCCGTAACACGTCGGCTGCCAGCTCGAACGAGCGCAACCGTGCCGCATGGTCGAACACGTTCGCCGTCAGCATCAGCTCATCCGGCCGGTGCCGCTCGATGAAGGCCTCAATGCCGCGTGCCACCGTCGCCGGCGCGCCGATCACGGCGCACGCCAGCGCTCGATCGACGCCCACGCGCTCCTCCGCCGTACTGACTGCATTGATGTCTGCCACCGGTGGCTGCACCAGGCCGGGCCGGCCACGCCGCAGGTTGATGAAGCCGAGCTGCTGCGACGTGAACAAGCGTCGTGCCTCCGCGTCGCTGTCGGCCGCGACCACGTTCAGCGCCAACAACACGTGCGGCCGCTTGAGGCGGGCCGAAGGACGAAAATTCTGGCGGTAGATCGCCAACGCCTGCTGCAGCATGTCGGGTGCGAAGTGCGAGGCGAACGCATAAGGCAAGCCGAGTGCCGCCGCGAGCTGCGCGCCGAACAGGCTCGACCCGAGGATCCACGCCTCCACCTCGATACCGGCGCCCGGCACCGCGCGCACCTGCTGGCCCGGCGCTACCGGCTCGAAGTACTGCAGCAGTTCCACCACGTCGTTCGGGAACTCATCTGCTCCCTGGTAGTACCGCCGCAACGCGCGTGTTGCTGCCTGGTCGGTGCCCGGCGCGCGACCGAGCCCGAGATCGATGCGCCCCGGATACAGCGACGCCAGGGTGCCGAACTGCTCAGCCACCTGCAGAGGCGCGTGATTCGGCAGCATGATGCCGCCGGAACCGACGCGAATGGTGGAGGTGTGGCCAGCGACGTGCCCGATCAGCACGGCCGTCGCCGCACTCGCTATCCCCGGCATGTTGTGGTGTTCAGCGAGCCAATAGCGTCGGTAACCGAGGCGCTCGCCGAGGCGTGCCAGTTCGATCATGTTGGCGAAGGCCGTGCGCGCATCACTGCCTTCAGTGACCGGCACGAGATCCAGGATGGAGAATGGAATCATCCAGGCATCTTGCCCGAACAAGCGGCGTCTTGTTCTGGCCGATGGCCCACGCGCGGCTGGCGTTGGGTTGCAGACGTCGAGGACCCGACACTCCTGCGGCAGTTCAACACCCTTGCCGGCCAGAGTCCTCCACCCCGTGTCGTAAACCTCACGTACGTGCGGAGGCGTACAGATGGCACGGACAATAGCCGCTAGCCTGCAAATAGACAGTCATTCCGTCGACCGGACTCGAACCGCACGCGGGACCTGCAACGCCAAGATCGGCAACACATCAGGAGAAGATCATGAAACTTGGATTCTTGAAGATCATCGCAATCGTGGGAGTGCTGGCGGTGGCCAGCGCCTGCTCCGCTACCCGCACGCAGGAGTCGGCCGGAGAGGTCATCGACGACAGCGTACTGACCTCCAAGGTGAAGGTCGCCCTGATCGACGATCCGACCACCAAGGCCGGCCAGATCAACGTCGAAACCTATCGCGGCGTCGTGCAGCTCGGCGGCTTCGTCGACAACACCCAGCAGAAAGAGCAGGCCACGAAGGTGGCGCGCTCGATCACGGGCGTCAAGGAGGTCCGCAATGACCTTCGGATCAGCACGAAGCCGCATGCAACGGCCGGCCAGGACGTCGATGACAGCATGTTGACGACCTCGGTCAAGGCGAAGCTCATGGAGGATTCGACGACCAAGGCGTACCAGATCAACGTGGGAACTGAAAAGGGTGTGGTGCAGCTGACCGGGTTCGTCGATTCGACGACCATGAAGGCCAAGGCCGGCGAACTGGCGCGCTCCGTAGACGGTGTCAAAGACGTGCGCAACGACCTCGAGATCAGGCAGAAGTAATGCCGCAGCGGCCGCAGGTCAGGTGGTCGCCCGCTCCCGTCCTCATGCCGGGTTCCAGCAGCGCCGCCACCTCATCACGGCGCGCCATCGTGTCGGCATACCCAAGCGCGATCAGCTCGCGGGTATAGCCCGACTCGAACAGGAGATAACTGAGTAGTTGCGATCCGTCACTATCGGCTGCGCCGATGATTCGAAGCAGCGCGCGCACGGTCCGCGGCATCTGGCGGGCGTGCCTGGCGGCGATGGCGCTGAGGTCTGCGCGAGGCACGAGTACCAGTGCCTCGATGTGACGCAACCCCTCGGGGTTAGGCACGGAGGACTGCGCCACCAGCCGATTCAGCCGCTCGAGTTGTGCAACACCGGCGTGCAGCGAATCCATGAACAGCGTGTCCAGCATGAAGCCGAACAGTTTCCCGAAGCTCGGCGTCGCCGTTGCGTCCAGGTTACGAGGTGCCTGCTTGTGGTCGTGACGCACGCCCACGACGAACAGCCGGTCGGCACCGAGGCGGATCGCTGGACTCAGCGGCGCGACCTGGCGCATGGCACCGTCGCCGAAATACTCATCGTGCATGCGGACCGGGGGAAACAGGAATGGCACCGCGCTGCTCGCCATCAGGTGATCGATCCCAAGTTCGGCCCACACGCCCCGCGACCAGGGCGAGGCGTCGCCCGCGGGATGCACGCGACTCTCGTAGAAGGCGAACGACCGGGCACTGCTGTACCCGGCCGCCGAGATAGCGAGCGCATCAAGGTGCCCTGTCGCCAGCACCTCGCGCAGGCGCCTGAAATCGATCCGACGCTCGAGCAACCGGCGCAGTGGCGCGTTGTCGAACAGCGAGTCCGGAGGCGAAGCCAGCCGTCCGACGGACAGCAGGGCCGCCATCCACCGGACACCGGCGCGCAGCATGTTCGGCGTGTCCGTACGGAACACCTGATCCACGTGGAAGTTGCGCCAGACGCGTTCCAGCGTCACGGCGCCAGTTCGGAAATGCGCGGCATACGTGGCGATGTTGGCAGCCACGATCGCGCCTGCCGACGTACCGGTGATCACGTGGAATGGAGTCGGTGCGTCGCGCGGCAGGAGGTCGGCCACCGCCCGCATGACGCCCACCTGATAGGCGGAGCGTGCACCGCCGCCCGTCAGCACGAGTCCCGTGCGCCCAGATGCGGGCGGTGCCGGGAAGTCTGAGGCAACGGACAACGCTTCGACGTTCACTCGCCCATGGTGGAAGACTCCCGGCGCCCGGGCCATCGACCATGTCTCAGTCCTGAACGGGTTCCGACCTGGGTTCGATGCCCCCGCGACGCCGCGGTGCGGCGTAAAATAGCAAGCGAACCACGCTGTGGATGCCGACCGGCGACCGAAGACACGGGGTCCGTCTCACGCCGACGGGATATGACAACCGAACCCGCTCGACCACGTCTTCCCCGCCCCGCGATCCTGATCGCGCTGCTGGTGGTGCTGTTGTTTGTCGTCGGGGCTGTCTACAAGTGGGTGGATCAGGAGGGCAAGGTCCATTATTCGGACATGCCCCCACCGGGGCAGGCGGCTCAGACTGTAACGGTGGCACCCGGCCCGACGGCGGAGCAGCAGATGCAGGCGCAAGCGCGCTTGCAGGCGCTCAAGGAATCGGCGCAGCGCGAGGCAGCGGCCGACGAGGCTGCGCGCACTCAGCGGCAGTCGGCGCAACAGTCGGAAATGGTCGAGGCGGCGCTCGCGGTGCAGGTCTGCGCGGATGCACGGGTTCAGCGCACGACGCTCGATCTGCAGATGCCGATCTACCGCCGTGGCAGGGGCATTGAGCGTGTGTATCTTGCGGATGCTGATCGGCCGGCAGAAAAGAAGCGGCTGGACGAGGCAATTGCCAAATTCTGCAGCGACGATCCGGCCGCGCAGGTTGCCCAGCGGCGGAGGTTTCTGGAACTGTCTCTGGGCCGGAGGCCAGCGTGCGTCGAGCTTCGCGATGCCTTGGACGAACTCAAGACCAAACCCGCCCGTGAATCCGCGGAGCAGGTTCAGCAGCTGACGGAACGCCTGAACACCTATAACTGCTATCCAGTGCCGATCGCGCAGGTGTGGCTGGCGCAGCAGGACTATCAGCTGCGGGCGCCGCCGGACGAGTAGAGCGTCCGCTGCACGTCGCTCCGTCCTATGACGTCGCGCCGGCACGATCGGAACGCCGGCGCCAGAGCACCCATGCGTAGATCGCCCCGTTGACCACCAGCACCAGCGCGCCGAGCACGAGTTGCAACCGACGGGTCAGCCCGTCCGGATACAGCACCGATACGAAGTAATGCTCGACAAAACCGCCCGGGTACCCAAGTTCACCCGCCAACCGTCGCCAGTGATTCTCGAGCGGCGTCAGCGGACAGATGCCCCCCAGGAACTCGATGCCCGCACCCCACAGCGCAACAGGCACGTGGACCCAGGCGAGGCGAGGCCAGCGCAACACCAGCAGTGCGCCGAGCATCACGAACGCCACGAACCCAGCGTGCAGGATGAGTACGATGTCTGCCAGCAGCCGGTAAGGCATCAACCCGCGGCCCGTCGAGTTGCCCGCTCCAGCGTCGCAAACGCCTCGCGCGTGTACTGCGCGAGACGGCCGGCATTGGGCAGCGCGGAGGCATTTGCGGTGAAACCGATCACGACCTGCCCGGCGTAGGACATGAACGTGATGTTGAGGCCCATGCCCGAGATCAGCGTGGAGACCGGACAGAGCGCTTCGAGCCGTGCCCCGCACAGGTACAGCGGTTCACTCGGACCGCGCACGTTCGAGATCAGGACGTTGGATGGAACGAAGTAGTCCGCGGACCCGCGCGGGACGAGCGCAAGCGTTTCCCCCAGCGCAAAGGTGAGCACGGCATACGCGTAGGCCACGTCCTTGGGCAATGTGCGAATGCGCTCCTTGGCTGCGCGGGTGTTGGCCATCACCTGGCGCATGCGTCGGCCTACCGCTGCAGAGGGTGTACCGAGCGGTGTCCAGAAGGCGGAAACCTGCGTCGTCAGCTTCTTGTGTTTCCGGTCCTGCAGCGAGACGGGGCAGATGGCGACGAGCGCGCGGTCGGCCGGTCGGCCAATGCTGCGCAGATAGCGATTCATGGCCGCGTCGAGCACGCAGAGTGCGACATCGTTCAGCGTCGTTCCCCATGCGCGCGCCACGGACGTCATCGCTCGCAGCGGCAAGACGGTGTGTGCGATGGCCCGCGCGTTGCGGATCGGCTCGTTCATCGGGGTCAGCGGCGCGGTGAACGGACGAGTCATTTTGCTCGAGAACCCGCGCAGTCCCGCCAGGCTTTCCTCGAGCACGCGCTCCCATCCCCAGCCGATCGACAATGCTGTGCGAGCGGCGTTCGCCATATCGCGCTCGAGACGCGGCAGCAAGTCCCTGGGGACGGCGCGCGCTGCGGCAGGAAGACTCGTCGCGATGACGGTACGGATGCGCCGGTCCCGCGGTGATCGGGACAGCGAACGCTGGACCAGGGCGATGCCCGACTCGCCGTCCACCAGCGAATGATGGATCTTGATGAAGACGGCGAACCGATTCCGCGCGAGGCCGCCGATCACGAACACGCGCCAGCCCGGGCGGTCTCGATCGAGCATCGGCGCGTGCAGCTCGGCGACCAGGTCGTCCAGCTGCGCGTCCGATCCCGGCGCCGGCAGCGTCCGGTGCTGGAAATGCCAGTCCATGTCGAGGCGTTTGACCTCTTGCCACTCGGGCAGCCCCAACCTGCGAAACACGGGAATGCGATTGAAGGGCGGCACCGGGGTGGCCCGCCGGTACGCGTCGACGATCTTGTCCACGATGTCGGCGCCGCCGCGGCGCGGCCGCTTGAAAATCAGCACGGCGCCGACGTGCCTCGGGTTGTCCTGGTTCTCCGTCAGGAAGAACATCAGGTCGAGCATCGGTATCGGGATACCCATGGTGTCTCTCCCCTCACGCCGCCGGCGCGAGATCAACCCGGCGCTGCCACGAGCAACCGTGACTCCACCTCGTAGCAGGACCCGTCCAGGGCTACGAGGTTGAGTTCCCACAGTTCTTCATCCGCAATCTGGGTTCTTTCGTGACCCGGCAACTCACGCTCGTCGTCGACTTGCAGGCCCCAGACTCGAACGCTGCGGACGTCCCTGACCGGGATCCGTCGTGGGTCGAACCTGGCGCGAAAGCTTGCCGGCACGTCGTCGCCAGCCCAGATCGCGTAGCCGCAGTCCCGGATGGCCTTGACGGCCTCGGGCATGCCGGACATTGCCGTCTTGTCGCCCATAGGGATCCCCTCGGTTGGGTTGATCAACACGCAACGACGCTAGTCCTCCCACCCGTGACTTCGAATCCGGAGGAACCGCAATGGCCGGACTGGCTGCCTCCGAGTGCCCGCCAGAGTCCAACGTAGGCAATGGCGTGAGTTTCACCACTGACGCTGTGGCCCGCTGAAAAGAGCAGTTTGAATCCCGGGGAGAAACTGTACGAGCCACCAAAGTTCAGGAGCGTGGTCGCCCGTCCGTCGACCGTGTCCTTGCCGCGGGCAAATACCTCCCCACCCAGCATCCACGTCTCACCCAGGTCCTTCTGCAGCAGCCAACCGCCGTAAGCATGGCTCTCCTCGCCGTCTGCAGGATTGATCACGTAGCCGCCAGCGACGGAAGCGGTCCATTCACCCCAACTCTTCTGCACGCACACCGGCAGCAGCCACCAGGTCTTGCCGTTGCCAAGTCCCTTGCTTGAATTTCCAGTGGGCAGCACGGCTATTGGCGAAACCGCAACCTGTAGCGACGTGTCCGATTCACCGACAAAGCGATACTTCGCGCCAATGACGACGTCGCCGAGACCCCACTCGGTCGGGCCGCCATCTGGCGCCGTTCGCGCAAAAGGAACGGCGATCGTCAGCTGGACGTCCGGCAGCAGGCCGTGGCTGTACTCAAAGACAGGGAGATTGATGTCGTTCCCGTCGCTCGTCCCGTCGTAGGTGGAGAAGACGTAGAACTCGCTGCTCGTGTAATCCACGGGCACCGGATCTTCGGTCAGGAACGGAGGGCCGGCGACCGCCTGACCCCAACTCAGGGCGACGAAGGCAACGATTGCGGCCGCCCTGAACAACGATTCTGGAGCGGCATGTAACGCACAACGAGAACCGTTATCACTTCTCATGCCAGACAATCTCTCGCCCCGCGCGGGCCCAAGGCTCGAAGTTGGCGGCGAACATGTCCTCGATGCGATTGCGCTTTACCTTCAGCGTCGGCGTGATCAGTTCGTTGTCCACCGTCCACGCCTCGGTCATCGCCACGAGGCAGACCATCTGCTCGTGGGGATCGAGCGTCCTGTTGGTCGCCTGCAATAGATCGGCGAGCGACGCCTCGAGTTCGGCGCGGCTCGCGGGATCCTGCAGCTTCCTGACGGCGTCGTCATTGAGCATGAGCAAGCCGATCGGCTGGCCGAGGTTGGCGCCGGTCACGCAGCAGGCCTCCACGGCACCGTGCATCACCAGCAATTCCTCGATCGGTGCCGGTGCAACGTACTTGCCCTTGCTGGTCTTGAAGAGGTCCTTCACGCGACCCGTGATCTTCAGGTTGCCCGCGGCGTCGAGCACGCCCTTGTCGCCCGTGTGCATCCAGCCGTCGTCGGTGAACGCCTGCCCGGTCATCTCGGGCTCCTTGTAGTAGCCGAGCATCGTCGCCGGACTCTTGATCTGGATCTCGCCGTTGGACGGGTCCAACTGGCATTGCACGCCGTCGTAGGGAAATCCCACGGTGCCGACGGCCTGTCCCGGCACGGTGATGTGGGTGGCCGCGAGATTTTCGGTCATGCCGTAGCCTTCGGCGACGTTCAGCCCGATCCTGGCGTACCAGCGCAGCAGTTCCGGCGGCATGGGCGCCGCGCCGCCCGCAGCGAAGATGCAGTGCTGGAGGCCGAGCGCCGTGAGGATCTTCTTGGATACCAGGCCCCTGACGATTGGCAGCTGCAGCAGCCGATCCAGCTTGGTAGCCGGCATTTTCGCCAATACGCCGTGCTGGAACTTGACCCACAGTCGCGGCACCGAGAAGAACACCGTCGGCCGGGCGCGCCGCATGTCGGCGGCAAACGTCTGCAGGCTCTCGGCGAAGTACACGTGCATACCGGAGGCGAGCTGGCCGTGCTCGACCAGCGTGCGCTCGACCACGTGCGACAGCGGCAGGTACGACAGCATGCGCGTGCTGCGGTCGAGCGGGACGCGCTTCAGTGCGGTCTGCACCACCCACGCGAACGCCTCGAAGCTTTGCATCACGCCTTTCGGTGTGCCGGTCGTGCCGGACGTATAGATGATCGTCGCGAGCTCTTCACCGGGGCGAACCGGCTCGCCCTGGAGCGGCGCAGTCCTGGCGACGATGTCGTCCCAGCGCGGATAGCTCTCCTTCGCATCGGCCGGCGCCAGCGGGTGGCTGATGCACGGCAGCCCGTCGGGCACGCCGGCCTTCATGTGGTCCCAACCGTCGAGCTTGCCGACGAACAACAACCTGGACTCGCTGTGCTCGAGGATCTGGCGGATCGTGCCGGGTGCGAGCGTTGGGAACAGCGGCACCGAGACGCCGCCCGCGAGCCAGACGGCGAAGTCGCTCAGCAGCCAGTGCGCCGTGTTCTTGGAGAGGATGGCTACGCGGTCGCCGTGCTGCAGACCAAGGCCCTGCAGGTGTGCGGCCATGCGTCGCGACTGGTCGAGCACCTCGCGCCACGTATAGTCGCGCACGACGCCGTCACCCAGCGGCTGCGTCAGTGCCACCCGGTCGGGCGCGGTCTTTTCCCAGTAGTACAGTCGCTGGAGCGCAAGAGCGTCGTCGGCAACGATGGTGGCCATGTGCGATCGAGCCCCGCAGCAGGGCGAGGCTCAGCCTCCGACCAAGCTTACCGAAGCCGGCCACGCCCGGTCAGCAGGGCTTTCCTCTAGCCCAGCTAAGCCTCAACGAATGTCGTGAGACGTCGCCGCGTGCGTTCGCGCAAGGAGCACTCGCGCAAGGTATCCGCCAGCTGCTCCAGGTTGGGGATACCGTACAGGATGACGGTGGCATAGCTGGTGTCGGACGATCGCAGATGCAGCAGGCAATGCCCCAGCAGGCGCATGCCCAGGGGCTTGTGCAGGTCGAAGTGATCGATGCGGAACACTTCGATGCTGTCTTTCGTCTTCGAGAAGATCCCGCGCTCGATGCGCACGCGTTGCGACGTGATCTCGTAGCGCGTGCCGATGGCCTTCAGCCAGTAATACACCCAGGCCAGGCCCAACGTGAACACCACCGCGATCCATTGCGACACGCTGTAGACGACCGCCGGGTGGCCCGTGTAGAGCATGGTCTCGACTTCCGCTTCCCGCGCGGCGGCAACGGCCACCAGGTCGGTATTGCAGAAGCGGCACTTGATGGCGACCGCCTTGATGGTCTCGCCGCAGACTGGACAGGCCTTGGTGTCGTCGCTCATGCAGAGTCCCCGCAGTTGCCCCTGGAAGTGGCGATTATGCGCTCGTGTCCGCCGTGCGCAGGTCTACGGATGCCTGAGGAATCCGCACCCGCGTATCCTGAGACTCTCGGCTGGCTCGCCGAGCACGAGGCATCGCGGCACATGAAGTCCTTGAGCGGACTGGACGGCCTGTTCCTGCACCTGGAGACACCGGCAACACCCATGCACGTCGGGTCGCTGAGCCTCCTGACGCTCCCGGCGAATCATCGCGGAGACTTCTGCAAGGCCGTGCAGCGTCTCTACGCCCGCCGCCTGCCCCTGGCTCCGGTGCTCAGCCGCACGCTGGCCGAGATGCCACTGCAACTGGCGAACCCGGTGTGGGTGCAGGCCGACGACGTCGACATGAAGTATCACGTCCAGCGCGTGGTGCTCCCGCGTCCTGGCACGCATGCGCAACTCGAGCAATGCGTCGGTCACCTGCATTCCATCCTGCTCGACCGGACCCGTCCGCTCTGGATGGTGTACATCATCGAAGGGCTGAAATCGGGCCAGGTCGCCTACTACACGAAGATCCACCACGCGCTGGTCGACGGGCAGGCGGCCATCATGCTCGCCCGCCTGCTGTTCGACCTGACACCCCGGGGCAGGCGGATTCCGCCCGAGGCCTCCAGCCAGGTGCGTCCCGGTGAGCATCCCGGCCTGGGCACTCTGGCAGCAGCGGCGTTGAAGCACGATGCCGCGCAGTACCTGAAGTTCGTGCGCACGCTGCCCGACATCGTCAGGACGCTGACCGGTCTGCGCGGCGGCGACGACGACAAGGCGTCTGCGCAGTCCGCCGGGACGTCAGGATTCGCACCCAGGACCCCGCTCAACGTCGCCATCACCGGCGAGCGCGGCTTCGCCGGCGTCTCGGTGCCGCTCGACCAGGTCAAGGCCATTGCCGCGGCGCACGACGCGAAGATCAACGACGTGGTGCTGGCCATTTGCAGCGGTGCGCTGCGCCGCTATTTGAAGGATCAAGGTGCCTTGCCGAGCGAGCCGCTGCTCGCCGCGGTGCCGATCTCGCTGCGCGCACCCGGCAACACGGAGTACACGACGCAAGCGACCATGGCCCGGGTCAGTCTTGCCACCGACATTGCCAATCCGGTGCGACGGCTGTGCGCCATCCGCGACGCAGCAACTGCCGCGAAGTCAGCGACCAGCCGTGCCAAGGCCATCCTGCCCACCGACTTTCCATCCTTCGGCATGCCATGGATCCTGCATTGGCTGGCGTCGGTTTATGAGCGGGCAATGCTCGGCAACCTGGTTCCGCCGCTGGCCAACGTCGTCATTTCCAACGTGGCCGGCCCGCAGGTGCCGCTCTATTTCGCGGGCGCGCGCATGACCCGCTACTGGCCACTGTCGATCGTGGCGCACGGCCTGGGCGTGAACATCACGGTCGATAGCTACGCCGGCGCGATGGGATTCGGCATCACGGCCGCAAGCAGCGTCGTGCCCGACCCGCGAAAAATCGCCAGGTACATCCAGGCCGCGCACAAGGAACTGATGCCGCGCTAATCCCAGCCCCGCCGCCACTGCGCGGCATCCATCAGGTCCCGCCACGGCATCACCTGGACCCGCTGCGAATGCACCGCCTCGAGCTCGATCGACACGACCGGCGATCCCGGCGGTTGCGGATCGACGATCCCGGTCACGAGGAAATGCTTCTCCTTGTTCCGCGG
>Ga0209254_10001554_pt1 | contig 20668 bp, 23 predicted proteins | sample FrelakmetDIP11DI_FD_187148 | JGI IMG/M metagenome (GOLD analysis project Ga0209254, IMG submission 187148) | Freshwater lake sediment microbial communities from the University of Notre Dame, USA, for methane emissions studies - DIP11 DI (SPAdes)... | ecosystem: Environmental > Aquatic >...
GAATTCAGCCGGCCGCTTCCACCATCAATCGTTTCATCTCCGCCACCGCGTCTTTCCAGCCCACAAAGAGCGCCTGCGCAACAATCGCGTGGCCGATGTTGAGTTCGTGGATCCCCGGCAGTGCGGCAATCGGCTGCACGTTGTGATAGGTGAGGCCGTGTCCGGCGTTGACGGTAAGACCAAGGCTGCGGCCGTAGGCGACCGCCATGCGGATGCGCTCAAATTCGGCGATGCGCGCTTCGTCGGTCTCGGCGTCGGCGTAATGCCCGGTGTGGATTTCGACCACCGGCGCGCCGGCGGCATGCGCCGCATCGAGTTGCCCGAAGTTGGCATCGATAAACAGCGACACGCGGATGCCGGAGTCGGTCAGCCGGGTGCAGGCGGACTGGATTTTGGTCTGCTGTCCAGCGACGTCAAGACCGCCTTCGGTAGTGAGTTCCTCGCGCTTCTCCGGCACCAGGCAGACATCCTGCGGCCGCGTGGCACAAGCGATCGCGAGCATTTCCTCGGTGACGGCCATTTCCAGATTCATCTTGGTTTTCAACACCTGGCGCAGGATGGCGACGTCGGCATCCTGGATATGACGGCGGTCTTCGCGCAGGTGCAGGGTGATCGAGTCGGCACCGGCGGTTTCGGCCAGGAGCGCGGCTTCGACGGGGCTGGGATAGCGAGTTTTCCGGGCTTGCCGCAGGGTGGCGATGTGGTCGATGTTGACGCCGAGGTAAATGCTCATTTCATTTCCCGATAAGGATTTGAACAAAGAGGACACAGAGGTCGCTGAGGAAAATTCACTGTATCTTCCTCCGAGCCCTCCGTGTCCTCCTTGTGAACGGATTCGAACGGGCTCATGACGAAAGGTCGGTGAGTTCGCGCAATAGCTGGCGAGTATAAAGCGGCTTGGCGCCGAGGGTGTGGTTGATCAGGGCGCGCATCAGCGCCTTGGCTTCGGTCAGCGTGGCCGGCCGATCGAAGCGGTCGGCGGCCAGGTCGAGCAGGGTTTGGCCCGACACCGGACAGCCCGGCTGGCCGATTGCACGCAGCGCGCCGCGTTCGGGCTGGAATACGTAGCGTACCTGCGGGTCGATGGGCTGGCCTGCGTCGGCTTCGACATCGAAGGTTGCGCCGTAACCGATGTCGGACAGCAGGTTCTTTTCGAAGCGCCGCAAAATGCGCTCGTAATCGGTGCTGCAGGCTTCGCCCGCCAATTGGTCGAGGGTCGCGATGTACCGGTCGAACAGGATGTCGTGCGCATCCCCACGCGCCAACAGCCGCAGCAGCAGTTCGTTGAGATAGAAGCCGCACATCAGCGCGCGCCCTTGGGGCGCCATCAGGCCGCCCTGCCATTCGGCCGCATGCAAGGTCTTGAGTTCGGACTTGCCGAACCATGACAGCAGCAGTGGGGTAAATGGCTGCATCAGCCCACGCAGTGCGGATGCCGGCCGCCGGGCACCGCGCGCGATCAGCGCCACCCGCCCATGACCGCGGGTGAACACCTCCGCCACCACGCTGGTTTCCTTGAAGGGATAGGTGTGGAGGATGAAGCCGGGTTCGTTGTTGATGCGGGCGTCGGTGGACATACAAACTTTTATTCGCGAAGGACGCGAAGGGACGCGAAGAAAGGCAATGGAGAGATGTGTTCGCTCAATGCGCAACGCTTCATGTTTGTATTTTGGGTTTACTTCGCGTTTCTTCGCGCCTTCGCGGAAGAGTTCTTTAATCGATTCCCAGCGACTTCAGCATCCGCACGTCGTCGGCCCAGCCGCCCTTGACCTTGACCCAGACTTCCAGATACACCTTGCTGTCGAACGCGCGCTCCATGTCGAGCCGCGCCTGGGTGGAGATGGTCTTGAGCTTCTCGCCGCCCTTGCCGATGATGATGGGCTTGTGGCTGTCGCGGTCGACAAGGATGGTGGCGAAGATGCGGCGCAGGTTGCCCTCTTCCTCGAATTTATCGATCTGGACAGCGACCGCGTAGGGAATTTCCTCGCCGCACAGACGGAATACCTTTTCACGGATGAGCTCGGCCGCCAGTTGGCGTTCGGTCTGGTCGGTGACGTCATCCTCGTCGAACAGCGGCGGATTTTCCGGCAAATGGGTTTGCAGCGTCTTCAGCAGTTCGTCCAGATTGCTGCCCTGCTTGGCAGACACCGGGACGATCTCGGTGAACGCATGCGCGGCGGCGGCTTCTTGCAGGCAAGCCATCAGTTCGGCGCGATCCTTGGCGTGGTCGATCTTGTTCACTACCAGGATCAGCGGGCGATCCTTGGGCAGCAACTCCATCACCTGACGATCCTCTTTCTTCAGCCGCCCAGCTTCCACCAGCATCATCACCACATCGGTATCCGACAGCGTTTCGCGCACCCGCTTGTTCATCGCGCGGTTCATGGTGCTGCTGTAACGGGTCTGGAACCCCGGCGTATCGACGAACACGAACTGCGCCTCGTCGGTGGTGTGGATGCCCATCACCCGGTGTCGCGTGGTTTGCGCTTTCCTCGAGGTGATGCTGACTTTCTGCCCGACGATGCGGTTGAGCAGCGTCGACTTGCCGACGTTGGGACGCCCGACGATGGCAACGAGACCACACTTGAATTCGCTCATTTTTGCAGCCTGTTCATTGTTTCAGTTCAGCGCACGCCTGAAGTGCGGCAGCCTGTTCGGCTGCGCGGCGGCTTTTGCCCACGCCACGCGTACTCAGCGACGGTTTGGCCAGCACGCACTCGACAATGAAGCTCTGGTCGTGCGCTTCGCCCCGGGTGTCGACCAGACGATAGTCCGGCAGCGGCAGTCGGCGAGACTGCAGTATTTCCTGCAACTGCGTCTTGGCATCCTTGCCCGATGCCTTGGGATCGATTTTTTCCACCAGCGGATCGAGCAGGCCGCGCACGACGCGCTGCGCTTCGTCAAACCCGGCATCCAGAAAAATGGCGCCAAACAGCGACTCGAGCGCATCGGCCAGGATCGAGGGACGGCGAAATCCGCCGCTTTTGAGTTCACCCTCGCCAAGCAGCAGGGTGTCGCCCAGTTTCAAGGCAGCAGCGATTTCGGCCAGGGTTTCCTGGCGCACCAGGTTGGCGCGCAGGCGGGAAAGACTGCCTTCAGGTAATTCTGGAAACGCGTCATAGAGCGCACGGGCAACCGAGCAGTTGAGTACCGAGTCGCCAAGAAATTCGAGACGCTCGTTGTTGACCGCGCCATAGCTGCGGTGCGTCAACGCCTGGACCAGCAGGTCGGCGCGGTCGAAGGTATAGCCCAGCGCCTGTTGCAGGCGCTGGATCAACAAAGGGTTACTCAAGCTGAGCAGGGGCGGCGTCGGGGTCGGAACTGGCGCTGAAGTCGACCACCAGGCTGACATTGCCGACGAGTTTGGTGCGGTATTCATAATCAACGGAAATGACCGGCACGCCACCCTCACGGGTAATCACAAGATCATCCGGCTTGACTACGGTTACATAGCCGGAATTCGCACGCGCAGAAAAGTCATTCCGTATGTCGCGATTGCTTTTGGTTCTGATGTCGGTTGCATGCCCCATCGAGGCAATCATCTCCTTGAGCGTATAAAACTCGATGTAAGCGGGTACGAGCTTCATCGCCAGCATGGCCACGAGGACCAGCATGACGGCAACGAACAGGAAACCGAACATGGTCAGGCCACGTTGTTTGGACTGCATTGGGACTACGCGATACATGGTTTCTCCTTATCGTATGGTGGTGCCGATGCGGCCCAGATCGTCAAAGTTCATCCAGATGAAAAAGGCCTTGCCGACGATATTCCTGTCGGGGACGAACCCCCAGTAACGGCTGTCATTGCTGGCGTCACGGTTATCGCCCATCATGAAATACTGCCCTTCGGGCACTTTGCAGGAAAAGCCTTCGCCCTCGGCATTGTAGGAGCAGTTCTCACGGTTGGGGAAGTCCGCCACCTGTGACGGGTAGACCGAGGGCTTTCCGGGTTCGGTCATCATGGTATGGCCGACACCATTGAGACGTTCGTCGTGCACGATGGCGGTGATGTAATTCAGGCCGTTGCCGACATAGCTGTAAGTGCCGGTACTGGTGGTCGGTACCGGCTGGCCGTTGACGGTCAGCTTCTTGTCGCGATATTCGATCAGGTCGCCCGGCTCGCCGATCACGCGCTTGATGTAATCGAGGCCAGGGTCGGCCGGGTAACGGAACACCATGACGTCGCCACGCTCCGGATTGTTCATCTGGATGATCTTCTTGTTCACGACCGGCAATCGGATGCCGTAGGTGTACTTGTTGACCAGAATGAAATCTCCGATAAGCAGGGTCGGCATCATTGAGCCGGAGGGAATCTTGAACGGTTCGACCAGAAACGAGCGCAACGTAAACACGACGAGGATGACCGGAAAGAAGCTTTTTGCATATTCGACCAGCAGGGGTTCCTTGGCGGTCTCGTGACGACCCCGTTTCAGCACCAGCGCATCCAGCAACCAGATGCCCCCTGTGACAACGAGCGCGGAGAAAAGTATGAGAGCGAAATTCATGGTTAGGGGTCCACTGCTTATTTATCGGAAACCTGAAGGATGGCCAGGAAGGCTTCCTGCGGAATCTCGACGTTGCCAACCTGCTTCATGCGCCGCTTGCCGGCCTTCTGCTTTTCCAGCAGTTTCTTCTTGCGCGTGATGTCGCCGCCGTAGCACTTGGCAAGCACGTTCTTGCGCAGCGCCTTGACGTTCTCGCGCGCGATGATATTGGCGCCGATCGCCGCCTGCACCGCCACATCGAACATCTGGCGCGGGATCAGTTCGCGCATCTTGGAGGCGAGTTCGCGGCCCCGGTACACACTGGTGGCACGGTGCACGATCAGCGACAGCGCATCGACTTTCTCATTGTTGACCAGGATGTCGAGCTTGACCAGATCGCCAGCGCGGTATTCCTTGAATTCGTAGTCGAGCGAAGCATAGCCGCGACTGGTCGATTTCAGCTTGTCGAAGAAATCCATCACCACTTCGTTCATCGGCAGGTCGTAGCGCAGCATCACCTGCCTGCCGTGGTACTGCATGTCGAGCTGCATGCCGCGCTTCTGGTTGCACAGGGTGATGACGTTGCCGACGAACTCCTCGGGAACGAAAATCGTAGCGGTGATGATGGGCTCGCGGATTTCCTCGATCTTCGACAGTTCTGGCAGCTTGAACGGGTTCTCGACGTTGATTATGCTGCCGTCCTTCATCAGCACTTCGTACACCACCGTCGGCGCGGTGGTGATGAGATCCATGTCGTACTCACGTTCCAGCCGTTCCTGCACGATGTCCATGTGCAGCAGGCCGAGAAAGCCGCAGCGGAAGCCGAACCCCAGCGCCTGCGAGACTTCCGGCTCGAACTGCAGCGCCGCGTCGTTGAGCTGCAGCTTGGTCAGGGCGTCGCGCAGCGCCTCGAAATCGTGCGACTCGACCGGGTACAGTCCCGCAAACACCTGCGATTGCACCTTCTTGAAGCCCGGCAACGGCTCGCTGGCGGGCCGGTCGACCAAGGTTATGGTGTCCCCTACCTGCGCCGACTTCAGTTCCTTGATGCCAGCGATCACAAAGCCCACCTCGCCTGCCGCCAACTGCGGCCGGTCAACCGATTTAGGCGTAAACACCCCGACGTGTTCGGTCAGATTCTGCGCGCCGCTCGCCATGAAGCGGATCTTGTCCTTGGGCTTCAGCACGCCATCGACGACGCGCACCAGCATCACCACGCCGACATAGTTGTCGAACCACGAATCGATGATCAGCGCCTTCAGTGGCGCGTCTTCGTTGCCACGCGGCTGCGGCACCTGCTTCACCACCACTTCGAGAATTTCGGCGATGCCGATACCTGACTTGGCCGAGGCGCGCACTGCGTCGCTTGCATCCAGCCCGACGATATCCTCGATTTCTTCAGCCACCCGATCCGGGTCGGCAGCGGGCAGGTCGATCTTGTTCAGCACCGGGATGACCTCGACGCCAAGATCGATCGCTGTGTAGCAGTTAGCCACCGTCTGCGCCTCAACGCCTTGCGAGGCGTCAACCACCAGCAAGGCCCCCTCGCATGCAGAGAGCGAGCGGCTGACCTCGTAGGAAAAGTCGACGTGACCGGGGGTATCGATCAGGTTCAGGCGGTAGATCTGGCCGTCCTGCGCCTTGTAGGTGAGTGCGGCCGTCTGCGCCTTGATGGTAATGCCGCGCTCCTTCTCCAGGTCCATCGAATCGAGCACCTGCGCTTCCATTTCGCGTTCGGACAAGCCGCCACAAAACTGGATGAGGCGGTCGGCCAGCGTGGATTTACCGTGGTCGATGTGGGCGATGATGGAGAAATTGCGGATCAGATTCTGCGACACAACAAAACGGGCACGTTTCCGTGCCCGGCTAGGGATGAGATAACTAGCAGAATTTTAACGGAATTTAGGGTCTGTTGACACCAATTTCGCGTCCGCGTTGCCGTGAGGAAGCGATGGATGCAAGGCGTGTCGCGCCGGCAAGGGCATTCCCTTGCCAAGCGGCGCAACACCGCAGACGCACTTCCTCACAGCAACCCGAAGGGACGGGCCGATTCGGGCGCATCCTTTTGTCGCGAACCGCTCGCAGTGAATGACACTGCAGCGCGCCCCGCTTCGCGGAGCAGCGCCGGAGCGTCGCCCCTCGGAACGTGGGCAGCGCAGGCGAACACCGGCTCGCGTCGGACATGAGCGGCGCTGCTACGGCTCGCTTCACTGCCAAGCTTCGCAGGGGCAACGCTACGCGAGCCATCCCGAATCGGCCTCGTCGCGGACGTGAAATTGGTGTCAACAGGCCCTATCCCCGGACGCGCAGCCAATCCTGAAGCACGGGCAGATTCAGTTCGTGACGGCACAACTCGGAGTCGCCATGGAACAGCAGTGGGATCTCCCAGCCGTATTGGGCCTTGAGGGACGGGTCGGCATCCACATCGACGCGCGCCAGGCTGTGGCCGGTTCCCGCAATCAGGACCCGAATTCCCGCCTCCATCTCCTCGCACAACGGGCAACCCGCCCGCGTGTAAAGGGTAAGCGTGTTACTCACTCGAAATCTTCAGGGGAATATAGAGCGAGCCGTCGCCCCGCCGCACCAGAATCGCCGCACTCTTGCCAACCGGCACCGCAGCGATGGTCTTGCGGAAGGCGGCCACAGAAGCAACCTTGTTGTTGTTCACAGCCAGAATGATATCCCCCGTGCGGATGCCGGCACGAGCAGCATCGCCGGTGGCATCCTCGACCAGCACGCCATGATCGATACCGAGCGCGCGGCGCTGATCCTCGCCAAGCTCCGACAAGGCCAGTCCGCCTCGCGAAAAGGTTTTGCTGCCATAACCCACAGCCTGTTTCTCAGCCGGCAACTCACCCAGCACCACACTCAACTTCTGGAGCTCGCCTTTGCGCCAGACTTCCACCGGAATCCTGGCGCCCGGCTTGGCCAGCCCGACCATGCGCGGCAGATCACCGGAGTTTTCGACCGCCATGCCGTTGAAAGTCAGGATCACATCGGATGCCTGCAAGCCCGACTTGCTGGCAGGGCTGTCCTCCTGCACCTGCGCCACCAGCGCGCCACGCGGTCGATCCAGCCCGAACGACTCGGCAAGGTCGGCGGTCACTTCCTGGATCACCACGCCCAGCCAGCCCCGCGACACCTTGCCACCGCTTTTCAACTGGTCGACCACTTCCATCGCCACATCGATCGGGATGGCGAACGATACGCCCTGATAACCTCCGCTGCGGCTGTAGATCTGCGAGTTCATGCCGACCACCTCGCCCTTCATGTTGAACAGCGGCCCCCCCGAATTCCCGGGATTGATCGGCACATCGGTCTGGATATACGACACATAGCTGTCCGACGGCAGCATGCGGCCCTTGGCGGAGACGATGCCCGCAGTAACCGAGTTTTCGAAGCCGAACGGCGAACCGATCGCCGCAACAGCCTCGCCCACGCGCAGCTTGGTTGGGTCGCCCAGCTTGACTGCGGGCAGGTTGCTGGCAGAGATCTTGATGACCGCCACATCGGTGCGCGGGTCGGTGCCGACCACCTTGGCAGTGAATGTGCGCTTGTCGATCAGTTTGACCACAACCTCATCCGCATCCTTGACCACATGTTCATTGGTCAGAATGTAACCATCGTTGCTGACGATGAAGCCGGAGCCGGCGCCGCGCGAGGGGATTTCCTGCATGGGTCCTCCCTTGCCGCCCGGACCGCCGGGGAAGAAGCGACGGAAAAATTCCTGCAAATCCTCCTCGTCCGGCATCACAAAAGGCATGCCCTCCTGGCTGCGCTTCACCAGCTTGGTCGTGCTGATATTGACCACAGCCGGTCCCTGCTTTTCAACCAGATCGGCGACATCCATCACATCCTTTGCCAGCGCAGGTGTGGAAAGGGTGAACAGCAGTGCAGTCGTTGCAAAAAATGATCTCATCATGGCTAACCTTTCTTAAAGCTAAACAGATTGTTGTCTTCACGTCGAAGCACCACGGGACGGGGCGCACGCCCGACTCGCACGACCATCCAGCCCACCAGTGCGCCCAGCACTACGCCGATCAACGCGGGCCCGTCGCCGGGCTGAATGGCCTGCGCCAAGAGCGCCCCGGTGAGCATCAATCCCAGGGGCAGGCCATAGGCACGCAGCGCGCTCGAGAGCACGCTGCCCTCGGCAACGCCGATCACGACCCGATCACCCGGAGACAGCGACAAATCGCAGTCGACCAGGAATTGGCGGGGGCTGCGCTGGAATAATTCTGCAATCCGGCGCGATGAGCATCCCTGGCCGGCACAGGTACCGCAGCCCGATGGTTCAACTGCCTGCACCCAGATGCCGTCCGACGCAGTTCGGGTGACCTCGGCCGATTGCTCCAGCATGGCCATGCTTACTTTCTCTTCACCGAATCGCCGGTTTCGATGAGTGCCATGCTGGGCACTTCACCCAGCGTCGTCACGTTGTAACCGTCGACCTGTCGCCCATAGACGCCGATCGCGCCTTCGGCGGACAGACCTTGCAGGCTTTGCATATTGGGATTGGCCGACTCCAGAAACATCGACAACACGCTCAGCCCATCCGAAAACACCAGATGGGTAACGGGCTCATGCTTGCCCGGCAGCGAACGCACTGCTTTCTGTACCTGCTGGAAACCCGGTGGGGGTGTCACTTCCCAATCCACACTGGCCGGCTTGTCGAGACTGGCACGTTGGATGCGCTTGCCGGACAAGTCGTTCCTGAACAGTTCGATGCCGGGTGCCTTGCCGATCTGGACCTCGGAGAATACGAACATCGATACCACTGCACCATTGCTGTTGATGATGCGGGACTTGAGCGGCAAACCGGTCATCTTGTCCAGCCACAGGTTGTAGGCATAGCGATAACCGTCCCGCGGATCCAGCGTCACCACCTGGGAGGCGCGACCTGCGACGCGTTCGGTCCCGCCGAGACTTGCATCGTAATATTCGAGCAGGTCACCCGGATGCTCGGGCAGAAAAGCCGGGAAGAAACGGCGTGTCGTATTGCGCTCCAGCCGAACATGCTTGCCATCCGGGAGGTGGCAATACACATCGTTGTTGACTCGAAGAAACTGGCGCGGGTTACCTTCCAGTACCTCTATTTTTTCCAGCTCACCCTTGGCATCGGCACGGTGCAACACACGCAGCACCTCGACGTGTTCGCCGTGGTGATACACATATACACCGCTGTAATTCAGTTTTTTGGCTGCATCAGACGCACGGTTGAGCCAGTCGAGCACAGCGTCGGCACGCGCCACGCCGGACCAAGCCATCAATCCGGCAACCCCCAGCAGCAGCCAGCTTTGTCGCCAACCCACCTCAGACCGCATCAGCGAGGCTCCGCCGAAACCACCGCTAACCGCTGATAGGGTGAGGCCACCGCCATCGGGGAAAACTCCTGATGCGCCACCAGATAGGGCAAGAGTTGGGTATCGGCAGGTGCCTGTTCCGAGTTCAGCGCGGCCTGCTGAAAGCCTGGCGCTATAGCCACGGGGGCGGGTGCCGGGGACTCCGACACCAGGCCGGTGATCGACACCATCCCCCACACTGCCAGCGAGGCAAACGATGCCACCGCCACCCGCTGCGGCCAAATTCTGCGACGCGGCGCAAGCACGGTCGGCTCGGTTGCAAGCTGCGCAGTGAAACGTGCCATGAAATCATCCGGCGCAGGCGCCAGTCCCCGCATCAGATCGCCAATCAGATGGTATTCGGACCAGCGTTGCTGCAAGGCAGCATCGCTTTTCATGTCCTTGATGCAGTCCTCGGTCTCGTCGCGAGGAGTTTCTCCATCGAGGACCATCGACAGGACAAGTTGCCGGGAGGAGTTAGGTTGCGCGGACCGGGACAGGGCGTCTGATTTACGAAGGGCTGACATGATTACCACCTTTTATCCTGACTGGTGCCCAGCATCGGGCGTATCTTTAGAGCAATAGCCTCGCGCGCACGGAAAATTCGCGAGCGAACGGTGCCAATCGGGCATTCCATCATTTGCGCAATTTCCTCGTAGCTCATGCCATCGATTTCGCGCAGCGTGATGGCCGTCCTCAATTCTTCTGGCAGGGCGTCGACCGCCTCATTAACGGCTTTGGCGATCTGTTTGGTCTGGAGTTCCGCATCCGGTGTTGCGATGTCGCGCAAGAGATCGCCTTCTTCGTAATTTTCCGCGTCTTCCGCCATGACATCGCTCGACACCGGCTGGCGCTTGTGTGCAACCAGATAATTCTTGGCGGTGTTCACGGCGATCCGGTAGAGCCAAGTGTAAAAGGCACTTTCGCCGCGAAATCCCGGCAATGCCCGATAAGCCTTGATAAAAGCTTCCTGCGTAATATCTTCCACCTCCGCCGAATCACGCACCATGCGCGACAACAGCCGCCCCAGCTTGCGATGATACTTGATCACCAGCAGCTCGAAAGCACGCTTGTCGCCCTGCTGGGCACGTTCGACCAGAACCTGATCCAATTCGCGGTCCGACATATCTCCCTGCGGTTTTTTGTTTATGTTTTAAGTATACGTGACCGCATCCTACCGACCTTCTGAGCGGGCCCATTCAAAAAAGTTCACACCGGACGGGGTTAATCTGCCGCGCCCCAAGCCTGCTATCATCGCCCGACCACCATGCACAGACACGACGTCCTCATCCTCGGCAGCGGCTTGGCCGCACTGACTACCGCGCTCAAGCTTGCCGACCAGCGCCGTGTCGCCATCGTCACCAAGCGCCAGATGACTGACGGCGCCAGCGACTGGGCACAAGGCGGGATTGCCGCCGCGGTGGACAGCGGCGACTCGATCGAGGCCCATGTCCATGACACTCTGGTGGCCGGCGCTGGCCTGTGCGATGAAGCGGTCACCCGGCTGGTGGCCAGCCAGGCTCGCGACATGATCACCTGGCTGACGCAAAACGGCGTTGCCTTCACCCCCGACCCCCTGGCACCCGGTGGACTGCATCTGTCACGCGAAGGCGGACATTCCAAGCGCCGCGTGGTGCATGCCGCCGACGCGACCGGCCATGCGGTGCAGACCAGCCTGCTCGACCGGGTGCGTGCCCATCCCAACATCGACACCTTCGAGCAGCACGTCGCCATCGACCTCATCACCGGCAAGCGTGCGGGCGGACTGGAGCAGCAGATCCACGGCGCCTATGCCCTGAACAAAGGCAGCGGGGAAGTCGAAACCTTTGCCGCCGGCCATACTGTGCTGGCCACCGGCGGCGCCGGCAAGGTCTACCTCTACACCACCAACCCCGACACCGCGACCGGCGACGGCATCGCGATGGCGTGGCGGGCAGGCTGTCGCGTGGCCAATCTGGAATTCGTGCAGTTCCACCCAACCTGCCTGTACCACCCGCACGCCAAATCCTTCCTCATTTCGGAGGCCGTACGCGGCGAAGGCGGTCGTTTGCTGCTGCCCGACGGCAGCCGCTTCATGCAGTATCACGACGAACGCGCCGAACTCGCGCCACGCGACGTGGTGGCACGGGCAATCGACTTCGAAATGAAGAAACGCGGCATCGACTGCGTGTATCTCGATATCAGCCATAAGCCGGCAGACTTCGTGCGCGAGCATTTCCCCACCATTCACCGCCGCTGCCTCGAACTCGGCATCGACATCACGCGTCAGCCGATCCCGGTGGTGCCGGCTGCGCACTACACCTGCGGCGGCGTGGTCACCGACATCAGCGCGCGCACCGACCTGAGCAGCCTGCATGCCGTAGGCGAAGTCACGTTCACCGGTCTGCACGGCGCCAACCGGCTGGCATCGAATTCGCTGCTGGAATGCCTGGTATTCGGTCATGCCGCCGCCCGCGACATCCTGGCCACGCCGCCCGCCCCTGCGCTGGACTTGCCGCCGTGGGATGCGTCGCGTGTCACCGACCCCGACGAAGAAGTGGTGATCTCGCATAACTGGGACGAATTGCGCCGTTTCATGTGGGATTACGTCGGCATCGTACGGACCAACAAGCGTCTCACGCGCGCCACCCACCGCATCCGTTTGCTGCGTGACGAAATCGACGAGTTCTACCGCAACTTTCGCGTCAGCAACGACCTGATCGAGCTGCGTAACCTGGTGCAAAGCGCTGATCTCATCATCCGTTCGGCGCAACTGCGACAGGAAAGCCGGGGGCTGCACTACAGCCAAGATTACCCAGAAACCTTGCCGATCGCGGGCAACACGGTGCTCAACCCACGTCCGGGGACGCTGTGTCCGAGCGTGTGTGGCGTGCCCAGCGAAGCAACACCCTGAGGCGGCGCAAATGGTCGGGGGCGGCGCTGTCGGGCAGCAGGGTCAGACTGCGGACAGGCCCATTGGGAGGCCGATAACGCAGCACGATCAGGGCAGATGTAACCATACTGTCCCCCAGCACCTCGACATCGCGCCATTCTCCCTGTTCATCCACGCTTTGCAGCCGGCCGTCCGCTGTCATGCGCAACGCCTCGGAATGACGGGCTTGCCGCCAGCTCCATCCGCTCAAGCCGATGACGGCCGCCGCCAGTGACAGTTGGACAGCGCCGGGCAGGGCCGCGTAATGAATTGCCGCCAGCGCAAGCGCTGTCATCCCCAGCAGCAACAGCCCCAACAAGCGTGAGGGTTTGAGTTCAATCTCCCGCATCAGCGTGTACACTTTTGAACTTCATGGCACCCATTTCCTGACTGGACCGCATCGTGATCGAATCCTGGAAAAATTTTCTGCAATTCCAAGGCGCTGTAACCGAGAACGCCACCGTGCTGCACTACGGTGATCCCGCTGCAGAGCGCATGGCCTGCGTCGACGGCACCATTGTGGCCGATCTTTCGCAACTCGGCGTCATAGCATTCCATGGCGACGACACCGTGCCCTTCCTGCAAGGCCAGCTCACCAACGACTTGCATGGCCTCAACGCCGACAGCGCGCAGTGGAACGGCTACTGCAGCCCCAAAGGGCGTTTGCTCGGCAATTTTCTGATGTGGCGGCAGGGCGCAGATTATTGTCTGCAACTGTCGGGGGACATCCTCCCTGGCCTGCTCAAGCGGCTTTCCATGTTCATTCTCCGCGCCAAGGTGCAGGGTCGTGACGCAAGCGATGAAACCGTAAGGCTGGTGGTGGCCGGAAAGGCTGCGATGGCGTCGGTGAGCGCCGCAATGGGCACAGTGCCGGCGTCTGCCATGCATTCCGTGGCCGCCGAGACGGGCCAGGTGATCCGCGTCGGTGACGACAAGTTTGTGCTCTCGATTGCCCCTGAACACGCCCCGGCAGTTTGGCAGACACTGTGCCAGTCTGCCACGCCGGTCGGGGCGCCGGTGTGGGACTGGTTGCGACTCAACGCAGGCATCCCGATGATCGTTGCCGCGACGCAGGAGCAATTCGTGCCGCAGATGGTCAACCTCGAAGTCATCGGCGGCGTGAGTTTCCGGAAAGGCTGTTATACCGGCCAGGAAATCGTCGCCCGCAGCCAGTACCTGGGCAAACTCAAGCGCCGCATGTTCCTGGCACATGTGGATGCGGAAGCTGCTCCGGGCGACAGCTTGTACAGCGCCGATATCGAAGGCCAGGCTACAGGCACGGTAGTCAATGCGGCACCGGCGCCAAGCGGCGGCTTCGATGTGCTGGCCGTGGCCCTGGTCGAGAGCGCGAACGCGCAGACCCTGCACCTGAAGGCTGCCGACGGCGCCGCACTGAGCCTGAAGCCCTTGCCCTACGTCCTGCCTGAATAGATGCGGCAGGCCTATATCTATTACCGGATCGATCCAGGGCATGCTGCCCATGCCGCTGTGCAGATCGATGCCTTGCTGGCCAGAATGGCCGGCCATTGCAGCCAGCCGCCACGACGCCTGATCCGCTGCGATGATTCGGCGATGTGGATGGAGGTTTACGTGGGCATCATAGATTTTCCGGCGTTTGCCGAAGCGCTTGCAAAGGCTGCAGGCACCCTCGATTGCGCAACATTCACCTTGGGCGAGCGCCACCTGGAGTGTTTTCTCCCACCCGACCCAAGCTGAGCAGGTTCAACGCTGACCCCGTCCTGGTCGATGGGCACGGGCTGTCTTGCCCGACCAGGCGAAACGCACCGGTCAGCGAACCGTGATGCGCGTTTTGCCTGTCGACATCTTGGTTTTTTGTGCGAGCGTCCTATAAAAAGGTCATCCTCAATTCCCAGGAGAAGATGATGCTGGACATCAACAAAATGGTGGCTCAGGAGCACAGCGGACCCTCGATGCGCGGTCACCTGGTCGAACTGGATACCTGGACGGAAGACCAGGCCATCGAGATGGCGCGACAGGATGGGCTGGAACTGACCGACGACCACATGGGCATCATCCGTTATCTGCGCGACTGTTACGCCGACCACGGCGGCACGATCAATGCACGGATGCTGATGCACTCGCTGGAAGAGGAGTTTGCCGGACTGGGCGGACACAAGTTTCTCTACAATCTGTTTCCGCTGGGACCGGTCGCCCAGGCCACCCGCTACGCCGGTCTGCCGATGCCGCCGGGCACGCGCGATCCGTCGTTCGGCACTACGCACTAGCTGGATTTCAGGCGGTTTCTTCCACCGGGACACGTGCAGCCAGCGCGCACAGCAATTCATACGAAGTCGTGCCGGCCGAGGCGGCTACCGCGTCCACCGGTAAGCCGTCCCCCCACAGCACGACCGGGCTGCCCAGGCCTGCGTCGTTGCATTCACTCAGGTCCACGCACAGCATGTCCATCGATACCCGCCCCAGGGTCTGGCTGAGGCAACCGTTGACCTGAATCGGGGTGCCGGTCGGCGCATGGCGCGGATAGCCGTCCGCATAGCCGCATGCGACCACGCCCACGCGCATCGCATGCTCGGCACGAAACAACTGGCCATAGCCCACACTCTCGCCTGCCTTCAGGGTCTGCACGCTGATGATTTCGGACTGCAGGTTCATCGCCGGCCGCAGTCCCAGCTGTTCAGCCGACACATCGGCAAACGGCGACGCACCATACAGCATGATGCCTGGGCGCACCCACGCTCCCAGGGTTTCCGGAAAGCGTAACAGTGCCGCCGAGTTGGCGGTGCTCCACGGCAAGCCATGGGCGGCTGTTTCGCTCAAAAACGGCTGCAGCTGCCAATTCACTCCCACGGCTTCATCTGCCTGGGCGAAGTGGGTCATCAGCGTGACCCCTGCCACCCCGGGCAGGCGCTGCGCCCGCGCAACGAGGTCAGCATGGCCCGTCAGCGGGAACCCCAGCCGGTGCATGCCGCTGTCGAACTTGAGGAAAATCTGGATGGGACGTGCCGGTGGCTGTTGCTGCAGCCAGTCGAGCTGGGCCGCATGGTGCATTACCGGCCATAAATCCAGTTCGGCGCAAGCGGCGATTTCATCCGCGCCGAATATCCCTTCCAGCAGCATGATCGGCTGCTCCACCCCCATCAAGCGCAGGTTGGCCGCCTCTTCCAGCGTCAGCACGGCGAATCCGTCAGCCGCCGCGAACGCGCGCCGCGCGCGTGACAGTCCGTGCCCATACGCATTGGCCTTGACGACGGCAAACGTACGCGCGTCCCCTGCGTGGTTGCGCGCCACACGCAGGTTGTGCGCCATGGCATCGACGGAGATTCGCGCTTTGATGGGACGCATGGAATCAGCCCTGATGTCTCATCGATTCGCCTGATGATCGCGCCGTAATTTGGCCGACAGGGAAGAGTTGTGAAGGAACAGCGAAACCATTCATACGCCCGGCTAAACAATATCCTTCATGGCTGACTGGGTTCAAGCGGGGGCAGGCGAACTGAGGAAAAACAGGGCTCAGTAAGACCCCGGCTGTGCGAGCGACTCGAAACGCGTGTATTCGCCGATGAACGCCAGACGCACCGTGCCGATGGGGCCGTTACGTTGCTTGCTGATGATGATCTCGGCCGTGCCCTTGTCCTGGGTATCGGGGTTGTAGACCTCGTCGCGGTAGATAAACAGGATGACGTCTGCATCCTGTTCGATGGCGCCCGACTCGCGCAGGTCGGACATGACCGGGCGCTTGTTGGGACGCTGTTCCAGTCCGCGATTGAGCTGCGACAGCGCGACCACCGGCACGTGCAGTTCCTTGGCCAGCCCTTTCAGCGCACGCGAGATCTCGGAAATTTCGGTGGCGCGGTTTTCGCCCGAACTGCTGGCCGACATCAGCTGGATGTAGTCGATCACGATGAGGCCGAGCTTGCCGCACTGGCGCATCAGCCGGCGCGCGCGTGCGCGAAGTTCCAGCACATTGAGTCCAGGCGTCTCGTCGATGAAAACCGGCGCTTCGTTGAGCTTGCCGAGCGCGTAGGTGAGGCGTTGCCAATCGTCCTCGCCCAGCTTGCCGGTACGCAGCCGGTGCTGATCGAGCTTGCCGACCGAACCGATCATCCGCATCACCAGCTGGGTGCCGCCCATTTCCATCGAGAATACCGCCACCGGCAGGCCGGTATCGAGCGCGACGTTCTCCGCCATGTTGAGCGAAAACGCGGTCTTGCCCATGGATGGCCGCCCGGCGACGATGATGAGATCTCCCGGCTGCAGGCCCGAGGTTTTCTGGTCCAGGTCATGAAAACCCGTGGGCACGCCGGTGATGCCGGAATCGTTGTCGCGGTGATACAACTCGTCGATGCGTTCGACCACCTCTTTCAGCAGCGGCTTGATTTCGGTGAAGCCCGCCTGTCCCCGACTGCCGGATTCGGCAATCTCGAATACCTTGGCTTCGGCCTCGTCGAGCAGTTGCGAGGCGCTGCGCCCGGCCGGGGCATAGGCGGTATCGGCAATCCCGGTTGCCACCTCGGCCAGACGTCGCATCACCGAGCGCTCGCGCACGATTTCGGCATAGCGGCGGATGTTGGCGGCCGACGGCGTATTGCTCGCCAGCGCGACGATGTAGGCTAGCCCGCCGATGCTTTCGAGTTGTCCCATGGATTGCAGCGCTTCGGCCACCGTCACCGCGTCAGCCGGGCGATTTTCGGCAATCTGCCGCACGATCGCGCGCAGGATCTGGCGGTGATCCTGACGGTAAAAGTCGCTTTCCGACACGACGTCGCCGATGCGATCCCATGCGCTGTTGTCAAGCAGCAAACCACCCAGAACCGCCTGCTCCGCTTCCAGTGAGTGCGGCGGCAGGCGCATCTGCGCCAGTTGGGGATCGGAATTCGCAGTCAGTGTGTGGATAGCAGCCATGGCGGGATTCTAGTCTTCAGTCCCTCCCTGACCAAGGGATAAGGCTGTGGATAACGCGTTAACAGCAGGGAATAAAAAAGGGAGCCAGCGGCTCCCTTTTCAAGCGTTTCAGGCTGGATTACTGCTCGCCAGCCACAACCACCTTGATGCTGGCGGTAACGTCATGATGCAGGCCCAGCACCACCGGGTATTCACCGATGGCCTTGAACGGGCCTTCCGGCATACGCACTTCGGATTTGGCTGTGTCATGGCCTTGTGCCTTGAGCGCATCAGCAATATCAGCGTTGGTGATTGATCCGAACAGTCGGCCATCGACGCCGGCTTTCTGGCGGATCGTGACCACGAAGCCATCCACTTTTTCGGCACGGCGCTGGGCATCGGCCAGTTTTTCACCGGCAACGCGCTCCAACTCGGCCTTCTGGGCAGCAAACGCATCCATGTTGGCTTGCGTGGCGCGACGCGCACGGCCGGTGGGAATCAGAAAGTTGCGGGCATAGCCGTCTTTCACCTTGACCACGTCACCCAGATTGCCCAGGTTGACGACTTTATCCATCAGAATCACTTGCATGGTCGTCTCCTCAATGCAGGTCGGTGTAAGGCATGAGCGCCAGGAAGCGCGCACGCTTGATCGCGGTGCCCAACTGGCGCTGATAGTGTGCCTTGGTACCGGTGATGCGGGCCGGGATGATGCGGCCGTTCTCGGCAATGAATTCCTTCAGCACATCGATGTCCTTGTAATCGACTTCAACCACTTTTTCAGCGGTGAAGCGACAGAACTTGCGACGCTTGAAGAGACCGCGGTTGCCGCTGTCGCGTCCGCCTTTTTTGGCGAACTTGCCGCCTGATTTACCACCCATGGGACGTGCCATGATTATTCCTTTTCGATTCGATTCAATATCAAGATCAATTGCCGGCTGTTCACACTGCGTCGGTTCAACACACCTTCCAGTTTGACCTGCGTTCCAGTGGTCTGTTGCGCCAGTTGGGTGGCAAGCGATCCACTCGCCTGCACCGTCAACTCGCATTCGACCTCCCGGGCTTGCGTTGCTACTGACTGGCTGCTGCGGTGATGGATTACCGCTTCAGTGATGGGCACGCCAGCCGGGCTGTATCGCAAGGGATCGACCTGAACGAGGACTCCGCTGATGACCAGCCTATTCAATCATTCAGACCACTCACTCAGGCAGCGGCAGGCTGTTCGGCTGCAACTGCTTCTGCCTGCGGAGCTTCCGGTTTGGGGGATTCCAGAATGTCGCGCGACTTTTCCTCCTTCATCATCGGCGAAGCCGTGGTGACGGCATCGTCACACTTGATGGTCAGATGACGCAGCACGGCATCGTTGAACTTGAATCCATGCTCGAGCTCTTCCAGGGTTTCCTGGTCGCACTCGATGTTCATCAGCACGTAGTGTGCCTTGTGGACTTTCTGGATCGGGTAGGCCATCTGGCGGCGGCCCCAGTCTTCCAGACGATGGACGCTACCGCCGCGCGTGGCGATGTTGCCGCGATAGCGTTCGATCATGGCGGGCACCTGCTCGCTCTGATCGGGATGGACGATAAATACGATTTCATAATGCCGCATCAAGTTTCCTTTCGGTTCAGCCCCCCGCTGCGGTGCGGTGGAGCAAGGTAAAAAAACAATCCCCAGAAAACCGGGGATCGCGAATTGTACGCCTTTTGCCTGGCAAATCAAGCTGACCGGTGCTTCCGGACCCGGATTCAGATCACGCAGTCGACGTAATAGCGCGCCTTGCCATCGACCATGTCTTCGACCAGGCCGTGCACGTCGGTCTCGAAACCCGGGAATTTCTCGTTGAAATCGCGGGTGAACTGAAGATAGCGCACGATAGTGCTATTGAAGCGCTCGCCCGGAATCAACAGGGGAATACCGGGCGGGTAAGGAGTAACCAGCATGGCGGTGATGCGGCCTTCGAGCTGGTCGATCTCGACCCGCTCGATCTCGCGGTGCGCCATTTTGGCGAAGGCGTCGGCCGGTTTCATCGCCGGCGCCATTTCCGACAGGTACATTTCGGTCGTCAGGCGCGCAACATCGTTGGCCCTGTAGATGGTGTGAATCTGGTCGCACAGGTCCTTCAGCCCGGTCTTCTCGTAGCGTGGGTGCTTCTCGATGAATTCGGGCAGTACGCGCCACAGCGGCTGGTTTTCGTCGTAATCGGCCTTGAACTGCTGCAGCGCGGTCACCAACGTATTCCAGCGGCCCTTGGTGATGCCGATGGTGAACATGATGAAGAAGGAATACAGCCCGGTCTTCTCCACGATGACGCCGTGCTCGGCCAGGTATTTGGTGACGATCGCAGCCGGGATACCCCAGTCGGCGAAGGCACCGTCCATGTCCAGCCCCGGGGTGATGACGGTGGCCTTGATCGGGTCGAGCAGGTTGAAGCCAGGCGCGAGGTTGCCGAACTCGTGCCAGCGCTCGCCGGCTTTCAGCATCCAGTCCTCGCGGTCACCCACACCTTCGTCGGCCAGCTTCTCGGGTCCCCACACTTTGAACCACCAGGAATCGCCGAACTCCTCGTCGACCTTGCGCATGGCGCGGCGGAAATCGAGCGCTTCCTTGATCGACTCCTCTACCAGTGCGGGGCCGCCGGGCGGTTCCATCATCGCCGCCGCCACGTCGCACGAGGCGATGATGGCGTACTGCGGCGAAGTCGAGGTGTGCATCAGGTAGGCTTCGTTGAAGCGGGTGAAGTCGAGCTTGCGCGTCTCCGAGTCCTGCACCAGGATCTGCGAGGCCTGCGAGAGGCCGGCCAGCAGCTTGTGGGTGGACTGGGTGGCAAACACCAGCGCATCCTTGGCGCGCGGGCGGTCCCTGCCGATGGCGTGCATGCCGCGATAGAAGTCGTGGAAGGTCGCGTGCGGCAACCAGGCTTCGTCGAAGTGCAGGGTGTCGATGTAGTCGCCGAGCAACTCCTTGATCATGTCGACGTTGTAGAGGATGCCGTCGTAGGTCGACTGGGTGATGGTGAGGATGCGCGGCTTGCGCTTCACGTCCTTGGCGAACGGATGCGCGGCGATCTTCTTCTCGAT
>Ga0209254_10001555_pt1 | contig 20659 bp, 18 predicted proteins | sample FrelakmetDIP11DI_FD_187148 | JGI IMG/M metagenome (GOLD analysis project Ga0209254, IMG submission 187148) | Freshwater lake sediment microbial communities from the University of Notre Dame, USA, for methane emissions studies - DIP11 DI (SPAdes)... | ecosystem: Environmental > Aquatic >...
AACGCGAAGTCCTGCCTCGATCACGACGCCCAGAACACCAAGTGCCTGGCGATCGCCGCCAACTCCTCCAAGGAGCTCGGCGACGTCGAGGCCCACCACGCCTACATGATGCGCTACCAGGAGCTCAACCCCGACGACCCCACGACCCTGTTCAACCAGGCGGCCGAGTATCTCAACGCCCTCGACGACGAGCGTGCCCGGCCGCTGCTCGAGCAGTGCCTCGCGGTGGACCCCAAGTTCCCCGAGTGCCTGTTCGAGTACGCCATGGTGCTGCTGCGCAGCGGCGACATGGAAGGCGCCAAGGCCCACCTCGAACGGTATCTCGAGGCGGCGCCCGAAGGCTCCAACGCCGCGGCCGCCCGCGAGACCATCAAGTACCTCTGATCGTGCCGCCGCTCCCGCTGCCGACGCCGAGCAGGCGAGGCCCGGCGCGCCGCCACGGCTGACGCGATGGCGATCTGCGTCGGCGTCGCGGGCGGGAGCGGAGCCGGGAAGACCACCGTCGCCCGGGCGATCCTCGGTCGAGTCGGCGCCGAGCGGGTCGCCCACATCAACCAGGATCGCTACAACCGCGACCTCGCACACCTGACCCATGCGCAGCTCATCCATCACAACTTCGACCGCCCGTCAGCCATCGATGGCGAGCTGCTGATCGAGCACGTGCGCACGCTCAAGCGCGGCCGTCCCGCCGAGCTGCCGGTCTACGATTTCGTCCACCACCGCCGCTCCGCCGCCGCCGAACGGCTCGAGGCGCGCCCGCTGGTGCTGGTGGAGGGGATCCTGACGCTCGCGATTCCCGGGCTGCGCGAGCTCTTCGACCTGTGCATCTTCGTCGACACCGATGCCGACCTGCGGTTCGCACGCCGGCTCAAGCGCGACCTCGCGGAGCGCGGCCGCACCGTTGACGAGGTCATCACCCAGTACCTCGAGACCGTGCGGCCGATGCACCAGGAGCTCGTGGAGCCGTCGAAGCGCTGGGCCGACCTGATCATCCCCGGCGGCGGCGACAGCGCGCTCGCCCTCGACGAGGCGATCCGCCGCATCGAGCTCCTGCTGCAAGCTGACTGAAGTCCTCGGTCCTTAGCCCCTCGAAGGCGGCGGCGTGCGACGACGACGACGGCCGTTGCGCTCCTCCTCCTTGAACATGAACTTGATCGAGTGCTTGAAGAGGAGCAGGTTGGGGGCGTCGTTGCGGTTGAGCTTGATGCAGCTCTTGTCGTACCACTCGATCCAACCGGTCAGCTCGGTGCCGTCGGTGAGCACGACCACCATCGGGGTGTGGCCCTGCATCTGCTTCAAGTAATAGAAGCTCTCCGCATTCGTCTGCTCCGCCGGCACCTGCTTGCGACGACCGCTGGCGCGGGTTGGGAACCGCTCCATCATCTCGGTCATCGAAGGGCGGATCAGTTTCCGGTCTGACATGGCGAGACTCCTGTCATCGGCCTGGCGGGGGTCGGCATCGTGTCGCCGCTTGGTTTGAAATAGCCTAGCAGACTCTGTGCGTGCTGTCTCGCCGGGCAGGCCTCAGGTCCCCGCTGGCCGCCGTCACTCGGCGTTCCGGTTGGCGGCCGGGTACTGATCGACCTCGTGGGCGAGGCAGCACATCAGCCGCCCGCACATGCCCGAGATCTTGGTCGGGTTGAGGGTCAGGTTCTGCCGCTTCGCCATCCGCACGGTCACCGAGTGGAAGCGGTCCATGAAGGTGGCGCAGCAGAGGCAGCGGCCGCACGGTCCGAGGCCGCCGGTCAGCTTGGCGCCGTCGCGGACGCCGAGCGGCCGCATCTCGACGCGCCGCCGGTACCGGCGCCCGATTTCCCGCAGCAGCGGCCGGAAGTCGACCCGCTGCTCGGCCGTGAAGTAGATCACCGCCTTGCGCCCGGCGAGCGGCAGCCGTACCTTGAGGGGGCGCATCTCGAGGCCCAGCTCGCGGGTTCGCAGCCGCAGATAGGTCATGATCTCCCGCTCGAGGTGCTCCAGATCATCCTGCCGCCGCTGGTCATCGGCCGTGGCGCGCCGCACCACGCGGCCGGGAGCGCCGCGCGGGTTGCTCAGCACCGGCGAGGTGAACGCCGAGGCACTGCCCAGGAAGAGCCCGTCCGCGGTCTCGACCACGCACAACCCGCCGTGCCCGATCTCCAGCCCGCCGGAGCGGCACGGCAGCGGCGGCAGGTCGGGATCGAGCAGCACCGGCAGCCACTCACCGCGCTGGGCGGCGAACAGGCACTCCGCGCGCACCGCCGGCAGCTCAGCCACCACCCTGATCCCACTCGGAGCGGAGCTCCCGGTCGGCGGCGAGCACCCTCTCGGCGCCGCTCGCACGCGCCCGGCGCAGCGCCGCGGCCACCTCGGGGCGAGCTCCCGCGATGATCTGGGCGGCGAAGAAGGCGGCGTTGCGGGCGCCTGCCGCGCCGACCGCGAAGGTCGCCACCGGCACGCCGCCGGGCATCTGCACGGTCGACAGGAGCGCGTCGACGCCGTCGAGCACGCCGCCCGGCAGGGGCACGCCGAGCACCGGCACGACGGTGTGCGCCGCCACCACGCCGGCGAGGTGCGCCGCCATGCCGGCGGCGCAGATGAACGCCTGACAGCCGTCCTGCTCCGACGATCTCACGAGCTCGACGGTCCGCTCCGGCGTCCGGTGAGCGGAGGTGACGTGGACGCGGCAGGACAACCCGAGCTCCCGCATCACGTCGACCGCCGGCCGCAGGTGCGTCCAGTCGCTCGACGACCCCATCAGCAGCACCACGTCAACCCGGTTCACCGCAGCCTCCCCCGAGCGCCGCCAGGGTATCGACTCCGATGTCGGTTCGGTACTGCATGCCCTCGAAGCGGATCGCGTCGACGCCCTGGTACGCGAGGTCGATCGCACCGGCGAGATCGCCGGCGCGCGCACACACCGACAGCACCCGGCCGCCCGCGGTGACCAGCGCACCGTCCTTGAGCTTGGTCCCGGAGTGGTAGACGGTCACACCGGGCAGCGCAAGAGCCTCGTCGATGCCGGTGATGGCATCACCCTTGTGCGGCATACCCGGGTAGCCCGCCGCTGCCAGCACCACGCAGACCGCCGCCTCCCGCCGCCAGGAGAGGGTCGCGACATCGAGCCGGCCGTCGGCGGCGTGCCGCGCCACGTCGGCCAGGTTGTCGTCGAGCCGGAGCAGGATGGCCTGGGTCTCGGGATCGCCGAGGCGGCAGTTGAACTCAAGCACGGACGGGCCGTGATCGGTCAGCATGAGGCCGACGTACAGCACCCCGCGATACTCGCGGCCCTCCTCGGCCATGCCCCGGATGGTCGGCTGGACGATGCTGCCGAGGATGTGGCGGCTCGTCCCCGGGGGGATCACGAGCGCCGGAGAGTGCGCCCCCATGCCGCCGGTGTTCGGCCCCTGATCGCCGTCGAGCGCGCGCTTGTAGTCGTGGGAGGTGGCGATGGGCACCAGATTAGTGCCGTCGCTGATCACCATGTACGACACCTCGGTGCCCTCGAGGCACTCCTCCACGATCACGTGCGTCGCGGCATCGCCGAATCGCCGGCTGATGAAGAGGCTGTCGATCGCCGACTCGAGATCGGCCTTGTCGCGGACCATCAGGACGCCCTTGCCCGCGGCCAGCCCGTCCGCCTTCATGACCACCGGAAAACCGCGCCGACGGGCCGCCGCGGCCGCCTCGGTGCTCGAGCCGACGATCTCCGCAGCGGCAGTCGGGATCCCGTGGCGCAGGCAGAACTGCTTGGCGAAGACCTTGCTCGCCTCGAGCTCTGCCGCCCGCTGGCTGGGGCCGAACAGCCGCAGCCCGCGCTGTGCGAACTCGTCGGCGATGCCGTACGCCAGCGGCAGCTCCGGGCCCACGATCGTGAGATCGACTCGCAGATCGGCCGCGGCGTCGGCGACCGCCGGCAGATCGTCCGGCGCCACCGCCAGCAGGTCGGCGATCTGGGCGATGCCGGGATTGCCGGGCGCCGCGTAGATCTCCTCTACGCCGGGCGACCTGCGCAACGCGTGGACGATCGCGTGCTCGCGCCCCCCCGACCCCACCACCAACACCTTCACCGGCAGCCCGCCCTTCGCCCGGCTCGGCGGCGACGGCCGCGGCCGCCGGTGTTCTGGAAGATCCCGATCGTCACGTTGTCCCCACGACATTGTAACTCACGTCACGAGGCCCGCCAGCACAGTCAGATCTCGGTGCGGGGCGCGCCCCGCCGGCGCCGGCGCGCGGTGACTCCCCGCGGCGGCCGTGGTAGGCTTGCCCGGTCCGCGCGCACGTCCAGCAGCATGCCGGGCGCCCCGCGATGGGCGCTACTCTTCGCGAGGGAATCAGCACCATGTCCAAGAACCTGTACGTGACCACCACTGGCCCGGCCGCCGGCAAGAGCGCCGTTGTCCTCGGGCTGATGTCGCTGCTGGTGCGGGAGATCCACAGCGTCGGCTACTTCCGGCCGATCGGCCGCTACGGCGACGAGTCGCGGCCGCAGGGCGACCCGCTGGTCGAGCTGATCTGCTCGGTCTTCGATATCGACTGCGACCGCAACGCGATGGTCGGCCTGTCGGACCGCGAGGCCACCGACCTGATCACCTCCGGCCGCCAGGATCAGATGCTGGAGCGGATCCTCGAGGCCTACAAGAGCTACGAGAAGGGCCACGACTTCGTCCTCATCGAGGGCACCAGCTACCAGGGGCCGACGGTGCCCTTCGAGTTCGACGTCAACGCCGATCTCGCCCGCACCCTGGCCGCGCCGGTGCTGGTCCTGGTCAGCGGCAAGGACCGCACGGCCAACGACATCTACGACAACACGATCTTCGCCAAGGAGCGCTTCGGCCAGCGCGGGTGCGACCTGCTCGGGGTGATCGTGAACCGCGCCTCCGCCGACGGCTTCGAGGAGGTCGTCGCTGCGCTTTCCAAGCGCTTCAAGGCGGCCAAGATCCCATTCGCCGGTGCGATGCCCGAGGACGAGATCCTGGCCAAGCCGCGCATGGAGGAGATCGCGACCGTGCTCGGCGCCGAGGTGCTCTACGGCGAGCGCCACCTCGACAACCTGGTCTTCAGCTTCCGGATCGCGACCATGCAGCTGCAGTCGCTGCTCGACAAGCTCGATCCCGGTGCGATGGTCATCACCTCCGGCGATCGCGCCGACATCCTCCTCGGGCTGATGGCCTCGCAGACGTCGAGCAAGACGCCCAGCCTGGCCGGCATCCTGCTGTCCAACGGGCTGCGCCCCTCCGAGACCCTCGACCGGGTGATCCGCGGCCTGCGCAACACCCAGCTGCCGGTGCTGCTGGTGGAGACCGGCACCTACCAGACCGCGATCGACGTTTCCCACGTCGCCTCGGCGATCACGCCGCAGAGCTTCCGCAAGATCGAGACCGCCCGCATCCTCTTCGAGGAGAACATCGACGCCAACGTCATCCGGGCCGGGATCTCGGCGCCCCGCAGCGTGCGCATGAACCCACAGCTCTTCCTCCACACCCTGATCGAGAAGGCCCGCTCCGACCGCCGCCGGATCGTGCTCCCGGAAGGCACCGAGGAGCGGATCCTGCGCGCGGTCGACTCACTGCGGCGCCGCAACGTCGTCGACCTCACTTTGCTCGGCAACGAGGACGAGATCCGCGACCTCGCCGCCAAGCTCAAGGTCTCGCTCGATGGTGTCGAGGTCATCGACCCCGCGGCCTCCGACCGCCTCGACGCGTACGCCGCCACCTACTACGAGCTGCGCAAGCACAAGGGAGTTACCGAGCAGGCGGCGCGCGACGTGATGCAGGACCCGAGCTACTTCGGGACCATGATGGTCCACCTCGGCGACGCCCACGGCATGGTGTCCGGCTCGATCAACACCACGGCGCACACCGTCCGGCCGGCCCTCGAGTTCGTGAAGACCCGGGAGGGCTTCAGCCTGGTGTCGAGCGTCTTCTTCATGTGCCTGCCCGACCGGGTGCTGGTCTACGGCGACTGCGCCGTCAATCCGAATCCGACCGCCGAGCAGCTCGCCGAGATCGCGATCGCCAGCGCCGACACCGCCGCCGCCTTCGGCATCGAGCCGCGGGTCGCGATGCTGTCCTACGCCACCGGCGGGTCCGGCTCGGGCGCCGATGTCGAGATGGTCCGCACCGCCACCGAGCTCGCCCGTCAGCGCCGCCCGGACCTGGCGATCGACGGCCCGCTGCAGTACGACGCCGCGGTCGACGCCGGCGTCGCCCGCACCAAGCTCCCGGACTCGAGCGTCGCGGGCCGCGCCACCGTCTTCATCTTCCCCGACCTCAACACCGGCAACAACACCTACAAGGCGGTGCAGCGCTCGGCCGGGGCGATCGCGGTCGGGCCGGTGCTGCAGGGGCTGAAGAAGCCGGTCAACGACCTCAGCCGCGGCTGCACGGTGCCGGACATCGTCAACACCGTGGCGATCACGGCGATCCAGGCTCAGGCCACGAGGACCGAGAAGTAGGCGACGCGTTCACCCCCAGCCCCTATACCCTTTGTGGAGAAGATGTCTCAAGGGCCATGGGTTGCCCAGCGGGGAGATCGACCTGTGAAGATCGCATCTGACGTGACCCAGCTGATCGGCAACACGCCGCTGGTCCGCCTCACCAGAATGGCGGCCGGCGTGCCGGCCGAGGTCGTCGCCAAGCTCGAGTTCTTCAACCCCGCCCACTCGGTCAAGGACCGGATCGGGGTCGCGATGATCGAGGCCCTCGAGCGCGACGGCAGGCTGACGACGGGCGAGTCGACCATCGTCGAGCCGACCTCCGGCAACACCGGCATCGCGCTCGCCATGGTGGCCGCGGCCAAGGGCTACCGCTGCGTCCTGACCATGCCGGACTCGATGTCCGTCGAGCGCCGGCGCGTGCTGCGCCTGCTCGGCGCCGAGCTGGTCCTGACCCCGGCCGCAGACGGCATGAGGGGCGCCGTCGCCCGCGCGGAGGCATTGCTGTCTGAGATCCCGGGCGCCGTCATGCCGCAGCAGTTCTCCAATCCGGCGAACCCCGACGTCCACGAGGCGACGACCGCGCACGAGCTGTGGCAGGACACCGACGGATCAATGGCGGTCTTTGTCGCCGGCGTCGGCACCGGCGGCACCGTGACCGGCGTCGGCCGCTACTGGAAGGCCCGCAAGCCGGAGCTCAAGATTGTGGCGGTCGAGCCCGCCGACTCGCCGGTGATCTCCGGCGGCACGCCCGGCAGCCACAAGATCCAGGGCATCGGCGCCGGCTTCATCCCGGAAAACCTCGACACCGCGCTGATCGACGAGGTCGTGACGATCACCAACGACGAGGCGTTCGCCACCGCCCGGCGGATGGCCCGCGAGGAGGGGATCCTGGCCGGCATCTCGTCCGGCGCGGCCTGCGCCGCAGCCCTCCGGGTCGCGGCGCGGCCGGAGCACGCGGGCCAGCTGATCGTCTTCATCGTGCCCTCAACCTCCGAGCGCTACCTCTCGACCGCGCTGTTTGAGGGGCTCGACGACTAGCCCCCTCCCGACCAGGGGCTGGGGCCACCGCCCGTGCGCGTGCCCAATCCCGTTCCCGTTCCTGACGCGACGCCAACCCTGAACGGTCTCTCGCGCTCCCTGGAAAGCGAGCTTCGCGGGGGCGCGTGCGGTCGTTTTCGGGAGCGGGAACGGGTACGGGAACGGGAACGAATGGAATTTGCGGCGCCACGATCGGCTAGCCTGTCGCCGGCAGCCGGACGAGCAGCGGACGCGGGTCGACCTCGACCGTCACCGGCAGCGCCAGGATCGGGTCGCCGTCAACCTGGTACGGCAGCTGGGCCTCACCCGCCACCGGCTCGATCACCACCCGCTCGCAGTGCTGCCGCACCACGTCGGAGCGGCGGAGGTGACGGCCGAGGGCGAGAGCGAACAGGAAGCCGACCGCCGAGGGCCGGCCGACAGCGGTCTGCACCACGACCTCGAACCCGGGCGCGAACGGGTCCGCGCCCGGGGTTGCCCGGATCGGACCGCCGTAGCAGCGGGCGTTGCCGACGATCGCCCATCCCCCCTCGACCACGCCGGCGGCGGTCCGGACCCGCACCTTCGGCAGCGGCCGCTGTCGCACCAGCTCCCGCGCCGTCTGGAGGGCGATGCCCGTCTTGCCGTCGTTGTGCCGCCGCCGGCGGAACGCCTCCTCCACCACCACCGCGTCGACCCCCGCCGACAGCATCAGCAGCACGATGTCGCCGCGATCACTGCAGCCGACGCGCATCGCGCGGTCGCCGCCGCGCAGCAGGGGCCCGATCGCGCGGGACGCCGGCCGCGGCACCTCGAGCTCGTAGGCGAGCACCGACGTGCTGCCCCCCGGCAGCACGCCCATCGCGGTCGAGCTGCCGAGCAGGCCTCGCGCCACCTCGTTGTAGGTGCCGTCGCCACCCCAGGCCATCACCAGGGGGCGGCCTTCATCCGCCGCCCTTCGCGCCAGCTCGACGCCGTCGCCCCGCTGCTCGGTCAGCCACCACTCAAGCTCCACGTCATGGGCACGAGCGGCGGCGCTCAGCTTGGGCTGGTGTCGGAGCAGCCGGCCACCGCCGGCAGTCGGGTTGAGGATCACCGGGATCGACGTCAATCGGACCCCTCGAACAGCGGGATCGACGTGCCCTGCGGCGTCAGGCCGAGGTGGCGGTAGGCGGCGGCAGTGACCGTGCGCCCGCGCGGCGTGCGCTGGAGCATCCCGATCTGCAGCAGGTAGGGCTCGTTGATGTCCTCGAGCGTGCCCCGGTCCTCGCCGAGCGAGGCTGCCAGCGCCCCCAGCCCGACCGGGCCGCCGCCGTAGACCTCGATGATGGTGGTCAGGAGCCGCCGGTCGAGGTGGTCGAGACCGAAGCCGTCCACCTCCATCTGCTCGAGGCCCCAGCGCGTCGCCGCCAGCGTCACCATCTCCTCCCCGAGGTGGTGGGCGAAGTCGCGGACCCGCCGCAGCAGGCGGTTGGCGATCCGCGGCGTGCCGCGCGCGCGCCGGGCGAGCTCGCCGACGGCCTCGGCTTCGACCTCGATGCCCAGGATCCGGGACGAGCGGACTATGACCGCCTCGAGGTCCTCGCGGGGGTAGAAGTCGAGCCGGTGGACGATCCCGAACCGGTCGCGCAGCGGCGCGGTCAGCAGGCCGGTGCGGGTGGTGGCGCCGACCAGCGTGAACCGGGGGAGGCTCAGCCGGACGCTGCGCGCGGCCGGCCCCTGGCCGATCATCAGGTCGAGCTCGTAGTCCTCCAACGCCGGGTACAGAATCTCCTCGACTGCCGGCGGCAGCCGGTGGATCTCGTCGATGAACAGCACGTCGCCGGCCTTCAGGTTGGTCAGCAGGGCCGCGAGGTCGCCGGCGCGCTCGAGCACCGGGCCGGCCGTGATGTGGATCTCGGAGCCCATCTCGGTGGCGACGATATGGGCGAGCGTGGTCTTGCCGAGGCCCGGCGGGCCGAACAGCAGCACATGGTCGAGGGCCTCGCCGCGCGCCCTGGCGGCGCCGATGAACACCGCGAGGTTGCTCTTCAGCCGCGCCTGGCCGATGAACTCCTTGAAGCTTCGCGGCCGCAGCGACTCCTCGAAGCGGATCTCCTCCGGCCGCTGTGCCGCGGCGAGAACGTCGCCTTCCATCGCATCGACTCTACCGCGTCAGCCGCTGCAGGGCCAGCCTCAGGAGCTCGCTGATGTCGGCGGTAGGCTGGTCGGCCAGGACGGCGTCCACCGCGCGCCCGGCGTCGCGCTGCGAGTAGCCGAGATTGACCAGCGCCGAGACCGCGTCCGAGCGGTGGTCGTCGGCCGTCGCCGCGAGCTCGAGGTCGAGCCGCCCACGCAGCTCGAGGACGATCCGCTGCGCGGTCTTGGTGCCGACGCCCGGCGTCTTGCGGAGCCGCTCCGCGTCCCCCGAGTGGACGGCCTCCGCGAGCTCGGCCGGGCTGAGGGCCGACAGCACCGCCAGCGCGATCCGCGGCCCGACCCCGGCGACGCCGAGCAGCCGCTGAAAGGTCTCGAGCTCGGAGCGCTCCGGGAAGCCATAGAGCTCGATGCCGTCGTCCTTGAGCCGGGTGTGGATCCACAGCGTCGCCCGCTCGCGCCCTGACAGCTTCTGGAAGGCGCGCAGCGTGGTCGACACCAGGTAGCCGACACCAGCCACATCGACCACCACCGTGCCGGGTTTCACCAGCTCGAGGCGACCCTCGAGGCGCCCGATCATGGCCCCCTCAGCCGCGCGGAGCGAAGCGCTCCACCAGCTCGTTGTTCACGGTCACCGGGGTGTCCTTCCGGCGCTCATTGATCATCGCGCGCAACAGCAGCTGCCCGCGCTCGGCCGCGAGCCGCTCCCGGGCCCCGGCCCGGTCCCGTTCGAGGGACGCGCTGTCGACCACGGTCAACTTCTCGACCTTGGCGACGACCACGCCGCGGTCGCCGACCCGGATCGGCCCCACCACCGCGCCGACGCCGGCCGCGAAGGCCGCGGCGTCGACGGCCGGCGCCGGGCCGATGACGCCGATCGCCGCTCCCCGGCGGTGATCGACCGCCTGCACGACACTGGTGCCGTGCGCCGCGGCGATCTCGTCGGGGTCACCCCCGGCCCGCCAACGGCCGGCGATCTGGGCTGCCACTCCGGCCGCCAGGTCGAGCGCCTTGAGCTTGCGGACCTGCTGATCGACCGCCGGGCGCACCTCGTCGAAGGACGGCACGCCGGCCGGGCGCACCTCGGTGAGCTTCCACACCATCCAGCCGCGCGGGATCGACCGCGGGCCGCCGATCGCACCGATGTCCGCCGCGAAAACGTCTGCCGACAGATCGGCGCCGCCCCCGGTGCCCGGGACCGGCTCGTCGGGGCCGAAGGGCGGGCTGACGTTGAGCACGACCGACTCGTCCTCGTCGGCGATCTGCTGCCAAACTTCGTCTCCGGCTGCCTCCTCGGAAGTGAGCCGACGCAACAGGTTGGAGGCCCGGATCTCGGCCTCGGCCGCGGCGCGACCCTCGAGCACGCGGGCCTTTACCTGCTCCTCGACCTCCTCGAAGGGCTGCTGCCGCTCCGGCGTGAAGCCCTCCACCTTGATGATGTGGAAGCCGTACTGGCTCTCCACGGGACCGACCAGGTCGCCGGGCTTGGCGTTGAACACCGCACCTTCAAACTCGGGAACCATTTCGCCGCGGGCAAACCAGCCGAGGTCGCCGCCGCTGTCCCGCGATCCCGGATCCTCCGAGTGCTTCTTCGCGAGCTCCGCGAAGTCCCCGCCCGCCTGGGCGATGCGCAGCACACCATCGGCCTTGAGCTTGATCTCGGCGCGCTGGTCGGCTGTGGCTGACGGCGGCAGTCGGAACAGGATGTGGCGGGCGTGCGCCTGCTCGCCGGCCATGAACTCCGAGCGGTGCTCGTTGTAGTAGGCCTCGAGCTCGGTCGTGTCAACCGGCAGGGTGCGCCGCAGCCGCGAGGTCTCGACCACCAGGTAGCGGATCACCCGCTGCTCGCCGCGGCGGTAGTCCTCGCCGTGTGCCTCATAGTGGGCGCGTAGCTCGTCATCGGCCACCGTCACATCGTTGAGGAAGCGCTCGTAGCGGACCTGAATCGCCGCCAGATCGGCGGTCTCTCGCTGCTGGCGCAGCTCGCCGTCGATCTCGGCGTCGGTCACGTAGACACCGCGCTCCACCAGCGTGCTCAGCTTGGAGATCAGCAGATCCTCCGCGTACCGCCGCTCGAACTCCTGCGGCGAAAGCTGGAAGTAGCCACGGATCATGCGCTCGTAGTTCTCCTGGCCGACGAAGCGTCCGTCGCGGTCCTTGAACATCGGGTTGGCGAGGATCGCCTCCTGGAGCTCCTCGTCCGACACCACGAGGCCGGCCTTGGCCGCCTCGGCGAGGTGCATCTCGCGCTCGACGAAGTACGCCACCGTCTGGCCGGCGAGGTCGACCTGGCCGCGGAGGTCGTTCCACTGGTCGCCGAACTGCTGCTGGAAGCGGTCGTTCATCCGCCGCATCTCTTCGATGAACTCGCCCTCGGAGACCTCGCGGGCGCCGATCGTCACCGCGACCGCTGCGCCCCCGCCGCGACCGGAGCGGCCGGTCCCCCAGTCCACGAACACCAGCAGCACGAAGATCGCCACCACACCCCACAGGATGAACTTCAGGTGCTTGAGATTGTCCCGCAGCCACTTCAGCGCCATCGTCGTAGTCCTCCCGGACCCCCCTCGGAGTTGCGAAGTGTAGCGAAGCACACGGTTTGGTGCAAGCGCCACCACCCGCTTGCCGCTTGATGGGGAGCGTGTTACGGTTCGATTTGGAGAGTGTGAATTCGTGGCACGCGGCTTGCAGCTCGACTGGGTCCTGGTGCGGGTCAACACGATCCGCCGGATCGTCTTTGCGATCCTGCTCCTGGTGGTTGCCGCGGTGATGGTCGCGCTCGGCTACCGCCACTTCAACCCGCGCGGCGACGAGCGGGCGCGCCGCGCCATCGAGCAGGCCGAGCTGCTGCGCGAGCAGGTGCTCGCGTTCGCCACCCCCGACGCCTGGAAAGACAACGTGGCCGCGGCCGGGCGCGAGCTCGAAAGCGCGAAGACGGCGTACACCGAGTCGCGGTGGGAGCAGGCCGAGAGCCATGCCGAGAGCGCCATCAGCCGCTACCAGACGATGCTCGGCGTCGGCCGCAGCCAGCTCGGCGGCGCCGGCCACTTCTACAGCCTGGAAGGGCGGGTGCAGGTGCAACGGACCGGCAAGCCCGAGTGGCAGACGGCCGAGCATCGCATGCCGGTCTTCGAGGGCGACTTCGTCCGCACCGGCCGTGACGGCTCGGCCGAGATCCTGTTCGAGGACGGCAGCCTCTACCGGGTCGGCCCGGACTCGCTGCTCGAGATCCACCGCCGGGCCGCCACCAGCGCGCCCGCGGGCACCGTCAAGATGGTGGTCGGCCGCATCAACGTCTACACGTCCGACAACCCATCGACGGTGACCACTGATGCCGCGGACACCGAGATCGACAGCGACAGCCGGGTCGCGGTCGGGGTCGACGAGGCGGACCGGAAGACCACGGTCGCCACCTTCAAGGGTCGCGCGCTGGTCCGCAACCCGCGCGGCCTGGAGGTCGCCCTCACCGACCGCGAGCAGGTCGCGGCCGCCACCGACGGAACGTTCTCTCGCAAACGACGCATCCCGGATCCGCCGCTCCAGGTGGAGCCGCACAACAACGCCGGCTTCGACCTGACCTCGGCGAGAATCATCGAGGTCAGCTGGCGGCGGCCGGCGGCCGACACCGCCGTCCACCTCCAGGTCAGTCGGTCGCAGCGCTTCTCGCCGGACGAGATCGACGTCGACACCCCCAACTTGACGAAGGACTGGGCTCGCCTCGAGGCGATCGACTCCGGCACCTACTTCTGGAGAGTCGCGACCGTGGCCGACAACGACCTGCGCTCGGAGTGGAGCGCGGTCCGCAGGTTCCGCATCTTCTCATCGAGCGAGCCGACGTTGCTCCAGGACGAGGCCCCCCCTGAGCTCGAGGTGCGGCCGCCGCAGCAGCTCGGCAACATGTTCATCATCGAGGGTCGCACCGAGGTCGGGGCGACCGTGACCATCAACGGCGAGCTGGTGAGGCTGGACAGCGAGGGTGGCTTCCGCAAGACGGTGGAGGTCATCAACGACGGCTGGAACGACCTGATCATCCAGGCCGAGGATCCCTCAGGGAACCGCACCGAGCGTCGCGAGCGCGTGTATGTGGAGGTCTATTGATGAGTCTCTCCGGCCTGCTCGGGCTGTTTTCCTCTGACCTGGCCATCGATCTCGGCACCGCCAGCACCCTGGTCTACGTGCGCGGCAGGGGCATCGCGGTGGTCGAGCCTTCGATCGTGGCCGTCAATCGCATCACCAACCGGGTCGAGGCGGTCGGTACCAAGGCCAAGGAGATGCTCGGCAAGACCCCGAGCAACATCCAGGCCATCAGGCCGATGAAGGATGGCGTGATCGCCGACTTCGAGGTCACCGAGAAGATGCTCGAGCACTTCATCAAGAAGGCGCACGGCCGCTCGTTCCTGGTGCGGCCGCGAATCGTCATCTCGGTGCCGTCCGAAATCACCCAGGTGGAGAAGCGGGCGGTCAAGGACACCGCGCTCAAGGCCGGCGCCAGCGAGGTCTACCTCATCGAGCAGGCGATGGCGGCGGCGATCGGGGCCGGCCTGCCCATCACCGAGCCGTCGGGCAACATGATCGTCGACATCGGCGGCGGCACCTCCGACGTGGCGGTCATCTCGCTCGCCGGCGTGGTCTACTCGCGCTCGGTCCGGGTGGCGGGCAACGAGATGGACGAGGCGATCATCCAGTACCTCAAGAAGAAGTACAACCTGCTGCTCGGCGAGCGGACCGCCGAGCAGGTCAAGATCGAGATCGGGTCGGCCTACCCCCTCGACGAGCCGCTGACGATGGAGGTCAAGGGCCGCGACTTGGTGGAGGGCATCCCCAAGACCCTCACCATCGCCGACGAGGAGATTCGCGAGGCGCTCACCGAGATCGTCGCCACCATCGTGGACGCGGTCCGCAACGCCCTCGAGCGGACGCCGCCCGAGCTGTCGGCCGACATCATGGACAAGGGCATCATCCTGGCCGGCGGCGGCTCGCTGCTGAAGAACCTCGACAAGCGCCTGCGCGAGGAGACCGGCCTGCCGGTGGCGCACTGCGAGGAGCCGATCTCGGCCGTCGTCAGGGGCACCGGCATGATGTTGACCAACATCGACCTGCTACGGAAGATCGCCATCGACTGACGAGGAGGGGATAAGTGATAAGTGAGGGGCCTGCGCCCCTAATGACGTATCACCTATCACCTATCACATGTCACGCATCGCAGATCGTCTGTGCTGCCCTTCAAGCTATGATGACCCCATGGCCGGCCGCCGGTGACCGAAGTCCGCCTCTTTCTGTTGCGCATTGCCCTCGTCTGGGTTGTCCTCGAGCTGCTCGCAGCGACCCAGGCGATGACCCCGGCGGGCGAGCGGGTCGCCTGGCGCTGGGCGCGCGCGGTCGCGCAGCCGCTGGCGCTGGCCGCCGGCGGGGTCGGCTCCGCTGCGGTTGAGGTGGCGACCGCCGTCCGTGACGGCGGCCAGCTGCTGGTCGACAACCGCCGGCTGGAGCTCGAGATGGAGGAGCTGCGGACGAGGAATCTGCTGCTCCGCGAGGACCTCGCCGCGCTGCGCGAGGGATCGCGGCTGCTCGACACCGTGGTCGGGCTGGAGCCGGCCGCCGCGGTCGGCCGCTGTGTGTTCCGCGACCCGACCCGCGGGCGCTTGGAGGTTCGGGTCGCGTCCCCGCTCACGGTCCCGAAAGACACCCCGGTGCTCGGCGCCGGTGGACTGGTCGGACGCGTGGTCGAGGCGCGCGGCGGCAGCGTGTGGGTCCAGCTGCTCACCCATCCGGCGGCCGCGACCGCGGTCCAGACCGCAACCGGCTCGCTGCAGGCGCTGGCGACCGGCACCGGAGGAACCGACCGCCTCGATATCCAGTACGTCCCGCGCACGGCCGACCTCCTCCAGGGCGAGGTCTTCGTCACCAGCGGCGCCGATGGCATCTACCCGGCCGGAATTCCGGTGGCCTCGGTGGTCTCGATCCGCGAAACCGAGGAGGCCTTCCTCGAGGTCCGCGCCCTCCCCGGCGTCGAGTTCGCCCGGCTCCGAGTCGTGCTGCTGCTGCCCGGAATGGTCAAAGGGGCGCGGCCGGGAGGGTGGCAGTGACAATTCCACTGCTGATCGCGGCCACCCTCCTCCTGCAACGCCTGCTGGGCGCACCCGGCGGTCCCCCTTGGTCGGGCCTGCTGCTGGTGCCCGTGGTGTGGGTCGTCGGTCCGGCGCTGCTCGGCTGGGGCCGGCGCTGGGTCTGGATCTGCCTCGCCATCGGTCTCGGCTGGGACCTCCTGCTCGAGCCGGTCATCGGCCCCGGCGCCATCGCCTGGAGTGCCTCCGCTCTCGTCCTGCTCTGGCTCGCCAGCATCGTTGCCGACCGCTCACCGAAGGCGTGGCTGGCGTTCGGGGCCGTCGCCACTGCGATCGTCATCATCGTCCACCGCCTCGCGCTGCTGCCCCTCGGCGTGATCCGACCGGTCCGGTGGATCGACCTCGCGGTGAGCGTCGCCGCCACCGCGCTGTGGTGCTTCCTCGTCGGCTGGATCCGCTCGCTCGACCTTCCCAAGAGATGGCGCGCCCGGCGGGCGCGCACGCTGCGCTAGACCATGGAGCTGCGAGAGGACCTCGCCCCGGTCAAGCGGCGAGCCGCAGTGCTGGTCGCGCTCGCGCTGGTCGCGCTCGCCGTGATGCTGCTGCGCCTGGTCCAGCTCCAGATCGTCGACGGCGCGAGCTGGCGGCGGGCGGCCGAGAACAACCGGCTGCGCCGGATTCCGGTCGCCAGCCAGCGCGGACGGATCTACGATCGGCGCGGAATCGTCCTCGCCGACAACATCCCGACCTGGCAGCTGCTGCTGTTCCCCGACGAGGCGCACGACATCCAGGAAACGCTGCTGTTCGTGGCGCGGATGGGCGTCGCCGACGCGGCGACGCTGCGCAACCTGGAGGCGGAGCGGCGGCTCGCCCGGCTCGCACCGCTGGTCCTGGCCGACGACCTGACGTGGGAGCAGGTGGCGAAAGTCCGCGCCCATCAGAGCGACCACCCGGAGCTCGCGGTGGTCAATGCCTTCCGCCGCTCCTATCCTCTCGCGGGCGCCACCGCGCACGCGGTCGGGCACCTGCGCCTGGTCAGCCGCCAGGAGGTGGACGCGGATCCCGGGCTCGACCAGAACACCCTGGTCGGCGCAACCGGGGTCGAGGCCTTGCGAAACGCCTTCCTCGCGGGCAGTGACGGTACCCGCTACGAGGTGGTGTCGGCCGTCGGCCAGCCGATCGGCGTGGTGCGCGAGAGCGCGCCGGTGCCGGGGCGCGACGTTGCGACCACCCTCGATTTCCACCTCCAGCAGGTTGCCGCCCTGGCGATGGGCGACCGCACCGGCACCGTCGTCGCGCTCGAGCCGGCGACCGGCGCCATCCGCGTGCTCTACTCCTCGCCATCCTTCGACCCGAACATCTTCGTCGGCCGACTGTCGCGAACCGAGTGGCAACAGCTGACCGAGGATCCGGGGCGGCCGCTGAATGACCGCTCCCTGCAGGGCGTCTATCCCCCCGGTTCAACGATCAAGCCGTTTTTCGCCCTGGCCGGTCTGGCCGAGGGTGAGATCACGCCCGACAGCGGGGTGACCTGCCACGGCGGCGTCACCCTCTACGGCCACCCCTTCCGCTGCTGGCGTCGCGGCGGCCACGGCGGGGTGGGCGTCGTCCGCTCGCTCGAGGTCTCGTGCGACTCCTTCTACTACCAGCTCGGGTATCGGATGGGCATCGACCGGATGGCGAGGTGGCTGCGGCGGTTCGGGTTCGACGGGCCGACCGGGATCGGTTTCGGCCAGGAGGCGACCGGCCTCGTCGGCACGCCCGAGTGGGCCCGCGAGGTGCGGGGGACGCCGTGGTACGCCGGCGAAGCGATCTCGGTGGCGATCGGGCAGGGCCCGCTCTTGGTGACGAACATGCAGCTCGCCCGCGCCTACGCGGTGCTCGCCAACGGCGGCCGCCTGGTCACGCCGCACCTCGTGGCGTCGGCCGACGTGCCGCCGCCGGTCGACCTAGGGCTCGATCCGCAGCACCGCGCGCTGGTGGTCGAGGGGCTGACCCGCGTCGTCCACGGTGGCGAGGGAACCGCCCACTTCCTCTCCCGCCTGCCGATGGCTGGCAAGACCGGCACCTCCCAGGTGGCGCGGCTGCAGGAGGGGGTCCGCGCCCAGGACCTCCCCGAGCACCTCAGACACCACGCCCTGTTCGTGGGCTGGGCGCCGCTCGACCAACCGAAGCTGGTGGTGGCGGCGGTCGTGGAGCACGGCATCGGCGGATCGACCGCCGCCGCGCCGGTGGTGGCGGCGGTCGTCGAGGCGGCCATGGCGGAGTGGAACGGCACGGGCGAGGAGCAGGGTGAGGGAAGCTCGGCCAGCGACCGCTCAGGCCCCACCCGCTCTCGTCACGGCGAAGCCGAAGGCGAAGCCGGATCCGCGCCCGCTCTCGTCAGGGCGAAGCCGACGGCGCAGCCGGATCCGCTTTCCCGCCCGGAACAGGTTCCGGCCGAGGATCCGGGCTAGAATCCCCCCGTGGAGCACCGCATCGACCCCTGGCTGATCCTGGCGGTCGTCGGCATTCTGGCCGCGTCCCTGGCCACGCTGCACGCGGCGGGATCGGTCCTCGGCCCTGGCCTCCTCCTGCGCCAGGCGCTGTGGGGTGCGCTCGGGCTGCTGCTGGTGTGGGCGCTGTCCCTGCCGAACCTCAGCTTCTACAGCCAGTTCGCCCCGTTCGCCTATGCCGCCAGCATGGCCGGCCTGGTGCTGGTACTGCTGCTGGGCGAGGACCGCGGCGGCAACCGGGCGTGGTTCGCTCTCGGGCCCCTGACGGTCCAGCCGAGTGAGTTCGCCCGGCTGGGCGTGATCCTGATGGTCGCCGCATGGCTCGGCCAGAGCCGGTCGCAGCGGCTGTCATTGCAGGGCGGTCTGATGGTGGCCGCCATGGTTGGCGCCGCGGTCCTGCTGGTCGTCCTCGAGCCGGACCTGGGCGTTGCGCTGACCTACCTGCCGATCGCCGCCGCCGCCCTGTGGATCGGCGGCGTGCCGGCCAGGACCTGGGCCGTGCTGGCCGTCGTGGCGGTGATCGGCGGCGCCATCCTGTGGCAGAGCGGTCTCGAGCCGTACCAGAAGGAGCGCGTGTTCACCGTCATGGACCCCGAGCGCGACCCCTACGGCGCCGGCTATCAGGTCCGCCAGTCGAAGATCGCGGTCGGCTCCGGCCAGCTCGTCGGCCAAGGCCTCGGCCAGGGGTCGCAGTCGCTGCTGCTGTTCCTGCCGGCCCAGCACACCGACTTCGCGTTCTCGGTGTGGGCCGAGGCAACCGGGTTCGTCGGCGCCACCGCGCTCCTGGCAGCTTATGCGCTACTGCTCGGGCGCATCGGCTGGACCGCATTGGCGGCCGCGAGCCGCCACGGCCTGGTGCTGGCAGTCCTCGTCGGCAGCTGGCTCGCCTTCCAGGTGGTGGTGAACATCGGGATGGTGCTCGGCTGGCTGCCGACCACCGGCATCACCTTGCCGCTCTTCTCCTACGGGGGGTCGTCGCTGCTGTCGACCTGCACCGCGCTCGGCGTCGTCCAGTCGGTCTGGCGCCACCGGCTGCTCTACTCATGATGAACGCGATTCTCTTCCTGTCGGTGAGCCCCTTCGAGACGCGGGTCGCCCTGCGCGAGAACACCCGGCTCGTTTCCTACCGGGCCGAGCGCCACCGCACCTCGTCGGTGGTCGGCAACCTCTACAAGGGACGCGTGACCCGGGTGCTGCCCGGCATGCAGGCCGCCTTCGTCGACGTCGGCCTGGCGCGCGATGCCTTCCTCTACGTCCGCGAGGCCGGCGGCATCCTCGACGACTTCAGCGACATCTTCCCGATCGGGGAGGGCGAGCTCGCGGCGCCCGGCTCGTCGGCGTCCGATATCGGTGACCTCCTGCGCCACGGCCAGGAGGTGCTGGTCCAGGTGGTGAAGGACCCCCTCGGCACCAAGGGTGCGCGGCTGACCACCCACATCACGCTGCCGGGACGTTTCCTCGTCTACCTGCCGACGGTCCGCCAGCGCGGCGTGTCGCGGCGGATCACCGATCCCGACGAGCGCGCCCGACTGAAGGCGATCATCGACGGGTTTGCCGGCAACCAGGGCTGGATCGTGCGCACCGCGGGCGAGGATCGCGTCCAATCCGAGCTCGAGGCCGACCGCGACTACCTGCTGCGGCTGTGGGCCCGCATCCAGGGGGTCTGCGAGCGCAGCCGGGCGCCGTCGCTCACCCATCACGAGCTGAGCCCGGTCCTGCGGACGGTGCGGGACACCTTCACGCAGGCGATTCAGGAGCTCTGGGTCGATGACGAGGAAAGCCTCCAGGAGATCCTCGACTTCCTCGAGCAGTGCGAGCCGGCGCTCGTCCCCCGCGTCAAGCTGTTCCGCAAAACCAGCGACCTGATGGCCGATTTCGGCATCGACCGCGAGCTCGAGAAGGCGCTGCGTCCCAAGGTCTGGCTCAAGTCCGGCGGCTACCTGGTCGTGAATCAGACCGAGGCCCTGGTTGCGATCGACGTCAACACCGGCAAGTTCGTCGGCTCGACCTCGCTCGAGGAGACCGCCTTCGTCATCAATCTCGAGGCGGTCCGCGAGATCGTCCGCCAGCTCCGGCTGCGCCACCTCGGCGGCATCATCGTCATCGACTTCATCGACATGCTCTCACTCGCCCACCGCGAGGCGGTCTACCACACCCTCGCGGAGGAGCTCGCGACCGACCCGGCGCGCACCCAGCTGCTACCGATGAGCGACATCGGGCTGGTCCAGCTCACTCGCAAGCGCACCAGACCGAGCCTGGAGCGGACCCTCAGCCGGGAGTGTCCCTACTGCCACGGCTCCGGGCGCATCAAGTCGCTGCCCACGATCTGCCTGGAGATCCGCCGCCGGCTGCTCGACACGGCCGAGGCGGAGGCCGGGGATCAGATCTCGCTCACCGTCCACCCCGAGGTGTCGCACTACCTGCAGGGGCCGTTCCGCGAGCTGCTGCGCGAGCTCGAGGAGGTGCACGGTCTGCAGGTCATCCTGCGCGAGAACCCGCTCTTCCACCAGGAGCAGTACGAGATCTCCCGCTAG
>Ga0209254_10001556_pt1 | contig 20658 bp, 17 predicted proteins | sample FrelakmetDIP11DI_FD_187148 | JGI IMG/M metagenome (GOLD analysis project Ga0209254, IMG submission 187148) | Freshwater lake sediment microbial communities from the University of Notre Dame, USA, for methane emissions studies - DIP11 DI (SPAdes)... | ecosystem: Environmental > Aquatic >...
AATGCGGATTGTTTTGCATTACTGGCAATGGAAGCCACCCGAACTGTAATTGAAACCGAACCGCAACTCACTCTAAGGTTTTACAAGGGTCAGAACAGGAATTTGATGGAAAAAGCTGTTCAAGTCATTGGTGAGGGTAGAACTTACCCGATCCTCTATAACGATGATGTTAATATTCCTTCAGTCTCTCATGCTTTTCAGGTGTCTATCGATGATGCCGAAAAGTACCTACCTTATGGATGTGGAGAATACGCACTAGATCATACAAGTTTTGGATCGCCTAATAGTTGTTTGAATTTATTAAAAGCATTAGAAGTAACCTTGTTAAACGGGAGAGACGGAATCACCGGTGAGAAATTAGGTCTTGCGTTAGGTGAATTTGAGAGTTTCAAATCTTATAATGACTTGTGGAATGCATATAAAAAACAAGTTAATTATTTTTCAGAATTTTTGGCATTAAGCCACAGATTAGAATACCAAATTGAAAATGAATCTGCTTGCTTCCTCATTCTAAGTCTTCTATTTGATGATTGTTTACTTCGGGGGAAATCCCTTTTGGATGGTGGTGTCCGTTATCGAGGTGGAATCATCGAATCATTCGCCATCATAAATACCGCTGATAGTCTAGCCAGCATTCGAGATCTTGTCTACGAACGAAAGATACTCACCCATAATCAATTATTAAATGCATTAATGAATAATTTTGTTGGTTTAGAAAAAGAGCGACAATTAATGCAGCTTTCACCTAAATTCGGTAACGATGAAGATAAAGTTGACAATATCGCAATGCAGGTAAGTGAACATGCTGCTAACACAGTACGTTCATTGGCGAGTCAAGTTGGGCTTGATTATTTTCTTATCGTAAATATCAACAATTATGCAAATGTATCATTAGGCCGGAAAACCGCTGCGTCTGCAGATGGTCGTCGAGCAGGTGATCCACTCGCAAATGGGAACACACCCACAGCGGGGATGGATCGAAAAGGAGTCACTGCCATGTTTAATTCTTTAGTTAAAATTGACTCCTCTCTACATGCAGGCTATACGCAAAATATGAAATTCAACCAATCATTAATTAATACTGAAAAAAGTAAATTCCAGGCATTACTGGATACATATTTTTCATGTGGTGGAACTCAAGCCATGATAACCGTGGTAAATAAAGAAGATCTCGAAGCAGCATTAAACAATCCCAATAAATATAAAAATTTAATAGTTCGTGTCGGGGGCTTTAGCGCTCGGTTTGTTGATCTAGATCCTGCTGTACAACTAGACATCATTAAACGAACAACTTATTAACATTCCTAGATTATTTTAAATCCAGTATGTGCTTTATAAGAATAGATAAAATATTTATTTATTGATGTTGGTAGTTTTGACCCTTTTTGTTAATCTCATCCCTTAAGGCTTCTTTTCAATGAAAAAATTTAAATGGATCAATCACAGCGATCTGGCGATTACGAAAACTCCAACTGTGGGAAGGAGGGAATATTTAGACTATATGACTTTCCAAAAAAACGAACGCCCACTATTTACAGAAATTTTCGGGCCACTAATTGGGCTTAAAGAAGAATGGGAAGAACAAGGAGCCACTCAAGATGAGTTAAATTTTTCGGCATTTCCGTATCGTTGTGAAAGAAGAGGTTTTTTATCAATAAATACAGGCAGAGATGGGGGCTTCCCAGAAATTTTTATCGAAGAAACTGATGAGTTCCAACTTTTTAAAGATCCTTTAGGCCGTTTGATGAAATTATCAAAAGGTTATGCAACACTACCCCTTCCTCAAAATTATCCTGTGAAAACAATCGATGATTGGCTGAAAATTAAACCTTGGTATCGATTTACTCCAAGTCGTTTTTCCAAACATTGGGAAGATGAAGCAACTCGATATCGGCTAGAGGATCGAGTGATTTGTGTTTCTATACCGGGTGGATTTGACGAAATCCGGCAACTCATAGGTGAGGAGATGCTCTGTCTGGCTTTTTATGATAAACCTGACTTGATTCATGAAATCCTAAATACTATGAGTGAAACCGCATTTCAAGTTTTAGAATTCGCTACACAGAAAGTTGAAATAGATCTTTTATTTATCCATGAGGATATGGCAGGAAAATCAGGTCCTATGATTGGACCAAACCTGGTGAGAGAATTTATATTACCTTATTATAAGAAAATTTGGTCCTTGCTTCAAGAACGAGGCGCTAGTCTTTTCGACCAAGACAGCGACGGAGATATGAATGTTCTGATTCCTGTATTCTTGGAGGCTGGGATTAATTGCATGCATCCGATGGAACCGGCAGCCAATATGGATATTGTAAAAATACGCCAGAAGTACGGAAGTCAACTTGCTTTTTATGGTGGAATTAATAAACACATTCTCAGGCAAAACAAAGAAGATATAATGAAAGAACTGGAATATAAAATCCCACCGATGGTAAAAAGTGGGGGTTGTGCGCTTGCCTTGGATCATCGTATCCCTAATGGCACCCCACTTGAAAATTACCGATTCTATATACATAAATCCTGGGAAATTATGAATCGCGAAACCGGAAGATGAACAAAAGACCATTAATAATCCATAAATGCTTGCCCCAAATTATATTCTAGAAAGAGAACAAAATGACCACAAGAATTGACAACCATTTAAAGAAGGATTAAACTAAACCCCATGTTTTTCACCCGTCATCAGTTAGAAGCTAATGAGGAAATTCTTTTAGCCCCTTATGGAAATAAAAGCCGTAATTCACGAGGCCGCGTTTTCCAAGAAGATGAGCCTGAATCTCGAACAGTTTTCCAACGAGACCGTGACCGTATTTTACATACAACTGCATTTCGGCGATTAGAATACAAAACACAAGTATTTATCAACTATGAAGGAGATTATTACCGCACACGGTTGACGCATACCCTGGAAGTCGCTCAAATTGGTCGAACCGTTGCTCGTTCTTTAGGTGCAAACGAAGACCTGGTGGAAGCAATATCATTGGCACATGACCTTGGGCACCCCCCTTTCGGTCACTCAGGTGAATCCACACTATCTCGATTGATGATTGAACATGGTGGCTTTGATCATAATAAACATTCGATGAGAATTATTTCATTCCTGGAGCGGAGGTATCCAGATTTCCCAGGTTTGAATCTAACCTGGGAAGTCCGTGAAGGAATCGTAAAACACGAATCAGAATATGATATCGCTAATGCTTCTGAATATTCACCTGAACTTCGCGGTCACATTGAAGCCCAAATTGTAAACGCTGCAGATGAACTTGCATATACTGCACATGATCTGGATGATGGATTACGCTCTGGGATGATAACTCCGCGGATGCTTGAAGGCATTACTTTATGGGAAATCCTGGCTGAAAGTATTGACTGGCACACTTACGAGTTGGATGAACTCTCTCGGCATCGTTTAATCCGACGGCTTATTGGATTAGAAGTCACTGATCTGGTTTCCTCCACCGATCAACGTTTGCGTGAAAGCCTGGTAAGATCTGTGGATGAGTTGCAGCGTTTACCGTATAACGTTATCGGTTTTAGTGAGGATATGCATCGTAGAAATAGGGAACTAAAAGATTTCCTATATAATCGTCTTTATCGTCATCATCGAGTGATGAGAATGGCTGTAAAAGCTGAAAGGATTTTAACGGATTTATTTGCTACTTATTGCGATACCCCAGTTATCTTACCCCGTCATATCCAGGATACAATAGATGATCGAGGTTTGTTTCGAACAATTTGCGATTATATTGCTGGGATGACCGATCGATTTGCTGTAGAAGAGCACCAAAAATTATTCAATCCGGATGAAAAACCCTAGTTAGAGAGAATGCATGAGCGAACAACCTTATTTAACCGCAGCAGGAGCAGAAAAGCTTCGTATCGAGTTAGCACAATTGAAAGGACCAGCTCGATTAGAAATATCACAAAGACTTCGTTCAGCAATCCAAATGGGGGATCTTTCAGAAAATGCTGATTACCACAAAGCAAAAGAAGACCAGGGATTCTTGGAAGGCCGGATACTCGAATTAGAATATACTCTGGCAAATGCAATTGTTGTAGAAGAATATTACGGGGAAAGAGAGGTGATCGAAGTAGGAGCTACAATCACAGTCCAGGAAGAAGATGAATCACCCGAAGTGTTCTTAATGGTCGGTGCAAAGGAAGCAGCTCCACGATTAGGAAAAATTTCGAATGAATCACCAATTGGCAAGGCTTTACTCGGACATCGCGTTGGTGAAACTGTAACCGTTCAAACCCCTGATGGCCAGATTCAGTTTAAAATACTAAAAATCGAATAGAATTTTTTGTTTTCAAAAGAAAAATAATGGTCTGCCCGATGTATTCACCAGACAGACCAGTTTGTTACTCATATCGTTACGTAATAGATGGATTAAGTCGCCGTAATCCTTACCTATTTAGACCAGATCGATAAATCTAAGACCATACGATCGAAAAAGCTATTTTCTGGAAGCGGACCCTCACCATATCCCAACCCTACAATTTTAACCACCATATGAAGGGTCTGGGTTTCTAAAACAATTTCTGAAATTTTATCGACCAAGACTGGTTCACCTTTTGCCGTAAGTCGATTACGAGTCGCTTCATCACCAAATGCAAATTCACTCATTAGAACTTTGGTCACTGTTTGTATATCGTTTTTATCAAATAGCCATACCTCAAAAGCGGTGACTTTTTTAGGATCGCCGACACCAATAGTTTCAGAAATTCCAGCACCACACTCGCCCATAAATTCACCAGTTGGCGAATCGATACTGAATGAATCATCGTATAAATCATCACCCAAGCCGTAAGTCGTTGTGAAATGAACCATGGGAGCTTCTGCATTAGATGTAGCAACTTCGGGAACCACCTCTTGTTGTCCTTCTGGTTCAGGAGCAATTTCCTCGGGTTGACGTTTGGCCAATCGCTTTAACACGAGGAAAATACCAGCCGCCGCAATAATCGCTGTTAAAATTCCACACATGATAGGTAAAATTGTGGAGGTAAATGTCCCTGGTTTACTCGGAGAAGATGATTCGGCTACTGGAGTGCCCATCATTATCATAGTAACATTTTCGGGTTCTACGGCCATAACATATGCCGCATAATCATCTACCGAGATCGTACCAAGATCAGTACCTGCTTGGATCAATACATACTGAGCGTCTTCGCCTAAAGCAGTGTAATTCGCTTGAGCTTGGGTTGTATCATTAGTATATGCATAATTGTTTATTGCCATGTCAACCCATTGCTGCTGATAACTAGCAGTCAAATCGGCTGGACTGGCGTCCGTCCAGGTAACCGGAAATAGACCCCACCCCAAAACGATCAGGCCAAATAAAGCGCCAACAACCAAGCCAACGACTAAAGTCGCCCACGGGTTTTTCATCTGTTTCTGGACTTCTTCCATTGTGTCATCTCCCTTGAAGTACAAAATTTCCAGCGATATCTTTTAATTTTAGACGAATGTTGCTTAAATTGCAATGATCTGCATACTTCTAAAGAACTTTCCATTCGTTAAGATGCAAGAAGAATGCCAAACGCGTTACATTTTCCTAGGCTTCTTTTATGACTTCATCCAACACCTGTTCCAAAAGGAATTGCTCCTGGCAATTAATACACTGAGCATTTCGTTTATCTTGAATCACCAATAATCCACCGCACTCGGGACAGGGTTTTGAAATTGGGCGTTTCCATGAAGTAAAGTCACAATCCGGGTAATTTGCACATCCGTAAAAAACCCTTTTTTTTCTGGTTTTACGTTCCACAATTTCTCCAGAATCTTTAGGACATTTCACTCCAATTGCTTCAAGCCAGGCTTCAGTGTAACGACAATCCGGGAAATTACTACAGCTAATAAACTTCCCATAACGACCCCATCGGATCACAAGATCATATCCGCATTCTGGGCAAGCTCTGCCTATCGGTTCGGGACGTATATTTTGCTCAGGCATTTTTTCATCAGCTAATGCTACCTGAACAGAGAATGGTTCATAAAATTCTCTAATGACATCTACCCAAAGAAGCTCACCAGCAGCAATTCGGTCAAGTTCTTCTTCCATATTTGCTGTAAAACATACATCAATAATTTCAGGGAAATGTTCGATTAATAAATCGTTTACTACAATTCCTGTTTCTGTAGGTATTAATTTTTTCCCTTCTCTTGAGATATAATTTCTTTGCTGTAAAGTTCCCAAAATTGGTGCATAAGTAGATGGACGTCCGATTCCATTTTCTTCTAAAGTTCGGACGAGAGAAGCTTCAGAATATCGCGGCGGGGGCTGAGTGAAGTGTTGTTCAGGCAATGATCTAAGCAGATTTTGAACTTGTCCCTCTTCCAAACCAGAAGGAATACGGGTTTCTTCATCAGGCTTTAGGTCTTCATCGCGCGCTTCTTCATAAATAATCATGAAACCAGGAAATTGGATTGTCGATCCTGATGCTCGTAACAGATATTCATGGTCAGGAGTTTTCCCTGTTATATCCACAATAACTGTATCATAAATCGCAGATGTCATTTGAGAGGCAACAAATCGCTGCCAAATCACCTGATACAATCGAAATTGATCTCGGCTTAAAAATTCCTTAATAGATTCGGGCTGACGGACAATTGCAGTTGGTCTGATTGCCTCATGAGCTTCCTGAGCACCACGGGATTTTGTTTTATATTTTGGAGACTCATCGGGAAGGAATTTCTGGCCATATCGTTCGCTGATAAATTGGCGAGTCTCTTCTTGAGCAATTTCCGAAACATTGGTTGAATCCGTACGCATATAGGTGATTAAACCAATTGAACCATTTCCTAAATCTATCCCTTCATACAATTGTTGTGCGAGAGCCATTGTCCGTCTTGCAGTATAACCTAATCGGCGAGAAGCTTCTTGTTGAAGCGTACTCGTTGTGAATGGAGCTGATGGATTGCGCTTTCTCTCACCTTTCTTTAACCTGGTAATTGAAAAACTTGCTTCTTCGAAATCAATCAAGATCGGTTGGACGATATCTTCTCTTGTTAAAATTGGCTCGATAAAGTCAACTTGTAGTAATCGAGCGATATAAGATTGTTTTCCACCGACCTGTTTAAATTCAGCCTCTATTGTCCAATATTCTTCCGGGATAAATGCCTCAATTTCTTGCTCACGTTCGACAATTAATCGAAGCGCAACAGATTGAACTCGGCCAGCCGAAAGCCTACCCCTGACTTTTCTCCATAATAATGGACTTAAATTATAGCCTACTAACCGATCCAATATACGCCGTGCCTGCTGTGCATTGACAAGGTCCATGTTGATTTCACGAGAATGATTAAATGCTTCCGCAACTGCAGGTTCTGTAATCTCATGAAAAACAACTCTCTGAGTGCGGCTTGGATCAATCTCAGCAGATTCGAGTAAGTGCCATGCAATGGCTTCGCCTTCACGATCTGGATCAGTAGCCAGAAATATGGTCTCTGCTTTTGATGCCAGAGATTTTATTTCCTTCACAACAGGGCGTTTTTCATTTGGTACTCGATATTTCGGTTGGAAGTCATTTTCAACGTCAACTGAAAGCTGAGAACGAAGTAAATCACGCACATGACCAACAGAGGCTTTAACTGTATATCCTTTTCCTAAGAAACGCCCGACTGTTTTGGCCTTCGCAGGAGATTCGACGATGACCAAATTTCCTTGCCTACTTGAGTTCTTTTTATTTATTTTCTCAACTTGTGATATTCCATCATGTGCAGAGGTTCTACCCATTCTAAATAAAGCAGATCCACAAACCGGGCAAATACCTCGAGTAGCTGGACGCCCATTCCCGGTAAATAGTGCAGTTCCATCCAATAAAGATCTTTTATCCTTACATTTTACACAATAAGCGGTTAATCCATTTTCTTCTATCATACATACTCCTGGCCATTTAGACGTAATTGATTGACGATCTGGCGTACTCGCTGGGCTTGATCTTTACGACAAACCATCAATACGTCACCAGTATCCACAAGTATTAGATCATTTATACCTATCGTAACAATCAATCGATGTTCATTATTCATATAAATTAATGACTGCTGTGTATCTAAGCCTATATGAGCACCACCCATGACGATGTTTCCATCTTTATCACCGGGTAGCACTTCAAACAATGACTCCCAACTCCCGACATCATTCCATTCTAATCCAGATGCAGGAATTACCGCCACACCCACCGCTCCCTCCATGATTCCATAATCGATCGTTTCGTTTTTCAAATCCGGCCAAACTCGATCCAAGGTGAGTTTTCCAGTAGGTGTTCCAAACGTGAGACCTATTTCTAAAAGATTATTTGCTAATTGAGGCATCTGACGCTCGAATTCATTTAGAACTCGCGAAGCTTTCCATACGAACATCCCAGAATTCCACGAATAATTACCAGAAGCGATCATTTCACGTGCTTGAATTTCTGAAGGTTTTTCCTGAAATTTTTCTACTCTGAATATTTCATGCCCGTTATACGATGTAAGATAATCACCTTTCTTAATATAGCCAAAACCTGTTGCTGGGAAATTAGGCTCAATCCCTAATGTGACCAAATATCCGTCCAAGGCTACCTGGAAGCTGCTTCGAAGTAATTCACGGAACTTTTCTTCGTTTCCGATAAAATGATCCGAGGTTAAAATAGCCATCACTGCTTGATGGTCGATTTTCTGAAGGACTACAGCAGCCAATCCAATAACTGAAGCAGTTCCTCGCGGCAGGGGTTCATTGATGAAGTTATCTTTCGGAATTTCGGGTACCTGGATACGAAGCTCTGTTGCTTGTTCATCCACAGTTACAACAAAAATACGCTCTGGTGGGAATAAACCTTCCAGCCGATGGACTGATGTTTGGAATAATGTCCGTTCATCAAATAGACTCAACATTTGTTTCGGGCGAGCCTGTCGTGAGAGAGGCCACAATCGTGTTCCACCCCCACCAGCCATAATCACCGCATAATAATGTTCAAATTGATCACCCATTTTTTTACTCGTATGTCGCAGGAGTTTCTCGAAGAGCTATATATTGCATACCACCAACCTGGCGTACCATCCCCTTTAATTCCATGATTGTCAATGTGGAAGAGACTTTCTCTATTGGTAAACCAGAATGAAGACGAATCTCATCAATATGCCTGGGTTCTCGAGATAAAATAGAAAATATAGCTGCCTCGGTTGCATCCGCAGGAAGAACTGATCTAGCATTTCGCTGTTCACTCACTTGCGTCATATTCAGAACTTCGAGAATTTCTTGCGGATCCATTAATAACCGTGCGCCTTGTTGAATCAAACGATTTGCCCCTTTACTTTGGGGTGCATGAATGCCTGCTGGTACTGCAAAAACTTCTCTACCTTGTTCTACTGCAAAAGCTGCAGTGATCAAAGCCCCACTACTTTCCCCAGCCTCGACAACTACCACTGCCTTTGCTAAGCCAGAAATTATCCGGTTGCGAGGCGGGAAATTGGTTGAATCGGGAGGTGTACCTGGGGGATAATCGCTGATTAATGCTCCTTGACTTACAATTCTTTCGGCTAAACGGATATGTTCAGGTGGATAAATTCTATCTACCCCACTACCTAAGATGGCTAAAGTTCTTCCTCCTGCATTTAGAGCGGCCAGATGTGAAGTAAAATCAACACCTCTGGCTAAACCACTTACGATTGTAATACCATTCGCAGACAAATAACGAGTAATTTCTTCAGTGACCTGGCGACCGTAAGCAGTTACCCTCCTTGTACCGACAATCGCTACTGCCCAATCATCATCGGGTAAATATGATCCTCGTAAATAGAGCACAGGAGGAGGTTGATCTAATTCATGTAAACGCGCCGGATATTCCTGTTCCTCCCAAGTTAAAATCGAGATCCCGGCTGCTTCAATCCGTTTCCAGACTTCATCTAATACTACCTGGGAACGGAAATTTACCAATGCCTGGGCAAGTTTTTTACTTATTCCTGCAAGTTGAAGTTGTTCAATAGAAGCCTTCCATGCTTCTTCTATATTACCAAAGTAGTCCATGAGTATCCGCAACCTGGTTGCACCAATACCCTTGACCATTGAAAAACCAACGTAATATTTCCTGGAATCGGCCAAGCTTTTTTAACCTAATTCAATCAGGTAATAATCCTGGTAATAAATGGATTTGTAAAACAGCTTTTTCTAAGGAGATTTCTTGGATAACAGAAGGAATTGCAGGAATTAATAATTCAGGTCCTGTTTCAGGCCGAATAATGTATACTTCATTTGCCCCTGTTTCTATAATGTCAATCACAGTTCCTAATTCCTGACCAGTGTCACTTACCACTGATAATCCGATGATTTGGTGGTGATAATATTCGCCTTCCGGTAAAGGAGGACGGTCATTAGCTCGAACAAAAACCCATTGATTACGTAACGAGTCGTGACTTTCTGGGCTTGAATAGTTTTCGAACAATATAAGCATTCCTTCTGAATGCATACGTCGCGAAAGAACTCGAACAGGAGTGTGGTTATCACCGATAAATAAAACTGTCCCTATCCGAATACGTTCGGGGAAATCCGAGATCAACTCCATAACGACCTCTCCCCGAATACCATGAGATCTACGAATTCGACCAACCACCAAGAAGGCAGGCTCGCTACGATTGTGCGAGTCTGCCTCAGGTTGGTTTTTATCAGGGGTGATCGTTTGATTAGCTTCCAGATAACTCATTCTGGTTCAATAATGTCTAAAACAGCTCGTTTACCTTCTTGAACTGCTGCAACACGTAGAAGAATGCGAATTGCATTCGCCACTTTACCATTCTTTCCAATGACGCGACCCATATCATCTTTAGCTACCTGCAACTTTAAAACTACCTGAGATCCGCGTCGCATTTGGCTAACTTGAACCTGGGTTGGGTCATCGACCAGAGAAGTGGCAATATACTCGACTAAGTCTTTCATTGCTTATCTCCTACAAACCTAACGGTTGTTTGGATATCGCTTGCCGGATAAACTGTTATGATGATAACCGGGTTGTCTTGGGGTTAATATTCCGGGTAGTTTCGGCAGCGCGCGCTTCTTCTAATAGTGTTTCAACTGCTTCACCCTTCTTGAAACGCTCAAAACGTGTAAGAGTTCCGGCACTTTGAAAAACTTTCAAAGCCGATTCTGAGGGTTGAGCACCTTTACTGATCCATTCATATATACGGTCTTCTTTGAGTGTTATGGTTTCAGGTTGGGTGCGAGGATTATAAAAACCAAGGATCTCTAAAGCTTCACTATCTCGAGGAGCTTCTTTATCAATCGCTACAATCCGGTAGCTCGGTTGGCGTTTCGCGCCTATGCGGCGCAAGCGGATACGTACCATTATTTTTCCTTTCTCCTAGTTATTAACAAATTCTTGATCAGGTAGACGGGCAGAAGTGAGGGTTGCGGAAGGATCGCATGAATTCGCCTCTGTCTTTCCCGAAATCAGCCAAATATTCGGGGTAAACCACGTGGTCCCGATTTCTTCAAGGTTTTAAACATCCGTTGAGCATCTCTAAATTGTTTGATCAAACGGTTTACATCTTGTACATCTGTACCAGAACCTTTCGCAATTCGACGCCTGCGAGAAGCATTTAAAACATCGGGATGTCGACGCTCCTGTGATGTCATCGAACTGAGAATCGCTTCGGTTAACTTAAACTGATTTTCAGCATCCTGAGGTGAGATTTGCTTAGAGATTTGCCCTAACTCACCAGGGAGCATCTCTAATAGTTGTCCTAAAGGACCCATTTTTCGAAGCTGACGAAGCTGCTTAGCGAAATCTTCCAACGAGAATTCACCAGCCAGCATTTTATCAGCCTGGTCACGAGATGTTTTCTCATCATATGCTAGTTCAGCACGTTCGATCAACCCAAGGAGATCGCCCATCCCCAGAATACGACCGGCCAAGCGTGAAGGGTCGTAAACTTCGATTGCATCTAAACTTTCTCCAGTTCCTAAGAACTTAATAGGTACCCCTGTAACTGAACGGATCGAAATAGCTGCACCGCCTCGCGCGTCTCCTTCCATTTTGGTCATAATAAGACCGCTGAGAGGAATCACGTCCCGAAAACCCTTGGCTACATTTACAGATTCTTGCCCGATCATTGCATCTACAACCAGGAGAATCTCTGCTGGGTTCACCTTTTTTTGTATGGCGCCCAACTCATCCATTAATCCCTGGTCAAGCTGAGATCGTCCTGCAGTATCTAAAATTAAAACCGAATATCCACCGTTTTTGGCTTTTTCATAAGCATTCATCGCCACAATTGGTGGAGTTACATTTGGCTCAAAATAAACGGGAATGTTTAGACTTTCACCCAGGGTTTCTAATTGCTTAACAGCAGCAGGTCTGTACGGATCACAAGCTACCATCATTACGCGTTCCCCTTGAGAGCGGAGTAAACGGGCAATTTTTCCACTGTGGGTAGTTTTTCCAGAGCCTTGTAAACCAACCATCATCAATACTCGGGGACGAGGGCCAGCCAGATTTAACCTTTCGGCTGGGCCTAAAGTATTAATTAGCTCTTCATTTACTATCTTTACAACCTGCTGCCCAGGGTTTAAAGCTTTTGATACTTCAGCGCCGACAGCTCGTTCACGAACGCGGCTGATGAAATCCTTTACGACAGCATAGTTAACGTCTGCCTCTAATAATGCAAGACGTACTTCGCGCATCGCAGCATCAACGTCCGACTCGGAGAGTTTCCCTCGACGTCGTAACCCTTTAAATACTTCATTTAAGCGTTCAGTCAAGTTTTCAAACACGGCATGCAATTTTAGCCTGTAAGCGAATAATGGTCAAGATTAAATTAAGATCAAAATTATGAGATAAATGAAAGGTTTTTCATTGATCGATTGACAGTGTGGTAGTTAGATGTAGAATCATACCGACCGGTCGGTTTTTATTTATTTGTTTGGAGATTATCTTATGCAGCAACGGAGTATTCAGACCAAAAATCGAATCATGGATGCAGCCATCCTACTATTCTCTAAAGATGGTTATCAAGCAACTGGAATTGCAGAAATTTGCGAAACAGCTAATGTAAGTAAGGGTGCGTTCTATCACCATTTTCAAAGTAAACAATCGATTTTCATAGCCATCCTGCATGCCTGGTTGGAAGGTATTGATACATCGCTTAATACGAGCCGTGATTCATCTTCTTCGATACCTGAAGCATTTTTTCAGATGTCACTATTATTAGAAGGTATTTTTAATCAGGCAAGTGGCCACCTTCCAATGTTTCTTGAATTTTGGACTCAAGCAAATCACGACCCTCTTGTTTGGCACGAACTAATTGAACCATATCATCGATATCGCAACTATTTTGGATCCTTATTTCAAGAAGGTGTTACTAAAAAAACTTTCAAGCCAGTTGATCCTGATATAGCTGCACATGCATTGGTATCCCTGGCGCTTGGGCTTTTATTACAAAGCTTGTTAGATCCAGAAGGTGCTCAATGGGGAAATGTATCTCATCAAACAATAAACCTTTTCCTCGAAGGTCTTAAAATAAATAAAAAGGAGTAACAATGTACCTTATTACTGGAGCAACAGGACATATCGGAAATGCACTCGTCAGAGTTTTACGAGCGAGTGGTCAGAAAGTCAGGGCATTAATTTTACCGGGCGAAGATCATGAATCTATACAAGGACTTGGTGTCGAAGAAATAGAAGGAAATATTCTTGACACCTCAACTATACTAAAGGCAATGGATGGAGTTCAAGATGTGTTTCACCTGGCAGGAATCATCTCGATTTTACCAGGAAATAGAAATTTACTTCACCAAGTAAATGTAAAAGGAACAATGAATGTTATCCAGGCAGCGATTCAGGCAGGAATTCGTCGTCTTGTCTATACAAGTTCAATCCACGCCATTGCTCGAACTCCTCATGGGGTGACTATTGATGAAAGATTTCCTTTCGACCCAAATAATCCTTTTGGTGAATACGATCGTTCAAAAGCCGAAGCCACTATATTAGTAAAAGAAGCAGTCGAACAAGGTGTGGACGCTGTCATCGTCTGTCCAACAGGGGTTATCGGACCTTATGATTATCGTTGTTCCGAAATGGGTTCTTTAATTTTGGATTGTTTAAAAGAAAAACCTCAATTATATGTGGAAGGAGCGTATGATTTTGTTGATGTAAGGGATGTTGCTCAAGGGATGCTTTTGGCAAATGAACAAGGGAAAAATGGAGAAGTTTACATTTTATCGGGAGAACAAATCCAAGTTCACAATTTACTGGATTCTGTCCGAGAAATTTCCGGGAAGAAATTCTTTACTTTGAAAATACCAACAATGTTAGCCCAATTTGCTTCCAATTTCACTCCTTATTATTACCGATTAACACACGCAAAACCGAGATTCACATCTTATTCACTCGAAGTCCTCAAAAGCAACTCAATCATCAGTCATGCAAAAGCGACACGTGAGATTGGTTACCAGCCTAGGCCTTTACACGAAACACTCTCAGATACCATCGATTGGTTTCATAAAAACGTCAATAACTTAGTTCGATATTAGAAAGAAAGTGATGTTCCTCGCATCCCTACAGACATTTACGTGTTATATCCTTTTGGGCAAATATACTGATCGGAAGAGGATAAAACATGAAAAAAGTAGCCATTATTACTGATAGTACTGCATATATCCCTGATGAATTATTAAAAAAATATAGTATTCAAGTTGCACCACAAGTGTTGATTTGGGGTAATGAAACCTTTTTGGATGGTGTAGATATTTTACCGAATGAATTTTATACCCGGTTGGCGAGTGCGAAAGTAATGCCATCCACATCACAAGTAACACCTAATTATTTCAAAAAGCAATTTCAAAGTTTGGTAGAACAGGATTACGATATTCTTGCGATACTTATTGGAAATAATCTGTCCGGTACGATTGCTTCAGCAATCCAGGCAAAAGAGGATTTTCCTGATTCATCTATCGAAATAGTGGATTCAAACACTACTGCAATGGCTTTAGGATTTATGGTTCTCACATCAGCTCGAGCTGCTATAGATGGTGCGAATCTGGTCGATTGTAAACACATTGCCGAAACTTCTGCTAATCATGTAGGAGTCGTTTTTGCAGTAGATACCCTTGAATTTTTACATCGTGGCGGGCGGATTGGCGGTGCACAGCGCCTGTTAGGCACTGCTTTAAAAATGAAACCAATTTTGGAAGTGACTGGCGGTAGAGTAGAAGGAATCGAAAGAGTCAGAACTCGGTCGAAGTCATTAAATAGGCTTGTGGAATTGGTTGAAGAACGGATTAATGGCCGAAGCCCTGTCCATTTGGCAACACTACATGCAAATTCATATGAAGATGCACATATGATCCTTGACACTTCGAGTGAAAAATTTAACGCAATCGAGAGCATTTTTTCTGAAGTAAGTCCTGTCATCGGTACTCACGCTGGACCGGGTACTGTCGGATTGGCCTTTTTGGCAGGAATATAAATTTTTTCGATAACGGAGATTTTCCGGGGGATAAAATACCGGATAATTTGTGTAATTTATAAATGAATCTAATTCCTCTGCATTTCCCATGCAATAGGATGATCTATTCACCTGGCTATATTAAACCGATAATTATTGTTGAATGAGGGGTTAAGTTAACAACAATGGCTTGAGATCGATTCGGAACTCTTGGGTGAATTTTCCACTTTTCATTTTATAATCGATTACGAATTTTTCTTCATACCTAAAAGCGTTTTAATATGAAGGCGATCGGGAAAACGATTATTACAAAGATACGTTATATAATGTTGTAAAAAAGTAAAAGTAATCGAAACATCATTACTGAAGGAAAATATGGATTTATTCTTATCAGATCCCTCAGAAATACCCTTACCACCGGAAGAAGTCCGTATTCGTAGTGTTTCTGTAGAACCCTGGCCAGACGGCAGAAGATTACGAATAAAGATTAATATTGATCCCTTTCAACAAAGACCTAACCTCGATATTCGGATGCATCGATCTGGTGAATCCGAAATGATCTCCGAAACAACGATCATTGGGACGATGACTCCGAAAAATGAAGTTAATCTTCACTTTCGAAATGTACCCCCATCTGCAGAATACCTACTGACGGTTGTTTTATACTATTCAAATCAAAATGACCTTCCTGAACCAGGATCTCAGCCTCCCCTTCCTGATATAACTCCGATAATTACCGATCAACAAGACCTGATTATATATTTATGAAAAAACTACTTCGCCTGGGACCATTTTTACTTCCTTATCGCCTCCAAATTGTCTTCTCATTACTGATACTTTTAGTCCTAACTGCTATAGGATTGGTTATTCCTATCATCATCCGGAATATTATCGATTTTGGGATCACCGGTGGGCAGGATTCATATCTCATTTATGCATCTTTAGTCATTGCTTTCCTTGGATTGTTGCGTGCGAGTTTTAATTACTTACAACGGTATGTGAATGAATGGATTGCAGCGCATGTTGGTTTTGATTTACGAAATGAGCTCTACGACCATATTCAACATTTGCCTTTCAGCTTCCACGATCATTCTCAGTCTGGGCAGCTCATCAGTCGATGTATTGAGGATGTGCGAGCGATCGAAAGATTTACAGGTTTTGGATTTGTCGAAATAATCCGGATAAGTCTCATGATGGTGCTTATAACCATAATACTTTTTTACCAGGAACCTCTACTTGCTGTCATTTCTTTAATTCCATTAATACCCCTTCTTTTAGTGACGTTCAATTTTGGAAAACGGATAGGAGGTTATTTTTATACGGTGGATAATACCTTGGGCGATTTATCTGCTCAACTCCAGGAAAATGTCTCAGGAGTGCAAGTAGTTCGCGCTTTTGCGCGGGAAAATTTTGAAATCGATCGATTTAGCGTTAAAAATAGGTTACTTTATAAAGCACGCGTCCTGGTTGTGAGTCAATGGTCTAAAATCATGCCAACCACCAATTTCCTGGTTGCATTAAGTACGATACTAATCATCTTATTTGGTGGACTTCTTGTTATAAAAGGGGAGATGACTGTTGGTGAGGTCGTCGCGTTCAACGGATATTTATTAATGCTTGCCGGACCAGCTCAACAGCTTGCTTGGTTGGTTAATTCAGCAGGAGAGGCAGAAGCAGGAACAAAAAGAACATTCGAAATTCTTGATATAGAGCCAGAGATCAGTACACATCCTGATTCTTATAAGCTTCAAACACTCGCTGGAAAAGTCGAATTTTCGAATGTGGATTTTCAATATTCAGGTGAGAATGCTGCTACTCTCGAAAATTTAAACGCTATAGTTCAACCGAACCAAATTGTGGCTTTAATTGGACCAACCGGTTCGGGAAAATCATCCCTAGTAAATTTAATCCCAAGATTCTACGATGTCAGTGAAGGACAAGTTTTGGTTGATGGTCATGACGTTCGTACAGTCGATCTTATTTCTCTTCGCCGGCAGATAGGAATTGTTTTACAAACATCCTTGCTTTTCTCATCTACAATTAGAGAAAATATCGCTTTTGGACGTCCGGATGCTAGCCTGGATGAAGTTATTAACTCAGCAAAAGCAGCCCAGGCGCATGATTTTATATTGGATCTTCCTCAAGGTTACGAGACGGTGGTAGGTGAACGAGGGGTGACTCTTTCTGGCGGTCAAAGACAGCGGATAGCCATCGCAAGAGCACTTTTGCTTAATCCAAGAATTCTTATCCTCGATGATTCAACTTCGAGTGTTGATATTGAAACAGAACGGTTGATTCAAGATGCACTAAATCATCTTATGGAAGGGAGGACAACCTTCATCATCGCTCATCGCCTTTCAACCGTCCGTAAGGCTGACATTATTTTTGTGATGGATCATGGTCGAATCGTTGAAAGAGGCACGAATAGTGAACTTTTGGATTTGAATGGATTGTATCGGGATATTTACGAACTCCAGCTTCGAGATCAAGACCAATTCAACGATGATTTGCTAGTGATTCATGGGAATAATCAGAATCCTTCTGGAATTAGAGGATTGGAAAAAGGTCTAGGAATAGGGTAAACCGAATGACACAAACGATACCCCCTCAACTTACTGACGATATCAGCCACAAAGGTTTCGATCCTCAAATAACTCGAAGACTTGTTGGATACAGTCGTCCATATTTTTGGCAAATAATCATCTCACTCGTTCTGATGTTAATAAACTCTATAGCCGCAATTCTTGGACCTTACCTGGTGAAAGTAGCAATCGATTCTGGAATGGAAGCTGGGAATGCTCGTGTTTTATTCGGAGTTTTCATTTTATACTTATTTGCTATCAGCATTCAATGGGTGTCCATTTATTATCGTGTAAATATCATGGCACGTGTTGGACAATCTATGATTTTTGACCTTCGCCAAAGACTCTTTGAGCATCTTCAAGAATTATCTCTAAGTTTCTTTAGCCGTTACAGTGTTGGAAGAGTCATTACAAGAGTAATCAACGATGTCGAAGTGTTACGAGAATTTGTCACATGGGCACTCCTGGCGATTGCACGCGATCTTTTTACCGTTATTGGGATTTTTATTGCCATGTTTCTTATGAACGCACGATTATCCTTAGTGACTTTCAGTGTTTTACCGATAATGATTTTAATTACTATTCTTTTTCGACGATATGCTCGTGAAAATTACCGAAAAGTTCGCGCATCAATTAGTTGGGTTAATTCAGTTTTGGCTGAGAATATTAATGGTGTTCGTGTAGTACAAGCTTTTTCAAGACAGCAATTTAATTACACATATTTTCGCGGTACTGTAAACCAGAATAACCTGGAAACCAATTTAAAAGCTGCCCGAGTGGCAGCTTCTTATCCTGCAGCAATCGACTTTTTAGGCCTTTTTGCAGTAGCTGTTGTAATCCTGGTGGGTGGAATAGGCATCATCCGTGGTGGACCTTCTGCAATCACTGCAGGTACTTTAGTTGCTTTTGTGTTATATATCGATCGGTTCTTTGAACCAATTCGTGATCTGAGTAATCGATATGATGCGTTCCAATCCGTGATGGCGAGTGGAGAACGAATTTTTGGATTATTAGATGCCCCAGTAGAGGTGAAAGACCTACCAGATGCCAGTATGATGCCAATGATTCAAGGATTGGTTAATTTTTTTCACGTTTCGTTCCACTACTTCGATGATCCAACTTTAGTACTCGAAGATATTAACCTTGAGATCAAACCCGGGAAAACAGTTGCCTTGGTGGGGAAAACCGGCGCGGGAAAATCCACTTTGGTAAAATTAATTAGCAGGTTTCATGACCCAACAGAGGGAAATGTATTAATTGATGGAATTGATCTAAAGTCGGTAACCCAAAATAGTCTACGCAGTCAAATGGGGATTGTTCTTCAGGATCCATTCTTATTTGGTGGTACAGTAACTGAGAATATTCGATTTGGACGATTAAATGCTACCGACACCGATGTGATCGAAGCAGCAAAAGCTGTAGGTGCACATGACTTTATTACCCACTTACGTTTGGGTTACAATACTCCCGTAGAAGAGGGAGGCGTTGTTCTATCAGTCGGGCAGCGACAGTTAATTTCATTTGCTCGTGCTCTTCTAGCAAATCCAAGGATTCTTATCCTTGATGAAGCTACTTCCAGTGTAGACACATATACCGAAAAGCTGATTCAAGATGCTTTAGCTCGTTTACTAAAAGATCGGACTTCGTTTGTTATAGCTCATCGTCTTTCAACAGTGATAAATGCCGATCTGATTTTGGTTATCCAAGATGGACAGATTGTTGAACAAGGAAACCACTCCGAACTGCTAGCAGCCCAAGGAAATTATTATCAAGTTTATCAGTCTGGATTCGAAGATCAATGAGGTTATCGAAAAAAATCTAACGAGTAAATAATCCCTTGACACACAGAACGTTTGTGCTAAAATCGTCATCACATGACATCTTGTCAAAACTTGTTAACTCTTCGTAATTTTTACTCAAAGGAGAAATTTAGACATGGCTCGAAGAAGTTCATCCACCCCCCCATCTTCATCTAATGAAGCAGATTCCTCTCGTCAGATCGCTCTAGATAAAGCCCTTGGAGATATCACAAAGCGATACGGTGATGGAGCGATTATGCGTCTGGGTGAAGCCCACCAAATGGTCGTTGAATCAATTCCTACAGGAGCGTTATCACTTGATATTGCTTTAGGAGTTGGTGGTATCCCACGAGGAAGAATCACTGAAATATATGGTCCAGAATCATCTGGAAAAACAACCATTTGCCAACACATTGTTGCGGAATCCCAAAAAATGGGCGGAACGGCAGCATACATCGATATGGAACATGCACTTGATCCATCTTATGCTTCTCGCTGTGGTGTAAATATTGATAACCTACTCATTTCTCAACCAGATACTGGAGAACAAGCCTTAGAGATTACCGAAGCTCTTGTTCGATCCGGAGCAGTTGAGGTAGTGGTTATCGATTCAGTTGCTGCCCTGGTACCAAGATCCGAGATCGAAGGAGATATGGGTGACGCCACGATGGGTATGCAAGCACGTTTAATGTCACAAGCACTTAGAAAATTATCTGGTGCAATTAAACAAACCAATACGGCAGTTATTTTCACCAATCAACTCCGTCAAAAAATAGGAATCATGTTTGGAAATCCAGAGACAACAACAGGTGGCATGGCGTTAAAGTTTTATTCATCTGTACGACTGGATGTG
>Ga0209254_10001557_pt1 | contig 20653 bp, 24 predicted proteins | sample FrelakmetDIP11DI_FD_187148 | JGI IMG/M metagenome (GOLD analysis project Ga0209254, IMG submission 187148) | Freshwater lake sediment microbial communities from the University of Notre Dame, USA, for methane emissions studies - DIP11 DI (SPAdes)... | ecosystem: Environmental > Aquatic >...
ACCATTAATTTTATAGGTATATGTGAAAGGTTTAGCAATTGGATTATATCCTGAAAGATAACCCATAAAAGGAATAGAATATAGATTTAGAAAACCTTCAGGAAACTTGTAAGTAAAAGGGTTTTGTAATGAGTTTGTAAAATCTTGTTTATATGTATTAAATATAATTCCAAGAAAACTTGTGTTTTTATATGATTCATTTTTAGGTTCTATATATTCATAATAACTTGCAAGGGTAACATTTTTGTTAATTATTGTTCCTTCTTTTAAAAAGGATATATTAACTGTTTGCCCCGGATAAGTTTTATCCAGTAATATTCGTAAGTTGCTTATATTATGTGCACTTGTGTCATTTATACTTATTATAACTGAACCGCTAGTTAAACCAATATCCTTAGCAGGTGTTCCATCATAAACATATAAAACATCTCCACCTTCGATAGGCTGAACCGCAGACATAAAAACAAATGATAAAAAAAGCAAAGCCACAAATGCAACAATAAAGTTTGCCATAGGTCCTGCAGCAAAAATTCGCATTCTATTAGACGCTTTGGTCTTTTTTAATTCTTCTTCATCTGGTTCAACAAATGCACCAATTGGTATAATCAAATAGAGAAGACCAAGGGATTTAACTTTTAGATCAGATGCAAAAGTTAGTATGCCATGAGAGAATTCATGAGCAATTATAGCTATTGCTAGAGCAATAATAATATACCAAATATATTCCAAAGGTAACAATGGATTTATACCTGGTAATACAAGCATCATATCAAGACCTGGAAGAATTTCTTTAATTTCAGGGCTTAATCCATAAAGTAACCATAATTGTTCGATAAAAACAATTACCATAAAAATCATTATAATAAGACAAAATGCTATCGAAAAATTACCGTATAATCTCCAAAATTTTTTTATATTTGAAATTTTTTTGATGAAACTTCTAAATTTTTTAGTTCTTAAAAGTAAAGCTGGGCCATAAAAAGAAATATTATACTTTTTTAAAATACCTTTTTTATGAAGTATATATATAATTACAAAATAAGCAAAAAGAATAGAAAGGAAAATCAGTAAACCTTCGATAAGTGTCATAATTAAAATCCGTGGAACAATTTATTATTTATTAAAGTTCCTAGTAAAAATAAGCAACTATAGGGTTTTAAGGTAACTTTCTTTACTTAAAAGATCTATAAAGAATTTACACCATTTTAGTTTTTTAAGTTTCATAGTTTTATCTTTTTTTTCTGCAAAAGAATACTCTCCAATATTTTCATCAAAGTTAAAACCAGTTAAAAAAATTTTTTTTGCTTTGAAATGATTTGCGAGAAAAATTGCTCTATCTCCATCTGTAAAACCACCAAAATTATAAAGTTTTTTAAAACTTGTTGGGTCTATTTGAGTTGTACCTAATATTTCTCCTTTAAAAGTTTTAACATAGTTTTTTATTTTTTCTATGTTATCTCCATGTGCATGAATAATAACAATAGTACCTTTATTATTTGCATATGAGATATCTGATATTTTTCCATCAAGATCTGTTACTATAATATCTGGTAAAATATTGTTTTTCAATAGTGCTGATGTTGCGCCATCTGCACTTATTTTAACTTTATTTTCAAATGTTTTTTTATGTTTTAGAATTGATTTTTCAAGTGTGTGTCCTGCACCAAAAACAATTATTTCTTTATTTTTTATTAGTTTTTCTAATTTTTTAATTGGAACTATTTTTTTATTAGATAAAATAGTATCTAGTAAAAATGCTGCATCTTTATCTTTTTTAAAATTCAATTTTAAATCATTAAAAATTTTTTCATAAAACGGTTTCCAGTCTTTATAAAACATTTTTAAAACCTAATTGTTTAGTTTTTTTCAGCAATTTTTTGTTTGTTTTTTTCATATTCTTCATATATATGGGTTGTTTCTTTTTTGTAACGAAGAACTGCGGCTCCTATTAAGAGTATTAGAATACCTGTTACAATAAAAAAAACAAAAGAGAAAGTTTGAAAAGGTCCAAAAGTAAATTCATTTGGTAAAAATGCTTTGTATAATGCATCTGAGCAAGCATATGTTATAAAACCAAATGCTAGTAAAGAAAATGGTGCCATATAATATCTTAAAGGGAGATTTTTATCATGTACATATTTATCAACTGCACGTCCAAAAACTATTAGTAAACTTGATATTACTATACCCCAGACCATATTGTATATTATCGAGGTTATTGTTAAAAACCAGCGAATAGTATCAATATCAACTTTAGTATAGGTGAATATTCCAAAAGCAATTAGTATGACTATTCCTATTATATATGTATAAATTGATAGTTTTCCTGTTAGAAAACTGGATTTTAATTCCTCCCATAGTAATAATATTTTTTTTTCCCATCTGAAAACTCTTATTAGTAGAAATAATCCTAGTGTGAGGACCATTGCTCCAAAACCTGCAACAAACATACCTAGCATTATAAAAAAAGACCAAACTATTAACACTAGAGCGAGTGGTAAGATAAATTGTTTTTGTACTTTTTCATCTTCTAATATTTTCATTATTCGATAGTATTTATCTTCTAATTCTTTGCTTTGTTTTACTGATACTCGACTTACTGATGTTATTTTTATCCTTGATTCTATGATAGGTAGAACATATTCATCTTCTGCTCCATCTGAAATCAATAAAACATCGTCTACTTTGGTTTGTGTTATTACATTTTCTAGTTGTTGCGCTATTATCTCATCTGATTTGAAACCTACTTTTATATGTCCGCATATTGTTGCGATTTCTACTTCTTTTCCTTCTTTTTTCAATTGGTTATAGGTCATTAATGCGTAAAATATTGCGTTCAAATCTGAGTCTTCAGGGTCTGCTTGTCCTAGTCTATTTGCAGCTAATACATTGTTTTTATAGCCAACAATTGGGCTAATTATGCTTGCTTTCCTCCCGAAATCGTCATCGCGATCGATGTTTAAAATAAGAGTTTTCATATCTCCTACAGACTAGGTATTATGTCTATGGTATATATTAATATAACATAATTTTTTATTTTTTTATTGATGCTAAAAAACAAAAAATATTTCCAACTGTTTTTATATACAAACAAATATTGATAAAGAGCATAATGCAAAGAGAAAGCAGGATACAAAAATTATCAAATGTGCAATTTTTCCTTATGATGATGTTAGCAATAGTATTTTGGGCACTTGCATTTCCTTTTATACGAATAGGGCTTGATAAACTCTCATTTATTAATTTGACAATAATGAGATTTTTTGTAGTTTGCGTGACTTTTTTGATTCTTATTATTTTAAAAAGAAACTGGTTTTCGAAAATATATAAAAAAGATATTCCTTCAATATTTTTATTAGGTTTTTTTGGAGTAATGGTATATCATTTTGGACTAAATTATGGTGAACAATATATAACTGCAGGTGCGGCAAGCTTAATTATTGCTACTTCTCCTGTTTATATTGTAATTCTTGCTGCAGTTTTTTTAAAAGAAAAAATAACATTTTTTAAATTTTTAGGTATAATCCTTGCACTTTTTGGAGTAATAATCATATCAATATTAGGAAAACAAGGTGAAAAGATACAGATACAAACAGCTTTTGCTGCACTTGCTGTGTTGATTGCAGCAATTGTTAGTGCATTTTATACAATTACTGGAAAAAAACTGCTTAGCAGGTATAATGGGATTTCTCTTACAGCATATGCGATTCTTTTTGGAAGTATTATTCTTGTACCTTTATCTATTTTTAATTCTTCATTAATAAATGAGGTATCAAATATGCAGTCTGTAACATGGTTTGCAGTAATTTTTCTAGGTGTTTTTTCAACTGTTATTGGTTATGGTATATGGTATATGGCTCTTGAAATAAAAACAGCCTCAGAGATAAGTGTTTATTTATATGCTATACCTGTTCTTAGTACAATGGTTAGCTATATATTATTTAAGGATGCGATAACTATATTTTTTATTTTAGGGGGGATATTTGTAATAATTGGTATAGTTATCGTTAATATGAAACAAAAAAATTCAATAAATAAAAAATAATTACACAATAACTATGACTAAGATACTATACATGGATAATATAGATGGTAATTACATAAAAGATTTTTCTGCAAATGTTATCAAAAATAAAGATGATTATATAATTCTTGATAAGACTGCGTTTTATCCTATAGGTGGTGGGCAACCATCTGATACTGGTTTTATAGAATGGGATGATAAAAAATCAGAAGTAATACAAGTAATTAAAAAAGGGGATGCAATAAAACATATAATTAAAGGTGAAAAACCCTCTGTTAATATACAAGTTTATGCAACTATTGATTGGGATACACGCTATAAATATATGAAAATGCATACTGCACAACATATTCTCTCTGGTATTGTCTTTGATGATTACAAAGCAAGAACTGTCGGAAATCAGATACATGCAGATTATTCGAGGGTAGATTTTCATCCTGTTAAATTTTTAGATAAAGATTTAGAAAATATAGTTAAAAAATTTAATGAAATTGTTTCAACGAATTTACCTGTGAAGATTTACAAGGAAGAAAGAATAGATCTTGAAAAAAGAGTAGATGCTCAAAGGTCAAATCTTGATCTTTTACCCAAGTTTATTCCAAAGCTTAGAATAGTTGAAATACAAAATTTTGATATTTGTCCCTGTGCTGGAACTCATGTGAAAAATACTAGTGAGATACCGCATATTAAAGAAATTAAAAGAGAAACAAAAGGTAAAGATACAGATAGAATTATTTATTCATTAGATTACTAATTTTCAAATTTTATTTCAACTGTTTTTATTTCATCTACACCTTTTAGTGTTCTAAGCATTCCACATATACTATTTTTTATAAATTCTGCTGGAAATTCAGATAAAGTTATATTTTTCCCATTTACTTTTATAGTTATATCTTGCATAATTATTCTTCCTTATCTTTTATTTTTTCTTTTATAAAACTATATAGATGTTCAAAATCACCAGTGTAGTCTAATATTGTATTTTCTCTTTTTTGTATTTCTCCTATACGAATCTTGGGAATATCTGAGTCTTTTGCACCTTCAATAATAATTATATCTATTTTTTCAAAAGTTGTTAAATATTTTATTATATTGTCTATTGAAAGTTTTTTCTTTATAATAAAATCAGTTTCAGATAGTGATGATAAAACAATTGGGTTTGCGCCTACTTGTGCGTGTTTATATGTATCTTTTTCTTGTGTATCAAAATTTATTTTTTTATCAGAGTATTTTATTGTTGCAACTTTATATTTTGCTTCTTTTAATTTTTTAATTAAATCAACAATAACTGTTGTTTTACCTATATTTGAATAACCATAGAATCCGATAACATATGGCTTCATATTTTCAAAACCACAAATTCAAAATACATTTTAAAGTTAACCATAAAAAAGAGATAGATGGACAGAAAATCTTACATTGCTCTATTCATTAGTATCGTGTCAGTATCTTTTGCAGCTATACTTATAAAACTTAGTAGTGCAGATTCTTTATCAATTGCTTTTTATAGGCTTTTATTTACGACATTATTAATTCTTCCATTTGTAGTTTTTTTTAAAAAAACAAGAGAAGAAATTAAAAATCTGCCGAGAAAAACACTTTTGATAATGATAGGAATCGGTTTTATCCTTGCTGCGCATTTTGCGTTTTGGATAACATCTCTTAGTTATACATCTGTTGCAAGCTCAGTTATATTAGTAACGGCACATCCAATACTTGTTGGTCCTGTTTCGCATTTTTTCTTTAAGGAAAAATTATCAATAATAAATTCTATTGGTATTATAGTCTCAGTTATTGGTGTAATACTACTTGTAACTGGTAATATTCAACCAGGAGTAGATACAATAGATACACTTGAGGGAAACATTCTTGCAATTCTTGGTGGAGTAATGGCTGGTTTATACATTTTAGGTGGTAGAAAAATTAGAAAAACTGTTTCAGTTACATCTTATGCATTTATTGTTTATAGCATTTGTGCAATAGTTTTATTTGTTTTGTGTATAGTATTTAATTCTGAGTTGATAAATATAAGTTTAACTGATTTTGAAATTTTTATAGTTATGGCAATTGTTGCAGGTATATTTGGTCATACATTGTATAACTGGTCTTTAAAACATGTTAGAGCGTCTCTTGCCTCAGTAGCTCTGCTTGGAGAACCTCTGGGTTCTACACTTTGGGCTATTTTAATTCCAGCAATTGCGCAAATTCCTTCAAAATATACAGTTTTCGGTGGTGCAATAATACTGCTAGGTATTTATTTGACTGCTAGAAAAACCAGAACAATAGTTTAGCAAGTTTTATAAATCATTTTTTATTTGAGTGGGTACCATGGTAGAAAAAAATAACGTGAATAAAATTTTGACGATAGTGCTTGCATTTATAATTTGTGTTTCAGCAATAATTGTATTATATGTTAATCTACCAAAAGATGAAAAAACGGAAGAGTCTGTAATAGTTCTTACTATTATATATGCAGATAAGCAAATAGAATATACAATTGAAGAACTAGAAGCAATGGATACAATAACTGGATATGGTGGATATAGAACAAGTAGACCAATAATAAAAGGGCAGGGAATATACACTGGTGTTTCAGTATCAAAATTAGTTGAATTAACTGCAGGTAGTATAACAAATTATAGCTTAATTGTTACATCAAACGAAGAAGGAGTAATTGAAAATAAAACTTTCAACTATTCATCAATTCAAGGTAATATAAACATTTACAATTCAACAAATGCATCGGATGAAACACCTATTGCAACAGGTGGTTTAACAATGATTGTCTGCTATGAAAAAGATGGTGAATATCTAAACGAATCAGACGATGGTAAAATAAAAATCGCTTTTGTAAACAAAGATGAAGAAAAAATTTCTGCCTCAGATCTTTGGTGGAAATTTGTGGAGAGTATAGAAATAATTGTAAATTAAACAACCACAAACTTTTTTTCTTTATAGTTTATATTTGTTTTTAATTTATGAGAAATATTGAAGAGCTTGTTAGTACAGTTGAAAAATATAAAAAATCAGTTGTTCAACAAGAACTTAAAAGTAAAAAAAATATAGTTGCTTATGTTACTATTGATAATAATCCGCGTATTCTTAAATGGTTTGTCCCTGGTCTAAAAAGACAAATGAATGTTGAATATACTATTTTAAAAAAGGGTTCTGAAGAGCTTAATATTCCAGCAGTTTTTGAAATGGATGAAAAAAACAATGTGCTTGTTACAAAATATATAAATGGTATAAACCTTTGTGATATTTTAAATAATAAGGATATTAAGCAAGTTGAAAAACAAAGACTTATGTCTCTTCTTGCTGAGTGGTTTAATGATTTTCATAATTTTTTTAAAAAAGATAAAGAGTTTATAATAAGAGGGGATTCAACCCTTAGAAACTTTATTTTAACTGATAAAGTATGGGGATTAGATTTTGAAGAATCAAGAAATGGTAGGCCAGTTGAAGATTTAGCTGGTATATGTGCATCAATTCTTACGACTGATCCGATGTTTACAAAAGAAAAATTTACTCTCTGTAAAATTTTACTTGACCGTTATAATGAGTTAGCACCAGATCGAATAACTAATGTAAATGATGAGATAGCATATGCTCTTCTTGAAAATATCCAGTGGAGACCTGCTGATGAAGAGGTTTTAAGAAAGCAAAGTAAGAAAATAAAGGAACATGGGATTTAATAACAATAGTTAAAAACTAATAAATAATACTGTTTTTTCATTAATGAGGTTGAGATTATGACTGATGAGGATTCAATTGAAAGGAAAGTTGATGAAGTACTTGAAAGATTTGAGATTAGTGATGAGCATATTGATAGAAGAAAACCTCAGCAGCCTTCTTTTAGGTATTTATCACCTGATGAGAGTAAAGTAGAACTGGAAAAAGAAACAATTGAACAAGTATCAGTTATGACTAAGTCAGGTACACCAATGGTTTCAGTTGATAATGCTTTTGTATTAGGTATAGGTGCTGATATGAATGCCATTGAAGACATTATTAGAAAACATCAAGAAAGTAGGAAGTTTAAAGATAAATAGTTCTTTTCATAATTTTTATATAATATATTATTATATCCAATAAATAGATTATTATGGGGAAGGAAAAACTATTACCGGTTTTTGCAATTGCAGTTCTTCTAATAGGTTGTTTTTCTGCATTGTATGTTAATGCAATAGAGGTAGACTCTAAGACTATTAAGATAAACAATGAAGAATACACGATCAATCAGATTTTTAGTCTTGTAAATACAACAACTATTATTACTGATGAGGGTGAAAAAACAGGTGTGGCCCTAGATGATTTAATAATAAAAACTGGTAATATATGTTCTTTATGCAATGCATATACTTTTAAATCAAAAGATGGTTATCAGCAAACAGTTACTTGGGATTATCTTAAGAAGGGTGTTTTAACACAGGAAAATCGTATTTATTTTTCTGATACTGCTCATTCTTTCTGGGTTAGAGATATAGTTGAAATTGAGGTGGATTAATTATGAATAAAAATATGAAGCTTTTTGCAGGAATTTTAGTATTTGGTTCTCTATGGGGTTTTTCTGAATGCATTATTGGTTCAGTTTTAAAAGATGCAGGGTTACCATATGGTTCAATTATGACTGGTGTTTTTGTCCTTATTTTTCTGGTTCTTAGTAGAATTACGTATCGTCAACCAGGTATGCAGCTAGGGATGGGTGTGGTAGCAGGAACTCTTAGAATCTTTAATCCATTTGGAGGATGTCATCTGTGTTCTGCACTTGCAATTATGGCGGAGGGTGCTCTATTTGAGATGATATGGTATAATTTTTCATTTAATTCAGATAATATGAAAAATATTACAAATCAGGTTAGTATGGGTGTTATAACAGCTTATCTTGTTTATGTTGGAGGTTACATTGTAACACAGATTTTAACACCTATTGTTTCTGGTGTTGGTTTTTATGTTGAAAATTTAATAGTTTTTTTACCACGTATTCTTGCGAGTGGTCTATTGCCTGGGCTAATTGGTGCATTTGTTCTTCCTAGTGTTTTACAACTTAGTAAACTTGATTTGAAAATTAAAGATACATTGTATTATCCAACAACCTTTGGTGTTTCTGCTTTTTGTTGGATTGCTGTGCTTAGTCTATGGTTTATGTTGGGGGCATAAAAACTTGAGTGATACACCAAAGACTGTTAAAATACTTAAGTTTCATCCTGAAAAATGTGATGGTGGTAGAGGATGTGAAAAAGCCTGCTCTCAGGTTCATTTTAAAACAGATGAAGGTGGAGATAAATCCGCTATTCATATTTTAAAAGATAAAAATAGTGAATATAAAATGCATGTATGCGACCAACGTGGGTTATGCCTTGATATATGTCCTGTCAGTGCTCTTACTCGTAGGAAAAGTGGTGTGGTTTTTCTTGATAAAAATATTTGTATCGGTTGTCAAGCATGTGTAGGTTTTTGTCCTGTTGGTGCTATGCGAAAAAGTGATGCACGTATTGAACCTTTTAAATGTATTTCTTGTGGTGCTTGTGTTCGTGCTTGTCCAAATGGGGCACTTGAGCTTGTTGTGGTTAATATTGATGATATCAAGCAAGTGGTTTATCATAAGCAAGGAGTTGATTAATGATGATCAGTGGACAAATACCAGTAGATGAATATAATACAGGTAATACCAAGCATAAATGGGATGTTAATAAACTTAAAAGAGCTCATCATGTCGTTGCAAGTTATGATTATAAGAAAGGTGAGATAAAACATGGTTTTGCAAATAGAACTTTATTCATTAATTTAAGTACTAATGAAATTAAGGAAAAAAAAGTAACTGATGAGATGAAAAAACTTTTCACAGGTGGTCGTGGTTTTGGACTTAAACTTTTATGGGATTCTATAAAACCTACAACACGTTGGAATAGCCCTGAAAATGAACTGATAATTACTACAGGTCCACTCTGTGGTACAACTCAGTATCCTGGTAGCGGTAAATCGCTTTGTCTTAGTATTTCTCCTTCAACAGATATTATTTGTGATAGCAATGTTGGAGGTTTTTTTGGCCCTTATCTTAAGTTTACAGGTTTTGATGCAATTGAGATACAAGGTAAAGCAAAACATGATGTAGTAATCTTAATCGATGGTGAGAAAGGAAAAGTTGTAGTTGAGACAGCGCCTCTTGAGGAAACCAACTCTCATCTTGCAAATGAACAATTAACCTATATGTATGCAAAGGAAGATTCTGATAAAGCAAGACAGTTGATATCTGTCGTATCAGCTGGAAAAGCAGCAGAGCATAGTTACTGGGGTTGTATGAATTTTAGTTTTTATGATATTAGAAGAAAAGTTTGTCGTATGAAACAAGCAGGTCGTGGAGGTCTTGGAACTATTTTACGTGATAAAAAAATAAAGGCTATAGTTGCCAAGGTTGAGAAATTTACAGGTGTTTCAAATAATCCTGCAGATCCTAATAAAATCGTAGAGATTGGGACTAAACTTCATCGTGAAATAAGGGATCTTGATCGTTATCAGTGTAATATGCGGGCTGTTGGAACAGGTCACTTGGTTGAAATAATGGATCAGTATGATCTTTTACCTTGTGAAAATTATAGGTTTGGAAGTTTTCCTAAAGCTTCAAAGATTTATTCACCTAAGTTTTACGAGCTTTTTACAAAAATTATTCCTGATGGTTGCTGGTATGGATGTACTATGGCATGTTCTAAAACAGTTGATGGTTTTGAGGTGATGACTGGGCCATATAAAGGTCAAAAGGTAACAGTTGATGGGCCGGAGTATGAGACACTTGGTTGTGCATCAAATATGAGTCTTTGGGAGCCAAAAGAGGTACTTGAATTCAATTTTTATTGTGATACATATGGTCTTGATACAATTTCAGCAGGAACTGCAATTGCTTATTATATGGAAATGTATGAATATGGTATTTTAAACAAAAAACGCTGTGATGGATTAGAGTTATGTTTTGGAAATTTTGATGCAGTAATGGAATTTTTACATAGAATATCAGAAGGTGATAAAGGAGAATTTGTAATTGTTGCTGCAAAAGGTATTCGTCGTGTAAAAGATTGGATTAAGAAAAAAGGTTGGGGTGATCCTTATTTTATCGAGGAATGTGGTATGGAAAGTAAAGGTCTTGAATATTCTGAGTATGTTACAAAGGAAAGTCTTGCTATGCAAGGAGGCTATGGTTTAACTTTAAAGGGTCCTCAGCATGATGAAGCATGGCTTATTTTTATGGATATGGTAAATAATCAGATTCCAACTTTTGAGGATAAAGCTGAAGCTCTTCATTATTTTCCTATGTGGAGGACTTGGTTTGGACTCAATGGTCTATGTAAACTACCTTGGAATGATATAGAGCCAGCAAATAATGCTGAAACTAATGAGCCTGCTAAGGTTCCTGAGCATGTTCAAAATTATGTTGATTATCAGAATGCTATGACTGGTTGGAATGTTGATAAACAAGGGCTTATTCTTCAAAGTGAGCGTTGTTATAACTGGCAGCGTGCTATGAATGTTTTTATGGGTCGTGGTCGTCGTAAAGATGACTGGATTCCATATAGGTCCATGGGACCTGTTACTGAAGTTGAGTATATGAGTCGTAAAGATCGTTATGATTCGCAGCTTGTTGAAAAAGTAGGTTTAAACAAAAACGATGTTGAAAAAAAGAGTGTTTCAGAAAAAATAAAAATATTGTATGATTGGAAACAAGATCAGTATCAGAAGCTTGCTGATGCTGTCTATTATCGTCGTGGTTGGACTCCGAATGGTGTTCCAACGCTTCAGAAGATGAAAGAATTAGGTTTTTCTGATAAAAAAATGCTTGATATGCTTGAAAAAGTAATTGATGAAGATGCAAAGAAAGGATTTAATCATTGGGGTGGTAAATACGGTAAAGGTGAAAAACCACCAAGCATTGACTCTAAATATTGGGAGAAATGGTAAAAGTCTTATGAATACTCAAAAATCTGAACATATAAGAATGAAGTTACAAAAATCAAGTGTTGGTATTGCTGGTGCTGGTGGTCTTGGTTCAAATATTGCAGTGAGTCTTGCTCGTGCTGGTATTGGAAGACTTGTAATTGTTGATTTTGATACTGTTGAGGAAAGTAATCTTAATCGTCAGTATTATTTTCGTGATCAAATTGGTATGGTTAAGGTTGAAGCACTCAAAGAAATTATTCATCGTATTGATGATTCAGTAAAGGTAGATATTTTTAATTATAGATTAACAAAAAATACTATGGATAAGTCTTTTCATAATGTTGATGTTATTGTTGAAGCACTTGATGATGCAGATATTAAAACTATTTTTATTGAAGAAGTTATGCAAAAATTTCCTAATGTTCCTATTGTTGGTTGTTCTGGTGTTGCAGGTTATGGGCATTCTGATAGGATTATTACTAAAAAAATTGGAAATTTGTATATGGTTTATGATGAAAAGGCAAAAGATAGTAATGATGATGTGCTTATGGCTCCTCGTGTTATTTTAATGGCTAATTGGCAGGCAAATATCGTCCTTGAGATTATTTTAGGTGAGGATAAGTGATTAAAGTTAATGGTAAAAATGTTGATTTTGTTGAATATGAGACAGTATCAGGGTTACTTAAAAGAATGAAATATGTTTTTCCAAATGTTGTAGTTAAAGTCAATGGTGAGCTTGTTAAAAGAACTGATTTTGCACATACTATTATTGCTGATAAATCTGAGGTATCTGTTATTCATATGATTAGTGGTGGTTAATACTACATCGTTATTGTAATAACACTAAATCCAAATGCTAAAAAGAAATAGGTTACATACATTAGTGCCCATGATGGTGTGTTCTCTAAATGTCTTGGTTTTTTACTATCTTTTATCATCAAGTAGAAGATGTAAGTGCTAGGTAGTGTTAGAAATGTTAGTATGAAAAATTGTGGTGCAAGTATTTTACTATCTATAAGAATTGGAATAAAAGCAAATGGAAAGAACATAAATGGATATGCAATTATTGCTGCTCTTTTCAAACCATATATGTTTACTAGTGTTTTTGTCCCTGTTTTTTTATCAGCATCTGAGTCGATGATATCTTTTGTAATTGAGCCACCTATCAAAAAGACCATTGCTATAAATCCTATTGTTAGAGGTAAAGTCTCTAAAGCGTTTCCAAATACACTCCAACTGGCAAGTATACCTAGAAGTCCTCTTGGTATTCCTATCCATAGTTGATTTATAAATAGTATATCTTTGCATCTTGGTTTAACTGAATAGGTTATTGTAAAAAATGTTATTATCAAGATAAATAGTAGAAACATTAGGTTTACAAATAAAGCAAGTGTTATTGATGTTATGTATAGTAGTATAGATATGATTATTGCTTCTTTTTTTGATACTATTCCTTTGCAGATTGGTCTGTATGGTTTTGATATTTTATCTGATTTTAAGTCTGTTGCTTGGTTAAGAACGTTTGATGCGGCATTTAGTATTGCAAGTGATATGCTTGCTGGAAATATTATTGTGAAAAAAAGATTTATAATATTATTTGAATTTTGATTGTATTTGTAGCTTGCAATTATGATACAAATTGATACAATTATTGGTGCAAGTAATGTAAAGGGTCTTACAAGCTCTATGTATGCTTTAAGTCTGTTGTTAATTTGGTTTTTCATTAATCTCATCGCTTCATTATACTTTTTGATTAATAGTATATAAAAATTCTTATACAATCGTTGTCTAAAATAAAACAAATTTAAATAAAAAATAAAACTATTACAAAAAGGATAATATATGCAAAAAATAAGAACGTTTATTGCAATAGATATACCTGTTTCACAGAAAGTAACAGAAATTATTAACGAACTTAAAAAAATACAAATAGATGCAAAAATAGTAGAAATAGAAAATATGCACTTAACCCTTAAATTCTTAGGAGATACAGATGAAAACTTGATTGATGAAATAGAAAAAATAATTAAAGATGCTATACTAAACATGCAACCTTTTGAAATAATACTAAAAAACCTTGGAGTTTTTCCAAATGAAAAGTATATGAAAGTAGCTTGGATAGGTGTAGAAAATGCTGAACCTCTTAAAAAATTTGCAGAAACAATAGATACAAAACTTAAAGATTTAGGATTTGAAAAAGAAAAAAGACCTTTTTCTGTTCATCTGACAATTGCAAGGATAAAAAGTGCAAAAAATAAAGAAAAATTAATGGATTTAATAGATAAATATCAAAATATTGAATTACAAAAAATAAAAATAAATAAAATAATTCTTAAAAAAAGTATTCTTACACCAAAAGGTCCAATTTATACAAACCTAAAGCAAATTAAAGTTGGAGAATAATATGTGGCTTTTTTTGTTTGGGCTAGCAAATCTCTTACTTTTTATATTTGCAGTATTTTTTTTATTAGATATAAAACAAATTAAAAAAATAAATTTTACTCCAGGATTCTTTATTCAAAAAATATTTGAAAACATAAAACCAATTTTAATTATTTTAATAGTTGTTATCTTTCATTTAATAGAAGTAAAAATAATAGATCCTTATGTTACTAACTGGATAGGCTATGATTATGCAAATATAATAAAAAATTTAGAAAACGGTTTTGTTTATAGTTTTACAAATTATTGGACGCCTGGAATACTTCATTTCTTTGTAATTATATATATTTTTGTATATGTTTTCATATTGTGGTTTGCACCATTGTATTTTATAATTGCAAATAAAAAACAATCCCTTAAATATCTTGCATATGGTCTACTAATAGTCTATCTAGTATCTCTACCATTTTATTTATTTTTACCAATTTCAAATGTATACACTTATTACAATAGTCCTTCAGCATTAGAAACAGTAATACCTTCTATTGAAAACTTTTTTTATGCAACTACAACCGCAAACAATTGCTTACCTTCTCTTCATACAGCTATGTCAATTCTAGTTGCGTACTGCTTTTTACTTTCAGGAAATAAAAAATTAAAATATTTTGGAATATTTGTAGCAATAACAGTAATTATCTCAGTTGTATATCTTGCGATACATTGGTTTATTGATGTCTTTATGGGGATAATACTATCGCTAGGGGTAATATTCTTATTAAAGCGTTACATCAAGGATAAATGAAAAATGAATAAAATAGAAAAACAAGTACTTAAAAAAATTACACCCACTCACGAATACCGTGAAAAAGTTAAAGAGATCGTAGAAGAAATAAGAATAATTCTAAAAAATGAAATTAAAAAAAGAAAACTACCTGTTACAATACAGCTTGTTGGTTCAATTGCAAAAGATACCTACTTGCAAAATAATATGGATATCGATTTTTTTATTTGTTTTCCATCATACTTTAAAAAAGAAGAAATTGCAAGACATGCTCTTTCAATAGGTAGAAGTTTTCTTAAAAATACTGAGGAATCATATGCAGAACATCCGTATTTACGTGGTTATTATGAGGAGTTTTATACTGAGATAGTTCCTTGCTATAAAATTGAAAACGCGGAACAAAAACTTTCAGCGGTAGATAGAACACCTTTGCATACAAAATATGTAGTTGATAATATGTCACAGAGTCAAAAACAAGAAGTTAGACTATTGAAACAGTTCCTCAAAGGAATTAACTGTTATGGTGCAGAAGCGCAAATACAAGGTTTTTCTGGGTATCTGTGTGAAATAATAATATTATATTACAAAACATTTGATAATACAATTAAAAAAGTAAGCAGATGGAAAAAACAAATAAAGCTGTCACTTACAACAAAAGATTTTATGGATTTTGATACTCCTCTTGTATTTATCGATCCTGTAGATTCAAATAGAAATGTTGCAAGTGTACTTACAAAAGAAAAATTTAATCTATTTGTAAAAGCCTGTGATGAATACATTAAAAACCCAAAATATACTTTCTTTTTCCCAAATTCTTCTAAACCATGGTCTTTATCTAAAATAAAAGAGATAATAAAAAAACAAGATTGTAAATATCTTGGTATAAAATTTGAAAAACCAGAAATCATTGATGAGAATTTATACCCTCAGATTAGAAAAACAGCAAGATCTGTTTTAGAAAATTTAGAAAGATATGATTTTAAGGTATATGATACAACTTATTTTATTGATGAAAAAAATATCTATATTATTATCAAAACTCATAAGGATGATCTAAGTAAAACAATGATTCATACAGGGCCTCCAATTACAAAAAAAGAAAACGCAGAGGAATTTTTGAAAAAATGGGAGAATAACAAACTTGTTATAAAAAAACCATACCAAAAAAATAACAGGTGGTATGTAGAAATAAAAAGACAATACATAGATATAAAAAAATTTTTAGAAAAAGAATTTGAAAAACTTAGTCTTGGGAAACATATAGATAAAGTTGTAAATAAAAAATATACAGTTTTAGAAATAGATAGTTTATTATGTGATAACTTAAAATTTTTCTGGACAAATTATCTAGATGCGAAAATGTCCTGGGAAAGGTAAACTATTTAACAATTTAAATAATCTTTATTTTAGATGAAAACACTTGGGGTGTACACAAAAGACTTCTCACTTTACTATGATTTATTAAAAGTTTTAAGGTCAAGAAAAATTGCTTATGTTTCTCTTTCTTCTTTGAATCATGTTCCTAGCAAGATTGGAGTGATTCTTACATCAAATAGTGAACTACATGATGTAAAAACTTCAAAGGTAATAGCAGCTGATGCATATGATACAGTCGAGCATGCAGTAGATCTTGCTATGCAGATGCTCATTGGAAAAGACTTATATTCAAAGATTTACATTGGAATAGATCCCGGGGATTATCCAGGAATTGCAGTATTAGGAGATGATATACTTCTTTCAAAAAGAAGTGTTGATAGTCCTGGAGAAGTTCTTTCTTGTGTTAAAAGAATTTTAAGAGAATATCCTGCTATTCAAACAATAATACGAATCGGACATGGTTCAATCATAATTAGAAATCGTATAATTAATTCTCTTATTCGATTAGGGATAACTATTGAAATTGTTGATGAAACAAAAACAACACCGGGTCATCAGATAAGTAGACCTAAAAGAGATAGTGAAGCAGCAGCAATAATTGCTCTAATGCGAGGTGGACGAGTTCAGAGTAGACTTAAATTGGAACCAACAAGAGGCGAAATAATAAACATACAAGAAAAAAGCAGAAAACTTACAAATGGAAGGTTTTCAATTTCAAAAAAAACTGCAGTAGATGTGATAAATGGTAAAATAAGTCTTGAAGAAGCTATTGAAAAAGAAAAAAAGTGTAAATAACCCAAACGTTTATGAGGATGTCTCTTATGTGTATTGGGTAATAATAATGAATGTGAAAAGAGCACTAATAAGTGTTTCAGATAAAACTGATTTAGCTGATTTTGCAAAGGGACTATCAAAACTTGAAGTAGAAATTTTATCAACAGGTGGTACAGCACGTTTTTTAAAAGAAAACAATGTAAAGATAACAGATGTATCAAGTGTTACAAATTTTCCTGAGATGCTAGATGGTCGAGTAAAAACCTTGCATCCAATAATACATGCAGGAATCCTTGCAAGAAGAGATATTCCTGAACATATGAAAACTTTAGAAAAATATAAGATAAAACCTATAGATTTGCTTGTTGTAAATCTTTATCCTTTTGAAGATACTATTAAAAAATCAAAGGTTTCAATGGATGAGGTAATAGAAAACATAGATATTGGTGGTCCTGCATTAATTCGAGCTGCTTCTAAAAACTATTTAGATGTAATAATTATTACAAATAAAAATCAATACAAAACTGTTTTACAATCATTGAAGGAAAAAGGAAACCTTAGCATCGCTGATAGAGAGAAACTTGCAATAGAGGCGTTTTCACATACTGCGCAATATGACTGTATAATATCAAATTACCTTTCTAGTAAATGGACAGATGAGATATTTCCTGAAAATAAGACTATTACAATGAGAAAAAAACAGGATATGAGATATGGTGAAAACCCACATTTAAAAGGTGGGTTTTATAAGGCAGTACCTGAAATTTTAGAGCCCTGTATTACGAATGCATTAAAACTGCATGGAAAAGAATTATCATATAATAATATCCTTGACTCAGATGGTGCAATTGAGACAATTAAAGAATTCTCAGAACCTACATGTGTGATTATTAAACATGTAACACCTTGTGGAATTGCTAGTGCAAAAAACTTGCTTTATGCATGGAAAGATGCTTATGCTACAGATACTTATTCACCATTTGGTGGGGTTATAAGTTTTAATAGAGAATTAGATAAAAATGTTGCAGAGGAACTCTCAAAATTATTTTTAGAAGTAATAATAGCACCAGGTTATAGTAAAGAATCACTTGTTGTATTAAATGAAAAAAAGAATTTAAGATTATTAAAACTAGAAGGACTTGATAAAAAAATCAATAGAAGTGGAATGATATATAGAAGTGTCGTAGGTGGATTTCTCTGTCAAGAGCGAGATATTAAAATGACTTCACAGGAAGAATGGAAGGTTGTTACAAAAAAGATACCAACAAAAGAAGAATTTATATCAATGGATTTTGCAGTAAAATGTGTAAAACATGTTAAATCAAATAGTGTAGTATTTGTAAAAGATACACATACTGTTGGAATTGGTGGTGGACAAACAGCTCGTGTTGATGCAGCATGGATTGCAATAAACAAGGGAAAGGAAAATATAAAAGGAAGTACAATGGCATCTGATGCATTCTTCCCGTTCAGAGATGCTGTAGATGTTGCAGCAGATGCAGGTGTCACAGCAATCGTACAACCTGGTGGAAGTATACGTGATGAAGAAGTTATACAAGCAGCAGATGAACATAAAATTTCAATGGTTTTTACAGGTCAAAGATATTTTAGACACTAAATAATTTTCTTTGAAAATATTATTTAAAGGGTTTTGTATAAGCCTATCTAATGCAATACAGAATTCATGCAAAAGACGAACTAGCTAAAATTGGTGAATTGATAATTAATGATAAAAAAATTATTACACCAAATATTTTATCAGTTAACACTGATCGTTTCAAAGCATTTGATAAAGCAGATGTGATACTTTCGAATGATATAGTTAAAACAAATAAACCTGTTTTTAAATTTTTACAAACTCCTTTAAAACTTGATGAAAAGAATTTTTATCATATAGATGAAAAAACAGAATTTGTAATTATACAATATGCATTTCAGCTTTTTGAAAGATCAAAAAACTTTGTAGATTTAATAATAAATTTAAGGAAAAAAATAGGTTCTGAAAAAATAATTTATGCTCCTGTAATTGCAAAGCCTTCAAACCTTGCACTTTTATGTTATGTTGGTATTGATTTTTTTGATACAACTAGTGCAATTATTGCTGCAAGAAACAATAATATGTTTTTTACTGATGGTGAATATAATATAAAAGATCTGATAGAACTACCATGTAATTGTCCAATTTGTAATAATATAAATAAAAAACCTTCGGAATTATCATTTGAAGAAATACTAAACCATAATTACTATATGCTTTTTAATGAACTTAAACAAGTAAGAAATATTATTAAAACAGGCAATCTTAGAAATTATATTGAAAAAAAAGTTAAAACAAATCCATTGTATGTAACTATTCTTAGAAATCTTGATATGTATTATTATGAATATTTAGAAGAACAAACCCCTGTAGTGAGCAATAAAACTATTTTAGCTACAAGTTCAGAATCATTTAATCGCTCTGAAATAAAAAGATTTCAAAGTAGGGTTTTGAATCGTTATTGTAAGCCTTCTTGTGTAAAAATATTACTTCTTCTTCCTTGTTCTGCTAAAAAACCTTATTCTTTTTCAAAGACTCATAAATTTTTTAGAAGGACTATACTTGATACAAGTAATCCTGATATTATTCATGAATTAATTATCACGTCACCATTAGGTCTTGTCCCTCGTGAATTAGAATTTGTATATCCTGCTGCTAATTATGATATACCTGTGACAGGAGTTTGGAATGAAGATGAGAAAAAAATGATAAAAACATTACTAGCAGAGTATCTTTCTAAAAATAAATACGAAAAAATAATTGTGCATCTACCCGAGGGAATTACTAGTTTTATTAAAGATATCATAAAAAAACCTATACTTACTTGTATTGATAGTCCTACATCTAATGAATCACTTGAAAAACTTAAAATTACTTTGCAGGAAAGCATAGAAGGTTTTGATAGAATAGATAGATATGAGCGAACAAAACAAAACCTTGAATCACTTGCATGTTATCAGTTTGGGAAAAACATTGGTAAAAAACTTATCAAGGATACAAAAATCTCAGGTAGATATCCCGATTTTAGAATAATTGAAAATAACAAACAACTTGGAATGCTTACAAAAGATCGTGGTTTTATATCGTTAACAGTTGCTGGTGCAAAAAAGATAGAATCATCTGAAAAGTATTGGATTGAAATAGCAGATGATTTCACACCAAAAGGTTCTATTCTGGCACCAGGTATATTAAACGCAGATGAGAATATAAGAATTGGTGATGAGGTTTTAATTTTTAGAAAACAAACCCTTATTGGGGTTGGTGCAGCGGTTATGAATGGTGCAGATATGAAAAAAAGTAGTTTTGGAGAAGCAGTAAAAATACGCCATATTGTTTAAAATTTTTTTAG
>Ga0209254_10001558_pt1 | contig 20652 bp, 17 predicted proteins | sample FrelakmetDIP11DI_FD_187148 | JGI IMG/M metagenome (GOLD analysis project Ga0209254, IMG submission 187148) | Freshwater lake sediment microbial communities from the University of Notre Dame, USA, for methane emissions studies - DIP11 DI (SPAdes)... | ecosystem: Environmental > Aquatic >...
CTCCAGAGACCTTCTCAACGGGGACGGGAGGAGGAGACGGTTGGGCCGTCCGAGTGGTTCCCAACAAATCTCCTTTCTTTCACATTGAGGGGGACTTCGACCGCAGAGCAGAAGGTATGTATGACCTCATGGGAGCCATCGGCGCCCATGAAATTGTGGTCGAAGCTCCGGACCATCATTCAAGCTTTGCAACGATGGATCATTCACAGATTCGCCACATTCTGTTGGCCTATCGCGAGAGATTCATCGATTTGGAGAGGGACCCGCGGTTTCAGCAGCTTCTCATCCTTAAGAATTATCCGGGGATTTTCAACCGTCACCCCCATTCACACCTCCTGGCGATGCCCGTCGTTCCTAGAGGGATCGACGAAGAGATCCTGGGGACATTGGACTATTACCAGCGGAAGGAACGCTGCATTTTCTGCGACATCATTCGAGAAGAACTCTCGGCGAGACAAAGGGTGGTGATGGAGACATCGTTCTTCTTAGTCTTTTGTCCTTTTGCCTCTCGATTCCCTTTTGAGACATGGATCATCCCCAAGACCCATTCTCCCGATTTTCAGGCCATCACCGAAGAGATGATGGGAGATCTTTCTGTGATACTTCAGTCTTTATTTGCCCGCTTTCACGGGTTACTTTCCGACCCTCCCTATAGCCTCGTGGTTCACACGTCTCCGATTCAGGGTCAATTCCATCGAGACGAATATCACTGGCATGTGGAGGCAAGATTGCGCATTGGTTTGAGAGAAGGCTTCGAGTGGGGAACGGGATTCTTTGTCAATCCAACACCTCCCGAGAATGCCGCTGCTCTTTTACGTGACAGTGGATGACGAGGAGCGTGGGGATCTTCGAACCGAGGAGGTATGACCATCGAGTTTGATTTTAAGAGACTTCGTCCGTCGAGGTTGCGGATGAAGAGAATCCAAACGAAGAAACGTCGGTGGCTTCTTGCGGGGGGAACCCTCATCGGCCTCGCGGTGCTTGCTGTTTTTCTGTTTCTTTCGGCCAAAACGACTCCACCGCCGCCTGCCACCTTGCAGGGGCTCCCGTCTGAAACGAAAGCTGCCGAATATCGAATCATTGAAGGCAAGGTAGAAGCCGGGAAGACGTTGTTTGAATCCTTATCGGACAAAAAGATCCCACCTCGGTGGATTGAACTGATCATTGCAAAACTTCAACCTCACCTGGATTTTAAGAAGATGAAAGGAGGAGCCTATCGCGTCTTTGTCGATGACCGGGAAGAACTGGCCAAGTTTGTTTATGAGGAAGGCCCTGTGGAGATCTATGAGATCGCCAAGGACGGAACAAACTTCGTTGCCCAACGGGTGAACGTTCCACTAGAGAAACAACTCGTCAAGGTGACGGGGGAAATTCAATCATCGCTCTTTGAAGCCATGGAAACCGCGGGAGAGCAAGATACCCTAGCCCTTGCTTTTGCTGAGATCCTTGCTTGGGAAATTGATTTCTACATGGATGTGAGGGAGGGCGATCAGTTCAAGCTCGTCGTGGAGAAGAGGGTCAAGGGAAAAGAGTTCATCGAATATGGAACGATTCATGCTGTGATATATGCTGGACAAGAGAAAAACATCACTGGGATTCGATACCGTGACGACTATTATGACGAGAACGGGAGATCCCTGAAAAGGGCCTTTTTGAAGTCTCCTCTCCGATTTAACAGAATAAGCTCTCGGTTCAGCCGGTCCAGAAGACACCCCATTTTAGGAGGTCTCCGGCCCCATTACGGAGTCGACTATGCCGCCCCTGTCGGGACGCCGGTGTGGGCCGTCGGAGACGGGAAGGTCGTCTCGTGTGGCTGGAATGGGGGATATGGTAAGCAGGTGGTCCTGCGCCACATGAACGGGTATATGACTCACTACGGCCATCTGTCTCGTTTTGGGCCAGGCCTTCGCAATGGAAAACAGGTAGAACAGAAACAGGTCATTGGCTATGTCGGCTCGACAGGACTCTCAACCGGTCCTCACCTTGATTATCGATTGGCGAAGGATGGCCAATTTCGAAACCCCCTGAAGGAAACGTATCCCACGGGCATTCCGATCACCCCGGGAGAGATGGACGTATTTCTAAAGCGAAGGGATGAGGTGCTCGCCTGGCTTCGAGGAGATTCAGGTCCTTTCCAGGGTTCCATGTCTTCTCCCCAGGGGAAAACCGTTGCACGGTAGGGTCGGGAGCTGATGCTTTTTAGCTTGGGAGAAAGAAGTTCTTTGACCCGTTCGGCCGCGCTAAGCCCCGTCTTTGAAGACGGGGTAAAGGAGCCCGGCTCAGGGTCAACCTTGAGCAAGCCCCGGCCTTTAGGCCGGGGAGTCGAAGGGTTGACTCAGTAATCCAAATCCGGTTTGGAGAAGAGTGCCATGACCACAGAGACGCGCTCGTCCATGCGAAAGATCCATCCAGGATCTCAGGGGAAGAAGGCAGAGGTGAACTCAGTGCTCATCATTCACCAAGGGGCACTCGGCGATTTTATTCTCGCTCTGCCTACTCTTGGGACACTTCGGCAGGCTTTTCCCAGAGCCAATACCGTGATCATGGGATTTCCGAGAATTCTTGAGCTCGTCGAAAAGAGGTTCTACACAGATGAGATCATCTCCGTGGATCAAAAAGGGATGGCCTCGTTCTTCGTTCGCGGGGGAGAGCTTGATCCTGGTCTCACCCAATTCTTCCGGACGTTTGATCTGATCGTTGCCTTCGGGAAGGATGAAAAGGGAGCGATTGTGTCCAACCTCCATCGAGTCTGTGAAGGCCGGGTGATCCATCTCAACCTCTTTCCTCCCTGGAACGAAAGAATTCACATGACAGACCATCTGCTTCGGGAACTCCGCCGGTACCATTTCTCCGTAGAGGGTCAGAACCCGAAACTGTATCTGACACCGTCGGATCAAGGCTGGGGAAAGGGGTTCTGCAGGAGGAAGGGCCTGACGGAGGAGGAAAAAGCGAATGCCATCCTCCTTCATCCTGGAAGCGGCAGCAAGAAGAAAGTGTGGCCGGTGGAGCGTTTTGTCGAACTTTTTCACTATCTCCAGAAGCATACCGAGTCAAGGGTCTTCATCATCCTCGGGCCTGCTGAAGGAACAGAGACTCAGAAAGCCTTTGAGGGAATCCAGTGGGACCTCGGATCGAGGGCCCCTGTTCTCCTGAAGGGGCTTTCGCTCCTTGGGCTTGCTTCAGTGATGGAGGGGTGTCGCCTTTACATCGGAAATGACTCTGGTATCACTCATATGGCTGCAGCTCTGGATATTCCGACGTTTGCCATCTTTGGACCGACGGATCCTGTGCTCTGGTCTCCTAGGGGAAAGAAAGTCGGCGTGCTCCGGAAGGAGATCGAGTGCTCTCCGTGTCCTCAGGAGAAATTCCTCCAATGCCAAAAGATCGAGTGTCTGTATCGAGTTGAACTGGAGGATGTCCTTGACGGACTGAAACAACTCGGCATGGGTCGTTGAGCTCGCGTTCCGGCAGCAGGAGACCACGGCCTTTGGCCGTGAAGCATTGCGCCAGGGTGTGACCGGAATGTCGCCCCACATGGGCGTTGGGCAAGGTACCACGGGCTTTGCCCGTGGGGCTCCATAGGGTATTGTGGGTTTTATGGAGGGACAGAGAAACGGGAGAGCGGACTCCGTCATAGAAAAAAGGTGATGAGGCAGAGAAAGGAGGAAGGAGATGGAAGAAAAGAAAATAGGTGAGGTGATCAAGTTTTTTGGGAAGATCGGCGTTGCCGCCATTCGATTGACCGAAGGTCCCCTCAAGGTGGGCGACACTATGCACTTGGTCGGACATACCACCGATTTCACGCAAGTGGTCGATTCGATGCAGATCGAGAACCAGAACGTCCAAGAAGCTGGGCCCGGTGCGGACCTGGGCATTAGGACCAAGGAGAAGGTTCGAGAGCATGACGTCGTCTACAAAGTCTTGGGATGAGAGGGTGAAGCCGCAAGGGTCGGAGCTCGAGAAAAATAAGACCTGTCGGATCTGTGGGGAGACCAACGGCTCCATGAGTCCTCGTCTTTTAGACGAAATGATTTCTCTTTCTTTGCCCTCGGGCGGATGCACCCAATTTGATATCAAGACCTGGAATGAAAAGGTTCATCATGCTCTCTGTGGCGTTTCCAATCGACAGACGAAGCAGAATTTTGAGCGGGCTGCTCAGTGGGTTGGCAAAAGGGGTGAGCCACCTCTCCTGATCGCGAGTACTCTTCTTGTCCCCGGCTATATCGACGAAGAGGAGGTACGGCAGATCTCGAGGTGGATTGCATCGCTTGACCCAACGATCCCTTACGCCCTCTTGGCCTTTTACCCTCAATTTTTCTTTAATGACCTCCCAGTCACGTCAAAAGAGTTTGCCCTCCGCTGCAAGGAGATTGCCGAGACAGAGGGTCTGCAGAGGGTGAGGACTGGGAATCTTCATCTGCTTCAGTAAACAGAGGGATGAAGATTCTCAAAAGAAAGAATCTTTCGAGGACGATGCGTTTCATCGCTGATTTCCATATTCATTCGAAATACAGCCGAGCCACCAGCAAGGACATGGAGGTGGAGACCCTGGCCCGATGGGCAAAGAAAAAGGGAATTTCTCTTTTAGGGACTGGAGATTTTACCCATCCGACCTATTTTGCTGAGTTGCGGTCAAAGCTCGTTCCAACCGGAAACGGGTTGTTTGAGTTGAAGAACGGTGAGAAAGACGTCAGATTCATCCTGACAACGGAGCTCTGTAATATTTACACGCAGGATGGGAAGGTGAGACGGATTCATAATCTCATCTTTATCCCCAGTCTGGAGGTGGCAGACAAGATCCGGTCGAAATTGGGCAACCTGGGAAAGCTGTCTTCCGACGGGAGGCCGATCTTCACTTTTACGGCAAGAGACTTGGTCAAGATGATCATGGACATCTCTGCCGAGTGCCTCGTCATTCCTGCTCACGCTTGGACGCCATGGTTCTCGATCTTTGGGGCCAATTCAGGGTTTGACTCGATTGAGGAATGTTTCGGCGAGTTTTCTTCTCATATCCATGCCATTGAAACAGGACTGTCTTCCGATCCGGAGATGAACTGGAGACTTTCTCGACTTGACTCGATCACTCTCCTTTCGAATTCCGATGCCCATTCGCCCAATCGCCTGGGAAGGGAAGCCAATGCCTTCGATTGTGCACTCGATTACCAGGAGATCGTCGAAGCCATTCGGAAAAAGGACAGGAAAAAGATCCTCTATACAGTGGAATTCTTCCCGGAAGAGGGGAAGTATCACTACGATGGTCACCGGAACTGTGGCGTCGTCTTCTCTCCGCCTGAAACGAAGAGCCACCATTACCTTTGTCCCAAGTGCCAGAAGAAATTGACCGTAGGGGTGATGCATCGGGTTGAAGAACTGGCTGATCGTCCTGCGGGTTTCGTGCCCAGAAATGCAATTCCATTCATCCACACGCTTCCCTTGGAAGAGATCATCGCCGAAGTCGTGGGGACAAGGGTAGGAACGAAAGGGGTCGAGTCGGAATACGATAGGCTGATCGAGAAGGGAGGTTCGGAATTCCGGATTCTTCTGGAGGCGACTCCCGATGAACTGGCCTCCTACGCTTCGCCCAAGATCCTTGAAGGAATCATTCGGAACAGACAGGGGAAGGTGCTGATCGTCCCTGGCCACGATGGCACCTATGGAAAGATCACGCTCTTTCCTGAAACGAAAGAAACAGAACTACCCGAAGAGCAACTGAAGCTGTTTTGAAAAGAAGAAAGGCCGTGGGGTGATGAAGGTGGGTGTTGCGGCTTTCCGGTCATCAGGGAAAAATATGATCGCGCATTTCTTGCGATTCAAGATTTTGGTCTAAGAGACAGACAACGGAGCGGATAGGAGAGAGAGCATGGAGAAGGAAGCAGCCGAGAAGATGATTCGAGTCTCTCAAAATTTATCGGAAATGCTGGAACTCGCCTTTCAGGCTTTCCGGAAACCCACGGACGAGGCCATCAGCGAGGCGGAGGAGGCTAAGAAAGAGGTCCAGAAATCTTCCGCTGAGTTGACCAACTTTCTGATCGAGAAGAGCGCGTCGCCAGAGGAGGGGAGAGAAAGAGCCAAACCGTTCCTTTCCGTCGCCTCCAGTTTTGATCGGATGCTTTACAATATCGAAGGGCTTCTCAATCAGTTGAGAATGATGATCAGAGAGAACATCCTCTTTAGTGACCGAGCGGTCAAGGAGACGAACGACGTTTTTCAAGAGGCTATGAATCTTCTCGAGAGCCTTCCGGATCTCATCGAGACCCAGAATAAGGCTGAAGCCCAGCAGATGGGGGAAAAGATTCGATCCATTTTTAAGATTGCGAACGGGTATTCTGAGAGTCACGAGGAACGACTGATGCACAGGATCTGCCTGCCCAAATCCTCGCCGATTTATTTGGGTGTCCTGGAATCATTGAAGGGGATTTTCGTCCACATCCTTGAAATTAGTGGTAAATTGGTTTCTCTTTCATCAAAGGCCCAGAATCAACCTCTACACTCTTGACCGGCCTCAGGCTATGCGTTGGGAGAATATTCTTCCACGCGTCGCCCTCTCTTCCTGTGACGATGATTCACTGGCAAGTCTTCCTTGTCATCTTTTTGTCCTCTTTCTCGACACTGGCCTACGAGATCGTCCTCACACGGATCTTTTCGATTTCTCTCTGGTATCATTTTGCTTTCATGGTGGTAAGCATTGCCATGCTCGGTCTCGGTGCCAGCGGAACGATCCTCTCTTTGTTTCCCAGGTTTAGACATCCCGCTCATCTCGGCTCTTACGGCCTGGCCCTTGGGGCAACACTCTCAGCGAGCACCCTCATCGCCAATCAAATCCCTTTTGACCCGGTGGCCCTGTCGTGGTCTGGATTTCAAATCACCTACATTGGGTTGTATTACCTAGTGCTTGGCGTTCCATTTTTTATGACGGGACTGATCATCGCGACAGCCCTTTCTTCTCTGAGCCAGCAATCAGGACTCGTCTATGGGGCGGACCTGCTGGGTGCAGGCCTAGGGTCTTTGGGCGTTCTGGGACTCATGACTTTCGTCAGCCCTGAGCGACTGGTCTTTGTACTCTCCATGGTCGCTTTGGGAGCGTGTTTTATCCTTCCAGGGAGAACGACCCGTGTCCTGGCCCTGGGTTTGATGCTTCTGAACCTTGGGATGTTGATTCTTCTCCCCGAATTCGTCCGGATTAGGATGTCTCCCTATAAAGGCCTTCAGGTGGCCTTGAGATACCCGGGAGCAGAACGCTTGGGGACGTATGACAGTCCCTTTTCCAGGATTGATTTCTTCAGGAGTCCCGCGGTGAGGTTTGCTCCTGGTCTCAGCCTTACCTATTTTGAGCCCTTGCCGGAACAGATCGGCGTTTCGATCGATGGGGGAGAGATCAATGCCATCACCTCACCTCGCGATCCAGCTTCGATGGGGTTCCTTTCTTATCTCCCCGCCGCACTCCCCTACGAGGTGGGGAAGCGAGAAGACGTTTTGATCCTTGATCCGCAGGGCGGCCTCCATGTGCGTCTGGCAGAGCATTACGGTGCGAGGAGTATTGATAAGGTGGAAAGCACCCCCTTCCTCATGGAGACAATCGCCAAAGAGTTGGGTGTCTTTTCGGGGGAAATTTACTCGAAGCAGACATGGTCAGGCCTTGGACGATCATGGTTTCGTTCCAGGCAAAGGCAATTCGATCTGATCGACATATCGTTCCTGAAGCCCATCCCTTCAGGGTCTTTCGGCATTTCAGAGGACTACCGGTTTACGGTGGAGGCCTTTAAGACCTATCTTCAATCTCTGAAGCCTGACGGGGTTCTGAGCATCAACCTGTTCATCCTTCCGCCTCCGAGAACTGAATGGAGGCTGCTGGCAACGCTTGCAACCGCTATGGAAGGGCTTGGGCTAGGGGAGGCTGAACGTCGAATCGCCGCCATCCGCAGCTGGGGAAGTCTGTGCATCATTGCAAAGCGGTCTCCCTGGAGTCCTGACGAAGTGGAAGCGATTAGAAAATTCTCGAGAGAGAGAAAGTTCGACCTTGTTCACTGTCCTGGAGTGAAGGAGGAAGAAACGAATATCCATGTTCGAATGGCCTCCAACGAGTATTTTGATGCATTTCGGAATCTCTTGAACCCTGACACGCGCAGAGGTTTTATCAAATCGTACCTCTTCGACATTGAGCCAGTCTACGACCAGAACCCATTTTTTAATTACTATCTCAAGCTCGAGAATCTTCGTCAAATCTATCGTCGAATGGGGGAGAAGTGGCAATTCTTCATTGAGGAAGGGTACCTTCTCCCAGTCGCCTTTGTCCAGGTGCTCCTGCTGAGTTCCGTTCTCATTCTGTTGCCGGCTCTGTTTGGGAAAAAAGGGGTTTCGGGCGGTTGTCCCGCTTGCTCTTTAGGCTTGGCACGCCAGCTCAAGGTCCTTTCTCTCTTTGCCTGCCTTGGAATTGGATTCATGTTTGTTGAGATCGCTCTGATACAAAAAATGATTCTTCCTTTGGAACACCCATCTTATGCGGTGGCGACGGTCTTGACGTCTCTTCTTCTGGGATCTGGAATGGGGAGCCTGCTCAGCCAATGGGTTCGCCATTTGAGAACTCGGTGGATAGCGGCTGCCATCGCAGGCCTCATCGTTCTCACCAGCATCGTCCTTCCCCAGTTTTCGGAGCTGATTGCGACAGTCTCGTTGCCTCTGCGGATCTTATTCGTAGGCTTCCTGCTTTTCATTTTAGGGCTTCCCATGGGGATTCCATTTCCTTTAGCCCTCAAGACTCTCGGTGAGAACTATGGAAGATTGATCCCGTGGGCGTGGGCAGTCAATGGGTGCTTTTCGGTTCTGGCACCGCTTCTGGCGATCATGCTGGCCATGGCGGTAGGATTTCAGATAGTTCTGTGGGCAGGGGCAGGGGCCTATCTTTTGGGGTTCGCTATCTTTTCTTCTCCACCTCTCCGATCAGAGGAACGAAGATGACGCCCCCAAGTTGTTCAACCTGGAGATCGCCTTTCTCCTTGGTTACGAGGGTGAGTGTCTGGTGGAACGTGGTGCTTCCTACAGGAATGATGAGCCGTCCCCCTTCTTTAAGTTGTTTGAGGAGAGCAGGGGGGATATGGTTCGAAGCGGCAGTGACCATCACGGCGTCAAAGGGAGCAACTTCTTCCCAACCGAAATATCCATCTGCACATCTTACTTGAATGTTCTTGTAACCCAATTCCCAGAGCCGCTTCGAGGCTGATTCTGCGAGGGGCTTTCGGATTTCGATGGTGTAAACCTCTTTAACGATGTCCGCTAACACTGCGGCCTGGTATCCAGAACCGGTTCCAATTTCAAGCACTCTGTCTTCTGGTCTGAGCCGTAAAGCTTCTGTCATCAAGGCGACGACATAAGGTTGTGAGATGGTCTGTCCCTCTCCGATCGGAAGGGGGTGGTCGGCATAGGCCTTCTCTTTGAAGGATTCATCAACAAAGAGGTGGCGTGGAATCTTTCCCATGGCTTCGAGGACCTTTGGGTCCTTAACGCCCCTCCCTTGGATGTCCTTTTGGACCATCTGTGTTCGTTTCTGAAGGTAAGGATCAGAAGCCATGACGGGAGACATGAGGAAGAATATATCTAGAGCGAAGAGGAGACACAGGATCAAGCAGATGGAAAATCTGTTTGAGTTCACGACATGGATCCCCAATCTCGAACTGGCCTATTCAGTGATAGATTATGCGTGATGCTCTTTCGTTGTCAACAGAAATGTTGTTTGAGGAGTTACCCCTCAGAAGAAGGTGTGAAAAAATCGACCAAGACTTATTTTTGTCGGGCCGCCACCTATGACTGCATGCTTACCCCCTGGCCGATGTTTTGAATTGACATAGGGTCGAAAATCTGTAAAGAATGTGTCTGCACAATCATCACAAAATGGTAGGATTGCCCAAATCGGTTTTGCATGGCCGGCAAGTGCCCCGTAAGCTCCGCCCTTGAGGGCGTGGAGCTTCAATAGATCAGAACAGAAAGGAGGAAAGAATATGGCAGCGGAGGATATCAAAATCTATTCGACACCCACTTGACCCTACTGCACGATGGCGAAAGAGTTTCTTTCGCAGAAAGGTTACGAGTTTACAGAATATGATGTGACGAAAGACCGGGCAGCCCTGGATGAGATGGTGAAAATCTCCGGGGCACGGAGTGTGCCGGTCATTTCAGCGTGCAAAGAAGTCATGGTGGGCTTTGACCGCACTCGCCTCGAGCAGATGCTGAAGTGTATCAAACAACGAAGTGAAGTTTAGCAGGTTGCTGAAAAACGGCCCCGCCTACCGCAGGCAGGCATCTGTTGCGCTGTCCGGCCCGCTCACCCTCTCACGGGCGTGCCAAAAGTTTCTCCTTACTCGTCGCAACGGCACCGTTCGTCGTTGCGGTGTACGTCAAAGTACACCGCACTTCTCAGGATTTTAAGGGTCTCCCATCCGGCCCTTTTTGAGCAACCTGTAACACATGACTTTTTCTGCAGCTAGTGAAGGAGTTCTTGTCTAGCCAGCAGCCAGCCTCTTCTTCAAGAACTGACCCGTGTGGGATTGGGGTGATTTCATGATTGCCTCGAGGGTGCCTTCCGCCACAATGCTCCCTCCTTGGTCACCCCCCTCTGGGCCCAAGTCGATGATGTAGTCAGCATGTCGAATAAGATCCAAGTTGTGCTCGATGACGATGAGCGAGTGGCCCTGGGAGAGAAGTTTTTGGAAAGTGGTGAGGAGCACCTCGACATCTGCCAGATGGAGTCCAGTGGTAGGTTCGTCGAAGATGAAAAGGGATTTCTCTTTGGGATTCTGTCCAATGTGCTCTGCAAGTTTCAGACGTTGAGACTCGCCACCGCTCAGGGTATTCGTTGACTGACCCAGCGTGATGTACCCCAAGCCTACGTCTCTTAGCGTCTGAAGTTTGGACTGGATCCGATCACGGTCCTTAAAGAAGGGATGAGCCTCATCGATTGTCATGTTCAGGATTTCTGAGATATCCTTCCCGTGGTACTGAATCTTTAGAACTTCGGGTTTGAACCGTTTCCCTTCACAGACGTCACACGTCATCACGACATCTTCAAGGAATTGCATGTCGAGCGTTTGAAGTCCCGCCCCCTGGCAGGCTTCGCATCGCCCCCCCTCTGTGTTAAAGGAGAAGTGGCGAGGTTTCAATCCGTATCTCTTGGCTTCGCGCGTATGAGCGAAGAGATCGCGAATATCGCTGAAGACCTTGATATAGGTGGCCGGGTTGGAACGGAGACTCTTTCCAATAGGCGACTGATCGACTAAGATGAGATCATTGACCTGCTTCAGGCCCTCGATGGAGTCAAAGGCTCCTCTTTCGAATTCGGAGTTACCGTTCCTCTTGGCTCCGGCATAAAGGATATTGTGAACAAGGGTCGTTTTGCCTGCGCCGGACACACCCGTGATACACACCATCAGTCCCAAAGGAATGTTGACAGTGATTCCCTTGAGATTGTGTTCCCGAGCATTGCAAATGGTAATCCATCCCTTCGTCTTTCGCTGCGGGGTCATCAGCGGGGACATCCCATTCTTCAAACATCTGGCTGTCACAGAGTCTGGGTGCCCGAGTAACGATTTGACATCTCCCTGGAATACAATCTGTCCCCCATGACGTCCAGCGCCTGGACCCAAATCAATGATGCGATCTGCCGATCGGATGACGTCGAGGTCGTGTTCAACGACGACCACTGTATTTCTTCTCTCCTTGAGGTGCCCAAGGATTCGGAGAAGGCGATCCGTGTCCCGTGCATGAAGGCCAATGCTGGGTTCGTCGAGGACGTAGAGCGTTTCTGTCAGGGCAGATCCCAAAGCCCTCGCCAGCGTGATCCGCTGGTATTCTCCGTTGGAAAGAGTGCGTGTTTGACGAGCCAAAGTGAGGTACCCCAGCCCTGCATCGACCATGAATCCGATGCGGTCATGGATCTCTTTGAGTAAACGTTCTCCCACTTTCTTTTGAAAGTCTTGGATCGGCAGGTTCTCGAAAAAGTCCTGCAGTTCCCAAATACTCATCTGACAGATGTCAGCAATATGCTTTCCGGCTAGACGCACATTCAGCGCTTCTTCTTTAAGTCGGGTGTTGTGGCAGGCAGGGCAGGGGGTGTAGGCACGGTATTTGCTCAAGAAGACACGGTAGTGGATCTTGTAACGTTTCCCTTCCATCCAATCGAAGAACCCTTTCAGACCGATGAATTCTCCTTTCCCATAAAGAAGAATTTCTTTCTGTTCTGAGCGGAGGTCTTCAAAGGGTTTCTGGACTGGGATTTTGTATTTCCGGCAAGCCTTCCACAGGGTGTCGTAAAGTTCCTGGTAGGCGGGTGTGTTCCAGGGAGCGAAGGGTTTCTCTTTGAGAGTCTTCTTCGGATCCGGAATCACCTTTTCCCAGTCGATCCCGATGACCCTTCCAAAACCCTGGCAATTGGCGCAAGCGCCGATGGGGCTATTGAAGGAGAAGAGCAGTGGCTCAGGTTCAGAATAGATTGTACCGCATCGATTGCAGGAGAAGCTGCGGCTGAAAACCATCTCCTTGCCTTCTTCTGAGATCACCTCGATTTTTCCATTCCCCAGTTGGAAGCCTCGTTGAATGGCCTCGGAGAGCCTGGCCCGACTCCTGTCGTCTGGAACGAGGCGGTCGATCAACAGAGAAAGTGAGGAACGATTCTGAAAGCGGTCCAGTGAAAGACGGGTGAGGTCAAGAGTCTCGCCTCCTTCCCGAATTCGATAATAACCGTTCCGGATCAAGTCCTTTAGCTTCGATTCCTTCTCCTCGGTTTTGCCGAGAGAAACAGAAACGAGAATAAGGGTTCTCTTGTTTCGATAGGCCTCCAAGACCTGCTCAAGGGTATTTTCAACGGTATCTCCGGAAACGGGGATATGACAATGAGGGCAGAAGACCTCTCCTATTTTTGCAAACAAGAGCCTTAAATAGTCATAGATCTCCGAGGCTGTCCCAACGGTGGAGCGGGCATTCTTGACCGTGTTTTTCTGTTCGATGGCAATCGCTGGAGGAATCCCATGGATAGCTTCAACTTCGGGCCGATCCATCTTCTCCAAAAACTGTCTCGCGTACGTTGAGAGAGACTCGATGTAGCGTCTCTGCCCCTCAGCGAAAAGGGTATCAAAGGCCAGAGTCGATTTCCCGGATCCAGAGACACCCGTGATGACCGTCATCTCTCCTCGAGGGATGCGGCAGGTGATGTTTTTAAGGTTATGAGATCTGGCATTGACGATTTCGATAAATTTGTTCATCAATTGAATTATAACATAAGATCGCAATCCATCGTTTTCAGAATAATTTCCTGAGATCATTCGTCTAAAGATATAGACGGTTCGTTGAGGCGAAATCGTTGCTGTATTATAATAGTTGTGGAATTCGTTCGACGGAGGACTATGAAGCCCATCATCGCCATTGTCGGCAGGCCAAACGTGGGGAAATCGACTCTCTTTAACCGGATTGCCGGGGGAAAGAAGGCGATTGTAGAAAACGAGCCTGGAGTCACTCGGGACCGGAATTACGCGGATGTCGAGTGGGAAGATCACTCCTTCACCTTGATCGATACGGGAGGGTTTGAACCTGTGTCGAAAGATCGCCTCTTTGTCCAGATGCGGGAGCAGGTCCAATTGGCCATGGATGAAGCCGATGCCATCCTCTTTGTCATGGACGGGAAGGAGGGTCTCTTAGCCTCCGACAAAGATATTGCCGACATCTTGCGTCGACAAAAAAAACCGGTTTTTTATATCGTCAACAAGATCGATGGTCCCAAACATGAGGATCGGGCCCTCGACTTCTATGGGCTTGGCGTGGATCCCCTCTACTCGGTGTCGGCGGAAGAACGGTATGGCGTGGGGGACCTCATGGACGACGTCGTTAATGTGTTGCCGAAAGCGACAGGAGAGGCATCCAACCAGGAGGCCACCAAAGTCGCAGTCGTGGGCAGACCGAATGTCGGCAAATCTTCACTCATCAACCGATTCCTGGGATACAAAAGGGTGATTGTTGACGAGGCTCCAGGAACCACGCGAGATGCCATTGATACGATGCTCGAGAGGAACGGGAAACGGTACGTTCTGATTGATACGGCCGGCATTCGGAGGAAGAGCCGGATCGGTCTGCGGCTGGAGCAATATAGCATTGTCGAAGCCCTTCGGACCATCGACCGCTGCGATGTGGCCATTCTTATCTTGGATTCAAGAGAAGAGGTGACAGACCAGGACGCCCGGATCGGTGGATTCATCCACGAGAAGGGAAAAGGGTGCGTTCTGGTCATGAACAAATGGGATCTTGTCGAGAAAGAGTCCCACACGATGGTCGAGTTCGAAGAAAGGGTGAAGGAGAGTCTTAAATATCTCCGTTATGCCCCCAGTGTCTTCATATCAGCCATGACAGGACAAAGGATTTGGAAGGTCTTGGAAACAGTGGACCGAGTGGCTGAACAGACAAAAAAGAGGATTGCCACATCAGAACTGAACAGGCATTTTGGCCAATGGGTGACAGACGTGTCACCCCCCCTTTACAGGAACCGTGCGGTAAAAATGAATTACATTACCCAGGTTTCCACCGCTCCTCCGACCTTTGTCATCTCTACCAACTATCCGCAGAGCATCCATTTCTCCTACGAGCGCTACTTGTTGAACAAGATGCGAGGCCAGTTTGGATTCGAGGGGGTACCGATCCGGTTCCTCTTCAGAAAGAAGGCGAAACAAAGGTGACCAGAGAGAAATCGAAAAGAAAATGGTTTTATGCGATTCTCATTCTTCTCCTCCTAGGAGCAGGTGCATTCTATTTCTGGGGACGGGGTGAGCAGAACGGGTCCAACCAACGATATCGACTGGTGAGGGTGGAACGAGGGGAGATGAGCTCCACGGTGACGGCCACGGGAACGATCAATCCGGTGGTCACCGTGCTGGTAGGAAGCCAGGTTTCCGGAACGATCAAAGCCCTCTATGCTGACTTTAACTCCCGGGTTAAGGAAGGGGATATCATCGCTCAGATCGACCCGGCTATCTTTCAAGCCCAGGTGGATGAGGCCAAGGCGGGTGTGGCAATCGCTCAGGCCAATCTGGCGAACGCCCAGGCAAATCTGCAGAGTCTTCAGGCCAATCTTGTAAAAGCCGAGGTGGCCGTTTCCGATGCAAAGAGGACCCTCGACCGAAACGTGCAACTGATGAAAATGAGTGCGATTGCCCAGTCGGCCCTGGACACGGCCCAGACAAACTATGATTCCGCAGTGGCTCAGAGAGAGGCTAACAAAGCTCAGCTCGAGGTGGCTAAAGCGCAGATCGAATCTGCAAAGGCCCAGATCGAACATGACAAGGCTGCCTTGAGAATGACTGAGACGAACTTGAGGTACACCACCATTCGATCCCCGGTTAATGGAGTTGTGATCTCAAGGAATGTGGATGTAGGTCAAACGGTGGCAGCCAGCCTTCAAGCTCCGATCCTCTTCACCATTGCGAAGGATCTGACAGAGATGCAGGTCGATACGAACTTTAGTGAAGCTGATATAGGCCGGATTGAAACGGGCCAGGAGGCCACATTCACGGTAGATGCCTACCCGGAGATTACCTTCCGGGGAAAGGTTTCAGAGATTCGCAATGCCCCCCAGACGATTCAGAATGTGGTGACCTATGATGTCGTGATTATGGTTGCAAACCCTGACTTGAAGCTTAAACCAGGCATGACGGCCAATGTCACCCTCTTGGTCGCTCATCGGGACGGAGCTCTAAGGATTCCCAATGCCGCATTGAGGTTTAGACCCGTGGGGGCAAGTGGAGAAAATGGGGAAGAGGGGATGAAGAAGGAAGAGCCTAAGAAGGAGGTGCCTCAGACTGCGGGTCCTTCAGAGGAGCAGAGAAAGAAACTTATGAAGATGGGCTCATCCTCGCAGGAGAAGAAAGGAATGCCAGGCAGAGCCTGGATCTTGTCTCCGCAAGGGAAACCCATCCTCGTCCCAGTTGTTTTGGGGATTACGAACGGAACGTTCAGTGAGATTATTTCAGGGGATCTCAAAGAGGGGACCCAGGTGATCGTCGGAGAGATGACAAAAGACAACGCGCAGAATCGGGGCACTCCTTCGCCTCTTACGGGCGGTGGGCTGCGCAGATAAAGCGGGATAGCTCAGCGGAAAGCGTATAGAATATCGGTGGATACTCTAGCAACGACGAATAATACGATCATTCAGGTTCAAGACTTAACCAAGGTCTATCGGTTTGGCGAGGGAGAGGTTCATGCACTTCGTGGCGTCTCCCTATCGATTCAGCGGGGGGAATTTTTGGCCATCATGGGACCCTCCGGCTCCGGCAAATCGACCTTTATGAACATCCTGGGGTTTCTGGACCAGCCCACACATGGCCAATATCTTTTGGAAGGGATCAGTGGGGAACGTCTCTCAAGGGATGAACTGGCAGAGATCCGGAATCAGAAGATCGGTTTTGTCTTCCAAGGGTTTAATCTCCTTGCCAGGACATCGGCCTTGGAGAATGTTCAACTTCCCATGATCTATGCTAGGACATCAACCCTCAAACGAAAAGAGATGGCCATAAAGGCCCTCTCCGAGGTAGGCCTTGCCGGGAGAGAACATCATCATCCCAGTCAACTCTCCGGAGGGGAACAACAGCGGGTGGCCATCGCGCGTGCCCTGGTCAACCAACCTTCCATCATTCTAGCGGATGAACCGACAGGCAACCTCGACTCTAAGACCAGCATTGAGATCATGGGAATCTTTCAAAGGCTGAACCGAGACCTAGGAATCACGATCATCATGATTACTCATGAACCCGACATCGCCTTATATGCCAAACGAAATATCCATTTTAAGGACGGCGTGGTGGTCGATGATCGGGAGAACTCATCCCGTTTGACCGCAGCGGAGGGAGGTCGAGCATGACACGTCTTATAGCCAGCCTTCACATTGCCTTAAGAGCACTGGTGGTCAATAAGATGCGCTCGGCCCTCACCATGCTGGGGATCATCATCGGCGTCGGTGCGGTCATTGCCATGATTGCTGTCGGATCAGGGGCAAAGCAACGGATTGAAGAGCAGATCGCCAGCATGGGGTCTAACCTCCTCATGATCGAGTCAGGGAGTTCGACGAGCGGGGGATCCCGAATGGGGGCAGGGACTACTGCAACGTTGACCGTTGACGATGCAAAGGCGATCGAGACAGAAATTCCGGGGGTTAAGTATGTCGCACCAAGCATCCGCGGAGTGGCCCAAGTGGTTTATGGAAATCAGAATTGGTCTACCGGTATCACCGGAACAAGTCCTGAAATGATCGAAATCAGAGGGTGGTCCCTCTCCACAGGTCGCCCATTTACCGAACAGGAGCTCGATGGGGCTGCGAAAGTCTGTGTCCTGGGAGAGACAGTGGCAGAAAACCTGTTTGGGGGGATCGATCCAGTCGGACAGATCGTCCGTATCAAGAAAATTCCCTTTACGGTCGTGGGGGCCCTTACACCCAAGGGCCAGACAACGTGGGGGCAGGATCAGGACGACCTCATCTTTGTACCGCTGACCACAGCGCAGAGGCAACTGTTTGGACAGACCTTTCCAGGCATGGTAAGGAACATCGCGGTCCAGGCGTGGGGACCCGATGAGGTGAAACAGGTAGAAACGCAGATCAACGAACTCCTTCGACAGAGACACCACATCCAGCCAAACCAGGATGATGATTTTTCTGTGCGGGACCTGACGGAAATGATGTCGAGTAGGGAGGCGTCGGCCAATGTGATGTCTGTCCTTCTGGGATCGATCGCCTCCATCTCCTTGATTGTGGGAGGAATCGGGATCATGAATATCATGCTCGTCTCTGTAACTGAGCGAACAAGAGAAATCGGTATTCGAATCGCCGTGGGTGCCAAGACCCGGGACATCCTGCTCCAATTCCTGATCGAATCATTGATCCTGAGTCTGATGGGTGGGATATTGGGGATCGGGATCGGAATGGTCGGAACGATCATCCTTTCGAGCTTTACCCAGTGGCCCATCCTTTTCTCGACCACTGCAATTTTCCTCGCCTTTCTATTCTCAGGTTCTGTAGGGGTATTCTTCGGATTCTATCCTGCGAGAAAAGCTTCGCTTCTGAACCCGATTGATGCACTTCGTTACGAATAACTTATATTCGAAGCGGAAAAGATTCAAGGGCTGGGTAATTCGGCTTTTTCCAAAGCGTGGCTCAGTCGTTCTTGACAAGGAAGGTTGTATGGGTTAAGAATCTTCAAATTCCTATGGAAAAAGTATGAATTCATAACTTATGAAATTGTCAACTAAAATAAGGTATGGATCCAGAGCGATGGTGGAACTTGCCTCGCACTACGGCGAGGGAGCGATTGAACTCAAGGAGATTGCGAAAAAGGAGGACATTTCACCGAAATATCTTGAACAGGTCATCATCCCTTTGAGAACAGCTGGCCTTGTGAAGTCAGTTCGTGGTTCCAAAGGAGGCTACTCATTGGCAAAACCTCCTTCTGAGATCTCGCTGAAAGATGTCATTGAGGTCCTCGAAGGTCCCCTCCGATTGGTTGATTGTCTTGCCGATCCCAAGATCTGCCGAAAAATTCAGTCCTGCGTGACAAGAGAGATCTGGAACGAAGCGACAGACGCAATTAACCGGGTTCTTGGTTCGGTCACTCTTGAAGAGATGGTCAATCGGAGAATACAGAGAGAGGGAACCGCTCCACCCATGTACCAGATATGAAGCAACCTCTGGAATATTGGGTGTGAAGGCAAGTAAAGTCTCTTGTCACTCATTCGTTATTCAGATATTCCAATAAATCAATCTTAGTTCAACATTCTCATGGGTCTGTGGAACAAGGCAAAGAGGTGATGCTATGTTATGGATCATGCTTAGCCCCCAAAAGGGGAAAGGTTGAAGAGTGATGAGTGTGAGTTCAGGATGATGAAGATTCAACATAAGCTGACAGCTGATTGCTGAACGCTTTAATGTTTCTATTCGAGGGAGGAAAAGATGGCAAAGACCATTGCAGAGATAAATGAGAAGATAAAAAAAGGGAAAGCTGTTGTTTTTACGGCTGATGAGATTATTGACTATGCGGCACAAAAGGGGGTCAAGGCGGCTGCGCAGGAAGTCGACGTGGTGACCACTGGGACCTTTGGTCCGATGTGCTCATCCGGAGCTTACTTCAATGTGGGTCATACCAAGCCCCGAATCAAACTAGGCGGTGGGAAGACTTATCTCAACGATATCCCTGTTTACGTGGGTTTCGCAGCCGTTGATTTCTTCTTGGGAGCTACTGCGATGTCCGAAGATGATCCCAGGAACAAGATCTTTCCCGGGAAGTTCTCGTATGGGGGGGCCCATGTGATCGAGGAACTCGTGGCAGGAAAGGACGTTAAACTGACAGCAACCGCTTACGGAACAGACTGCTATCCGAGAAAGAGCCTCGAAACCTACATTTCCCTGAAAGACATGAACGAAGCCGTCCTTTTCAATATGAGAAACGCCTATCAGAACTACAATTGTGCGGTGAATCTCTCTGACCGCGTCATTCACACCTATATGGGGGTTCTTCAACCCAAGCTGGGAAATGCCACTTACTCCAGTGCGGGGCAGTTGAGCCCTCTCTGCAACGATCCTCTGTACAAAACGATTGGAGTGGGAACGCGAATCTTTCTTGGCGGGGGAACCGGATACGTCGTCGGCAGCGGCACTCAGCATAACCCCGGTGTGAAGAGAACTGAGAAGGGCGTGCCGAAAGCTTCAGCAGCGACGCTCTGTGTAACGGGAGATCTCAAGCAGATGAGCCCGAAATGGTTGAGAGGGACGTCTTTCACAGGCTATGGCGTCACTCTCACCGTGGGAATTGGAGTTCCCATTCCAATCCTGAACGAGGAGATCTTGCAATACACGCTGGTGCGTGACGAGGACATCTGGACCCAAATTGTTGACTACAGCGAATCCTACCCGCAGTTTATTCCGGGTAGCTTGGGCGAGGTAAACTACGAACAACTCAAGAGCGGAAAGATCACGGTTCAGGGAAAAGAAGTCCCAACGTCTGGCTTTTCGAGTTATGCAAAAGCGAGGGAGATTACCCAGATGTTGAAAGAGTGGATCAAGACGGGAAAGTTCTTTTTGACCGAGCCCGTAGAACTTCTGCCCTCGGTCGATTCAGGAGTTGTTTTCAAACCGTTGAAAGAAAGACCGATCAAGAAGAAATAGGAAAAATCACGTCTCAAATGCCAGATCCCAAATGTCAAATAAATTCCAATGACCAGAGTTTAATGTTTAAACGAGAGTATCTCAGTTATTGGTTATTGTTGATTGTTTGGGATTTGTCTCTGAAAGGAGGTTCTCATGCATAAGAAGAGAGTGGTGTTCAGTTACCCTCCTCATCTGGTAGATCATCCGATCATTACTAAGCTGGTTAGAGATTTTGACCTCACGGTGAATATCCTGAGGGCGAATATAACTCCCAGGGGGGGAAGGATGGTGATAGAAGTCACAGGGAAGAGACCTGCGCTGGAGGCTGGAATAGGCTATGTGAAGGAAATTGGAGTTGAGATTGAGCCTCTTGCACAGGATGTGAAATGGCACGAAGATCGTTGCACGCAATGCACAGCCTGTATCTCCATCTGTCCGACCAAAGCCTTGGATGTGGAGAGAAAGACCATGGAGGTTTCCTTCAATCGAGACAA
>Ga0209254_10001559_pt1 | contig 20638 bp, 15 predicted proteins | sample FrelakmetDIP11DI_FD_187148 | JGI IMG/M metagenome (GOLD analysis project Ga0209254, IMG submission 187148) | Freshwater lake sediment microbial communities from the University of Notre Dame, USA, for methane emissions studies - DIP11 DI (SPAdes)... | ecosystem: Environmental > Aquatic >...
CTATGGGTTCGAACAGGGCTGGGTCAACGTCTACCAGATGCTGGGGAGTCTCGTGCGCTCCCCGGGCGGAACCGGCTTGCCACTCACGCGCGAGTGGATGTACTCGTAGGGGCGTCCGGCGATGCAGCGCGACGCGTGATCAGTGCAGCGGCGTGGCTGGCCGATCCTCCGCCTCCTCCGGCGGTTCGGCGTGCACGACGTGACCGGCCGCGTTAGGGAACATCGGTGCGCCGCAGTCGTCGCAGAATTCGAGCGGGAACCGGTGGGCGTGCATGATCGGCCGGCTGATGCCGAGCGCGCGCAGGGCCTTTTCGACGTCTTCCATCGTCTGGTCTTCATCGTCGCCGAGCAGTGGCCAGACGACGCCTTCGATGACGGCATCGTCGTCGTTCGCCTTGGCAATGCCGATGCGGACCTCGGCGCCGGCGTTGCCCTGCGGATCTTCGAACAGGCCTGCGGCTGCGGACAGCGAAGCAGGCGCCAGGTCGTAGGCCAGCTTAAGAAACGATATCGCGGCTTCCAGCGAAAACTGGCGCAGTTCGCGGTCCGCAAACCGCAGCCCCGAGTGGAACGCCGTCGGCGACAGCACCCGGAAGCGACATCCGGTGAGCACCGGCTGCAGGATCGGCGCGGCCTGCTCGCGAAACGTGGACAGCGCCGCGATCTTCGCGTCCGGATCCACGCCGAGTTCCTGCCAGTGAAAGAGCGGTGATCCCGCCGGCGTGGCAACGGCGGCGATCAGGTAGCGTGTGTCGGCCAGCATGCCGACCGGTTCGCGCAGTTTCTTCGGGTCAACGTGCAAAACGATGCCCTCGGCGGCGGCGTCGCCGAGCTGTTCAGTCAGTCGCCGCACATCGCTGAAGGCCTCCGGCAACTGGTCGATCGCGTACAGGTAATCGGCGAGCGCGACCCGCGCCGTGCGCGCGACGAGGTGGCCCTGCAGCTGCGCACGCAGGCTGTCGAGTACAGCGGATGACAACGTCGTCGTCGGCAGCTTGTAGCGCGACCAGGCGAGCAACGGCGCGGCGAGCAGCAGCACGTCGTGCGGCTTGCCGTCGATGTCGACCTGCGTCGACTCCGCGCAGCTCTCCGCCAGATCCGCGAGATCGTCATAGGCGCGCTGGCTTGTGCGCGCCAGGTCGTCGAGCGCCGCCTCTATCGCTTCGTCGCTGCGACGGGCCAGCCGGTCGTTGAGGACCTCGATCAGCCGGCGTTGCCAGAGCTGGTCTTCGAGGCGGCTGCCGGACTCAGCAAGACGGCGTGCCATCTTGACCAAGGTCTCGGCATCAACCGAGGAACGAGCGCGCGTGCTGGCGCGGTTGCGGCGCATGGTATCCAGTTTTCCTGAGAAGGTCGGATTATCGCACCGGCGCGCCGATGACAGCGGCATCAACCACCGCGGCGGATGCGCGCGTCCCGGTCAGGCGCCAGCGGCTGCGCCGCCGATTCCCGGCGTATGTACTGGGTCAGTGCGTCGATGTCGAGCGGACCGCCGACCGCGTCGACCCCTTCGCGCAGCACCGAGAACCCGTCTCCGCCAAAGGCGAGGAAATCGTTCACGGTGACGCGGTAGCGCCGCTCCGCCTCGACGCGACGTCCGTCCAGGCGGAGCGATTCGGCGACGACGCGGTCGCCTACTGCTCGCGTCGGATCCCAGGAATAGCTCAAGCCTCGTGATGGCTGGAGCATGCGCGCGCGTTCCGGGTTGCGCGCACTCCACTGCTGCTCCAGCAAGCGCCTCAGCTGCGTGCCGCTGAGCGTCATTGTGACCAGTGCATTGCCGAACGGCTGGACCGCATACAGTTCCGCGTAGTTGAGCGAGCCGTCAGCGGCGTGGGAGCGAAGATCGCCTCGCATGCCGCCGGAGTTCGTGAAGGCGACAACGGCGCCATGCTCGCGCGTTGCGGCGAGCTGCGCATCGGCAACCAGCCGGCCGAGAGCGCTGTCTCCACCGCCCGAGGGGCTGCGGTCGAATGTCTCCGTGATCCGACCCACCGTCCGACTGGCGATCGGCGCCGAACGTGTGCGGTAGTGCTCAACGATCGCGGCAACGCGAGGGTCAGGATCAAGGGCTCGATAGCGCGATGTCAGCCGCTCGTCACGCGTCAGTCCGTTGGGCACCGGAACGTTGCGGGCTTGGGTCTGACTCGCGAGGATGTCGCCGCTCGAGCGATCGATTGTCAGATCGACCACCGAGACCAGCCGGCCGAACGAGGCGCCCTGGATGACGATCCTCTCGCCGATGCGGCAGTTGTATCCGCGGTGGGTATGCGCCGACAGCACGACGTCGATGGCGCGGTCAAGCTGGCGTTCGATGTCGAAGATCGCCCCGCGTGGATGCGTGCAGCCGTCGAAGCCACCGTCCGCGTCGCCCCCCTCGTGGATCACCGCCACGAGCGCCTGCACGCCCTGGGCGCTCAGCGCTGCCGCCGCTGTATTCACCGCCTGGGCTTCCGCAATGAAACGCAGTCCGGCGATGCCATCCGCCTTGACGATGCCCGGCGTGCTGCGCGTGACGGCGCCGATAAATCCGACGCGAACGCCGTCGATCTCTCGTACGAAGCTGGCGGCGAACAGTGGCCTGCCGTTCCTATCTTCGATATTGGTGGCGACGAACGGAAAACGTGCGCCCCGATACGTTCCGTCTCTCGAGGCGCAGCTCGCGCGATCGTCGGTCGATCGGTCAGGGCGGCAACCACCTTGCGCAATGCGAGCGAGTTCCGATGCGCCGCGGTCAAATTCGTGGTTGCCGGCCGCGTTCACGTCGAGGCCGATCTCGTTCATCACCTCGATCGTCGGCTCGTCGTAGAACAGGCCCGAGATCAGGGGCGAAGCGCCGATCAGGTCGCCCGAGGACACCACGACGCTGTGGCGTGCTTCGGCGCGCAGCTGCCGGATGCGCGTGGCCAGGTAAGCGGCTCCGCCGCTGCGCAGCGGGAGGGTCCGCGTCGGCTCGTCGGGATCCGGGACCTGCACGATGTTGTCACCGGGTTCGAGGTGGCCGTGGAAATCGTTGATCGCGATGATGCGCAGCGGCACCGTGGCTGCTGGCTGAGTTGCCACGGTCACGGGGGCGAACAGAGCGCCGGCGATGAAAGCGGCGCGCGTCAGAGAAAGCACGGTTCAGAGGAGGCTTGATGTCGCGAACGTGCAAGCTTAGCCGCGCAGCGACCGGATGTAGGGGGCGGAGACCCACCTCTGTTAAAGTCGATTGGTCGGTCTATCGTCTGTTGTCGCGCCTCATGAGTGCACCTGCCGCGGCCCCGTCCTTGCGCACTGATGCCGAAGTCATCGGACTCGTCGGCCTCGCACATGGCACGTCGCACTTCTTCCACCTGATGTTGCCGCCGCTGTTTCCGTGGCTGATGCGGGACTTCTCGCTCAGCTATACGGAGGCCGGCCTGCTGATGACGGTGTTCTTCGTCGTCAGTGGCATCGGTCAGGCGATCGCGGGGTTCGTCGTGGATCGTGTCGGCGCCCGCCCGGTGCTTTTCTTCGGCATCGCACTGCTGGCCAGCTCGGGTGTCCTGCTGGGTCTCTCGGAGAGCTACGGCATGCTGGTGCTGACCGCCACCGTCGCGGGGCTCGGCAACAGCATCTTTCATCCGGCCGACTTCACGCTGCTGAACCACCGCGTTGCCGCGCCGCGGCTGGGGCACGCGTTCTCCGTGCATGGACTGTCCGGCAATCTGGGCTGGGCCGCCGCGCCCGTCTTCATGGCGGGCATCGCCAGTGTCACCGACTGGCACTTCGCGGGCTTCGCCGCAGCCGGAGTGGGATTCACCGTGCTGTTGGTCCTCTGGCTGCGCCGTGAAGTGCTTGCCGATGCGGCGCGTGGGCTGGTTGCACATGGAGACAGCCGCGAGACGAAGCCCTCGTCCCAGCTGGGGTTCCTGCAATCGGGTGCTGTGTGGCTTTGCTTTGCGTTCTTCTTCCTGACGACCGCGGCCTTCGGCATCCTGCAGAACTACGCGCCAGCGATCCTTGGAGAGGTCTACGGCGTCTCACTGACAATGGCGACGGCGGGCCTCACCGCGTACCTGCTCGGCAGCGCCGCGGGGATGCTCACCGGAGGCTTTCTGGCGGCGCGCAGCGAGCAGAACGAGCGCCTGATCGCAGTGGCGCTGGGATTGGCCGCCACGACAGCGACGGTCATTGCCACGGGTGCGGCCGCCGCGTGGATGCTGCTTCCGCTGATGACGGTCATGGGCTTTGGCGTCGGCGTCGCCGGGCCCAATCGCGACCTGCTGGTGCGTCGCGCAGCGACGAGCCGCTTTGGCAGGGCCGCCTTCGGTCGGGTCTACGGATTCGTCTACTCCGGCCTCGACACCGGCCTGGCGATGTCTCCGGTGTTGTTCGGTCCGCTGCTCGATGCAGGCCGCTTCAAAGAGGCGCTGGCTTCCGTTGCGGTGCTGCAGGTCGCAGCGTTGCTGACGGCCTGGCGCGTCGGCAGCTCCGCTCGCGCCGTGCAGTCCCAGGAACGTCACGCATGAGCGAGGCGACGTTCGCGACCACCGATCTACTCGATGCGCACGAAGCCGATATCGAGACCGGGCGCGTGCGTGTGTTCCAGCCGGCGTTCATTGCGCTGGGGCGGCGGCAGGCGTTCGCCGGCCAGGTCGTGACGCTGAAGCTGTTCGAGGACAACAGCCTGCTTGCCGATCTGGTCAAGACACCCGGCGCGCGGCGCGTCGTCGTTGTCGATGGCGGTGGCAGCCTGCGCTGCGGAGTGTTTGGCGGCAACCTGGCGGCGGCCGCGGCGCGCAATGGCTGGGCTGGGCTTGTGATCCATGGCTGCGCGCGCGATGCCGATGAAATCGACACTTGCGACATCGGCGTGCGCGCGCTCGCACTGAATCCGCGACGGTCGGCAAAGCGCGGCGAGGGGCAGCGCGACATCGCGGTTACCTTCCTCGGCGTCACGGTCCGTCCGGGTGATTGGCTTTATGCCGACCGCGACGGAGTCATCGTCGGCGACCGGCCGCTGCCCTGACGCGCATCCTGCCGCGGTGACACCCTCCCGGGTGGGCTTTTTCAGATCATGCGCAGCGTTTCGCAAGACGAAACGCGATCTCCTGCGGAGCAGCACTGGTGGTTTCATAGCGCTACATTTGATTCTGCATGGCGATATGTCGAAGATAAACCATTGAAACATATATGCTTAATCATTAGTCTTATATATGTTAATTGACTTGCTGCGCCGCGTAATGAGTCGTAGGATTTATATATCCGTGTGACATCACGGATCGGCTATCGACGGTGTCCAACGAGGAGAAATTGCATGTCGGCACGTGAACTTGAGGCTCAGCGGTTGCAGAAGGATTGGAACGAGAACCCGCGCTGGAAAGGCATCAAGCGTGGCTACACGGCGGAAGACGTCGTGCGTCTGCGCGGTTCGGTCCAGGTTGAGCACACGCTGGCCAAGCGCGGTGCCGAAAAGCTGTGGCGCCTGATCAACGACGAGCCGTTCGTCAACGCGCTGGGGGCTCTGACCGGCAACCAGGCGATGCAGCAGGTCAAGGCGGGCCTCAAGGCCATCTACCTGTCGGGCTGGCAAGTTGCGGGCGACGCCAACATCGCCGGCGAGATGTACCCGGACCAGTCGCTGTACCCCGCCAATTCGGTTCCGGCGGTCGTTCGCCGCATCAACAACACGTTCACACGCGCCGACCAGATCCAGTGGATGGAAGGCAAGAACCCGAGCGACGCGGGCTACATCGACTATTTCGCGCCGATCGTCGCGGATGCCGAAGCCGGCTTCGGTGGCGTGCTGAATGCCTTCGAACTGATGAAGGCGATGATCGATGCCGGTGCGGCCGGCGTGCACTTCGAGGACCAGCTGGCCTCGGTCAAGAAGTGCGGCCACATGGGCGGCAAGGTGCTGGTGCCGACTCGCGAAGCCGTGGCCAAGCTGGTGGCCGCCCGTCTCGCCGCTGACGTGATGAACGTGCCTGCGTTGCTGGTTGCGCGAACCGACGCCGAGGCCGCCGACCTCGTCACCTCCGACGTCGACGAGAACGACAAGCCGTATCTGACCGGAGAGCGCACGGTCGAAGGCTTTTTCAAGACCAAGCCCGGCCTGGGACAGGCCGTTTCGCGCGGCCTCGCATACGCCCCTTACGCTGACCTCGTGTGGTGCGAAACCGGCAAGCCGGATCTCGCGTACGCCAAGGCTTTTGCCGAAGCGATCCACAAGCAGTTCCCCGGCAAGATGCTGGCGTACAACTGCTCGCCGTCGTTCAACTGGAAGAAGAACCTCGACGACGCGACGATTGCCAAGTTCCAAAAGGAACTCGGCGCGATGGGCTACAAGTTCCAGTTCATCACGCTGGCAGGGTTCCACTCACTGAACTATTCGATGTTCAACCTGGCCTACGGCTACGCGCGCAACCAGATGAGCGCGTTCGTCGAGATGCAGGAAGCCGAGTTCGCCGCTGCAGAAAAAGGATTCACGGCCGTCAAGCACCAGCGCGAGGTCGGCACCGGCTACTTCGATGCCGTCACGACGACGATCGAGAAGGAAGCCTCGACGGCCGCGCTGAGGGGCTCGACCGAGGACGAGCAGTTCTTCGACAAGAAAGTCGAGAAGAAGGCCGCCTGATTTCCCCAACGTGTCGTGCAAAGGGCCGCGGCGACGCGGCCCTTTTGCTTTGCGGCACACGCGGCGCGCGGGGCGGGCGAAGTGACCTTCACCTATACTCGGCGTCAGAGGGAAACCGGGGGATAAACACGATGCGCGCCGCGCTTTTTGACGTCTTTGGCACCTTGCTGGACGTCTACTCGGTCACGCGGCGGGCCGAGGAGCTTTACCCGGGTGAGGGCGCACGGCTGGCCTTTCTCTGGCGCGATAAGCAACTCGAGTACTCGCGCCTGCGGACCCTGTCCGCCCGCTATGTGCCGTTCTCGCAGGTGACGCGGGATGCGCTGGTCTTCGCCCTGCGGGCCTTGAAGCTCACGGCGGATGGCGCACAGGTCAACCTTCTGCTGGACGAGTACAAGCGACTGGCCCCGTTCGTCGACGTGGCGCCCGCGCTCGAGCAACTGCAACGGGCCGGCGTGCGCACCGGCGTGCTGTCCAACGGTGACTCCGAAATGCTCGAACCCGTGCTGGTCACGTCGGGTCTGCATCGCTACATCGACATCGTGCTCTCGGCCGATCAGGTGAAGGCCTTCAAGACTTCGCCCCTGGTCTACTCGCTGGGACCGCGCGTGCTGAAGGTACCCGCCGACCAGATTCTGTTTGTGTCCAGCAACGGCTGGGACGCCATCGGCGCGGCCTGGTACGGCTACACGAGTTTCTGGGTCAACCGATCGGGCCTGCCGCTCGACGAGCTTGGCGCCCGTCCCCATGGAACGGGAGCGACGCTCGCCGACGCCGCTGAATTTCTGCTTTCCTTTTCAACTCGAAACAAGACGGAGACTGCTGCATGAGCACCCCCACCGGCGTCCAGATCACGGCGCCGCTTGCGCCCGGCTATGACCGCATCCTCACCGCCGACGCGCTGTCGCTGGTTGCAGAGCTTCACCGCGCGTTCGAGCCGCGTCGCCGGGAACTGCTGGCGGCGCGCGTCGAGCGCGCGAAGCGGCTTGATGCAGGCGAGCGGCCCGACTTCCTGCCCCAGACAAAAGGCGTGCGCGAAGGCAACTGGACCATCGCGCCGATCCCGGCCGACCTGCACTGCCGGCGCGTCGAGATCACCGGGCCGGTCGAGCGCAAGATGATCATCAACGCGCTCAATTCCGGGGCGGACTCGTATATGACCGACTTCGAGGACAGCAACGCGCCGAACTGGGACAACCAGATCACAGGCCAGATCAACCTGGTCGATGCGATCCGCCGCACGATCGTCCTGGATCAGGGTGGCAAGCTCTACAAGCTGAACGACAAGGTGGCCACACTGGTCGTGCGCCCGCGTGGCTGGCATCTCGATGAGAAGCACGTGCTGGTCGACGGCCAGCGGGTGTCAGGCGGCATCTTCGACTTCGCGCTCTACATGTTCCACAACGCGAAGGAGCTGATCGCGGGCGGCAGCGGCCCCTACTTCTATCTGCCGAAGATGGAGTCGCATCTCGAGGCGCGGCTGTGGAATGAGATTTTCGTGGCGACCCAGAAGGAACTCGGGATCCCGCAAGGCACGATCAAGGCGACGGTCCTGATCGAGACTGTCCTCGCTGCGTTCGAGATGGACGAGATCCTGTACGAGCTGCGCGAGCATTCTGCGGGACTGAACGCCGGGCGCTGGGACTACATCTTTTCGTGCATCAAGAAGTTCAAGGTCGACAAGAATTTCTGCCTGGCAGACCGCGCGAAGGTGACGATGACCGCGCCCTTCATGCGCGCCTACGCGCTGCTGCTGCTCGCAACCTGCCACAAGCGCAACGCGCCGGCGATCGGCGGCATGAGCGCGCTCATCCCGATCAAGAACGATCCTGTCAAGAACGAGCAGGCGCTCGGTGGCGTGCGTTCCGACAAGGCCCGTGATGCCACCGACGGCTATGACGGCGGCTGGGTCGCGCACCCTGGCCTCGTCCCGATAGCGATGGAAGAGTTCGTCAAAGTTCTGGGTGACCGCAAGAACCAGATCGACAAGAAGCGCGACGACGTCAAGGTCACTGCCGCGGACCTGTTGAACTTCCAGCCGGAGACGCCGATCACCGAGGCTGGCCTGCGGATGAACATCAATGTCGGCATCCATTACCTCGGCTCGTGGCTGGCCGGCAATGGCTGCGTGCCGATTCACAACCTGATGGAAGACGCCGCGACGGCGGAGATCAGCCGCTCACAGGTGTGGCAGTGGATCCGCTCGCCCAGGGGCAAGCTGGATGACGGACGCAAGGTCACGGCGGATATGGTGCGCTCGCTGATTCCCGAGGAACTGGCGAAGGTGAAGGCCGATGTCGGCCCGAATTCACCGACCTATGACCGCGCCGCGCAGATTTTCGAGAAGATGAGCACGCAGGAAGCCTTTGCGGAATTCCTGACGCTGCCGCTGTACGAGGAAATTGCCTGACGCTCCGCGTCGGCCAAGGCGCGTCCGCCGGGCGCGCCGTGCAATGGCGTCGACCCGGCGCCAGGGAAGGGGACTGCAATGACACTGTGTCCGATTGCCGTGGTCGCGGGCTGCGAGAAATGCCCCGCGTTCAAGATCTGTCCGCTGAAAGGCGTGCTGGGCAGTCCGCCGAAGGCGGCCGAGCCGCACAAGGGATCCCACAGAAAGGCGACAAAAGGAAAGTAGCCGAGCCGGCGCTGCACTGAGCAGCGCCGGTGTCACGCGGCCGACCTAATCCTCGAGCTCTGCTTTCGCCAGTTCGACGTCGAGCTTCTCCATCGCATCGAGGGCTTCGCAAGCCGCGGCTTCGCCGTACAGGTTCTCGGCTTCTTTCAGCGCCTTCTTACCCTCGAGCATCACCAGACCGTTCGCGTACTCGATGCGGGCGATCGCCGAATCGGGCATCAGCTTCAGTGCAGCCTGGAAGTTCTTCAGCGCGACGTCCTTCTTTGCGCCGTAGGTGAGACCGCCGATCATCGCGCCGACCTTATCGATCACCTCGGCGTGGTACGAACCGAGCGCAATATGCGCATCGGCGTGCTTGGGAGCCAGCTTGATCGTGGTCTCCAGTGCGGCCTTGACCTTGCCGCCGATGCCCTGCGCCAGCGCCTTCGCCACCGAGATACCCTGCGCATAGCGGCCCAGCGCGTAGGCCTGCCAGTAGAACGCGTTGGCGTTCTTCGGCTCCTTGGCCTGCAATGCCTCGGCCCGTTCAGCTACTTCCTCGAAGAGTTCGAGCTTGCGCTTGTCGCTCTCCTCAAGATAGTTCGCGTAGATCGCCTGGGCCTTGTTTGCGACGTTGGTTCCGTCGGCACCCGCCTTCAGCCCGAGTTCGGAAGCCTTCTGGAAATCGCCGGCATGGAAGGCGATCCAGGCGTCGACCACGGCCTCGTTCTTTGGAAACGGCTCGGCGTCGCCCTTGTGCAGCCGATCCCACGCCTTCTTCAGCGTCGCCGCCGTGTACTGATATTTCTTGTCCGCATACGGAAACTTCGCCCACGCCTTCGCCATTGGCTCTCCTTTTCTTCAGCTCTCGAGGTATTCCGCGGCAAGCTGCTCGAACAGCTCGCGCGACTGTCCGGTCAGGTAGGGGGCCGTCAGGGCCATCACCTGGTAGCACCCGCGCTGCAGTGCTGCTCCGACAACCTCGGGTTCGTTGAAGCGGCGCGGGTCCAACACGTACGAGTAGGACAACCAGTAAGTCGCGACCACGACCATATTGGTGGCCAGCGCCTCGATCTCGCGGGCTCCGGCATGCATCTCACCGGCCTTCGCCAGTCCATCACACAGGCCGCGCGCGACCTTCACCTTCTGCGTAAGCAGTTGCTTGAACTTCAGTTCCAGCGTGCGGTTGTTGGCGAGTAGGTTATTGAGGTCGCGGTAGAAGAAGCGGTACTTCCAGATCAGCTCGAACAGCACGTGCAGGAACAGCCAGGCGTCCTCGACGTTCGGTTCGCGCTCGGTGGGCAGCGCCAGCAGCTTGTCGATCTCCCGTTCGAACTGCTGGAAGATGCAGTTGATGATGTCGTCTTTGTTCTTGAAGTGGTAATACAGGTTGCCGGGGGAGATGTTCATCTCCTCGGCGATCAGCGTCGTGTTGACGTTCGGTTCGCCGAAATCATTGAACAGGCGCAAGGCCAGTTCGAGAATGCGTTCGCGCGTGCGGCGCGGTGGCTTGCGTTCCATGGATTGCGCTTCAAGGCGGACCGGAGGTTCGGCCGCAAGAATAGCGCAGCGGGTGGGAAACCCTACGCGGCAGCTCCGGCGTAGCGCAACCAGCGCTCAAGGTCGTCCAGTGTGTGCGTCAGCAAGCGGGTCGCGGCGGTCGTGGCGGTCTCTCGCCAGATGCCGCGGCTCCGACGCAGGCTCTTCACAAGAGTCATGTGCTCGTCCTGGAGGACATCGGTACGGATCGTGACGCCGTGGGGTTCGAGCAACGGCGTCAGCTCGTGGCGGCGTTTCCAGAGCTCCTCGCGCGTCTTCTGATAGGCATGCTCGCACAGCCGGCGCCGGCTCGAATACGAGAACAGATTGGTGAAGAACATGTCCGCGTCCGCGCGGTTCGGCTCGAACAGCAGGATGTCGGTCTGTGGATACGCGGTCTTGTATCGCTCGAGCCCGGCACCCAGACGGGAATGGATGATCGAACGGAACGTCTGTGCCAGCACCACGGGCAGGCCGCCTTCCACGAGCTTGTCCATCCGGTGCTCGCGGTCGCGGGTGCGGTGATGTGGCGTGGAATCGAAGGGGACCAGCGGATTCAGGCACAGCATCAGGTCGACACCGTGGTCGAGTGCCACCGAGGCGTGCAGCGTCTTGCGCAGCGCCCCGTCGACGAAGTAGCGGCCCTCGATCTCGACCGGCGGGAACAGGCCGGGCAACGCCGCGGAGGCCTGAACGGCGCGCGAGATCGGCACATGGTCCATCTCCGGTCCGCCGAAGGCGACGGATGAGCCGGTATCCAGGTCCGTCGCCACCAGGTAGAGCTTGTGCGAGAGCTGCCGGAAATCGTTCGTCCTGCCGGGCTGCCGGAAGATGTTCGACAGGTAGCGATCGACTTCGTCTCCGCTGAAGACCCCAGTCGGGATCGCACGGCCCAGGCGCTCAAATGCGCTCATGATCGTGCTGGCGCCCGCCAGGTAGTGCCAGGCCGCGCTCACGGCCAGCGGCGGCACCGACGCGAGACGCTTGGCGTATTCGCGGAAAGCCGGGCGGAGCAGGATCGACGGCTCGAAGCGGTCGGTGCTTTTCTCGCCTTCGATGAAGACGCGTGACAGCTGGTGTGGCGATATGCCGTTGGCGAGTGCTGCCGCAATGAAGCTGCCGGCGCTGACGCCCACATAGACGTCGGCGTCGTTGAAATCCAGCCCTTCGAGCGCTTCGGTCAGCGCCGACAGGGCGCCGATTTCGTAGATCGCTCCCAGGGGACCGCCGCCCGCGAGGGCGAGGCCGACGCGCGGACGACGCGGCGCTGCTGCGCTTCGCGTGCGGGAAGTGGGAACAATGCGCCGAGTCATGGCGCCTTTGTCGACAAGGCTATGTGGCCCCCGCGGGCGCGTCTGCCGTCCCGGTGCAGCGATGCTGAGCCGGGATGACGCGACCACGGGCCGCCGGGGGGCGGCCGCGGATCAGCAGGGCGCTTAAGCGGCCTTGCGGGCGCGTTTGGCCGCGGCCTTGGCGGGGCGCGCCTTGGTCAGCGTGCCGACGCTGCGGGTCAGTTCCTCGACGCGCTTGGTCAGCGCGGCGATTTCCTTGTTGGTCGGGACGCCGAGACGGGTCAGCGCGCGCTCGACACGGGCTTCGAACACCGTCTCGAGCTTGTCCCAGGTGCCGTTGGCCTGCTTCTGCAGTCCGGCTGCCACTTTCGTCACTTTTGCCGTCACGTCATTGACCTTGTCTTCGGTGACCTTCATCGTCCGCTTCTGGATGCTGGTGCCCTCGCGCACCAGCGCCTTGAACACTTTCTGGCCTTCTTCCTGCGCCTTGGCGAAGGCGCCGAGGCCCGCCAGCCAGATCTCCTGCGCCGAGTCCTTGACCGCGGCGCGCAGTTGACTTTCGCTCGACTGCTTCTCGGCCATTGCCTTGAGCTTCCTGACCATTCTTACTCCCTCGCGAAAAGTTGAACTGACGGCCGAAGTCTAGGAGTGGCTGCACGCCCGGCACAACAAACTGCATAGAGCCTCGGCTCTAGCGTGCGCAATGCTGGCGCTACACTGCCGCGAGATTCGTTCAGCGAACACCATCCCGCCCGTAGGAGACATCCGATGACGTACTTCGTCACCGGCGCCACCGGTTTTATCGGCAAGCGCCTGGTCAAGAAACTGCTCGCCCGCCGCGGCACCACCGTCTACTTTCTCGTCCGCAAGGAGAGTCTGGACAAGGTTCCGGCGCTGCTGGAGTACTGGGAAGCAACACCCGAGCGCGCCGTGGCGGTGGTCGGTGACCTTGCGAAGCCGCTGCTGGGCCTGACGAAGGCGGACCAGAAGAAACTCGCCGGCAAGATCAAGCACTTCTATCACCTGGCTGCGGTGTACGACCTGAAGGCCGACGCCGAGAGCCAGATCGTCGCCAACATCGACGGCACCAGGAATGCCGTGGCGCTGGCCAACGAGGTCAAGGCCGGCATCTTCCAGCACGTCTCCTCGATCGCCGCGGCCGGCATGTACGAGGGCGTGTTCCGCGAGGACATGTTCGACGAGGCCGAGAACCTGGACCACCCGTACTTCGCGACCAAGCACGACTCCGAGAAGATCGTCCGCAAGGAAGCAAAGGTGCCGTGGCGGGTGTACCGCCCGGGTTCGGTCGTCGGCGACAGTCACACCGGCGAGATGGACAAGATTGACGGCCCGTACTACTTCTTCAAGCTGATCCAGCGCATGCGGAACCTCTTGCCGCCGTGGATGCCGGCGGTCGGCATCGAAGGTGGGCGCATCAACATCGTGCCGGTCGACTTCGTCGTCGACGCGATTGACCACATTTCCCACGCGAAAGAGGGCAACAACAAGGCGTTCCACCTGGTCGATCCGACACCGTATCGCGTCGGTGACGTGCTCAACATCTTTGCCAAGGCGGCGCACGCGCCCCAGTTCTCGCTGCGCGTGAATGCGGCTCTCCTGGGCTTCATCCCGAGCAGCGTCAAGAAGGGATTGCTTTCGTTGACGCCGGTACGACGCATCCGCGGCGCCATCATGAAGGACCTCGGCCTGCCGGACGACATCATCAATTTCGTCAACTACCCGACGCGCTTCGATGCCCGCGAGGCCACCGCGGCGCTGAAAGGCACGGGCATCAGCTGCCCGCGGCTGGAGGACTACGCCTACCGGCTGTGGGACTACTGGGAGCGCAATCTCGATCCCGATCTGTTCATCGACCGTACGCTGAAAGGACAAGTGCAGGGAAAAGTGGTCGTGATCACCGGCGGCTCGTCCGGCATTGGCCTGGCAGCGGCGCACAAGATCGCGCAGGCCGGAGCCACGACGGTGATTATCGCCCGTGACCTGGAGAAGCTCGCGGCGGCGAAGAAGGAAATCGAGGATGGACTCGGCGCCAACGAAAACGGCGGCAAGGTGGTCACGCACTCGGCGGATCTGGCCAGCAACGAAGGCGTCGACAAGGCGACCGCCTGGATCATCGATACCTTCGGCGGCGCCGAGTTCCTCGTCAACAATGCCGGCCGCTCGATCCGCCGCGGCATCGAGTCGAGCTACGACCGCTACCACGACTTCGAGCGCACGATGCAGGTCAACTACTTCGGCGCGCTGCGGATGACGATGGGGCTCCTGCCGCACATGACGGCGAAGCGGCGTGGCCACGTGATCAACATCTCGTCGATCGGCGTGCTGACCAACGCGCCACGTTTTTCGGCGTACGTCGCGTCCAAGGCTGCGCTGGACGCCTGGACGGCCTGCGCGTCATCCGAGTTCGCCGATGCCGGCATCCGCTTCACGACGATCAACATGCCGCTGGTGCGCACGCCGATGATTGCGCCGACCAAGCTGTACCAGAACGTGCCGACGCTGTCGCCGGAAGAAGCCGGCGACCTGATCGTGCGGGCGATCGTCTACAAGCCGGTGCGCATTGCGACCCGCCTGGGCATCTTCGGGGCCGTGCTGCACGCGCTGGCGCCGCGCATCGCGCAGATCGTGATGAACACCACATTCCGCATGTTCCCGGATTCGGATGCCGCGAAGGGAACGAAGGAAGGCGAGAAACCGAAGGCGACGGCCGACCAGATCGCGTTTGCGAACCTGATGCGGGGGATTCACTTCTAGTGGCGTTGCGGGTGTACTCATCGGCTGCGCCGATGCACGTGCACCCGCAACGATTCAATCAGCGGGCCCTTCGGAGCGGCCGGGCGCGCAGCCCGAATTCAACTGCTGGTAACGGCGAGGGCGTTGCGCGTGGCGGGGGCGGGAGCTTCGGGAAGAGGGCGCTCGACGACTTCGATCAGTTTCTCCAAGACCTGATTGTTGTCGGTCATTGCGAGATGACCGATGCGCTCGAACCAGACGGCTTCGGCACAGGCCAGGATCTGGCCGTCACGCGGCACCACCAGATTGTCGTGCTGGCTGGCGAAGCAGACGAATTCGACCGGCTCATCGCTCTTGGCCAGGCGCCGGACGTAGTCGCAGGCCACGCGCATCTGGCGCGAGTTGTCGCCGTGGCCGAGGCGCGCGAAGAATGTCCCGTGATGCGGGGTGTCAATCGTGACCACGCGGGCGACCGCATGGTGGCCGTGCGCGCGCAGGTACGCACGTGCCACGAGTCCACCCATGCTGTGACAGACGAGGGTCACACGCTCCGCGCCCGAAGCGACGCGCAGGCGCTCGACGGCAGCGTGGACGATGTCCGTATAGCGATCGACCGCACCGAACACCGGCTCGAGGTTGACGGTCGCGCAGTTCCAGCGCTGCCCGAGGCCGCGGTCGATCAGCCACGGCCGCCACGTCGCACGGTTGCACATGTAGCCGTGGACGAACAGCACCGCGGGACGTGAGGGGTTGTGCACGACCGTCGGCTCGGGGAAGCCGGCGCGCCAAGGCTGATCGACGTTGAAGACCTTGAACGAGCGCCAGGTCTCGCCCCACCAGGTCTGGGCGAGCGCGAGCGGGCCGAGTCGCGCGACAGGTCGGCGATCGACCAGCGCGCCGGTTGCGAATTCAATCGCGAGTGGCACGCCGTGTACCGCAAGCGGCAGCATCGCCGCGACCGCGATTGCCAGCCAGAGGTCAACGTTCAGATGGAGCAGAGTCGCGGCCAATGCGACGGCCGCAGCGACCTCCAGGCCGGCCCCAATCCGGAGGATGCGGGCCAGCATCAGCTGGATCCTGCCGCGCGCCGCGTGGCGTCAACGTCAACCCACGTCCACTTGCGCGAGGTGTACGGGTGACGACGGAAGCCAAGCACCCAGGGCTGACACAGGTCGACGTAGACACGGTGCATGTGCAACAGATACGGCATGTACGCCGCCATCAGTCGGGACGCCTCATGCAGCAGCGCCAGTCGTTCCGGCCCGTCGGGCAGCACACGTTGCTGTTCGAACAGCTGATTGAACGCCGGCAGATTGAAGCGCGCATCGTTGATCGATTCCTTGTTCGGGCCATAAGCCATGCCGAATACGATGTCGCTGTCCGGTTGACTCAGCTGCCAGGCGTATCCCCAGATCATCAGCTGACCAGCGACTGACTGCTTAACCAATTCGGGCCACTGCGCGATACGGAATGTCGTGCGCAGGCCGAGCGCGCTCATGAACTTGGTCCACAGCTCGTTCTGGCTGCGATCGCGCTGTGTGCTGGCCGCAGCGATCTCGAGCGCCAGCGGGGCGCCCTGGGGGGTCTCGCGCCAGCCGTCGCCGTCGCGATCAAGGTAGCCGAAGGTGTCGAGCAGCGCGCGCGCCCGGGCGGGGTTGTACTCGGACATGGACGTCCGGTACGCACGATCGTAGCCAAACGTACCGGGACAGAAAGGAGACTGCGCCTGCACGCCGAGCCCGCTAAAGACGGTGCGGATGAGCTGGTGGCCGTCGAAGCCCAGCGAGATCGCGCGGCGCAGCGCGACCTTGTCCGGTGCGTAGCCGCCGACCAGCGGATGCTCCATGTTGAAGTAGTGAAGTGTGATGTCCGACATGGGCGTGAGCATCGCCTTGACCCGCTTGCGCTCGAGGAAGGGTGCAAGCCTGCCGTTGGGTGCGGCGACACGCACCAGGTCCACAGGCACCGGGTCGAGAATGTCGAGCTCGCCCTGCAGGAAGGCGAGCCAGCGCGGCTGGGACTCCTCGATGACCGCGATCTCGACGCGGTCGACGAGCGGCAGCCGGCGCCCCTGCAGCCGCTGCGTCTCGGCGGTGAGCGCAGGTGCGTCGGCTGCCGCGTTCAGGTCGTAGCGCTCGTCCCGGTACCCCGGGTTTCGCTCAAGCACGATGCGCGATGAGCGCGTCCAGGCGGCCAGCCGGAACGGACCCGTGCCGACCGGATGCGCCATGATGTCGTCGCCGTAGGCTTCTACAATCTCCCGCGCGACGGCGCCAAACAGCGATGCATCGGCGAAGTTGTAGACGAAACGCGGATTCGGCTCGGCCAGCCGCACGCGGAGCGCGTAGCGATCCAGCTCTTCGAGGCCGTCGACGCGCGCGTCGTAGTTGAACGGGCGTTTGTCCTTCAGCGCCGACCCACGCAGCTCGGTCAGTCCGAGCACCTTGCTGTTCTCCAGCACGAACAGCATCGGGCTCTTCCAGCGTGGGTCGTAGATGCGCTTCCACGAATAGACGTAATCGGCGGCCACCAGCTCGCGCGGCTTCCCCCGGAACACCGGATCGTCCTGGAAGAAGATTCCCGGACGCAGTCTTAGGGTGAACGAGCGGAAGTCCGCCGAAACCTCCGGCAGTGCCTCGAGTGTGTTGGGGCGCAACGCTGTGGGGCGCGCCATGAAGTCGAATTCGAGCGGTGCATCGAGGATGTGCGCGATCACCGTGCGCGAGTACAGATCCTGCACCTGTGCAGGGTCAAAGCCAGTTTCCGCGGTGGGGATTGCGACGCGCAGTGTCTTCGGACCCGGCGCCGACATCGCCGGCGGCGCTGATGCGGCGAGGGCGGCGGCGGCCGGCGACTTGAGGACATCGCGGCGCCGCATCGTGCACTCAGCGACTGGACGCCCGGACGTCTTCGTCCACGTCCACGAACTTGAAGAAATCGCGGGCGAACGGATGCCGGCGATATCCGATCAGCCAGGGCTGGGTCAGGTCGTTGATATAGCGGTGGCCGTGCACCTTGTAGGGCATGTAGGCGACAAACAGCCGCTTCATTTCGTGGATCGTTGCGTCTCGCTGTGGACCGTCCGGCAACTGGCGCTGCAGGTTGTAGAACTCGTCGTACTCGGTACGCTTGAAGCGCGCGTAATTGGTGCCGCCGATGTCACCGCTGTGTCCGAGGGCCAGGAAGGAGTCGGGGTCGGAGCCTGTGGCGGACCATCCTAGGCCCCACATCATCAGCTTGCCGCTACGGGCGCTCTTGTTGTTCTCGGGCCACTGGTTGACGCTGAACTCGACCTTGATGCCCAGCGCATCGAGCTGGCGCTTCCACATCTCGTTGAAGGCACGGTCGATCTGGCTGGATTGCGTCGCCATGACCAGGAGCAGCGGAGAGCCGTCCGGCTGTTCGCGCCAGCCGTCGCCGTCGCGATCGACGTAGCCAAAGGTGTCGAGCAGCGCGCGCGCACGCGCGCGGTCGAAGCTTCCCATCTCGCTGGTGAACTCGTCGTCGTAGCCAAAGGTCAGGGGTGGCACCTGGGACTGCGCCACCTTCATCGCGCCGCGCCAAACCAGTCGGATCTCTTCTTCGGTGTTGTAGCCAAGGCTGATCGCCCGACGCAGAGCCACTTTCTCGGGCGCGTATCCACCGACGATCGGATCGTCCATGTTGAAGTAGGTGACGACCACGTCGGGATTCAGCATCCGTTGCAGCTGAATCCCGCGCTTGGCGAGCGCCGGTGCCAACGTGCCACTGGGTGCGGCAACGTTGATGAACTCGGCCGGAATGTTGATCGTGTCCTGCTGCCCGTTGAGGAAGGAAAGCCAGCGCGGCTGGCTTTCCTCGATGATTGAGAACTCGACCCGGTCGACCAGCGGCAACTTGCGGCCCTTGAGTCGCGCCAGGATCGCCTGCCCGGCTGCGTCGTCGGCCGCCGGTGCAGCGTCGTACAACTCGGTGCGAAAGGTCGGACTGCGTTCGAGTTCAATTCTGGACGAGCGCACCCACCTGGCGAGCCGGAACGGTCCGGTGCCGACTGGTTTGCCCATAATCTCGTCCGGATAGGCCTCGACGACCTCGCGCGCCACGGCGCCGAACATGCGGGCATCGGTCAGGTTCTCGTAGAAGCGTGGACTCGGCTCGCTGAGCCTGATTTGGAACGTATAGCGGTCCACGACGCGGATGCCTTCGATTTCCGCGTCATAGTCGAACTTGCCAGTGGCCTGCGCCTGCTTGCGCGCTTCGGCCAGGCCGACCACCTTGCTGCTTTCAATCGTCGTCCACAGCGGACTCTTCCAGCGCGGGTCCGCGACCCGCTTGAGCTGATAGACGTAATCGGCGGCCACCAGTTCGCGCGGCTTGCCCTTGAACGCCGGGTCGTCCTGGAAGTAGATGCCGGGCCGGATCGTAACCGTGATGGTCCGGAAATCGGGAGAGACGTCAGGCATTGCGGCGGCGGTGCGCGGCTCGATCAGCGCGGGACGGGCCAGCGGGTCGTACTGCAGCGGCGCCTCGAAGATATTGGCCACGATGTAGTTCGACGCAAGATCCGAGATCTGCGCCGGATCAAAACCCGTCTCGGCAAAGTTGATTGCCCAGCGGAAAGTCTTGAGCCGTGCGTCAGATTTCGTCTCGCCGGCGGCCTGACCCAGGCTGGGCAGCGCGCCGAGCGCCGCAGCCTTCAGCAACTGTCTACGCTTCACTTGATCGCCTTCGCCTGCTGCACCACATCGATATCGACGTACTGCCACCAGTCGAGCCAATAGGGGGGACGCCGGAACCCCTCGAGCCAGGGCCAGGCGAGATCCGTCAGGATGCGGTGCACGCCGTACTTGTATGGCGCGTAGGCGATGAGAATGCGCTTGGCTTCGTCGAACATTGCCTCGCGTTCCGGTCCATCGGGCATCGAACGCATCTGCGTGTAGATCTCGTCGAAGCGCTTGTTCGAGAAGCGCGAGAAGTTCTGGCCGCCAGCATGAACCGTTGCGCCGCGGTCCAGCGCCGGCTGGCCATCCGCACCGGCCGCCGAGTTGCCGAGATTCCAGACCTGCAGCTTGCCAGCGCGCGCATTGCGCAGGTTTTCCGGCCACTTCGCCGACTTGAATTCGATACGGATGCCCAACGCCGCGAGGTCCTTGCGCCGCAGTTCATCGCGTTGGCGCGATCGCTGGTCCGGGCTGGTAGCCCATTGCAGCACCAGCGGGCCGCCGTCCGGCTGCTCGCGCCAGCCGTCGCCGTCCCGATCCACGTACCCGAACGTATCGAGCAGCGCCTTGGCCCGGGGCAAGTCGTACTGGCTGTTCTCGGAAACGAATTTCGGCGAATAGCCGACGGTATTCGGCACCAGCGGTGACTGCGCCGGAACAGCCTGCCCGCGCCAGAACAGCCGAACCTCCTGGTCGAGGTTGATGCCGAGACCGATCGCGCGACGCAGAGCCACCTTTTCCGGTTCATAGCCACCGATCACCGGGTCCTGCATGTTGAAGTAGACGAACGAGACGTCGGACGCCAGCGTGCGCCACATCTTGACGCCCTGTCGCGCCAGGTTGGGTGCAAGCTTTCCGTTGGGTGCCGCGACGTTGACGAAGTCGAACGGCAGCAGGTACATCAGGTCCTGCTGCCGGTTGAGAAACGACAGCCAGCGCGGCTGCACTTCGTCGATGATCGAGATAACGACCCGATCGATCATCGGGAGCCTGCGTCCCCTGAACTTTGCCAGCAGCGCCTGGCCCTCGGCGTCGTCCGCATTCGGTTGACAGTCGTAGCGAACGTCCCGATACGTCGGATTCCGCTCGAGCACGATCTTCGACGAGCGCCGCCACTCTGTCAGCCGGAACGGGCCGG
>Ga0209254_10001561_pt1 | contig 20621 bp, 18 predicted proteins | sample FrelakmetDIP11DI_FD_187148 | JGI IMG/M metagenome (GOLD analysis project Ga0209254, IMG submission 187148) | Freshwater lake sediment microbial communities from the University of Notre Dame, USA, for methane emissions studies - DIP11 DI (SPAdes)... | ecosystem: Environmental > Aquatic >...
TGGCACGCTGGCCCTGCAGGCGACGCAGGTATCTGCGGGTGCCCCGCAACAGGCCTCCGAGACCTTGGCGATCGGCCAGTCGTTGCTCGCCGACCTGCGGAATGCCGAGCCTGTGGGTCGTCTCGTGATTGACCTCGACCGGATCATGGCCACGGAAGCTGCGTCGGCTGTGGACGTGATTCTCAAGGATGGGGATGTGCTGCGCGTGCCGCAGACGGCGCAGGAAGTGACGGTGATTGGCGAAGTGCAGAGCGCCACGTCACACCTCTACGATCCCGGGTTCGCGCGCGACGACTACATCCGTATGAGCGGAGGCACGACGCAGAAGGCAGACGACCGGCGGATCTACGTGGTCAGGGCCAACGGCAGCGTGGAGACGGGCAGCGGCAGCCGATGGTTCCGCAATGCTGGTTCGATCCAGCCGGGTGACACGATCGTCGTGCCGCTGGATGCGGAGAGGATGAGACCGCTGCCGTTGTGGACGGCGGTGACGAGCATCATCTTCAACCTGGCCGTGGCCGTGGCCGCAGTCAACTCCTTCTAGTCTGGGCACCGCGTGGCGAAAGAAGTGTGTCCAGCAATAGCTAAGCCGGTGGCACAGGGTAGCGACGATGGATCGGAGCCCCCAGCCCGCGTCCACTTCGACCCCGTCGTGGCCATCGAGATCTGGCTCGCGTCCTGGAAGCTGATCATTATCGGCGGGCTCTTGGTGGGAGTCTGTGCCGTCGCGGCTTCTTTCGCCGTTAAGCCGGTGTTCCGTGCAACGATCCTGGTTGCTCCTGCCGCGAATGACAGCGCTGGACAACTGGGAGCGTTGCGTTCCGAGTTCGGCGGGCTTGCGCAGCTGGCGGGCATCAACCTCGGCGGTGGCGCCGACCAGAAGGTCGAGGCGCTGGCAACCCTCGAGTCCGACGCGTTCCTCCGCGACTTCATCACCGACAACAACCTGATGCCGGTGCTGTTCGAGTCGAAATGGGACCCGCAGGCCGGCGCCTGGAGGAACGAACCGAAGGCACCGACGCTGGCGGACGGGGTCGAGAAGTTCAAAAAGAAGATCCGCAAGGTCAACGAGGATCGCAAGACGGGCCTGGTGACCGTGCGCATCGATTGGACGGATCGTGAACTGGCCGCGAAATGGGCGAACGGCATGATCCGGCACCTCAATGAGTTCATGCGGCGCGACGCCGTCGCATCGGCCGAGAAGACGATCGGATTCCTGGAGCGCGAGATCGCCTCGAACGACAACGTGGAGCTGCGAGCCGCGCTGTATCGGGGAGTCGAAACGCAGATCCACCGCAAGGCGCTTGCCACCGTCCAGGAAGAGTTCGTCTACCGGATCATCGACCCCGCGATCATCCCCGATCCCGACCGGAGAATCTTTCCCCGGCGGTCGGTCTTCGGGATCGTGGGCTCCGTGATGGGCGCCATACTCATCATGACTGCACTGTTGTGGCGTCACCGGCGTCGCATCTTCGCGTCGGGATCCGCATAACCGTCGATGTTACGGCATCTCCTGCGCGACAAGGCGGCCCTGCTTGTTCAGTACAGTGCGAATGGCCTGCTCCCCTTGTTGATGGTGCCCCATGTCCTCGGCGCGATCGGACCCGGGCAATTCGGGCGACTGGCGGTCGCCCTGTCGCTCGGCGGGATCGCTGCCGCGATCGTGCAGTACTCGTTTCATCTGGCCGGCCCGAAGCTGCTCGCGGATTCCCGGACGCAGGATCAGCGACGCGCGGTTTTCGAGTCCGTCACGCTGGTCAAGTTCGTTCTGTCGGGGCTGGTGCTGGCCGTCGTGTCCCTGGGTCTTGCGCTCGTGCGGCCGCAAGCGGGGCTGCTCACGCTGACCATGGTTTCGGCGTTGGCGGTCGCAGCGGCCAGCAATTCGACCTGGGTCCTCCAGTTCGAGAATCGCTTTCCGATGGTGGCCGGCCTGTCCATCGTTGCGACCGCCTGCGCGATTCTGTTCGGCTTCGCGTTCGTCTCCGGGGGCACCGAACGGTCGACGTGGTACGGCGGCATCGCGTTGGTGCTTGCGCCGACGCTGCTTGGAGGCCTGACCCTGGCTGCGGCGACCGCCCGGCTGCGGGCCCGGTTCGATTTGAAGGAATTGTCCGGGGCCGGTGCGCTGGTCAGGGGCGGGGCTCCGCTCTTCGCGTCGCAGTTCTGTGCCGTGCTTTACGGTGGCGTGGGGGCAATCGTCGTCGCGTCCATCCTCGGGATGGAAGCGGCCGGCCGATACGGCGCGTTCGAGCGGATCCTCACCGCCGTGATCGGCGCGTGCACGCTCATCCACGTCGCGGCCTATCCCAGGCTCGTCAAGGCGTACGCGCACGACTTCGGCCTGTATCGGCGCCTCGTCGCCACCACGCTGTCGATCTATTTCGTGCTCGTCCTGACCGTCATCGTGGCCACGGCGTTCCAGAGCGACCGCATTTTCCGCCTGCTGTTCCACGGCACGATCCATGCGTCGGATCCGATGGTGCTTGCGGGCGCACTACTGATGGCGACCTCAATATTCGGGCCGCTCCTGACCGGATATCTGGTGGTTCGCGGCGAACCGGGGCGCGTGCTGAGCCTGACCTTCCGCTTGCTGCTGATCTCGCTGGCGCTGGGGCTGCCGGGAACGAAGTTCCTCGGTGCCTGGGCCTGGCTCGGGGCCCTGGCGGTGGCGCAACTGGTGGTCGCCACCGAAGCCGTCATTCTGTTCAACAGGGACTTCAAGTGCCGCGAGAGGGTCGTCTAGTGGGGATCGAGCACCGGATCGAATGGGACGACGCGAAGGTCGCTCGCCTCTGGAACTATTACGCGAAGACATCGGGCGCCGATGATCTTTACTTTTCCCGAAGTCATGGACGAGCGGTGTTGCGACGGTCGCGCCTGCCGAGGCGGAGGTCCATCGAGATCCTGGATTTTGGCTGCGGACCGGGATTCATGTGGGATCATGTGCTCGAGGCGAGTTCGAACTGGGGCTATACGGGCCTCGACTTTTCGCCGGATTCCATATCGGCCCTGAAGGCGCGGTGCGGGGGGCATCCGCAGTTTCGTGGCGCGCTGGCCGTGGCGCAACTGCCGTCCGAGCTGGCCGATGGGAGCTTCGACGTCATCCTGCTGATCGAAGTCGTGGAACACCTCCGCGACGAGCATCTCGCGCCGACGCTCGCCGAGTTGCGGCGGCTTCTGAAGCCGGGAGGACTGGTGGTCGTCACCACTCCCAACGAGGAGGACCTGTCGGCCCTGCACAAGTTCTGCCCGGAATGCGGCGCCGTCTTCCACGAGTGGCAGCATGTGCGGAGTTGGTCGGGCGACTCGCTGTCCGCCCTGTTCAGTGAGCATGGGTTTGCCGCCAGGCACGTCCTGCGCACCGATCTCGGCGCCACGAGCCCGCTGCGTTGGGTCGTCTCCATGCTGCGGCGCCATCTCCGGGGACGCAAGGTGCCGCCGCACCTGGTGGCGGTCTTTGGCCGTCAGTGAAGACGGGTCCCGTCGTTTCGGAAAACATCGGGTATGTGCGGAATCGTAGGCTGGCTGGCGGCTGCAGGATTCGCGACTGAGCCCGCGGAATCGCTGGTCGACGCGATGGCGCGGCAGCTTCGTCATCGTGGCCCCGACGACCAGGGATCGTGGGTCGATGCGCCGGCCGGCGTGGCGCTCGGTCACCGCCGCCTGTCGATCCTCGATCTCTCCCCCAGCGGGCATCAGCCGATGGTTTCGAGTTCGGCGCGCTACGTCATCGTATTGAACGGCGAGATCTACAACCACCTGGAGATTCGATCTCAACTCGCGGGGCATGTCTTTCGCGGACGTTCGGATACCGAGACGCTGCTCGCGGCGGTCGAGCGGTGGGGAGTCGAGGGCGCGGTCTCGCGTTCGGTCGGGATGTTCGCGTTCGCTGTCTGGGATGCGCGGGAGCGGGTCCTGACGTTGTGCCGCGACCGGCTCGGCGAGAAGCCTCTTTATTTTGGCGCGACCGACCGGTCCGTCGTCTTCGCGTCCGAGTTGAAGTCGCTGCGCCTGCACCCGGATCTTCCGGGCAGCGTCGATCCCGATGCGGTCATGCTGTACCTGGACCGCGGCTACGTGCCTGCGCCCCTGTCGATCTACCGCGGCATCGTGAAGTTGCCGCCGGGCTCTCTCGTAGAAGCGCGTGCAGTTGATGGCCGAGTGGTCGTGTCCGAGCCGCGATCGTACTGGTCGCTGGTCGGCGCGTGCGAGCATGGCTGGCGAAACCCCTTCACGGGGTCCCTGGACGAGGCCGCGGATGAAATCGAGCGCCTGCTCGGCAACGCGATCGGGCTGCAGTCAATTGCCGACGTTCCGTTGGGTGCATTCCTCAGCGGTGGCGTGGATTCGTCGCTCGTCGTGGCGCTCATGCAGCAACAGGCATCCCGGCCGACCATGACGTTCACCATCGGATTCGATGAGGTCGGTGCGGACGAGTCGCAATATGCGTATCGCGTCGCGAAGCATCTTGGAACGGAACATCACCAGGTCGTGATGTCGGAGCGGGATGCGGTCGAAGCCATTTCGACCATGAGCGGCATGTACGACGAGCCATTTGGCGACATTTCGCAGATTCCAACGGCCTTCGTCGCGCGTCTGGCCCGCACCCGGGTGACGGTCGCGCTGTCCGGGGACGCCGGGGACGAATTGTTCGGCGGGTACGACCACTACCGGATGCATCCGGCACTCTGGAGCCGGGTCTCGAACGTTCCGCGCGGCGTGCGGCGACTAGCCGCAGACGCCGTTCGGCGGGTTCCACGCAGCGTACTCGAGATGGCGGGCCGCGCAGTGGAGGCAATGCGAGGCCGGCGCATGGCCGTGCCACCATCCGACCGGCTGCGCGCACTTGTCTCGGCCGCGCGAGCCGATGACGGCGTCGGCTTTTCCCTGCGATTCGGCAGGCAAATGTCGGCGTTGCGCGACGATCAGTTCGCCGAGGAGGCGCGCAGGCATCACGAAGGCCGGTTGCACGCAGCCGTGGCGGGGACGCACTACGGCTCGCTCGTGCAGCGAATCATGCTGCTCGATGCGCTGTCCTACCTGCCCGACGATATCCTGGTCAAGGTCGACCGGGCCGCAATGGCCGTCAGCCTGGAAACGAGGGTTCCGATGCTGGACCATCGTTTCGTGGAATTCGCGGCGACTCTCCCCGTCGAGATGAAGATCAGCGGCAGCGGGGGCAAGATTGCCCTGCGTCACGTGCTGAGGCGCCACGTGCCGCCCGAGATCGTGGACCGCCCGAAAGCGGGGTTCACGCCCCCGGTCGCCGCCTGGCTGCGTCACCGCCTGCTTCGGGACTGGGTCGAGTCACTGCTGGATCCAGTTGCGCTCGAGGACGTGCCTTTCCTGGATCCCTCGCTCGTCCGGGAGCGCTGGCAGCAGCATCTGGCTGGTCGCTACGAGTGGCATGGTTTTCTCTGGCCTCTGCTCATGTTCCTCGACTGGCGCCGGCTGGACCATGGAGTGCGCGCCGTCGCAACGCCATGAAGCTGCTCGCGATCTCGAACAATTTCCCGCTGGCCCGTTTTCCGGAGCGTGGCGTATTCGTCCGCAATGCCCTGCTCGCGCTTGCACGGGCCGGCGCGGAGGTCGACGTCATCGCGCCGGTTTCCTGGGTGTCCGGCCTCAAGTTCGTGCGCAATCGACCAACCGTAGTCGACCATCGTCCCCTCCGCGTGGCACAGCCCTGCTTCACGACGTTACCGGTGCGCGGCGGGGTGTCCGCGCGCCTCGTGACCTCCTTCAATGATCTCGGCTTCGGGCGCGCCGTGGACAGGGCGATACTGGCGGACGCGAGCTACCGATTCGCGTATACGCATTTCTTTCCGTCCGGATTCGCTGCGCTCGGTGCCTTGCGGAAGCGCTGCATTCCCGCGCTGCTCAGCCTCGGCGAGTCCGACCCCTGGGATTACGACAGGTTGTACGGGCGCGATCGTTGGTTCGAGGCGCTGCAGGAGTTCTTCGCAATCGTCACGTCGTCCGAGCGAAACCGGGAGTACCTGCTCGAGCGTGACCCGCGCATCGAAGGACGAGTGCTGTACGTGCCCAATGGCGTCGATACGACCGTATTCCGGCCCGCCGCACGTGACGAGTCCCGACGTATCCTGGGGCTACCCTGCGACGGGTCGATTGCCGTCTTCTGCGGGCATTTCGATCACAGGAAGGGACCTCTGCGCGTCCTGGCCGCCCTGAAGCAAGCCGGTGTCCGCGGCGTGTTCCTGGGCGGCAATGGACCGGACTGGCCGCGAGGTCCTGAGGTGCTGTTCGCGGGGCCGGTGCCGAACGCGGACCTGCCCACCTGGCTCGGCGCGGCGGACGTCTTCGTGTTGCCCAGCCTGTCCGAAGGGATGAGCAATGCCGTGCTCGAGGCGTTGGCTTGCGGCGTGCCGCTCGTCGTTTCGGATCGCCGTTTCAACGAGTTCCTGAAGGGGCGGGACTGCGCGATCCTGGTGGATCCGGAGGCTCCGGCGGAGATCGCGCGTGGGATCCAGGAGGCCCTCGATCCGACGCGAAATCGCGCGATGCGGGCTGCGGGCCGAGTCCTCGCGGAGCAGTACTCCGCGGAGATGCGCGCGCATCGGGTGCTGGCGTTCGCGGAGCAACGGCTCGCGGAGACGGGCTCATGCTGACGGTCACGCGCCAGAACCTGGCGCTGGGGACCTGGTTCATGCTGGTCACCTACGCGTTCGTGCCGCGGGTCGGAGCCGGGGTGGTGACCCTCGGGGCGGACGACCTTGCCGCGCTGCTCGCATTGCCCTTCGTGGTCTCATGGATCATGCGCAGGGACTTCGCCGATGTGCCTGGCGGCAATGGCTACGTCGCCGTCTGGCTGCTCATCCTGTTGAGCGGCATCGTCGGGGGGATCGTTCAGTCCGGGCTGATTCTCGGGCGAGTGTCCTTTCCCACCGAGATGTGGCAATACCTGAAGCGGCTGGTCTTTTTCTTCATCGCCGTGAGGTATCTAAGCGCCGGCTGGATCTCCGTGAGCAGCGGGGTCGGGGTGTTCGTGTGGATGATGCTGCTGGCGAACGGCATCGGGATACTGCAGACAGGAGACCATTGGGTCGCGGAGGCACTCGCCGCCATCTATGCCCAGAACGAGGTGCAACTCGAGGCGATCGTCGGCCAGTCCATCGACATCAGTCGGAACTTCTCCGTCACCGGCTTCTCGACGTCGTGGGGTGGCCTCAGTGTGTTCTTCCTCGGAGTCACGCTCGGCCTGGTCGCCCTCCGGAGCGCGCGGTCCCGGTTGACCGGCGCGGCGGGTCACCTCGGGTTGCTGGGCGTAAACGCGGTGCTCAGCGTGGCAAACATCTTCCTGTCCGGTTCCCGGGCCGCCATCCTCGGCGGACTGTGCGTGCTGGCGGCCGGTGCGATGCTGCTCGCCATCGCACGTGGCGGCGCGGGCGAGCGGATGCGACGCCTCACCGCCGTGGTCGTTGCCACGATCGGACTGGGCGCGCTCGGAATGTGGTATTTCGCCGAGCGCGTCGAATTCATCCAGTACCGCAACGAGGCGTTGATCGACGCGTATGCGAGCGGCACGAACAGGTTCGAGGACATCGAGATCGCGGTCGCAGGGTTGACAAATCCGCTGCGCTGGTCGTTTGGAATCGGGAACAGGGTGCAGCGCGAGCTGTACGTGCCGTATGGAGTCGAAGTGGAGCCGATCTACCTGCTGGTGAACTATGGCCTGGTCGGATCGATGCTGCGTTACCTGCTCGTCTTCCTGGTGGCCAGGCAGGCCTGGCGGATGTTCCGCGGCCGCTACCCTGGATCGGTCGGCCTGGAGCCGCTCGGCGCGGGGGTGCTGCTGTCGATCGTCGGCTACATGGTGTTCTCGCTCGGCTATTTCTTCTTCCAGGAGGCCGTCGTTGGAGCGCTGCCCTGGCTGTTGTTCGGCCTGCTGGTCGGCGCGACGCGGCCGGCGCCGCGCGCGGCCAGCCCCGCTCGGGAGCATTGAATGTGCGGCGTTAGCGGAATCGTCGACAAACGAGGCGGCGCCGTCGATCGCGTCGCGATCGAGCGCCTGACGGACCCGATCGCGCATCGCGGTCCGGACGGCTCCGGCTATTACTTCGGTCGCAACCTGGCTTTCGGACACCGGCGGCTGTCGATCATCGACCTGTCCGAGCAGGGCCGCCAGCCGATGTCATACGGCGGGCGATACTGGATCACTTATAACGGAGAGATCTACAACTACCTCGAGATTCGTGCGGAGCTGGCCGGGCTGGGGCATGCCTTCTCATCCGCGACGGATACGGAGGTCATTCTCGCTGCCTACGCACAATGGGGCCCGGATTGCCTGCAGCGTTTCAACGGCATGTGGGCGTTCGCGATCTACGATTCCGAACTGCAGAAGGTGTTCCTGGCGCGTGACCGCTTCGGCGTGAAGCCCCTGTATTACTCGGAGACGCCGCAGCATTTCGTCTTCGGCTCCGAGATCAAGCAGCTGCTGGTGCATGCCGCGACGGCGAAGGCCAACCGCCGCATCGTGATCGAGTCGTTGCTGACGTCCATCGACGGGCATACCGAGCAGACGTACTTCGACGGTGTGACGAGCTTCCCGCAGTCCCACTATGGCTACTACGACCTGCGGACGAACCGGCTCAGCCTCGTGCGTTACTACACACTGGAGGTCAAGGAGGAGTTCGGGGCGCTGCCGCTGGCGGACGCCACACGATGCCTCCGGGATCTGTTCGAGGATGCGGTTCGCCTGCGTCTGCGGTCCGACGTCAGGGTCGGGACGTGCCTGAGCGGAGGTCTCGACAGCTCGGCCACCAGCGGCATCGCGAGCCGCTTCTACCACGACGCGACGGACGAGCGGTTCATCGGCATCCATGCCAGATCGATCGACGCCGAAACGGACGAGAGCGCGTTCGCGAGACTGGCGGCCGATCATCTCGGCATCGATTTGCACACGGTCGCCCCGGACACCGGGGCCTTCCTGTCGACCATCGGCGACCTCGTTCGCACGCAGGAAGAGCCCTTCGGCAGTCCGTCAATGTTCATGGGCTGGCACGTGTTCCAGGCGGCGAAGGCGCTCGGCTGCAAGGTGATGCTGAACGGCCAGGGCGGCGACGAGGTGCTGCTGGGCTACGAGCGCTACTTCGCGGCCTTCCTGAGCTCCGTGTCGGTCGCGCGGTTCGCACGTGAGGCGTGGGCCCAGGCGAGGCACTCGCGTCTGAGTATCCCCGAGGTGCTGGCATACCGGTACTATTTCACGAACCCGGGCCTGCGCCTGCGACGACTCAAGCGTCGGAGCTTCCTGCGACCGCAGTATCGCGACGCGTACGACTATGAGGCCATCGAGGAGAGCGCGCGCGCCTTCCGCGACCTCGGTCGCCTCCAGGTCCACGAGATTGCGACGCTGCAGTTGCCGCACCTGTTGCGCTACGAGGACCGAAACTCGATGCGCCACTCGATCGAGACGCGCCTGCCGTTCCTGGACTATCGGCTGGTCGAGCTCTGCATATCGATCCCGGCCGAACACAAGATTCACGATGGCTGGACGAAGTTCGTCCTCCGCAAGGCCATGGAGGACGTCCTGCCCGATCGAATCACGTGGCGGACGGACAAGCTGGGCTTCCAGGCGCCGGAGAGGACCTGGCTGGGGCAGGCGGGTGGGCTGATGAAGGAGAAGGTGCGGCAGTCGCCGATCCTGCGGGAGATCGCAGATCTCGACGCGCTCGTCGGACGATTCGATGCGCTGCCGCTGAGCCAGCGCTGGAAGTACTTCATGCTTGCCGCCTGGGAAGCAGAGTTCAAGGTCGCCTGGTAGGGTCACGATGCGCGGCCTGGGAGTGCCCGGTGCAGCTGGCGTTGCTGGCCATGACCCGTCCGGTGTCCCGTGCCGTAGAATTGCGCATTTGCCCGGGTCGCGGGCGGAGTGACCGTCGCAGATGAACGGGCAATCGGGGCGGGCAAACCGAGCGAATCGCGTGATGCACCTTTGTGGCGACTTTGCGAAGCAGCAGATCTACACGCAACTCGTGACGCACCTCGCCGGGACAGGTGTCCCTCAGGTCGTCTATGCGGCCGTCAGGACGAAGGACGAGGCGGCGTGGATGCCGCCCGAGCTGGCGAACGTCCCGTGCCACCTCAGGCACATCCTCCGTGGCCGTCATCGCGTTCTTTTTCGCTCGAAGGTCCGGTGCGTGGCCCGCGACGTCGCGGACCAGGTCGACCTGTCCGAGATCGTGCTGACGCACGCCCACTTCCTGTACAGCGACGGCGCGGTCGCGCTCACCTTGAAGCGACGGTTCGGAGTGCCTTTCATCGTTGCCGTGCGCAATACCGACATCAATGCGTTCATGCGCTACCGCCCTGACCTGTCCCGCGTTCGCGACGCCATTCTTGCGGAGGCTGCGAGGGTGGTCTTCCTGAGCCACGCCTATGAGCGCCTGCTGGGGCAGCACCTGGATGCAGACCTGCGGAGTCGCGTCGAGGCCAAGACGGCGATCATCCCGAACGGGGTCCGCCAGGACTGGCTGGATTCGCCTCCGCCGCTGCCTCGTCCGGCGCAGCCTGAGCTCGGCCTGTTGTACGTAGGTGATTTCTCCCGGAACAAGAACGTTCCTGCGCTGCTCGAAGCGGCGGCGACACTGTGCAGGACGAGGAGGCTGCGGCTTACGCTGGTAGGCGGGGGCGGTGATGGCGCGGAGACGGTCGAGCGCCTGCTCGCGTCGGGCCGCTATCCCTTCGCGACGCACGTCGGCCGCGTGAACGACGCGACGGCCCTGCGTACGATCTATCGGGAGCACGACATCTTCGTGATGGTGTCGATCCACGAGACGTTTGGCGTGGTTTACGCCGAGGCGCTCTCCCAGGGCCTGCCGATCGTCCACAGCCGCGGGCAGGGCGTGGACGGCTATTTTGCGCCGTCCTCGGTCGCGGAGGCAGCCGATCCGTGCGATCCGGCCGACATCGCCGCGCGGATCGAGGCGGTCGCGGGGCGCCTTCCGGCCGTGCGGCCGCAGTGCGTGCTCGAGGCAGGACGCTTCGACTGGGGTCGCATCGCCCGGACATATGCGGACCTGTACGGAGCAGTCACGAGGGAAGCAGGAGTCCGGCATTGATCAGCGTCGTCGACTATGGGGTGGCCAATCTCGGCTCGATGCTGAACATGCTGCGCAAGGTCGGTGTGGAGGCCGAGCGGGCCAGCACTCCGGAGCAGCTTGCGGCCGCCGAGAGGATCGTGCTGCCGGGAATCGGCGCGTTCGACCAGGGCATGTCCGCGCTGGCGGAACGCGGACTCGTCGAGCCGCTCAGGAGAAAGGTCCTTGCGGAGGGGACACCGATCCTGGGGGTCTGCCTCGGCATGCAGATGCTGGGGGTCGGCAGCGAGGAAGGAGAACTGGGAGGCCTCGGACTGGTCGCGGCGAACTGTCGGCGTTTTCGCCCGCCGACGGGCAGCGGACTGAAGGTTCCGCACATGGGCTGGAGCCGGATCACGCCCCGTCGCGCCAGTCCGCTCCTTGCGGGGCTCGATGCCCAGTCGCGATTCTACTTCGTCCACTCCTATCACGTGTGTTGCGAGGATCCCGATGACGCGCTGGCCGTCTCGAGCTACGGCGAAGAGTTCGTTTCGGTGATCAATCGCCGGAACATATTCGGCGTGCAGTTCCACCCGGAAAAGAGTCACCGCTTCGGAATGACGGTGCTGCGCAACTTCGCGAGTCTAAGATGCTGAACACGCGAGTGATCCCGTGCCTGCTGCTCCGCGATGGCGGGCTCGTGAAGACCGTCGGCTTCGAATCCCCGCGCTACGTCGGCGATCCGATCAATGCCGTTCGGATCTTCAACGACAAGGAGGTCGACGAACTGGTGTTCCTCGACATCGGGGCCACGCCGTCCGGCGGCGGACCCAACTTCGAGCTGCTGGCCGACATTGCGAGCGAGGCGTTCATGCCGTTCGCATACGGCGGCGGGGTCACGTCGCTGGACCAGGTCAGGCGTCTGTTCGCGCTCGGAGTCGAGAAGGTCGTCATCAACACCGCAGCCGCGCGCACGCCCGGCCTCGTCAGCGACGTGGCGGAGGTCGCGGGCAGTTCGAGCGTGGTGGCCTCGATCGACGTCCGGAGGAGCTGGCGCGGCCAGTACAGCGTCTGGGTCAACGGCGGCCGCGAGGACTGCCGTACGGATCCGGTCACGCGGGCGCAGGAGCTGGAGCGACAGGGCGCCGGCGAGATCCTGTTGAACTCGATCAACCGGGACGGCACGCAATCCGGGTATGATCTCGAGCTGGTTGGCCGGGTCTCCGGAGCCGTGTCGGTCCCGGTCGTCGCCGTCGGTGGCGCCGGCAGCCTGACCCATTTCCGGGAGGCCGTGGACCACGGAGCGTCGGCCGTCGGGGCGGGCAGCCTGTTCGTCTTCCACGGCAAGCACCGGGCGGTCCTGATCACCTACCCGGAACGCAAGGATCTCGAGGAGCTTTTCGCGTGAGTGCCGCTGCCGCCGAGCGACCCCTGGTCCGCTGTGCCCGGTGCATCATGGACACGAGTGCCGACACGGGCATCGAGTTCGACGAGCATGGGGTCTGCAATCACTGCCGACGATACGATCAGCTGCACTCGTCGCGGGTGGCGGCCGGCGAGACGGGACGGCGCGCACTCGCGGAAATCGTCGAGGCGATCAAGCGCGCAGGCCGCGGCCGCGAGTATGACTGCATCATCGGAGTCAGCGGCGGCGTCGACAGCACGTATGTCGCGTACCTCGTCCGCGAGCTTGGCCTGCGAGCCCTGGCCGTGCATTTCGACAATGGCTGGAACTCGGAGCTGGCGGTCAAGAACATCGAGCACGTCCTGAAGAAGCTGGGGATCGACCTGTTCACGTACGTCGTGGACTGGCCGGAATTCCGGGATCTCCAGGTCGCCTTCCTCAAGGCATCGACGCCGGACGGCGAGATTCCCACCGACCACGCGATCAACGCCTTGCTGTGGCGCGAGGCGAGCCGGCGCAGGATTCGCTACATCATCTCGGGAATGAACTTCGCCACGGAATCGATCAGCATTCCGGACTGGGCCTATGGCCACTCCGACTGGAGGTACATCAGGGACGTTCACCGTCGATTCGGTACGACACGGCTGCGTTCGTACCCGCACTTCAGCCTGCCCTACCTGTTGTTCGTGAACCTGGTGCGCCGCGTGCGCACGGTTTCGATCCTCAACTACGTGGATTACAGGAAGGACGAGGCGATGGCCCTGCTGGAGAACGAGCTGGGCTGGAAGTACTACGGAGGCAAGCACCACGAATCGATCTACACGCGTTTCTATCAAGGCTACGTGCTGCCGAGGAAATTCGGCATCGACAAGCGGTACGGGCACCTGTCGGACCTGATCAACGCGGGCCAGGTGAGCCGCGAGGATGCGTTGCGCGAGCTCGAGGCTCCTCCCTACCCGGAGGACCTGCAGCGACAGGACCTCGCATACGTGACCAAGAAGCTCGGACTGACCGCCGGGCAGTTCACCGAGATCATGGCTGCGCCGCGGAGATCGTTCCGCGACTTCCGCAACTCGTACGGGTTCGTGCAGTTCATGAGAAACACGGTCAACCGGCTGCGCAGGCGTGGCCTCTACCCGAAGTAGCCTGCGGCCGCTGGAAACCGTGGTCGACGACACGCAAGGACTGGATCGAACTATCGTGAAACCACTCAATTTTGCACTGGTCGGATGCGGCCGAATCGCAAAGCGACACTCCGAACTGCTGGGCTACGGGCAGATTCCGAATGCGCGCCTGGTGGCGGTCTGCGACGTCAAGCCGGAGCGGGCGCAGGCCATCGGAGAACGGTTCGACGTGCCGCATTTCCCCGACTTGCACCAGATGATGCAGGCCGCTCCGATCGACGTCGTCGTCGTTCTCACCGAGAGCGGCTCGCACGCGGCCAACGTGCTGGAGCTGGCGCCATATGGCAAGCACATCGTGGTCGAGAAGCCGATGGCGCTGACCCTGCTCGACGCGGATCGAATGATCACGGCCTGCGACGAGGCAGGCATTCGCCTGTTCGTGGTGAAGCAGAACCGCTTCAACGTCCCCGTGGTGAAGTTGCGCGAGGCGCTCGAGGCGGGGCGTTTCGGCAAGCTGGTCCTGGGCACCGTTCGCGTCCGCTGGTGCAGGCCGCAGGCCTACTACGACACGGATTCGTGGCGGGGAACCTGGGCGATGGATGGCGGGGTCCTGACCAACCAGGCGAGCCACCACATCGACATGCTCGAGTGGATGATGGGCGACGTCGACAGCGTTTACGCGGTCAGCGCTACCCGCCTGGTGGACATCGAGACCGAGGACACCGCGGTCGTGACGCTGCAGTTCCGCAACGGTGCGCTGGGCGTGATCGAGGCGACCACGGCCACCCGGCCGAGGGACCTGGAGGGCTCGATTTCCGTGCTTGGCGAGAAGGGCACCGTCGAGATCGCCGGGTTCGCCGTCAACGAGATGCGCACCTGGGCCTTTGCCGAGGCCTGGCCGGAGGACGACGAGGTGCTGGAGAAGTACTCGGTCAACCCGCCGAACGTCTACGGATTCGGCCACAAGGCGTATTACGACCACGTCGTGGATGCATTGCTCCACGACGGAGGCAAGCTGGTGGACGGCCTGCAGGGACGCCGCAGCCTGGAACTGATCACGGCGATCTACGAGTCGATCGAGACCGGACAGCCGGTCCAGCTCAGGTTCAACCCGAAGCGATGCAGGCTGGGGAGGCCGCGTGGCTGAGCCGAAAGTCCGCGCCGCCGGGATCGTGGACGTGGAGTTCGGGGACGGCGTCACGGTCGTCGAACCCGTCAATCTCTACGGCTGCAGGATCGGCTCGGGCGCGTTCATCGGGCCATTCGTCGAAATCCAGAAGGGCGTGGCCATCGGCGCGCGGACGCGCGTCCAGTCGCATTCCTTCATCTGCGAGCTCGTCACCATCGGCGACGACTGCGTGGTCGCGCATGGCGTGATGTTCATCAACGACTCGTTCGCGTCGGGTGGGCCGGCACGAGGAGACGTGAGCCTCTGGAAGTCGACCCGGATCGGCAATCACGTGTCCATCGGCTCGAATGCCACGATCCTTCCGGTCAGCGTCTGCGACCACGTCGTGATCGGGGCCGGGGCCGTCGTCACGAGGGACATCGTGATGCCGGGCATTTATGCCGGAAATCCGGCGCGATTGATCAGGCCATTGAAGGAAGGTCCGCAGTGAAAGTTCCGTTCGTCGACCTGCATCGCCAGTACCTCTCGATCAAGGACGATGTCGACGAGGCGATGCGAGCCGTCATCGCCGAGTCGGCGTTCATTCGCGGCCGATTCGTCACCGATTTCGAGCAGGAGTTTGCGGCCGCCGTGGGCGTCGCACGATGCGTGTCCTGCGCCAACGGAACCGACGCGCTCTACGTCGCGATGCGGGCCCTCGGATTGCGTCCGGGGGACGAGGTCATCACCACGGCGCACTCGTGGATCTCGACCTCCGAGACGATCAGCCAGGCCGGCGGCCGCGTGGTATTCGCCGACACCGATGCGCGGACCTTCACCATCGATCCCGGATCGCTCGAGGCGAAGATCACCGACCGGACCGTCGGCATCATTCCCGTCCACCTCTATGGCCAGCCCGCCGACATGGATGCGATCCAGCGGATTGCTGAGCGGCACCGGCTCTGGGTCATCGAGGACTGCGCCCAGGCGCACATGGCCGAGTTCCGGGGCCGCAAGGTCGGCACGATGGGCGTCATGGCGACGTTCTCCTTCTACCCGGGCAAGAATCTCGGGGCGATGGGCGATGCCGGTTGCCTGGTGACCAACGACGAGCGGCTGGCCGACTGGGCGGAGATGTTCGCGAGGCACGGGGGCAAGGGCGAGCACCTGATCGAGGGCATCAACAGCAGGATGGACGGACTGCAGGCGGCGATCCTGTCCGTGAAGCTTCCGCGCCTGCCGGCCTGGACCGCCGCGCGCCGGCGGGTGGCCGTACGGTATGACGAGGCGCTCGCGAATCTCGACTGGTTGCGGACTCCCGAGATTGCCGATGGCCGGACCCACGTCTACCACCTGTACGTGATACGAGCCGAGCGCAGGGACGCATTGCGCGAACATCTTTCCGGCCTCGGCATCGGCACGATGCTCAACTACCCGAAGGCACTGCCGTTCTACCCGGCGTATGCGCACCTCGGTCACGCACCCGCCGATTTTCCGAACGCGCATGCCGACCAGGAATCGATCCTGTCGCTGCCGATCTTTCCGGAGATGTCGGAGGAGGAACTCGATTTCGTCTGTGGCGCGATTCATTCTTTCCGCGCGAAATGAGGGTCGTCTACCTGCACCAGTACTTCAACACCCCGGCCATGGCGGGCGGAACGCGCTCGTACGAGATGGCCCGCAGGCTGGTGGCCGCCGGACACGAGGTCGACCTGGTGACGACCTGGCGGGAACCGACCGACCGACGCGACTGGTTCGTCACGGAGGAGGCAGGGATTCGCGTGCACTGGCTGCCCGTCGCGTACTCCAACAGCATGACTTACGCCGAGCGGATCCGGGCCTTCGTGCGGTTTGCATGGGCCTCTGCGCGCAAGGCCGCGTCCCTGGGCGGCGACGTGGTGTTCGCGACCAGCACGCCGCTGACGATCGCGCTGCCGGGAATCTATGCCGCCTGGCGTCGGCGCGTGCCGCTGGTCTTCGAGGTTCGCGACATGTGGCCCGAGGTGCCCATCGCCATTGGAGCGATCCGCAACCCGGTACTGGTCTGGCTCGCGCGCCGACTGGAGCGGTTCACGTATCGCTATGCGGCGCATATCGTTGCGCTCGCGCCCGGCATGGGCGAGGACATCGCCGCGACGGGCATTCCGAAGGAAAAGATCACGGTCATCCCGAACGGCTGCGACCTCGACGTTTTCGCAGCGGCTCCGGCGTCCCGGTCGCCGCGTCAGGAGTTCCCGTGGCTCGGGTCGAGGAAACTCGTCCTCTATGCCGGCGCGCTGGGCCGGGCCAACGGTGCGGGATACCTGGTACGACTCGCGAACGAGACCGTGAGACACGACCCGGAGATCCGGTTCGTGGTGATCGGGGAAGGGGCGGAGAGGCAGTCCGTACGCGCGTCGGCCGAGTCGTGTGGACTATTGGGCAAGGCGTTCTTCATGTTCGACCCGCTGCCGAAACGCGATCTGGTTCGCTGGCTGCAAGCCGCGGACCTCGTCGTGGCTCTTTTTGCCGGTCCGCGGGTGATCTGGAAGGACGCGGTGCAGAACAAGTTCTTCGATGCCCTCGCGGCCGGCAAGCCGATCGCGAACAACTTTGACGGCTGGCAGTCGCGCATCGCCGTGGAGACCGGCGTCGGCCTCATACTCGACCCATCGAACGTCGAGTTGGCGGCGCGCCAGCTGGTCGCCGCGATCCACGACCAGGACTGGCTGGCGGCAGTGCCGACCCGAGCCAGGTCGCTGGCGGAGTCGCAGTTTGAACGCGGCCGGCTCGCCGGCAGCCTGGAGCACGTCCTGCGCACCGTAGCGGGGGAGTGTGCGTGAAACGTGTCTTTGACCTGACGTCGGTGGCGCTGACCGCGATCGTCTGGCTTCCCGTGACGATTGGCCTGGCCCTGCTGGTCCTGGGGACGATGGGGCGGCCCGTGTTCTTCATCCAGACTCGTCCCGGACGGCACGGCAGGCCGTTCCGGCTGGTGAAATTCAGGACGATGCGGGAAGCGGCGGACGCCGAGGGCCGCGTGCTTCCGGATCGCGAGCGCCTGATTCGGTTCGGCGGTTTCCTGCGCAGCACCAGTCTGGACGAGTTGCCGGAGCTCTGGAACCTCATCAAGGGCGACATGAGCCTCGTCGGTCCAAGGCCGCTCCTGACTGAGTACCTGCCCCTCTACACGCCAGAGCAGGCGCGACGGCACGAAGTGCGTCCCGGAATCACGGGCTGGGCCCAGGTCAACGGCCGGAACTCCCTGAGCTGGGAGGAAAAGTTCGCACTGGATCTCTGGTACGTCGACAATCACTCGTTGAAACTGGACCTCGCGATTCTCCTGCTGACGGTCCGGAAGGTCCTCATGCGTGAAGGCATCAACGCGGAAGGCGAGGCTACGATGAAGCCTTTCGCAGGCACGAGGATGCAATGACGATGGCCTTGTACGCGGTCTACGGCGCCAGCGGTTGCGGTCGGGGCGTGATGCCCGTCGTGAGGGAACAACTCGCGCGGTCCATTGCGCCCGGCGATCACGACCTCGTCTTCGTGGACGATGATCCGGCGTCGCCCGTGGTCAACGGCCATCCCGTCCTGAGCTACGCGGATTTCCTGGACGACCGGCGACTCGACAAGTTCGTCACCCTGGCGATCGCGAACGGCGCCGTGCGCCAGGGGCTCGCGGCACGTTGCGCTGCGGACGGCATCAGGTTCTTTGATGTCCGGGCCCACAACGCGGTGGTCATGGATGACTGCTCGGTCGGCGAGGGTGCGATCCTGTGCCCGTTCGTGACCCTGACGAGCAACATCCGGGTGGGCCGGCATTTCCACGCCAACCTGTACAGCTACGTCGAGCACGATTGCGTCATTGGCGACTTCGTCACGTTCGCGCCTGGCGTTCACTGCAATGGCAATGTCGTCATCGAGGATCACGCCTACATCGGGGCAGGAGCCATCTTGCGGCAGGGCCGGCCTGGCATGCCGCTGGTGATCGGTCGTGGAGCCGTGGTCGGCATGGGTGCCGTGGTCACGCGAAGCGTGCCGCCCCTGGCGACGGTGGTCGGCAATCCCGCCCGACCGAGGGAGAAGTGACGAAATATGCTCGACACGCCATTCTCGCCGTGGCCTTGCTTCTCGGCTGAAGAGGTGGAGGCCGCTGCAAGGGTCATTGCGTCGAACCGGGTGAACTACTGGACCGGGACTGAATGCCGCGAGTTCGAGCGTGAGTTTGCGGACTGGTGCGGTTGCCAGCACGCCGTCGCCCTTGCGAACGGGACGCTCGCGCTGGACGTGGCGCTCAAGGCCCTGGGCATCGGTCCTGGCGACGAGGTCGTCGTGACTCCACGCACCTTCATGGCGTCGGTGTCCTGCGTCGTGACGGCGGGCGCGGTGCCGGTTTTCGCGGACGTGGACCGGGAGACCCAGAACCTGTCGGCGGAAACCATTGCGCGTGTGATCTCCCCGCGCACCAGGGCCATCATCTGCGTGCACCTGGCCGGCCTGCCCTGCGACATGGATCCCATCATGTCGCTCGCGCGCACCCATGGCCTGCGGGTCATCGAGGACTGCGCCCAGGCGCACGGCGCGCGCTACAGGGGACGCAGTGTCGGAACGATCGGTGACGTCGGGGCCTGGTCCTTCTGCCAGGACAAGATCATGACCACCGGCGGCGAAGGCGGCATGGTCACGACCAATGATCGTGCGCTCTGGTCGCGGATGTGGTCCTACAAGGATCACGGCAAGAGCTGGGAGGCCGTCTACGAGAGGCGGCATCCGCCCGGTTTCCGCTGGGTGCACGAAACCTTCGGAACGAACTGGCGCATGCTGGAGGTGCAGGGCGCGCTGGGACGACTGCAACTGCGTCGAATGGGGGACTGGACTGCGCGGCGCACGACGCACGCGAATCGGATCGAGGAAACCTGCCGGCGGTTCCCGATCGTACACGTTCCGGCCGTTCCCTCCGACTCGATCCACGCCTACTACCGGTTCTATGGGTTCGTGCAGGCCGAACTGCTCGCGCCCGGCTGGTCGCGCGACCGCATCGTCGAGGAAATCAGCCGCCAAGGTGTGCCTTGCTTCCAGGGGGCGTGTCCGGAGGTCTATCTCGAGAAGGCGTTCGACGGCACCGGCTGGCGCCCGGCCGACCGACTGCCAGTCGCGCGTGAGTTGGGCGAGTCGAGCCTTGCATTCCTCGTCCACCCGACGTTGACCGACGCCGAGATCGGGCGGACGCAGGATGCAATCGCGGAAGTACTGGGCCGCGCCTGTGCCAAGGGCGCGCCGGTCGGTGCAACGGGCCGGAATTGATTGGAATGTGTCTAAATGCGGGGATCGGATTTCACGTAATCCCGCCTGAACCGTAGAATACGGTTCGCGCGACTCATGGGGGAGAGCCGTTCCGCAGTTGTCCAGGGAGGTGGACCGTGCCAAACAGGATCTCGATCACGATGGAACGACTCGCACAACGGCTGGTAGTCCTGCCACGGGCGCGAAAACGCGCGCTGATGCTGTCCGCGGACGCGATCTGCATTCCTGCGGCGCTTTGGACAGCCATCCTTCTGAAGACAGGTGCGCTGCCCGACGGAATGGCCGCAGCGCCTTGGTTGTATGCCGCTTCGATCCTGGCCAGTATCCCGATCTTCATACGCCTCGGCCTGTACCGGGCGGTCTTGCGCTTCATCGGCCCGAAGGTCATCGTCGCGGTCCTGGCCGGCGTTACGGTATCGGTGCTGGTCTTGGCAACCATCAACCTCTTACTGGGCGCGCGAGGCATCGCGTTCACGGCCATCGCGATTTATTGGGCTCTGGCGCTGGTATACGTCGGCGGGAGCCGGATCGTCGTCCGCAACCTGATGAACTCGCGTCAGGTCGGCGCCGATCGAGTCATCATCTATGGCGCTGGGTCGGCCGGCGCCCAGGTGGCTGCGGGCCTGCGGATCGGCGGAAAATTCGATCCGGTGGCTTTCCTG
>Ga0209254_10001562_pt1 | contig 20619 bp, 19 predicted proteins | sample FrelakmetDIP11DI_FD_187148 | JGI IMG/M metagenome (GOLD analysis project Ga0209254, IMG submission 187148) | Freshwater lake sediment microbial communities from the University of Notre Dame, USA, for methane emissions studies - DIP11 DI (SPAdes)... | ecosystem: Environmental > Aquatic >...
CTTCATTTTTCATCTAAAATAACCTCACAAATTCCCTGTTACCTTTTCGGCAGGCAGAGCGACATATGATTACAATCACAGCGCAATGGTTTATATGCAGGAATCGTATGCTCAAACTCACCACTCTCTCTCTGTTCTTGTTTATGGTCAACTCTCATCCACACCGCAAGGCTACATCAAGCCTGCCCACAAATGATCTGGAAATGGCTCAACGCGCCACAGGCGACCCGGATGCCTTCACCGAGCTCTACCACCGCTACCTGCCACGCATCTATCGCTACCACCTTGCACGCACGGGTCATGTCCAGGAGGCTGAGGATCTGACCGCCCAGACTTTCCTCACCGCCCTCGAATCCATCCGGAGCTTTCGTGGGCAAGGCAGCTTATCTTCCTGGCTGTTTGGTATTGCCAGCCACAAGCTGGCCGACCATTACCGCCATAGTCGCACTGAGCTGCCCCTTGAAGAGGCAGAACAACTTCACAGTCCCATTCCCCAGCCTGAGGAAGCCACATTGCAGGCATTAGAAATCGCCCGTGTGGCGATGGTGTTGCGCCTGATCAGCCCTGAACGGGCTGAGGCATTGGTGCTGTGTCTGTTTGGCGGGTTAAGCATGGCAGAGGCAGCCCAGGTGGTGGGCAAGAGCGAGGCAGCAGTGAAAATGTTAGTTCACCGTGGCTTATGTGACCTGCAAGAACGGTTAACCGTCAACCTGGAGGTGGCTTAATGGACCAAGATAGAAGCCGTCCAACTGCCAAAGAGCTCACCGAACTCACTGCATTTCTCTCCGCAAGGGAACAACAGGCGCAACCTTCACCAGGTGAACCTGGCTTCCCCACTGGACTGGCAGGTGAGTTGCTCAGCTTGGCAGAAAGCACTGAGCCTGACCCTGCTTTTGCTACCCGGTTGGAGCTGCAGCTCCGCCAGGCAGTCAAGGCTGGTTCAAAAGGATCCCGTCCGGGATGGTGGCGTGCGCTGTGGCAATCATTCTCCATACCCGAAAGGAAAACTGCCATGAAACGCCTGATAGCCTTTGCCCTCATCGGCATCGTATTGTTCGCGTTAATTTTTATCTCCATCCCATCCCTCTTTCCGACCCCCACTCAAACCCAGCTGGTGTTGGCAACCCCTCCCATCAGCACACCCATATCTACGCCCCTTTCCCCACTTACCCCCACAGTAGCCCTGCCCACCCCTCAATCTCCGGTGGCGATCAACTTCACGCCCCAACCTATCCCCATTCAACCACCCACCTTGCCATCCATCGCGAATGTTCTTGGATCAGGGTATGGTGGGGGTGGTTCAGGGAATCTTCCTCAAGGGATGCCCCTCAGCCTGGCTACCGAGCTGCCTGCCAGCCCTGGCGAAGTGACTGCTTACTACCGCCTGGAGAACACCCCACTCACCCTCGAAGAAGCCAGCCAGATTGCCTTCCAATGGGGATTGAATGCCCAGTTGTATATGCCAGCCTGGATGGAATCCATCGCCCCCGATCAGATCGAGCGCAGTTACATTGCCGTGGAAGGGATGCAAAATCTGTCGATGTGGAACAGCGAGCTTTCTTATAATGACCTGGTCAAATCTCCTGTCTATGCAGGTCATCAATATCCACAAACAGGCCTGCCACCATCCGAGCAGGCAGTCTCAACTGCCACACAATACCTTACCGAGCGCGACTACCTGAACTACCCTTACCAGGTGGATCTCAGCCAATATAACTATGGTCTGGTAGATTTCTATCGTCTCCAAGAGGACCTGCCGATTAACTACCATGCTGCCTCGGTTAAGATCGACCCCCAGGGTCAGGTTGGTTCTGCCTGGGTTAGTCGTGAAGAATATCAGGCAGTTGGATCCTACCCGGTGGTTAGCGCAAGCCAGGCCTGGGATCTGCTCAATGCAGGGCAGCCCAGCGACCAGATTTCAATCTCTTACTATCCAGCTCGGGATGGCAATCCCCAATATTGGGGACGGGTCTACCCGACGGGTCAAACTGCCCATCTCTTTGGTGCTCCAACCTATTTTCTACCAGCTGATCCTGAGGCTTCACCTTACGTGCAGATGAATAACCTGGTTTTTTCAGGCGATCTATCCGGGCTCCTGGAATACCTGCAGACCAACCAGGGTTATATCCATGCCTGGGGAGAAGTGCAGGAAGTGAATGGCTCACGGCAGCTGCAATTGGCTGGCTGGGAGCCTTTCGACGAGTTCAGCGGTTACTATGATGGTATCGTCCGTCGTGCCCCTGATGGCGATTTCCTCGAACTGAACGATGGCAGCCGGTTGAGTTTACCTGACCTGCCTGAGGATGTGCCTGCAGATATCCCCCTATACACCCAGGGTGGCAGGGTGGATAACACCCTGGAGTGGTTCATCTTACAAGTGCACCCGGCGGACGAAGGTCAAATACCCCCCGATCTCAACCAGGCACAGGCTGTGATCGACAAGGTGGAGCTGGTCTATCTCGCTCCTTGGTTAAACAATGCGTCGCCAGATATAGCGCTTGACCCAGCCTACCGCATGCTCGTGCCTGCCTGGAGCTTCACCGGCCATATCACCAATACAGGTGGTGATGATATGGTTTTCCAGGCATTTGTTCAGGCGGTAACAAATCCATAACAATCGTAAAGGGTGGATTTCAATTCCGCCCTTTCCTTTTTTTAATTCACAATGCTAAAAAATTAATGCTATACTAATAAAACTTTTTATCTATGATTGGCACAGTGGCTTATTAGGTTCGAGTTATCCAAGGATTCCTGTATTTAGGAGGCAGTATGGATAAAAAACTGATCTTAACCCAATTAATATTCTTTTTCCAACATAAAGCGTGTTGGGTCGGAGCACTCATTGTCATCTTGTTAGGTCTGACAACATACACGGATATCACCAGCCAGGCTGCCTTATCCACGCAAAGTTTCCTTCCCCTGGTTGAAAAAATTGCTCCAAGAAATTATGTCCTTTTAGGCTGGAATGACCTGGGTATGCATTGTTACAATCACGATTTCCAGGATCTGGCTGTCCTCCCCCCTTATAACACCCTATGGGCACAGGTGATCAAACGCGGTAATCCACCCCAGGTCGTTACCGAAGGCATCCGGGTACAATATTCATTCCCCGACAACAAGACTTCATCGAATAAGACAAATTTCTGGACCTACGCCCCACAACTTTTCGATGTCCAATTACCCGATAATGTAGGATTAAAAGGGAAGGGTATGGCTGATGTCATGGATGTGAAAGCTGGTTATTTTGTGGCTGAAGGCATCCCCCTTACTGAATTCAGTGATAGCAATCCGGGAACGCCATATCCATACCAGCTGGCAGAATTGACCGCCAAAGACGTCGCCTCAGGCTCAGTCCTTGCCACCCTTACCGTGGTCGCACCCGTATCTACCGAAATGCATTGTGACACTTGCCATGCGACCGGTCAGGAACCTGGTGGAGACCAGCCTCGCGTTGAGCTTAATATCCTCGCCTTACATGATGAAGAAGAAGGCACAAATCTACTCAACAGCCGCCCAGTTCTGTGCGCCAGGTGCCACAGCTCGAATGCTTTGGAGGAACCGGGGGTCATTGGAGTACCCAGCCTTTCGAATGCCATGCATGAAAAACATACTGAAGAAATACCAGATACGTTAAATGGCTGCTATTCCTGCCATCCAGGTCCGACCACTAAGTGTTTACGCGATGCAATGTCTCTAAATGTCCCCTCACCGATTGACCCAGCCCGGAAGATGGATTGTATAGATTGTCATGGGGGTATGGCATTGGTTGCACAAAATACAGAGCCGTGGCTGAATGAACCACGCTGCGATACCTGCCATTTGGAAACCGACACGCAACAATACAATCAGGACCAGCCCCTATACCGTTTTTCAAAGGGACACGGAGGCGTTTATTGCGAAGCCTGCCATGACAGTACGCATGCCATCGCAACCAGCCGGGAGCCGAATGATGCGATCAAGTTTTTCCAACTTCAGGAGCACACAGGCACACTCAATGAGTGCATTGTCTGCCATCTAAAACAGCCTGATGGTCCTGGTCCGCACGCCAAATAAGCAGCAGCGATTAAGTAAGAAGGAAAAACAAGCCAGCCTTAATGATAAAGGCTGGCTTGCATAAATAACAAGGAAGACAATACATATTTCAGGGGTAAAACCATAAAAGAATTTCGGTTGGAAAATGCAGTCGAAAAATATCCCGGGTGATAAATTATCGGTTTTTATATGATTTCTTGGAATATCCACACATTTAGATAAATTATTAAGTTCTACTTGTCCAAATAAGCGGCTAACGTCCAAAAAACATTCATAAAGCTATCATATATATGTTGTTGCTTAGGATTATAATTTGTATATTAATGGTCTTATTAGTCCAATATCATCAGGTACGATAGAAAATTACCTGCACATTTAAAAATGATAGACAATGGAGAATAAAATGTCTAGTAAATCTTTGCTCACATTTGTGGCTGCTTTTGGAATCCTGGCCATCTTGCTCGCCTTTTTGGGAGTAAACTATGTCCCTCGCATATCTGCATTTTCTTCAACCAAAGAAGATCTGGCGATTTTAGCTAATCTAGAGCAACCCGATTACCTCAACCAACGTTACCAGAGATCAATTGCACCACAGCTAGCGGTTACAGCTAATTTAGTGCAACCCGATTACCTCAACCAGCGTTACCAGAGATCAATTGCACCACAGCTAGCGGTTACTGCTAATCTAGTGCAACCCGATTACCTCAACCAGCGTTACCCGAGATCAATCGCACCGTAGCTCTCGTTTACCGGATCGAATTATTTTGAGCATTATTCGTTTGCCGTTATCCAGGCGTTGGGTTGCGGTGGTTCAGATTTCCTCAATCACCATCCGTTTGATGTATCCAAGCAGTTAAAATACACTGGCTCAGTTTCGATCGATAGTGACCCATATCCTTACTACAGCATTTCGGATTGGATCGAAAAATAAACCAGAACAGCAAAACTTAATATCCTAATTGTTAACAAAGCCTCTTGATATTTACATCAGGAGGCTGATATTTCATCCTGAACAAACTATCCATAAAATCTTATGGATCCAGGCACCATAGATGGTAAGTTTATCTGCCGCTAGATTGATTGCCAAATTTCCCAGAATTATTCGGTAACTTTAGCCACATCTTCCAGTAACGTCAATACTTCAGTATTGGATGGGATATCGGTCATATCATGTCCATAGTGCACAAAACGCGCCACACCTTCTTTATCCACGATCACCTGGGCGGGCATGCGTCCGAGCTTGAACAGATTGACTTCCTGGCCGTATAGCTTGAGCACACTCGCTTTCGGATCAGGCAATCCAATGAAAGGCAGCTTGTTCTTTGCCCAGTAAGCAGAGAAGGCTTTGGCATCCTCGGGTCCGACTACGACCACTTGAGTGTCTCTTTTTACGAATTCCTGATAATCCTGGCGCAACTGCGCCATATGCTTCTGGCAGAATGGTCAGGTGAAACCACGATTGAAAACCAGCAGTACATTCGAAGTTCCATGGAAATCGGACAATTTAACCGTATCACCCTGAAAGTTTTGCAGGGTGAAATCGGGAGCTGGGGTGTTTAACGATACTCTTGGCATTTCAATTCTCCTTTGGTCGGAGGTTACTTAGATATTTAGTAACTGCCTGAATAAACTGCTCAGGTTGTTCTTCATGGGGCACATGCCCGGCATTAATGATCACTTCCAGGCTGGCGTTGGGCAGCTCGCTCGCAAGCCGAACACTGTCTTTTGTGGGCACGATTCGGTCATGGTCACCGCTAATTACCAAAATGGGTAGTATAAGCTCAATTAATCGCTTGCCAAGACCAGCAGGACGGTTGGCAAGGGTAAATTCCCACAGGGCTTTATCCCAATTTTCTGCCTTATAAGGTTTTTGGTAAAGCTCCAGAATCTCCGGTGGGATTAATGCGGGATTGTGCCAGGCTAATTTCAGCAAATCTGGGCCGTGTGCCAGGATTTGTCGGGCAAATAAAGGTCCCAGGCGGCGCATTTGCGGGCTGGCCAGGATAGGTTGCATCCACTGCGGGGCTCCCCCTCCGTTATATACCGCCGGATCCACCAATACCAGCGCTGACACTCGTTGCGCATACTCCAGGGCAATCTGCATTGCCACTGTACCACCCGCTGAATTGCCAACCAGGATCGCCTTCTGCACATCAAAGTGATCCAGCAACTCCACCGCCAACTCAACCTGCACCTCCGAGCTGTAGGGACTTTTCCCCTTCCAGGTGAGTGGACGCTCAGATAGCCCAAATCCCGTGCGGTCATAAGCGATCACCGTGCCAAGCTGGCTGAGTGGCTGCATGACCGAGTGCCATGAGTATAAACTGGAGGCAAATCCATGCAAGAGCAGGAATACCGGCTCACCCTGCCCCATTTTTTTGACATGGATTTTCTGACCATTGATCTCAATAAACTGGGATTCAGCATCCCCTAATTCCTGGGGAGGGACTGTATCCTTGAGCGGTCTAATTGGAATGAGCAATGGCCCAACAACCAGTGCGGCCAATCCGCCAATAAAAATAATCAACCCTTTTTGTTTTCTTGAACGGCGCATATTTATCTCCAATTATTGAACTGGATGTTCTGAAGACGCCTTCCTTGGAAGAATATAAGCTAAAACTAAAGTCAGTGTCACTAATCCAAAGGTGATCCAGGTGGGTATCGCTACTTCCGGTACATCTGCATGCTTGATCGATATCCCCGCCAACGCCCATAATAATACTGCAGTATAAGCAATGTCGCGCCGATAAAAATTCATTAACGTGGCGATAACAAATACCGCTGCCAGGATGATCCACATCCATACTTCTGGAGAAATGCCCAATCCATCCCATTTCAGGAAATCGAGCAGAGAGGTGACATTTGCTATAGTCGCCACTGTGATCCAACCCAGGTAGATGCTGATGGGTACCCGTACAGTCCAGGTCTCCGCTTTGGAAACCAACGACCGACCAGTGTCCAGGCCCATGTAGGTGATGATCAGTGTGCCAAGCAGAACCAGCATCGCGACCAGGGTCAATGGGAACTGCTCATAATGCCAAAGGAAGATCCAGGCGATGTTTGCCAGCCCTCCAAACACGATCCACCAACCCGTGGAACGCAAGCGAGGATTCTCCCGTTGGGAGGGCAATGCTTGAAATATCGCAAGGGCTATTAATCCGATGTAAATCACCCCCCAGATGGAAAATACATAACCCGCAGGAACAAAATAAACCTGGAACTGGTCGGAGATTGCCCCGGTGTTTTGCCCGTTGATCGGCAGGACGTTGGCAAGCACATTAACCACAATGGTAGCCAGTATGGTTAAGACCACAGATATTTGGCGTAGGATATCTTTCATTTTAGCCTTTCACTTTTAACTCCAAAATTGTATTTTTTCGGCCTTCCCGTCCAGCAGACATAGAAAAAATCTTTTTCATCAATCCATATTTTTTACCCAACAGGGAATCAACCTTGCGGTCAATTTCCTGGTCCAACACTTCACGGGCGTCTGCTTGAATCCAATCACCAAGCAATGTGCCATTCATTTTACACGGCGCGATATTCACCAGTGAATGATTGCGGATGCGTTTCACCTTGCCCGAATCAGCAATTGTACGAACAAATAACACATCGCCTTCCTGAACGAACCACACTGGGGTTTTAACCCCCACACCACTCTTCCGGAAGGTCTCCAGGTTTAGGTATTTTTGTTTTTCAAATGCTGCCAACATTATTCTTAGTCTACTCCTCGACGATAAGCTGCCAAGACGCGCTGCCTTGCCTCAGCATGGTCAACAATTGGGGCAGGATAGTTTTTACCAATTACACAACCCGTCTGAGCTTGCATATTGGCAGGCATTTCCCATAGTGCGTGGATAAACCTATTTGGAACATCCACCAACTCCGGCACCCAGCGGCGCACATAGGCACCCTCAGGGTCGAACTTCATTCCTTGCAACACTGGATTAAATATCCTGAAATACGGTGCTGCATCCGTACCGGTGCCAGCTGTCCATTGCCAGCCACCATTATTCGCTGCCGGGTCGCCATCCAGCAGATGCTGCATAAAATATCGCTCTCCCTGCCGCCAATCGATCAGCAGATCCTTTGTCAGGAATGATGCTGTGATCATACGTGCACGGTTGTGCATCCAGCCAGTGGAATTCAGTTGGCGCATAGCAGCATCCACCACAGGATATCCAGTCTGCCCCTCAGCCCAGGCATGCATCCCGTCAATATCATATCGCCATGCAATCTTCCGCAGCTCAGGACGAAAGGCAACCCTGCGCACATATGGAAAATGATAAAGAATGGCAGCATAAAACTCACGCCAGATCAACTCGTTCAGCCAGGTTTCTGCTCCATGAATCGCCGTTATGTCTTTTGATAATTCCTCCGCTTCACGTGCTGCCCAGACTGCTTGCCTGGCTGAAAGCATCCCAAATCGAAGGTAAGGTGATAAACCTGATGTACCATCCAGATCCATCCGGTTTCGATCTTCAGCATAACATTCTATCAATGAGTCGGTGAACCTTGTCAATCGTCGCTGTGCTTCAATCTCCCCAGCCGGGAAGATCTTATCAAGGGTATGCTTTAGCATATCAGGCAACCCAGAACTGGTAAGAATAGGCAATATGGGTAATCTCTCCGGCGCTGGCAGTGGTTTCCCTGGGAAAGGTAAACTGTGCCACATCCGGCTGAAGGGTGTATACACTGTATACGGAGTTCCATCAGATTTTCGCAGACTTTCAACAGGATGAACAGTGAGGCCAGGGGTAAGTATGAGCGGTAAAGTGCTCATTACCCGGGTATCGCGCTTCCTGGCGAACGGTGAAACGTCTGCTTCAGCATAGATGGCAGATGCTTTGGTTTCTTCTCGTAATCCATGTAGAACCTCCACAGGATCTCCATTGCGTACAATCAGTTTGCTTCCCCGCTTGACTAAATCTAAATCAAGCGTTTGCAAACCCTCGAACAAAAAAGCCACACGTTTTTGGCTGGCGTATGGTGATGCAAGTAATTTTGGATCCATGATGAAAACTGGAACGACCACTTCCGCCTGACTAAGCGCAGCAGCCAATGCCTGGTTATCGCTCAACCGTAAATCACGGCGTATCCACCAAATTGCTGTTTCCATCAGACTGCCTCTTCAGCCAACTTCTCGCTTCTGGCTGGCCGGATGATTCGCCTATATACTAGAATAATTGTCCAGGCCATCAGAATGGCGCTAAAAATGCCTGGTGCCCACAGTCCCAGGTTTTGTAACAGGTATCCACCTGCTATCGGTGCAATGACGCGGGTCATAGCTTCGATTGAGGCAGTTATGCCAAGAATACCACCCACTTCCTGCCGGGTGACGGATTTGGTTGTGCTGCTTTGAATGATGGTATTCGATATCCCGCCGGCAACTGCCATGGGCAGGATCAACACCACCAGGAACCATAGCTGTGTGGCAAATGCCCAAGCCAGTAATGCTCCAGCCATGATCCAAAGCCCGCTAATCATCAAGGTGTTTTCACTGAAGCGACGTGTCAGAATGCCGATCAACCCTGCCTGGGTTACCACGGATAGGATACCGACATAAGCCAATAGAAACCCGGTAGTTTGAGAGCTTAGACCAATGGATTGTGCATAAAGAGCAAATATCGTTTGAAAAATGGCAAAAGCCAGGGCAAAGAAGAACCGTACCTGGAGCAAGGGACCAACTTTTGGACGATTAAGCGCCTGTCGAAGAGCATTAATATTGAATGGTGGGCGACTTTGCCCGGATGCACTACTCCTTCGCTCAGGGGGTAGTGATTCTGGCAGTAGAAAGATGATCATAAGTACGTTGATGAATGACACAGATGCTGCCACAAAAGCAGGCAGGCTGTATCCCCACTGGCTGAGCGCTCCGCCCACTGCAGGACCGATAATGAAACCCAACCCGAAAGCTGCCCCGATCATCCCCAAACCCTTAGCGCGGTTTTGATCATCGGTGATGTCAGTGATATACGCCTGTGCCACTGTTATGTTACCGCCCGTCAATCCATCCAGGATGCGGCTGAAGAATAATACACCAATAATAAATGCATTGGCGGCTTGTGGCGCAAATATTCCAGCCAAGAGGTTTCCAATCGGTTCGGCAAATCCAAGCAGCAGAAACCCAATACCTGTCCCGATCACGCTTAAGATTAAGACGGGCCTCCGACCAATACGATCGGATAATCGCCCGAATAATGGGGCACCGATGAGTTGACCAGCAGCATAGGATGCTACCAGCAAACCTACGATGGTCGGAGTTGCCCCGTATGTTTCTGCATAATAAGGCAGTAAGGGCAGGATTAAGCTAAAACCCAGTAGATCGATAAAAACGATTAGAAAAATGGTCATCAATCGGGAATTCTTCATTGGGACTCCTGATGGGGATTAAAGCAATAACCCATCGATCAAATATATACTTCGTACTTCGCAAGCCAATTCAGGATGATGTCACCATCGTCGCCGAGATAACGTTCCACAGCTTGATGAAAAGCAGCATAGTATTGACTTAACGATGTTGCAGTAAGCCCGTATGATTGAAGCAAATGATCCAGCTCGGCATTGGTGTGATCCAATAGAGTGATATCCCCTAAGGTCAATGCCGAAGCAATGAACTGACTGAGGTTTAAATTAGCAAATTCCAATTGCGAAGGTTTTATATTCTCCGAGTGGAAAACAGAGGAAACGTGAGCGATGACCGCAGCTTCATTTTCAAGGAATCTGGTTAACGTTTGTGTATATTGTAGGGGAAGGGTTTGGGCGGCAGGTATAGGTGGATTGGTAGTAACCAGATGTTCGACTCGCAAAGGAATACGCATTAAGTCGGTACCTAAGTAATATCCAGAGACACACTGGGTGACTGCTGTAACCTGGCTAAAAATACCCCCACCATATGCCAGAGGTACACCTTGAGAGAAGATGTATTCCGATAGATTCTTCAGTGAAGCCGCAGTTCTTAACGTCTGAGCAGATGATAGAATTAAAATTGGTGTTGTCATCCGGATGGTAGTATCTAAATCGATCAGCGGTACATTGGACCCGAGGTAAACCACATCCCAACCACGTCTGCGTAGCAAGTAAGAGATTACCAATAAAATGAAATCGTGCTCTTCACCAGGTGGGCAGGCTGCCAGGATTTGTCCTGATCGGGTTGGTGGAGGAACGGCTGCCATGAGGGTGTTGATGCGTCGTAAGGCGATGGCAGACGTGAAATGCTCCTGTTGAACAGTGACTGAACCAGAATACCAACGCGCTCCAACGTGTGCCAGGCCTTTCTGGATAACTTCGCTGATGATCATTTCCGGGGCAGCTAATGCAAATGCCTCATCAAGAATGCGGTTAGCACTCTGGTCATCAAACAAAAAACAGGCTGAAAGCCACCGATCCCGTAAAACATCCAATGTTCTTTCACCCGTGCCAGAAATTGACACGGGTGTGGTAATTCGTTGCAAGTTGTCCTGTTCGTATTGGTGTTGGCTTTTCCACATTTCTACTGCGCTGCTGATGCTCAGTCCTTCTGCTTGCCTCTCTTTCAACCATTTCAGCATTTCAATATCTTGTCGGGAGTAAAGCCGGTGACCACCTGGCGACCGTTTGGGCTTGACCAGATCATATCTGCGCTCCCAGGCTCGTAATGTCACAGGATTAATTCCAACCTCATTGATCACTGCTTTAAGGTTATAGAACGGAGTATTGTCTACCATAGCAATTCCTTTTTCCAATGATGGATACAAAAAATGATCTGGCGCTAAGCTGGTGAGCTATTTCAAAATTAAACCGGTGCCAGCGTGCCTGCAAAGATAATCCAGGCCAAGACAGTCTTTGCGGTGAGGCTGAGGATAATGTAAACTCTTTCACCAAACAGGTAATCTTTCCACCGACCGACCTTCTTATACTGCAGTACCATGTTCACGGCAAAGATGTTGAAGAAGACGAACAAGGTTGGGATGATGGCGTAAACGAATGCGGGGGGCTCACCACCCTCACCTGCCAGCGATCCTATGAAATACATTACGATCACGATCCAGGGAATGATCCCAGCAATCGATCCAAAGACGAAAGAGGTCCAATTGGTCTTCTGGGTATTCTGGTTGTGATACTCCATCATGATACCAAACAGGTTCATCATGGCGTTGATGCCAAAGATGAGAATGATGGCACCCAGGTCATAAATACCAACCAGCATACCAATGAGCACGATCATCACCGATGAAGACAGTGCATATTCATAAAATCTGACCGGATTCATGCCCTTCTTAAGGTTGGAAACATAAAGCTTATTTCCAACCGTGGCCAGGAAAAAGTGTGCGAATGCCGATAGCAGTAGAAAAACTGCCACTGCCGGTCCAAAGGGCAGTTCAGCCGCCAGTTTTGGGTCAGGGACCAATGCCAGTGCGGTGGTATCGAATTTCAGGAAGTTTGTGTAGATTGGGTATGCAGTATCATTACTCAACACAATCATCAAGATACCCTGGATCAGGTGCAAGAAACCCATGCTCACATTGAAACGTCTTAATCCCGTATATTTCTTTTCAGCGTCCATTTTTATCTCCATCTTAATATTTTTATTTGATTAGATAGCTTTTTTAATATGGTATTTATAAAATATAACTATCGCACATATTATGTATATCTAATAATAATATATTGTACATATTAATACAAGGTGAAACAGATTAATGTTTGATTAAGATAGCTATTATTCCCCCTTGGATATAGCAGGCGGTACCTTCAATCGTCCATCTTACCGTAATCAGGTCCATTACGAATGCAATCTCAGGCTATACGGATGAATTCACGCCAAACTTTGTCCCTCCGTAAATTATTTATATTTTTTAATTTTTTTTGTAGAATATCTTCTTACCGATAAGTTGTGCACAACTGTTTTTGGACCAATGATCAATATATAGGGTAAAAGATAGGTTATCCGAGTATCTCACTCCAATCCCTCGAGCTCATCCATGATCCGTTTTGCCACCAGGCGCGCTGAAATCATGGTAGTTGGCAGGCCGGTACCAGGATGGGTACTAGCGCCCACAAAGTACAAATTCTTGTAACGTGGGTGCCGGTTGGAAGGACGGAAATATGCCAGCTGGGTCAGGTTGTGTGAAAGGCCATGCGTGGAACCCTTTAAGAGGTTATATCTTTTCCGCCAGGAGAGCGGCGTAAAGGAGATTTCAAATTTGATGTGGGCGTTAAGATCAGTGATTCCCACCAACGCCAATCGACGAAACACATGCTCGCGTGCCTGGTCTGTTATAGCATCCCAATCCTGGTATCCTTTCTCAGATAGGTGCCCTACCGGCACAACCGCGATCAGGGTATCTTCGCCTGCTGGAGCCATGCTGGGGTCAAGCCGTGGGGGAGCGTGTATGTAAATACTGGGATTGGCAGGCAGACCAAGCTCTTTTATGATCGAATCAAAATTCGCCCGGTAATCATCTGCCAGAAACAGTGTATGCGGTCCAAGAGCCGTGTAGGGCTTATCCAAACCCCAAAAAAAGCTGATCACCGAGCAGGAGAATTTCTTTTTGGAGATTCGTTCAGCCAGGCTATCTTTCGGAAGTAGTTCCTGGTACACATACGGTAAGTCCGCATTCGCCAGTACCACATCAGCCTTCAATCGTTTATCGTGCTCGAGCACTAATTCTTTTACTCGATTGTTCTTTACAATGATTTGTTCAATGGTTGTGTCGAAAGCAAATTCCACCCCGGCATTGCGCGCGAGCAACATGAGTGCGTCCACGATGCTGTACATGCCACCCTTGGGATACCACACTCCGTGCTCCAGCTCGGTATACGGCATTAATGAGAAGGTAGCAGGAGCATCAAAAGGGCTCAATCCCATGTACACATCCTGGAAAGTAAAGCCAGCTTTCAAACGTGGATTCTTGAAATAATTCGACATATGGGCATAGTGTTTTACCAGGGGTTTCATCTGGAAGAGCAGGGGAATATTACTCAGATTGAAAAAATCTGTGAACCGGCGGAAATCACGGTTCACCAGTTTTTCCATCCCTAAACGGTAATGCTTTTCTCCTTCTGTATGGTAGCGCACGAATCCCTGGAAGGAACCATACTCTATCGACTCTAATTGATCACGCATAGATTGCATATCCGATGTGAGCGCCAACTGGCTGCCATCATCAAAAACCAGGCGATAGCTTGGATCGACCTGTGTCAGGTCCAGTAATTCATTTATCGAACCACCCAGGGCTGAAAACTCTGTTTCGTAGACCCGCTGCATGACCATCAGTGTCGGCCCGGTGTCAAAGTGGTGACCATCTCGCTCTATCCAATCACAACGCCCACCCGGGTTGGAATTTTTCTCAAATACAGTGACATGCAAGCCCTGCTGTGCCAGATGGGTTGCTGCACATACTCCACCCACCCCGGCACCAATGATCGCGACCGATTTCGCTTTCATTCTTGCTCACATGGATCAGTTAACGCTACTTGAGGACCAGGTTGTAAGTTCATCCAGGGTATGTTTAGCATTGATACCAATGTCCTCCAGAGCATCCACATGCCTGCCATAAAGCTTTTCCGTTCGGGGTATTCAGGTTGAAGATGATATCCATCTTGCTCAATGGCTCTCATCATCCATTCGAAACGGGAAAGGTATGCAAAACCTGCCAGGCGACATCGGAAACTCTTCACATTCGAAATATATTTCCTACCTGCCAAAAAATATTGACGAGCGAGCTTTATCCTTTCATATACCCACTTGCGGAATGACAGGCTATGTAAATCATCTAACACAATATGCTGTTCAGAGATAAACACACCAGGGACATTGACGTAGCCCGCAGATATGTCTTCATACATATCGCGCAGCATATGGATAACGTGGGCTCCATTCACGGCAAGGTAGCGGTTTTCAATTCGAGCAGGAGAATCTTCATGACCGATAAAATAAAACAATAACTCCGTCACTGCCGTCGAAAGCAAATGAGTATACTTGGTTAATTCAGCTTCAGTAATTATCCGACCACAACGATCCAGATCAAATGCCATCACAGCCATCATATTACGCAGGTAAATCTGCAAGCCACTATTTTTAAGCCCATCATTTTGGATCATATCCACCAGCATCTGCTCCTCTGGGCTCACAAAACCAGGTTGCTGCCCTTCATAACAAGCCTCAAGAATTGTCTGTTGGCGTTGTAATAATTCAACCTTCTCTTGTTTTGGGTTTGTATCACAATCAAGCAGATCATCCAGCCATCGGAAGTAGGCGTAAGACCGAAAAGCATCCTGAACTCGATCCCGATTGGCTAAAAGGCGGAACGTATAATAAGTCTGCCGGCTGCCCATCCTGGTAATACGGGCAGGCAAATCTGGCGTATCCACTTCATCAGGCAGTCTAGAAGAGTTCATCATGATGATCATGTCATTTTCAGCTTTCCTGATTTCGGTTAATAAGTATACTCCCAAAATTATTACAGGGAATTTATCTACCGCCCTTAGAGAGTATATGATTAACCACCATTGCTGACAGAGCATGGGGAATCTTCTCATGCGTTAAAGCAATTTAGCTCGGTTATTAATGGCCAATTGTGCAAATCGACTCTTGAATCATACTGATAAAGAACAACGAGAGCCAAATGAATTGACTCCCGTTGTTTGTAAATTGGAGGAGAATAATTATTGGGTTTAGGATCTACTCAGGCGGGAGCAAGACTGCATCAATTACATGGATCACGCCGTTCGCTGTTTCAATATCGGTAATGATGATCTGGATAGTGTCGTTCAAATACACCTTTCCATCTTTCACGGTGATCAGGACTTGCTTGCCTTCAAGGGCGGTATCAACCTTTTGCCCATCAAGCATAACCACATCCTCAGCCATCACTTTTCCACTGACCACATGGTATAGCAAAATGTTCTTTAGGGTTTCGAGGTTTTCGGGTTTCAGCAAGTTCTCCACGGTTCCAGCAGGAAGCTTGGCAAATGCCTCATCAGTGGGGGCAAAGACAGTAAAGGGACCTTCGCTTTTTAGCGTATCAACTAATCCAGCAGCTTGCAATGCAGCCACTAAAGTCGTGAAGCGGCCATCTGCTATTGCAGTATCAACGATGTCAGACAGTTTTTCTGGAGGAAGCAGCACGGAGTCAATTACATGGATCACACCATTCGAGGTCTCGACATCTGGCAGGATTACCTTAGCATCATCGATCATAACATTTCCCATGTCTTCTTTGATACTAACGGATTCACCTTGAACAGTCATGGCACTTTCTAACATGGTCACATCCTCAGCCATTACCTTACCGGAAACAACATGGTATAGGAGGATACTTTTAAGAGTCTCCAGGTTCTCAGGTTTGAGCAAGTTTTCAACGGTTCCGGCAGGCAGTTTTGCAAAAGCTTCGTCGGTTGGTGCGAAAACTGTGAAGGGACCTTCGCCTTTAAGGGTTTCAACTAATCCTGCCGCCTGAACCGCCGCCACGAGCGTGGTGAAGCGACCATCAGAAACTGCAGTATCAACAATGTCAGATAACTTTTCAGGCGGAAGCAGAACTGCATCAAGGACGTGGATGACTCCGTTTGAAGTTTCTACATCAGTGATGATTACCTGAACATTATCGTTCAAATAAACCTTGCCATCTTTCACAGAGATCATCGCCTGCTCGCCTTCCAGGGCAGTATCAACCTTTTGACCATCAAGCTTAATTACATCCGCAGCCATCACTTTTCCACCAACAACATGGTAGAGCAATATGTTTTTAAGGGTTTCGAGATTCTCGGGTTTGAGAAGGTCTTCTACTGTTCCAGCGGGGAGCTTGGCAAAAGCATCGTCAGTGGGTGCAAACACTGTGAAAGGACCTTCACCCTTCAGCGTGTCTACTAATCCTGCGGCTTGCACCGCTGCTACCAGGGTCGTAAAGCGGCCATCTGCTACTGCCGTATCAACGATGTCGGACAAGGCTGGTGCGGGAGGCATTTGAGTTTCCACCGGGGTAGGCACCTGGGTGGGGGCGGGTGTTGAAGCTGGTGAACATGCAGCTAAAACAATTGAAGCAATCAACAAAACAAACAAACTTACAAATGGTAAACGTTTCATTCCTATCTCCTTTTAGATTGTGTACATAATTTGTACAATATATTCACTAATTGTATGCAATACCTATACATTGTCAAGCGCATTTCCCCTCTCTCATCAAACATTAATAAAATAATGGTTTTATAAGCTGGGTATTGTTTCCGGCTAATTTACGCCTTACTGTTGTTCTGCAGATTGAAATCACAGGTCCTAAATGCTTTCGATAAGGGTTAACTTGAAAGGCTCAAGAACCCTCTTTTATTTAATGAGTGAGATTAGCCAAGGATAAACGTGTCTTACAAACCTACAAATGTGACTTGGAGCATGTAATAACACTTGTTCTGCTTTGAGAATTTGAAATCGGCATATCATTTAAAGAGAGGTGGTACCATACCTGTTCGCTAGAATGATAATGGTACGGTCATCCCGGTGCTCCCCTATATTTTTCTGAGTGGTACAACGGCTGTTGCTGTAAGTATGCTCTTCAGCGCGGTTGGATTATTCATCATCGGGGCTAGCATCACCCTTCACCGGCCGAAGCGTGATTTATTCAGGCACTCGACAGGTATTGTTTGGTTTGGCTGCTGCGGTGGTCACCTTTGGCATCGGTCGGTTGATTGGGGGGAACCTGGACGGGTAGGGAAAGCGTATGTATCGTCCACGCCAGTATTTATAAAACTCTACCTAATCAGATTATCATTTCATTATTTTTGGAAGTGCTCTCTTCATTGCATCAATCAGCTGATCTTGTAATCCATCGACCTGTGAATTTACCACCTGGCGCGAATGATCCTCATCATACCAGGCAATGATCTCTCGCGCTCCCAACCAAAACGGGATGGCTGGTCGAAATTCTGGCACCAGCTGGCGAATTTTACGGTTATCAAAGATCGTGCTGTGCGCCTTATCACCCAACAATGAAGCTCCCCACTCCGGGTCATACCTGGCGATTAGCTCGGATGGGACATGTACCAGCTGTGGTTCTACCCCTGCAGCCTGGCCAACGATGGTGTAGATTTGGTTCCAGCTCAAGCACTCATCGGATGTAATGTGGAAACTTTGGCCGATGGCATGTGGATTACCCAGCAATCCAAGGAAACCAACCGCGAAATCACGGTGATGTGTCATCGTCCAAAGTGAGCTGCCATCGCCGTGCACGACCACCGGTTTGCCTGCCCGCATCCGTGCAACCGTGGTGTAACCTCCATCAAAAGGAAGCAAAGTCCGATCATAGGTATGAGATGGGCGTACGATTGTGAATGGAAAGCCTTCCTGCACTCCGGCTTGTTGAAGGACGGCTTCACAGGCTGCCTTGTCACGCGAGTACTCCCAGTAGGGATTGTCCAGAGGTGTGCTTTCCGAGATGGGTAAAAAACTGGGTGGTTTCTGGTATGCCGAAGCTGAGCTGATGAAAATATATTGCCTGGTGCGTTTACGAAATAGCTCCAGGTCAGTTTTAACCTGATCAGGGGTGAAAGCCACCCAATCCACCACTACGTCAAATGTCAGATCACCAAAAACCATCTCTACCGAAGGCGGCTGCCTGATATCAGCTTGAAGCGTAATTGCACCATCCGGTGCAAGACGAGTAGAGCGTCCTCGGTTGAGTAAATAGAGATCGATGCCATTTCGAACTGCCAGTTCTGAACATGCTGAGCTGATGATCCCGGTACCGCCAACAAATAGTACTTTCATAAGATATCCTTTTTATGCAGATTTATTCCGGTGTATAGTGTGCCTGGCGATCGATATTGCCAATAAACTGCGGTAGATCGGTATGCCCCAACATTTGCCGGATAGCCAGGTTTTCCCCAGTGTGGTACCAATAGTGGTAGATCATACGTTGTAATAATAAAGTATAAGTACGCTGTAGCTTTGTTCCGTCTGTTTTTATAACAAACTCCTGAAGCTTTTCACTAGTTATAGTCTCCAACCAGTGATTGCCGCTTGAGGTGATATTTTGCCAAATTTTCAGCATCTCTTGCAGCGCTGGGGTGCTGGCTGGAGCTCCATATGCAAACAACTTCTCGATCTTCGGATAGGGCAGTTGTCCCTGCCCAAAATACAGGATAAACTTCTGCTCCTGCCAGGCCAGGTGCCCGACGTTCCAGTTAATACAATTCATCGGATGTGATTGCTTCGCTGCATCTTCCTCCGTTAATCCTTTAAGTGCTCGCTTGAACTCGGAGCGCGTAAATCTTAACTGTAGGACGAGGGGATGTGTTACTGCCATATGTCATTACAAAATAAATAACGAGATTTAAATAATCCTAATCCGGGCAGGTATGAACCTCAACCGTCGTGTGAACGACCCCGCTATCTTGGGGGATCATCGCTTTATACATGTCGGGTGATTCTGGATATTTCGTTATAACGGATATTTCTGATGAGTAAATGCCTGGTCCAATGGACCATATGTGCAGGTCTGATACTTTTGTATCTTTAAAACCCTCCAGGACACTGGTGATCTTCTTCCGGACTTCGAGCGGGCTTTGATGGTCCAACAACACAATCGTTGTCCCTTGGATCAATCCAACTGACCAGCGAATCACCATAACTGCACCCACAATTCCCATAACTGGGTCCATCCAGACAAGATCAAAGTATTTTGCAGCCAGTAAAGCAATAATCGCTAAAACCGAAGTCATGGCATCTGTTAATACGTGTAAATACGCGGCTTTCAAATTATGGTCAACACCATTGGAAACATGGGCATGCTCGTCAAGGGTGTGGTCATCAAGGTGATGGTCGTGGTCTGAATGACTGTGCTCTTCATGATCATGCACTGGATGTTCTTGTGCTTGATGGTCATGCGATCCGTGATCGTGATCACCATGGGCATGGGTATGATTCTTTTCCCCAAGGATCAGCATACTGATCCCATTTACAACCAGACCAATCACAGCGACTGTGATGGCTTGATTATAAAGAATCTCCACTGGATCGAGTATGCGGATAATGCTCTCGTAAGCCATGAAAAGCGCGATGAATATCAGGATCATCGCGCTCGAAAATCCTGCCAATGCATTTACCTTCCCTGTCCCAAAACTAAAGCGCTGATCTAGGGCGTGTTTACGGGCATATATATATGCAAAGAAGGTGATTCCAAGCCCAACCATATGCGAACCCATATGGATGCCATCTGCGGTAAGCGCCATCGATCCGAAAATGATCCCGGCAGCGACTTCACCAACCATCATGATGCCAGTCATGATGATGACGAACAGCGTGCGCCTTTCTCCAGATCTGATTTGATCTTGTCCGAAAACATGGGTATGCTGATATTGAGAAATTGTTTCAGTATGCATAATCACACTCCATTGGATCGACTGAACAAAACATTTTACCTTAAATATGAGCAAATGATTAAGATTTTTCTTGTAATATTATTATAATAATAATCAATTTCTCTTATCATATCGGGTAAAAGAAGAATGTAGAAATTAATGACTGAGCCAATAATTGAATTAGAATATATGTATGGAAACATCGTATAAAATAATATTGGGTACACCATATTTCAAACGTAAAATCACCGG
>Ga0209254_10001563_pt1 | contig 20604 bp, 16 predicted proteins | sample FrelakmetDIP11DI_FD_187148 | JGI IMG/M metagenome (GOLD analysis project Ga0209254, IMG submission 187148) | Freshwater lake sediment microbial communities from the University of Notre Dame, USA, for methane emissions studies - DIP11 DI (SPAdes)... | ecosystem: Environmental > Aquatic >...
TTATGGAGAACAGCAATATTTCCCGGCAGATGAAAAACATAAGACTGACCCGGTTTCCCCGTACGGTGTGGCAAAGCTTGCCACCGAGAAATACCTTCATTATTTTTATAGCCAGTATGGTTTGAAATATATAGCCCTTCGCTATGCGAATATTTACGGTCCCCGGCAGGATCCGCTTGGTGAAGCCGGAGTTGTAGCAATTTTTTCAAATAAACTTATAAAGTGCGAGAATCCTGTTATCAATGGAGATGGCGGCCAGACAAGGGATTATGTTTTTGTTGAAGATGTTATAGATGCAAACATAAGAGCAATTGAAAGTGATTTTACAGGTTGTATAAATATCGGTACAGGGACAGAGACAACAGTAAATGAGCTTTTTTCAATATTGAATGGCTATTCAAATTGCAGGGAAATCAGGGAAAAGCACGGACCTGCAAAAGAAGGCGAACAGTACAGGAGCGTATTGGACAACAGGCTTGCTAAAAATGTAATGGGGTGGTCACCAAAAACATCAATAAACAAAGGCCTCAAAATAACATATGAATGGTTTAAGGGCCGGAAAAAATAAGTCATGAAAAATGCCGAATTTTCAATATTGATACCTGCTTATAATGAAGCAAAAAATATCATATATACTATAAAGGAAACCATAAAAGTACTTGAAGAATTCAATCCGGATTATGAGCTGGTTGTTGCGGATGATGGAAGCGCGGATGATACCGTTAAAAAAATCACCGAATTTTCGGCAGGGAACAAAAAAGTAAAATTACAAAGTTACTATCCTAACAAAGGCAAAGGCTTTGCCTTAAAATATGGCACAGGGTTTTTAAATGGAAGGTATATTTTATTTCTTGATGCCGACCTGGACCTTCATCCATCGCTTATTAACATTATGTATGGAATAATGAAAGAAACAAATGCAGATGTGGTCATTGGTTCAAAGATGCACAAGGATTCAGTTTTAAATTACCCGGAAGCAAGAAAAATGCTTAGCTCTTTTTATTACTGTATGGTAAAGTTTTTATTCAGGCTGCCGGTGAAAGACACGCAAACCGGGATAAAATTATTTAAATCCGAAGCTTTAAAGGCATGCATTTCAAATGTAATTGTAAGAAGATATGCTTTTGATCTTGAACTGCTTCTTTCGTTATATAAAAGAGGCTTTAAAATAGTAGAATCACCAATCCAACTTAATAGTAAAAGAGAGGCTGGCAGAATCGGGTTAAAAGATGCAGCAAGAATGTTTTTAGACACAATGCATGTTTTCTGGCGTTTTTATATTAGAAAATATTACGGCTGATTGTTAATATGGACAGTTATAGCCTAAAATAATGATAACCTGGAATATATTTGCATAATGTAGAGTTTTAATAATTTTATTAACATTTTATTTTATAATTGGAGAAGAAATGGAAGTCTGTGTTATTGGAACTGGTTATGTGGGCCTGGTAACAGGCGTGTGCCTTGCAGAGGTAGGACACCATGTGATTTGTGCTGATAAGGATGAATCTAAGATTAAGATGCTTCTGGAAGGAAAATGCCCTATTTATGAACCGGGACTGGAAGATTTTATAAGCAAAAACATTAAAAGCGGGCATCTGTTTTTTACTACAGATGTTGCGGGCGCAATAAAATCCCAGGATATTATATTTATTTGCGTGGGGACGCCACCCTTGCCAACCGGAAAACCTGATTTAACATCGCTGGATGATGTTGCAAGACTTATAGGAAAATCATTAAACGGGTATAAGATAATAGTCAATAAAAGTACCGTACCCATAGGAACAGCAAAAAGGGTAAAAAAGATAATAAATGAAAATATTGCAGATAATAATGGAAAGCATGAAATTGATATTGTCTCAAATCCTGAGTTTCTTAAAGAAGGGGAAGCTGTGCACGATGCTTTTTCCCCCGAGAGGGTTGTAATAGGTTCTGAAAGCCAGAAGGCAATTGCCTGTATGAAGCAATTATATGAACCTATAATAAGCCAGGATTTTGAATATGCCAAAAAAAATAATACTGATAAAAAAATCCCTATAATCATAACAGATTCAACAAGCTCCGAGCTTATAAAATATGCTTCAAATGCTTTTCTTGCAACTAAAATCTCATTTATAAATGAAGTTGCAAATATCTGCGAGAGAGTAGGCGCAAATATCAGGGATGTCACATTCGGTATGGGTCTGGACAGCAGGATAGGCAACAAGTTCATGAGAGCAGGAATAGGCTGGGGCGGCTCATGCTTTCCAAAGGATGTAAGGGCACTGGCCTTTACAGCTGAAGAGTATGGAACTCCTGCCAACATACTGAATGCAGTAATACAGGTGAATAATTATCAGAGATTCAGGGTAGTCCAGAAAGCTATGGATATGCTCGGTATCATCGAGGATAAAATAATAGCAGTCCTGGGCATTGCTTTCAAACCTAACACTGATGATACAAGGGAAGCGCCTTCAGTAACTGTTATTAATAAGTTTATAGAATTAGGAGCAGAAGTCAGGGCTTTTGATCCTATAGTAAAAAAATGCCCGCCGGATGTGGATAAAAAAGTAATTATTGCGGAAAGTGTTTATCATGCAGCCAGCAATGCCGATCTGCTGGTTCTGGTTACTGATTGGGATGAATTTAAAAATATGGATTTTAACGAAATCAAAAAAATAATGAGTAAACCTAATGTTATTGATGGCAGGAATATACTGGACAGGGGAAAGCTTGCCGGCATGGGCTTTAATTACAAAGGTATTGGTATTTGAAGATAAAAAATAAATTAACTTTTCATATTACAGATAAAAAAACATAGATTTTTCAAGCAGAATCTATATAAGAAGTAATCAGAATCATAAGTGACAGGAGAATCAATTGGAAAGCAGAAAATTCCATACGCTGCTTGTTACCGGCGGAGCCGGGTTTATTGGAAGTAACTTTATACATTTCATGTTAAAAAAATATCCTGGTTATAAAATAATCAATCTTGATAAACTTACCTATGCAGGCAACCTTGAAAATTTAAGGGATATTGAGGACAGCCCGAACTATGAGTTTGTAAAAGGTGATATCGCAGACAGGGATATAGTCAGGGACATCTTTACAGGGGAAAAAATAAATGCAGTAATAAATTTTGCTGCCGAATCGCATGTAGACAGGTCAATTGAAGACCCCGGTGTTTTTATACAGACAGATGTTTATGGGACTTTTGTCCTCCTGGAGGCAGTAAAACAATATAACTGTGATATTTTCCTCCAGATAAGTACAGATGAGGTATATGGTTCAATAGCAGAGGGCTCTTTTAAGGAAACAGATCCGCTTGAGCCTAACAGCCCTTACTCAGCATCAAAAGCAGGGGCAGAAATGATAGTGCGCTCTTTCAACAAAACTTACGGCACCCCTATCTTGATTACAAGGACCTCTAATAATTTTGGCCCGTACCAGTACCCGGAGAAACTAATACCATTGTTTGTCACAAACCTTATAGACAATAAAAAGGTCCCTCTTTATGGCGATGGAATGAATGTCAGGGACTGGATATATGTAACAGATAATTGTGGTGCTCTTGACATTGTCCTGCACAAAGGGTCGATTGGCAGCATTTACAATATTGGTGCGAAAAATGAAAAGCCGAATTTATGGATAACTAAAAAGCTTATCGAGCTTGTCGGTAAGGACGAGTCATTTATTCAGCCGGTTGCAGACAGGCTGGGCCATGACAGGAGATACTCGGTCGATTGTTCCAGGATAGAATCAGAGCTTGGCTGGAGGCCCGGAACTGATTTTACGCAAGCGCTTGAGAAGACTGTCAGATGGTATATGGATAACGAGAGCTGGTGGCGGCCTCTGAAACAGTTTCAGGAAAAATAGTCTATGAGTCACAAAAATAAATCTAGTTCTAAAGAAAATAGTTTCATTAAAAACGGAAATGGTATTTTTTTAATACCTATAGCAATATTTTTGGTCTTTGCGCTTATTTCCTGGTCGTGGCTTCTTTTATTATCGCCTGGTATATCTAAATATGCCGAACCTTTCATAAACAAATACCTGAATGGCATTATGGGCCAAAAGCAGGTTGCGGTAACTGCTCCGGTAGATGACGATAACCATAGCGATGCTGCAGTAAAAGAAACAGATCCAGGGCAGCATGCTGGGGGCACTAATGATGAAGAACCGGACCCCGACAATGATATGGCGTCCGCAGAAGAAACCGGAGATAAACTGTCCATAAGGCTTCAAATATATGAAGGACCGCTATATTCTGCTGCTGATGATACATGTTACTACAGGATAGCAGCCGTTGTAACTGGTAATCCAAAGCCCGAGGTCAAATTTTCAAGGGATGACAGCAGCGGAAATGCTGGTCCTGCCGCTACACAAATAAACCTGAAAAGAAATGCCACCACATACACACTGACAGCTACTGCTTCAAATGTCAATGGCACTGTGATGGACTCAATGACACTTTCATGGGGTTGTAATGCAAGTCCGGTAATAACAGAGATGAAGCTTTCTAGCGATATTATTTATGTTTCAAAACAATATGATGTTTCAGTAACAGCGAGCGATCCGGAAGGAAATGCAATATCTTATAAATGGACTGTCAGCGGAGGCTCCCTGGATAATGACAGCCTTCAAAATGTAAAATGGACGACGCCTTCAAAACCCGAAAATTATGAAGTAAAAGTTGAGATTACAGACTCCATGGGGGCAAAATCAGCAAAAACAATTTCAGTTTATGTAGGGTCTGCAAATGCTCCTGAAACCACTGCAAAGCAGACGGCTCCCGAGACAACTTCACCGGAAACTACAGCTGCCACAACTACCGAGCCTTCTGAACAGAGCATTAATCTGGGTAAAAAAACAGAGGAGGGCGGTTATATTGAATATGGAGGCCAGACTTATGCAGCAGGGAATATCTACGCAGGAGATTCAGCCGGGAATAAGCCCTGCGCAGGATTTATAAGCTTCGATATTGGTTCATTATCCGGAAAAAATGTTAAGAGCGCGAAACTGACTTTCAGCTCAGGCACGGTGCAGGGTAAACCCCTTGAATATCTTGATGCTTTCTGGATAAATATTGTCGAATGGGGCAAAAGGCCTATAGCTCAAAAGGATTTTAAACTTGCCGGTGTCGCGGTCCAGAGCTTTGCAGGTCCAAATATCTCCTGTACAGCGGATAAACTGAAATCAGAGCTGCAAAAAGCCATAAATGATGGAAATTCCAGGTTTCAGATAAGGGTCCATTTTGCAGGTCCCTATACCGATAATGACGATACCAGGGACGGGTGGGAATACCTGCAGCAGAATATTAATTTAAAAGTAACTTACTGAGCGGTCCAGATGCAGATATCTCTTAAAATCCTTATAGAAATTTATTAAAAATTTATTCAAGATTTAATTGACATTAATAAGGATTTGTGATAATTATTACTTTACAATAAGTTTAAAGAATTGTTACAAAAATCGTAGTAAAATTAGTAGTAAATATAGCAAGTGCTATAGTAAAAAAATAATTAATAATAGAAATAATTGTAGCCATGAAAAGCAGCAAATTAAAAAAAAGGCCAGCTACTGAATCTTTTCTTTGTCCAAAGAAATCCTGTGCAATGTCAGGTGTTAATTTATTTCAGCTATTTTGCCTTGCGCTTATTTTTATGCTTGTTCTTGCCGGCTGTGGTATTTTCAGCGATATAGCTATGAAAAAAACCAAAGATAATGCTGTTAATGCTGAAGGAAAAACAGAAGATATCCAGAATGAGACTTCAAGTCAGGATAATCAAACTGATGAAGATGCCGCAACAGAAAAAGAAGGAACTTCAGAACAAATTGAAAGCACAGAGGAGTCTTCCCGGGAAGAACTTACTGGTGAGACTGACGAGATAGACCCTTCAGAAGAAACCGTTAATGTCTATTATGCAAATAGTTCAGCAGAGTATCTGGCGGGGGAAGCAAGAACAGTGGAAGGTAGCGGTAAACTGGTTGATGCGATTTATGAGATGATGAAAAATCCTATAGACTCAAGCCTGATTGTTCTTATTCCTGCAACAACAAAAATCAATTCGATAAGAGTTTTTGACGGAGTGGCAAAGATTGATTTTTCAGAAGACTTCATTAATGACAGGTTTGTAAGTGATACCGTAGATATTTTACTTGTATATTCTATTGTAAATACACTCACAGAATTTTCGGAAGTGGAATCTGTGGAATTTTATATAGACGGGACCAAGATTGATACCCTGGGGCAGCTGGATATAAAAGAGCCGGTTTTCAGGAGAAGCGACCTTATAAAGCAATAAAGAGGAGAATATCCCATGAGTTATAAAAAAACATTAAAAATTTTCTTTTCACTTATTATCCTGATCTTATTTGTCACTCTAATGTTTTTTACTCCTGACGGGACAAAATTATTTGCTGACAGCAAGATAAAAGTATTCCTGGATGCGGGACACGGCGGCAGCGACCCCGGCGCTTCCTGGTATGGCTACCAGGAAAAGATAGCAAATATCGATATTACTCTAAGGGTTAAATCAAAGCTGGAAGCAAACGGGTTTTCAGTTGAGATGACAAGGAATGGTGATTCTTCAAAATCCCTTGATGAAAGGGTTTCAATCGCTAATTCAAGTGGGGCAGATTTATTTGTTTCAATCCATAACAATGCTTCGATTTCTCCTTACGCGCACGGTACAGAAACATACTGGTGCGCAAATGGTGTTGCAGGTTCAAACCAGCTGGCAAGCCTTATTCAATCCAATGTTGTAAGCAGTACGGGAAGAGCAAACAGGGGTGTTAAAACTGCTGATTTCAGGGTGATTAAATATACTGCTATGCCCGCAGCGCTGGTTGAAGGAGTTTTTATATCAAACCAGACAGAGTGTGATCTTTTAAAAACTGCTGATTTCAGGGAAAAGCTGGCAAATGGTATTTTTAACGGGATTAAGAAATTCTCCGAAGGCATAAACAAAGCGCCTGATTCCGGTGGAAAAAGCAGTGGCAATGATACAAACACCGAAGAAGAAGACGATGATGAAGAGCAGGAAAATAATGATGCCAACACATATAGCGACACAAGCGGCACAAACTCCTCCGGATTTACAGTAAAGACAAATATTCCCGATAATGGGGCAAAGGTATTTTCAAAGTTTGAAATAAGGGGATGGTCCGCTGACCTGCGCGGGACCCCAGCCAAAGAACTTAAAAAAATCGAGATATATAAAGCTCCAGAGAGAAATGAAAATAACCTGCTAGGGAAAATAGACGACTTTGAAACCAATGTGCTTGGGAGCGAAGGAGTCCTGGAAGGCGGGTGGAGCATTACAGTAGAAGCCGATAAACTAAACGAAGGCGAAAATATACTATATATATATGCATTTGATAAAAAAGGCGATTACAGTATTGGTAACTTAAAATTAAACGCAGTAAAATCAGGCGATATATCAGAGATAAACTTAAATCCTGTTGCAATACCCGGAGGCCCTTATAGCGGTGAAATCGACAGCGATATAAAATTAAATGGTTCAGGCTCGTATGACCCTGATGGAATAATATCGGAATATCTCTGGGATTTTGGCGACGGCAACACATCTGATGCCTCCAAACCTGTGCATGAATATTCAGAAAAAGGCACTTACACGGTGACGCTTACCGTAAAGGACGCCATGGGTAAATCATCGGCAACTGTCAGCACAACCGTTGCAGTAATTGACCCTGCTGAATTGCCGCCTGATTCTTCCAGCCAGGAAAGCCCGGATGAGGGTGCAGAATATATTGAACTGGAAAATGTTTCAAACAGCACAAGTTTTGTCGGCTATATTGATATTTCACAAGATGCCCTTATAAAGTTGTTTAAAGACAAGAACTCATCAAAACTTGAAAGAGCTTCAAGACTTGCGCCGCTTTATATTAAGTATGCAAAACTGTTTAATCTCAGGGCGGATCTTGCCTGGGCTCAAATGGTGCATGAAACAGGGTTCCTGGAATATACCGGGGACGTAAAACCCAATCAGAATAATTTTGCAGGCATTGGGGCAACAGGCGGCGGTGTTCCGGGGTTCAGCTTTGCTACAGAGGAGTTGGGCGTAATAGCTCATTTTGCCCATCTTGCATGGTATTATTTCCCCGGCCATGTAAATGAATACTGTAACAAAACATTTGACCCCAGGCATTTTGGCGATGGTCATATAAATTATAACGGCAATACAGAACTGGGGTTCCTGAATGGAAAATGGGCTCCGGGCTCGTCCTACACTGATAAGATAATAATGTTTGCAAACCAGGTAGTTCAGGCAGCCAACTCTTCCGGGAAAACAGCGGAATCAACACCAGCAGTTGACTCAGTAACTGCTGATGCAGGAAAGGATATGCAGGGAAATGTAGGCGACAGCATAACATTTGATGCTTCTGCAAGCATTATAAAGACCGGCGTGGATTCCGAAGTAAGTTATCTTTGGGACTGGGACGGGGATGGCAAATATGACCAGACAGTAGATACAAGTGTAGTGAAGCATGTATTTGAAAAAACCGGAATAGTTGAAGTTACTTTAAAAATAACACTTCCGGGTGGTGAAGAATCGACTGACAAGGTAAAAGTTACTATTAACAGCATTCCGGAGGCAGACCCGGGAGGTCCATACGGTGCAAAAACAGGGGAAAGTATAACATTTGATGGTTCAGGTTCTATAGACATTGACGGAACAATAAATAATTACCTGTGGGATTTCGGCGATGGCACGACAGGCAATGGAATGAGACCCTCACATGTATTCCAGGCGCCTGGCACTTTTACAGTTAAGCTTACTGTAGTAGATGATAAAAAAGCGTCATCTACTACAGTATCTGTGGCTGTTGAAATCAGAAAAAGTGAAGATTTGCCAGGGGAAGGGTCTTCCGAAAGCCAGGCTGATAATATAACCAGCGATACTGAGGCAGGTGAGACTGCCGGGACTTCCTCATCAGACACAACCTCTACGTCGGCTGGTTCAGGTACAGATGAAGATTTGACCGGCGAAAGCAAGGAAAACACTGAAACAGGGTCCGTAACAACAGAAACTGCGACAAACTCTGTGCCCGTCGCCGTTGCAGGCGGTCCTTATAGCGCTAAAGTAGATGAGCAGATCACTATGGATGGTTCAAAATCCACAGATACTGATGGAGAAATAAAAGAATATCTTTGGGACTTTGGCGACAAAAGCACTGGAACTGGCCAGAAACCATCACATAAATATTCAAAGGCAGGCACCTATACTGTCAAACTTATTGTCAAAGATGATGATGGGTCTATATCTGCTGAGTCCAGTACAAAAGCTGAAATTACAGAAAAAGCCACCCAGCAGCAATATCCTGTAAATACAAGCATAATCACTAACAATACAAGTATCACAGGTTATTATGAAGTCACCGCGGAGCAGCTTGTAAGCATATTTGCCAGCAGGAACTCTTCTAAGGTCGACTGGGCAAAAAAGCTTGCCCCTATTTATATCCAGTATGGAAAAATTTTTAATTTAAGGGCAGATATTGCATGGGCGCAGATGTGCCATGAAACCGGGTTCCTGGAATTTAAGGGAGATGTAAAAGCAAACCAGAATAACTTTGCGGGGATAGGAGCTACAGGCGGCGGGGCCCCCGGGAACAGTTTTGCAACTGAAGAGCTTGGAATAATAGCGCATTATGCGCATCTTGCTTTTTATTATTACCCTGACCACGTAAACAAGTATTGCAGCAATACATATGACCCAAGACATTTTGGGACTACTCATTCCAAATATTCCGGGGATACAACAGTTGGTTTCTTAAACGGTAAATGGGCGCCGGGCTCAACCTATACAAGCAAGATATTGCAGTTTGCAAACCAGATTTACGGTTTCTAAGTGAAGAGCTTGATTTTAATTTAATTTTATATACTGTATTCTATCCATGGAATATATCTTATATGCACTATTTAAGAGTTGTGTTTACAACTATTAGGATAAATGCTTTTTTTCTGCATACCTTACCTTACATTTCCGCATAGCTTCCCATAAATTAATATGAGCAATAATAGTTGTAAGTTCAGTGCGGTGGTCTACTATAAATATTTATGGTAAAATGCTTACTTATTGATTTGAGAAAAAACAAACTATAAAACATTGATGAAAAATCTGTTAGTTTCTTTTTTTTAATTGTTTCTTATAAAGATAGCAAAATATTCTTTGTAAAATAAGTTTTATAACACCGCAATTATGGGGACAAGGTATGGACAAAAAAGAAGATAATAATATAGAAGATTCAATTGATCTGAAAACACTTTTTCGATTATTTTTAAAAAGGAAATGGTGGTTTATAGGCACAGTAATAATAGTTCTTGCAGTGGGTATGTTTTACGTGATTTCTAAACCAACAACTTATGAAGTAAGGTATAAGTTCAGCCTTAGGGATGATTATGTCCAGGATGATTATTTGCAATATAGCGATACCCAGGAAAAATATTTAAACAACCAGTCAGTTTTTATTGGAACAAAAGATGTGGGACTGATACTTAAGACCGATAAGATACTTCAGTCGCTTGATGACCTTGAAGAAATCGATGACTACAAAACTGAGGTAAATACTTCTCTGATAAACCTTGACCTTGATGCAGACAAGAGTATTTTTTCTTTAAAGGTAAAAAATACTGATAAAAAGCTTGCAAAAAAAATAGCATTAAACCTCATGGAGTCACTCGGTGAACAGATAAAAATTTCGGATGAGAAGATATTTGATAACACTATGGCAATGATAGATAGAGATATAAAAACCCTTGAAGATGAGGCAATTGTTTTTGAAGATAAAATAGTTGAAATAGAAAAAGAGATACAGGATTTATATTCTGAGCTGGAAAGGCAGCAGGTTTCTGGAAATGTTCTTTTAAATGAACCTCACTACGATATTCTTGAAAAAAAATCTGAGCTCCTGTTATATCAGGAGAAGATTATAGATAACCAATACCAGATAAAGAAACTGGATGATCTGTACCAGGGCTTTTTAAGCCAAAAGAATAATGTTGATAACCGTATTGAGGTAATAACAAAAGACCCAAGTTATGAAGAAGAGAATAACAGACTAATAAATACAGTAATCGTAATATTGCTGAGCCTTCTTACAGGAATAGTCGTGGTCCTTGTAGTTAATTATATTTATAAACTAAAACAAAAATAATCAAATATAATCTACTAAAATAACTAGAAAGCAAAAGAAAATGTATGAAAGACCAATTGTAATTGCCGAGATTGGATGCAACCATCAGGGCAGTCTTGAGACAGCAAAAAAAATGGTAGGGATAGCAGCAGATTTCTGCAATGCTGATGTTATTAAATTCCAGAAAAGGACCCCTGCAGAGATACTGACTGAAGAAGAATATAATTCACCACATCCGGTTCCATCAAATTCATATGGGGAGACTTACGGCCTGCACAGGGAGTTTCTGGAGTTAAATATACAGCACCATAAGGAACTGATGGAAGAATGTAACAAATATGGCAAAGTCTATTCATGCTCTGTATGGGATTTAAGCTCTGCAAAAGTTATATGCAGTATTAATCCGCAGATAATCAAGATACCTTCAGCTTGCAGCAATTATTTTAAATTAATTGATTATATTTGTGATAATTTTGGCGGTGAGATACATCTGTCTTTAGGCATGACTGCAGGAAGGGAAATTGAAGAAATAGTCCAGTACTTCCAGAAAAAGCAAAGAAATAAGGACCTGGTCCTATACCACTGCATATCAGGATACCCGATTAAGTTTGAGGACGCATGCCTACTTGAGATAAAAAAGTTGTTCGATAAATATAAAGGTATTATAAAGAATATTGGCTTTTCCGGGCATCATTTAGGAATTGCAATTGATATTGCGGCATATACCCTTGGCGCAAGATATGTAGAAAGACATTTTACCCTCGACAGGACATGGAAGGGCACAGACCATGCAGCTTCGCTTGAACCGGATGGCCTGAGAAAACTGGTAAGAAACTTAAATGCCACCTTTACAAGCCTTCAGTACAAATCTGGAGATCTGCTTGATGTAGAAAAAGAACAGAAGAAGAAATTAAAATGGAACAGAAACCAGGAATAGTTGCGCTGGTTCCTTTAAGAGGGGGCTCAAAATCAATTACACTTAAGAATATAAGGCCTATTGCAGGAAAGCCATTGTGTTTTTGGGCTCTTGAGTCAGCAGTAATTTCAAGAATGATAGATAAAGTATATGTTTCAACTGATTCACAGAAAATAATTGATGTGGTATCCGGTTTTTCATTACCTGTTGAAATACTCTCAAGAGATTCATTTTTAGCAACAGACACTGCGTCGACCGAATCTGTCATGATTGATTTTATGGATAGGATAGACTTTGATATTCTCGTAACAGTACAGGCAACATCACCACTGACAAAGCCTGAAGATTTTGATAATGCTATTAAATATTTCCTGGATAGCGGTTTTGATTCTCTTTTAACGGGGGTAAAAGTAAAAAGGTTCTTCTGGTCAGACGATAATAAACCTGTCAATTACGACCCTTTAAACAGACCGCGCAGGCAGGATTTTGATGGTTATATAATGGAAAACGGTGCATTTTATATTACTAAAAAGCAAATAATCAAAGATATGGGATGCAGACTTGGCGGAAATATAGGCATATATGAGATGCTTCCCGAAACATCTGTAGAGATTGATGAACCTTCTGACTGGGAAATCGTGGAAAATTTACTTTTTGAAAGAAAAAAAAAGTATTTTAAAGACATCATAAAAAATATTAAGATGCTTATAATGGATGTGGACGGTGTGCTCACGGATTCTTTTGTTTACCTGAGTAATGATGGCATCGAGATGAAAAGATTCAGTGTAAGGGACGGGTTTGGAATCGGCCTAATAAAGGAGCTGGGTATAAAGACAGCGATAATAACTAAAGAAAAGACAAAAATCGTTGACTTTAGGGCAGCCAAACTAAAAATAGATTATGTTTATAAGGGCGCCGAAAATAAGATAAAAATCTTGAGCGGTATTTCTGATGAATTTAAAGTACCGCTTAAAAATATTGCATATATTGGCGATGATGTAAATGATATTGAAACATTAAAGTCAGCAGGTTTTTCGGCAGCGCCAAATAATGCTGAAACTTCTGTAAAGAATATTGTGGATTATGTCTGTATAAACGACGGGGGCTGCGGTTGTGTCCGGGAGATCTGTAATCTTATAATGAAGTATCATATTTAATGTCATAAACTGAAGATAATCCAGTAGTAAAGCTTATAATGCCTGTACCAAATCTAAAAAAAAATGTTAAGAAAATCTTAAAACCTGTTGCCAAAATAGTCGCATCAATTCTTGTATGGATAATCCTGTTTACACAAAATCGTATAGTGAAAAGCAACAGAAGCTACTTACCGGCATTACTTGCCAGTTTATGTTTTAATGACTCTCTTGTTTTTAAAATAGATCCCAGGCTTTTGAAATACCATGTGCATGACCCGGATATATTGCCCGGTAATCTGTTTGTATGGCCGGGAGATTGGGATAAAGAAGTAGTCCCCTTAAATGAGCATGAAAAGTTTGTCATAGCAAGGGAACTTTTTGTTGAAAACAAAGACTGTACAAGCACCACTTTTTATAAATATGCGGTAAGCCAGATGGAGAAAGGCTGCTCTGTAAAGCGCGGCGATATAACTTTAGACTCTCTTGATAACATCAGCCGCTATTTTAAAAAACAGGAAAGGTTATTTGAGGAGATAAAGAATGGTGGTTTTGATTTAAGCCTGGCGCCTGAAACCGGTGCTGTAATTGCAAGGGATGGAAGTATTATACATTTTCGTCAGGGCCATCATACGCTTGCAATTGTAAAAATCCTTGGTGTTGAAAATGTAATTTTAAGGATACGCGCGGTGCACAGCATATGGCTATCAAACCAGGTCAAAGGAAAGGGGTTATTTCTAATTAAGGCGGTTAAGAGAAGTTTTAAGGAATTAGCTATGCTGGAATAGGGCAAAAGTCACTTTTTTAATATAAACTTACATTATGGAAAATTTAAAAATATTTATGGTAATTGCTGTTTTTTACCCGTATACAGGCGGAGCAGAAAAACAGGCGCAAAAACTGGCACTGGAATTAATTGCAAAAAACATTGGCGTTACTGTAATTACCGGCCGCTGGTGCAATATCCTGGATAAATATGAGCAGCTTGATGGTTTAAATATAGTGAGGAACCGCACAAATTTTAACTTTTATCCCAGGGGTAAACTGGATGTATCAGCCAGTTTTTTTAAAGAAAATCCTGAAAAATGTAATTCCTGGACTGAAGCAGTAAAGTTGATTTTCAGTAAGATATCTGTGCGTATAAGTGTCTATATATACCAGTTGACCCTTCTTTTATATCTGTCGTCTAAAAGAAAATCCTATGACATTATACATGTACACCAGGTATTGTACCCTGCATTTATTTCCACTCTTTGTGCAAAGATCTGGAAAAAACCTGTCATAGCCAAAGTTGGAAGCAGCGGATTTAACAGCGATATTAACCAGATAAAGAAATTGCCCGAAGGCAGGCTGCAGCTAAAATATATTTTAAAAAACATAGACAGGCTTGTTTGCACCACGGGGAAGATGCAGGAGGATTTTATAAATGAGGGTATGGACAAAGCCGGAATTAGGCTTATAAGAAATGGAGTTAAAACTGAAGATTTTAAACGCCAGTACGAAAAATGCGCTGGCCTTGTATACCTTGGAAGATTCATCAAGTCAAAGGATCTCAATACTTTAATAATAGCCTTTTCTAAAATTATTGAAGCAGTTTCAAAAGGCGGTAATGAGATAAATCTTATTGGCCAACTAAAGCTTACCCTCATTGGTGATGGACCAGAAAAGAATAATATAGTCAGTCTAATTAAAGAGCTTGGACTGCAAAATCATGTTATTTTGACAGGGATGGTCAAAAACCCCGCCGGACTTTTAAAAGAATCTGATATATTTGTATTTCCTTCGATTATAGAAGGCCTTTCAAATTCCCTTATTGAAGCCTTAAGTTTAAAGCTGCCATGCATAGCAACAAATATCCCCGGGAATATTGAAGTTATGGGGGATGGCAGGAAAAGTTATGATATAAAAAGGGGTGGCTGCCTGGAGACCAGATATGGAATATTTTTTAATCCATCTGATGTTGAAGGGCTGGTAAATGCGCTTTCATACATTATTAGAAACCAGGATGCAAGAAAAAGAATCGGCGAAAATGCATACAGCAGGATAAAAAACGAATTTGATATCCGGTCAATTGCAGATAATTATATCAAGCTTTATGAAGAGGTTCTGGCGTTGTGAAAGTAATGATAATAAATTCACTGTATTACCCCAATATCATCGGAGGTGCTGAAAAATCAACACAGGTGATTGCTGAGAACTTAAAGAGGTTTAATATAGAACCTGTTGTTGTCTCAGCTGCACAAAAGGATACAGTAGACTATGTTAATGGCGTAAAGGTCTATTACGTTTACCATTCAAATACTTACTGGTCATATTATTCCAAGACAAAAAATCCTGTTATAAAGGCATTATGGCATTTTAAAAGCCTGTATAATCCATCCATACTGAAAAAGATTGGCACTATCCTGGAAAATGAAAAACCCGATTTAGTAAATACCAATAATTTAGCGGAGTTTTCAGTCGGCATATGGAAACTGGTTAAGAAAAAGAAAATTCCGCTGGTGCATACTTTAAGGGATTTTTCATTGCTCTGCCCGAGAGCCACCCTGTTCAGGAGGAATGATGTCTGCAGAAAGAAAAATTTAATATGTATTGTAATGCTTAAGTTCAGGAGGATTTTTTCAAAATATCCGGATGCAGTAGTCGGAAACAGCCACTTTGCAATAGACTTGCATCTTGATGCAGGCTTTTTTAAAAACTCAAAGAAATATGTAGTTTATAATTCCCTTGAATCCAAAAAAATTGCTGTGGAAATAAAAAAAACCGGGGATTTAAAATTCGGTTATATCGGGCATCTTTCTTATCATAAAGGTATCGAGTTTTTACTCAGTGTATTTTATGGCAGCAGTATTGCAGATTTACATGTCTTTGGAAAAGGTATAACTGCAGATTATGGAGACTACCTGGAAGACAAATACAGGGCGCCCAACATCACTTTTCATGGTTTTGTAAGAACAGGAGAAGCTCTAAGCATAATAGATGTGCTAATAGTCCCGTCATTGTGTTACGATTCTCTTCCCAGGGTCATTTATGAAGCATATTCATTTGGCGTACCGGTTATAGGTTCAAACCGGGGCGGTACGCCGGAGATAATTGATGAAGGTAAAACAGGATTTGTTTATGATGCTGATTCTAAAGAAGCGCTGCTTGAAAAAGTAAGAATATTTCTTTCCAGTCCCGGAACAATAAAAGATATGGCAAAGCATTGCTTTAAAAAAGCTGAAGACTTTTTACCGGATAAGGTTATTGGAAGATACATAGATATTTACAAGGCCACCATCCGGAAGGGCTGAAAAACTTGTGGTATAATTACAGATAAACAATAAGGGTCAGTGTTGCCTTGACTGAAAAAATAAACAGATATTCAAATTATGTTTTTAAAATATTTTTGCTGCTCATAATAATATTTATCAGCAGTGATATTTTTTTGACTATTGATATCTCTGGAGCAACGATAAGGTTTTCATATATACTGTTTTTTTTCCTTTTCATTCTATGGATAATATATCTTTGTTTGACAAAAAATTTCAGTATTCCCCTGGATAAAGCTTTTTTGCCGCTTTTACTATTTTGTTTTATTTCATTTATATCTTCGCTTAATTCAGGGTTTCCGGTTAAGTCATTGATATATTCACTCTGGACAGCTTTTAGCGCACTTATAATATTATTTTTAATCTGGTTTGCGCAAAGCAATAAACTTGATAACCTGGACTGGCTTTTGAAGATTTATTTTTATTCTTATTTTGTAATTTCTATCTTTGGTATTTACCAGCTTCTTTTGCCCTTTATAATTGGTGAAAAAACACCGCTTGTTATGCAGTGGTGGCATACATACAATCTTGCAAGGATAAACGGGCTTTCTTTTGAACCATCTTTTTTTGCGACGTATATGCTGATGGGCTGTTTTATCTGGTTTATACTCTGGATAAGAAAAAATGAGCTTGTGAAATATAAAAGTATAATATTTATTACTATTGCCTTTGTAGTTGTTCTTTCATCTTCCAGGATCGGCTGGATTGGAGTCGCTCTTATTTTAGCTTATGGCCTGATAGAATTTTTGGGCCATTACTCAATCAAGAAAAAATTTACTGCACAGTATTTAAAATATTTTATATCTCTTTTAGTAGTTGCATTATTTTTAGTGATTGCAATTCTTATAATGGTGAATAATAAGGAAAGATTCCAGTTTATTTTCCAGGGTACGGGTCTTTTTGATACTTCTGATTCTTCATATTCACTGAGATTTGCAAGGGCATTACAGACCTTTCAGGTATTTATTGATAAACCCCTGAATTCTATCCTTGGGGTTGGTCCAGGAGGGGTTGGGGCATATCTATTTAATAATCCTGAAAAATTTCAAATATTTGCACCAAACTTTGAAGAATTATGGGAAACAGAACCATTGAATGTAACTGCTGAGCTGCTTGCAAGTGTGGGCATAGTTGGTTTTATTATTTTTTCATGGTTTATTGTGGGCATATTCAAGAGGCTTTGGGTCTTATATAAAAATAATAACCTTTTACAAAAATACAGGACTATATGCCTGGCATTATTCTGGGGGCTGGTCATTGAACTTATAATCCTGCAGTTTAACCAGAATTATCTAAGGCCCTATTTGTGGCTTCACATTGGTATCTCTATTGCAACTGCAAATTCACTGGAACATTTAATAAAAAGCAAGGATACGACATTATATGTTTTAGATAAACAGGTTTAAAATAATCGGCCAAAGTACTGATATAAGAGATGCAAAATATTAATAGTGATGCAATATTTAAAAACCGGCAGATAATGAACATTCATATGGCAAGAGAAAATAATGATATGCTTAATATCCATATTGACGGTAGGATGATATACAGTTCCGGTATTGGCAGATGCTTAAGGGAAATCATTAAAGAAATAATTATAATTGATAAAAATGTTAAGATAGATATATATGGCAGGAAGGCTGATTACCATAGATATTTACAGGAATATTCAATAAATCAGCATGAAATTATATTCCGTGAAAATAACAGCCCGATTTACTCGTTCAGGGAACAAATAGCAGGAAGCATTAATAACCTGAAGAAAAATAAAAATGATGTATTTTACTACCCCCACTACAATCTGCCCTATCTTATTCAAGAAAATAGTGTTTTTACCATACATGATTTTATACAGTTTAAATTCCCTGAGTATTTTGGTACAAACAAGGTAAAAATAGCCAGACTTATTTTAAACAATGCTGTTAAAAAATCAAAAAAAATAATAGTTGTCTCAAAATCCACAGCAGAGGATTTCTATTCTTATTTTCCAGGTCACATTGATAAGGTCGAGATTATTTATAATGCAGTCTCTAAAGATTTCAGGCCTTTAAGCGATGAAGAAAAGGAACTGTTCATAGAAAAATATAAGCCTGGAAAATATATTATGTTTGTAGGCAATAATAAGCCCCATAAGAATATTGCAGGCCTTGTGAAGTCCTTTGCGGATATTAAAAAAGAATTTGCCGACTTTAAGCTTTTAATAATAAGCAAAGATTTCAAGCTGGAAGATATTTCCATAGAAGAGAAGATCAAGGATGACATTACAATTATTGATAGTGTATCTGATGATGAGCTTGTCTACTATTATAACTGCGCAAGCATACTGGTGCTGCCTTCATTTTATGAAGGTTTTGGCCTGCCTGTAATCGAAGCTATGGCCTGTGGATGTCCCGTTGTAGCTTCCAATGTTTCTTCAATGCCGGAGCTTTGTGGAGAAGCAGCTATCTTAATAGACCCTTATGATGCTGACAGCATTACAGGGGGTATAAGCAGTCTTCTAGGCAATAAAGGACTCAGGGAAAGATTTATAAATAAAGGATATGAGCAGGTAAAATCCTTTAAATGGGAAATTACCGCAAGAAATTATGTCAAGGTATTTAGAAATATTAAATAATCTAATAATCAATGAATTAGCCATAGATATTTATCAGAATTTAAAAATGAAAGAAAGGGTCAAAAATTAGTAATGGAAAAATCACAAAATAAAAAATACTTGATTTTAAATCTGTTAGGTTTCAATCCCAAAAAAACAGCCAGTTTTTTTAAAGGCATTGGTTTTTATTACAGGGATTATAAAAAGTTTAAATCTCAAAAAGGTCAAAATTCTGACTTTTTTATTGGTCATTCTGACCCGGTTTTGAATCAGAAGAATGTTAGCTCAGGAGTGATGTCGGGACACTATTTCCACCAGGATTTGCTTATTGCCCGACGTATTTATGAAAACAAGCCATTAAAACATATAGATATCGGGTCAAGAACAGATGGTTTTATTGCGCATGTTGCTGTTTTTAGAGAGATAGAGTTATTTGATATCAGGCCACAAAAAAGTAAAGTTAAAAATATTTCTTTTAAGCAGGTAGATATTATGAATTTACCAGATACGATGATAGGATATTGTGATTCTGTCAGCTCGCTTCATGTTATTGAACACATAGGATTGGGTAGATATGGGGATCCTATAGACTATTACGGACATATAAAAGCTATAGACAATATTTATAAGATATTAAAAGAGAGCGGCAAGTTTTATTTTGCAGTGCCGATGGGGAAACAAAGAATCGAATTCAACTCTCGAAGGGTTTTCAGTATCGAATATCTTCTTCAATTATTCAATCATAAGTTTAAACCGGATAAATTTAATTATGTAAATGATAAGGGAGATTTGTTCGAAGATGTGGAGATGGATGATAACAATATAAAGAATAATTTTGGTTGTAATTATGGATGCGCAATATTTGAGTTGACTAAAATTTAACAGAACTGATTTTCTAAAAACCCGATAATTTATTTATTGACTGCTTTATTTTTTGCATAGCGATAGCCTGCAAAATCAGCAACTCTTTTTATCCATTTAATAAAATAAAATAATATTATGTAAAACTTGCTCAATTTATGTTTTTTTATCTTATTTTTCATAGTTTTTGTAAAACTTACAGGGTTTATGAAAAGATATTTTATTGAAGCGCTAACACTGTGGGGGTATATATCATGAAAATAATAAGTAAGCTGGAATTTACCCTGGCCTGTCCTGAAATGCTTTCTTAATAATTCTTTAAAAGTGTCTCTTGTAGGATGATACATTTTTATGTTTTCTGCAAAGAATAACTTGTAACCGTCCCGCCACACTCTGTTGCCAAATTCCCTGTCTCCTCCTGAAGTAAGCCTGGGATCAAATAGTCCTGTCTTATCTATAACCTCTCTTTTAACTATAAGGCAGCATGTAGGCGCAAAGTGGCGTGACTTTATTCTTTCCTCTACCTTAAAACCAATTATTTTGTTATACAGGCCTGCAACTGATCTATGCTTGAGCACCATTTCAACATTACAGCCGGCATATTTAATATCTTTACCTGACATTGTATCAATTATCTTTGAAAGCCAGTCAGGC
>Ga0209254_10001564_pt1 | contig 20601 bp, 20 predicted proteins | sample FrelakmetDIP11DI_FD_187148 | JGI IMG/M metagenome (GOLD analysis project Ga0209254, IMG submission 187148) | Freshwater lake sediment microbial communities from the University of Notre Dame, USA, for methane emissions studies - DIP11 DI (SPAdes)... | ecosystem: Environmental > Aquatic >...
CCAGCCGATGCACCCTCGCCTGCCGCCGCCATCGCGGTCCAGGACCCGGAACCGACCGAGCCACCCAGATCGTGGTTTCAACGGCTCAAATCGGGTCTGACGCGCACATCGTCCAAACTATCGGACGGCATCACCGGGCTCTTCACCAAGCGCAAGCTGGACGGCGCTACCCTCGAAGATCTTGAAGATCTTCTCATTCAAGCTGATCTCGGCGTTGAAACGTCAGGTCGGATTATCGACCGCATCTCGAAAGGCCGCTTCGAGAAAGGCATCTCGGCGGATGAGGTGCGTGAGATCTTGGCGTCCGAAGTGGAGACAGTCCTCGGCCCCGTCGCCAAACCTTTGACCATTTCGTCCGCAAACCGGCCGCACGTCATACTCGTTGTTGGCGTCAACGGCGGTGGTAAGACAACCACCATCGGAAAGCTGGCAGCGCGCTTCAAAAGCGAAGGCAACTCGGTCCTGCTGGCTGCCGGCGACACCTTTCGTGCCGCCGCTATCGATCAGCTCAAGGTGTGGGGCGAGCGCACCGGCTGCGACGTGGTTTCGAGCGGCGTCGGCTCGGATGCCTCAGGTCTCGCCTACGAAGCTTTAAAGCGCGCTCAGGACTCTGCCGTCGATGTTCTCATCATCGACACGGCAGGTCGCTTGCAGAACAAGCAGGCGCTGATGGAAGAACTCGAGAAGGTGACCCGGGTCTTGAAAAAACTCGAACCCCAAGCACCGCACGATGTCCTGCTCGTGCTCGATGCGACGACGGGTCAAAACGCGTTGCAGCAGGTTGAGATCTTCGGCAACCGGGCCGGCGTCACAGGTCTTGTGATGACCAAACTGGACGGCACCGCCCGCGGTGGCATCCTCGTCGCCATTGCTGCCAAGTACCAGTTGCCAATTCACGCCATCGGCGTCGGCGAGAGTATCGATGATCTCCAGTTCTTCCAAGCGCGCGATTTTGCCAACGCCATTGCCGGGTCCTGACACAGCATGATCAACGCGCCACAATCGAAAGCCTCTCAATCCATGCCCCGCAAGCGGCGCTTCTTTCCATTCAACGCTGAGCAGACGATCAACATCCTGAGCGAGTTCGGCCCGCTTGCGACGATGTTCATCGTCAATGCCATCTACGACATCAATACGGGGACCTGGGCGCTGATCCTCACGACGATCCTCGCCATCGTCGTGATGTTCTACATGTTTGGCCGCCCCCCTGTGTTTCCGCTGATCGCATCCACCGTCACGATCGTCTTCGGTACACTGACGATCATCACCGGCGACCCGATGTGGGTTCAGATCAAGGTGACAATCTTCAACGCCATGTTCGCGGCGTTTCTCTTCATCGGCCTCTGGTTGGACCGGAATTTCTTCCAATACGTGTTCGGCAAGACGTTCCACTACACGCAACAAGGCTGGAATACATTCACACGCTGCTTCGCGTGGTTCTTCGTTTTCACCGCTGTCTTGAATGAAGTCGTACGTTTGACCTTCCACGACGCGCAGATTTACAACGTCTTTGGCCATGAGATGAGCGGTGTAAACATCTGGATAGCATTCAAGATCGCGCTCATCATGCCGCTGAGCGGCCTCTATGCCTGGCTGCTGACGCGTTGGATGCAGCGTCACCATCTGCCGACGCCGGATGATGAAGGCGCCACGGGCACGCTGGCGGCTGCTGCGGCGACGGCTCAGCCCGTGAGTGAACACATCAAGTCAGCCCGTCGGGGAACCGATCAGCAGGTCTAAGCGGGTCCCTCCGCATTGCAGTAACCGATACGCCCGGGGCCTACACCGTTTTGCGAGTTTGAGAGGCTGTGATGACCGATCCGCAGACTGCGAAAGAAGAAGCCCCAAAGTCTTCGGAGCCGGAGGTCGATTCTCAACAACTGTGGAAGCTGTTGGTCGAACTGGGCCCGCTGCTTGTGTTTTTCTTCGTCAACTCGCGCGCCGGAATTTTCTGGGGCACCGGCGTCCTGATCGTCGCGACCGCAATTTCAATCATTGCCTCTCGCGTGATGTTCGGAAAGCTGGCGATCATGCCGCTCGTCTCGGCGTTCTTCGTCATCATTTTCGGAGGCATGACACTCTGGCTCGCCGATGAGCAGTTCATCAAGCTGAAGCCCACAATTGTAAACCTCATCTTTGCCAGCGTACTGCTCGGGGGCCTTGTGGCTGGTCATTCGTTGCTCCGTCACTTGTTTGGTGACGTGTTCAAACTCACCGAAGAAGGATGGCGCCAACTGACGTTGCGCTGGGGTTTATTTTTTGTACTGCTGGCCGTGCTGAACGAAGTCGTTTGGCGCAACTTCTCGACGGATACCTGGGTCAGCTTCAAGGTCTTCGGCATTATGCCGCTTACGATGATATTTGGCATTGCGCAGATGGGACTGCTCAAAACCTACGAGCAGAAGCAAGATTAGCGTCTCGCGCAAGGCTACAGCTTCGCGCTCTTAGATCTATTTCCGACGCGAAATAGCTTTACCGCGCACGTTCGAACTTTGTGTCCGCGCCCCTGTTTTTAAATGGACGGTCGGCTAAAACTGTATTCTCTTTGGACCGCAGAGGGGACCCAACCACCTCCACCCGCGCAACGCACAAAAGAAAAACAATGAGCGTGCAAGCAATGGCCAAAGAAGCAGCCTCACGTCAGGCGTCTGCCAATCAACTCGATCGCTCGCCCATTCACCAATTGCATCGGGCGGGTCAGTGCGCTGCCGATATCTTCCAGGCGGAGATGGGCTTGGACGACCTCACGCCCCGCCAATACGCCGTGCTCCTGACCGTCTCGCAGAATGAAGGGCTGAGTCAAACCCAACTCGTCGAGAGAACCGGCATCGACCGCTCGACGCTAGCGGATATCGTCCGGCGTATGCTGAAGAAAGGACTGCTCAGTCGCCGCCGCACGAAGGAAGATGCCCGCGCCTATGCCGTTCGTCTCACCGACGAGGGCTGGAAATCACTGCGTGTGGCCGATCCCGTGGCCCGCCGCGTGGATGAACGCATTCTTTCGGCGATACCAGCCGCACAGCGCGAGCGATTTCTCTCTGATCTCAGCACGATCGTTACGGCGCTCGGAAAGATCCGAGACAATCCACCCACGGCGGTGCCCTGATCGTCGAGAGATCAGTGACGCAAAACAAAACCGCCGGTTACTGGACCGGCGGTTTGCTTTTCTAAGATCTCGGCTGTGCAGATCGTCAGGCTGCCGTCTTCAGCAGGTTCTGCTCGAGCATCGATTCTGCGATCTGCACCGCGTTGAGCGCCGCGCCCTTCAGCAGGTTGTCGGAAACGATCCAAAGCGCTAGACCGTTTTCAACAGTGCCGTCTTCGCGAATGCGCGAGACGTAGGTTGAGAATTCTCCTGCCGCTTCCACAGGCGTCGCATAACCTCCCGGCTCACGCTTGTCGATCACCAGAATCCCCGGCGCATTGCGCAAGATTTCGCGCGCTTCCTCGGCGCTGATCGGGTTCTCGAACTCGATGTTGACCGATTCCGAGTGGCCCACGAAGACCGGTACGCGCACGCATGTCGCCGTTACCTTGATTTTCGGATCAAGAATTTTCTTCGTCTCGGCATTCAATTTCCATTCCTCTTTCGTGTAGCCGTCTTCCATGAAGACATCGATGTGAGGAATGCAGTTGAACGCGATCTGCTTTGTGAACTTCTTCGGTTCGACTTCGGTACCGGGAACGTACTTCGACTTCGTCTGCTGCCACAGTTCGTCCATGGCGTCCTTGCCGGCGCCGGATACCGACTGATAGGTCGAAATCACGACACGGTTGATCTTTGCCGCGTCATGCAGCGGCTTCAGCGCCACCACGAGCTGAGCAGTCGAGCAATTCGGGTTCGCGATGATGTTCTTTTTCGTGTAGCCGCGAATCGCATCTGCATTCACTTCAGGAACGATCAACGGCACGTCGTGATCGTAACGCCAGCACGACGAGTTATCGATCACCACGCAACCCTTCGCTCCGATCCGCGGTGCCCACTCCTTGGCCACGCTCGAGCCTGCCGACATCAGGCAGATGTCGACCTTCGAAAAATCGAACGTCTCCAGATCCTGGCACTTGATGGTCTTGTCGCCGAACGACACCTCGGTACCGACCGATCGGCGCGATGCCAGCGCGTGCACTTCACTCACCGGGAAGCGCCGCTCAATGAGCACATTCATCATTTCCCGGCCCACATTGCCGGTTGCGCCGACGACGGCGATCTTAAAGCCCATGACCTGAGGTCCTTGATTTTCCGCCCGGAACGAACCGTTCGGGGTGCCGCGAGCGGCGCTTTTCTGGAAGTAGCGTTCCCTTACGCGGGCTTGCCTGCGCTTTCAAGGCGGACATGGGTCGCGGCCTTTGGCAAAAGCCTGTCGAGCCACGCAGAATGTGCTCTTCATCCGAAAGTGTAATCTCGCCATCAGACGGCCGCGGACACCTTCTAATCGAGGTTGACACACGACCCAAGGGGCAACGGGAATGCGAGCTTGGATGTTGGGCTTGGTCGGCGGACTTCTGGTTGCGGCAACGGTTCCTGCCGCCGTGAAAACCGTCTGGATGTCGAACGCCGAATTGACGGCTACCTTCGGCGGCCAAAGCATCGTCGGCGAGTACGAGAACGGCGAGACGTTCCAGGAAACCTACGCCGCGGACGGCGCCGTATCCTATCGCGATGCACTGCGCACATCGGGCGGCAGATGGTCGGTGGGTGCCGGGTCGTTCTGCACTATCTACGATGGCGACCCATCGGGCGGCTGTTATCGCGTCCGCCAGGCAAGCGAGAACTGTTTCGAATTCCACTTTGTCGCCCGAACGGCCGCCGAAGCCGAAAAGAACCCACGCACACCCGACTGGACCGCCCGCGGCTGGTTTCCCGACAAGCCGAGAACCTGCATTGACGGTGAAAGTGTCTAAGTGCCCCAGCGCCACAGCTCCTTCGCCGTCGTCGTTAACTCTCAATTAACCGCCGGCATGGGAATGTCCGGCAGTTCCGCTTCTGTTCCAGAGGCATGCGTATGCCCAGGCTATACAAGTTCGCACTGATAGGTTTTCTCGCATATGCCGTGGTGACGGCGACGCCGGACCAGCAGGCCGAGATGGGCCGCGGCGTCCTTGCGATCAAGAACGCAGCCGTTGAAGCCTGCACGAGGGAGGGCAGCCTCTGTGCTAAGGCCCTCTCCTATGCCACGGCCACTGTAAACGGCGCCATGTCGGACGAGACCACTCCATGGATGGACGAGCAGTCAAAGCGCATCCAGCCGCCGGCACCCCCCGCTCGCACGCAAACCCCCGGGACTTCCTGAGCCGGCCGACGCTAGGTGCGTCCGCCCAGAAATTCTGCGATGTCTAAACGGCTCCTGCCCACCCGACTGCCCGGGTTGAAACAGAGGTGCCCGGTGGCAAACGCGCCGAACAAACAATCTCTCCTTGGGGCGTTGATTCTTTCCCCCGTCCACGCCGGACAAATCAGCTGGATCGGATTGCGGCCAGAGCGCCGGGCGCCGTTAATCGCCGCCGCATCCACACCATTGATCGCCGGCAAAGGCATCGCGGGCGATCACTACCAGACCAGCACCAACGGCGCGCGTCAGGTGACGCTGATCGCATCGGAAGATCTTGCTGCGATCGCGTCCTTCTTGAGAGTGGAGCGCGTGATGCCCGAACAACTCCGCCGCAACCTCGTGACCACAGGCATCAATCTCGTGGCACTCAAACGGCGGCGCTTCCGCATTGGAAGCGCTCTACTTGAGGCGACAGGCGAATGCGCTCCGTGCAGCCGAATGGAGGATGAATTCGGTCCCGGCGGTTACAATGCGGTCCGCGGACGTGGCGGTCTCACCGCCCGCATCATCAAGGGCGCCACGATCTCGATCGGCGACGCCATTGAGCCTGTAGACGACGATAAGCTGAACCTCTAGCTGAGCAAACTACGCAACGAGCTTCGCGACTTCAACGACGATCGCCTTGCCCATTTCCGTGGTTCCGACCTTCGTCATGCCCGGTTGCATGATGTCGCCTGTCCGCAAGCCGTTCGCGAGCACCGCAGCAATCGCTTTGCCGACGATATCGGCTTCCGCCACCATGTCGAGCGAGTAACGCAGCGCCATTCCAAACGACGCCACGGTGGCAATCGGGTTTGCGAGCCCCTTGCCCGCAATATCGGGCGCCGATCCGTGGACGGGCTCATAAAGTGACATGCGCTTGCCAGTCTTGGCGTCTGGCGCGCCGAGCGACGCAGACGGCAACATGCCCAGCGATCCGGTGCACATGGCCGCTTCGTCGGACAGCACGTCTCCGAATAAGTTGTCGGTGACGATCACGTCAAACTGCTTCGGATTGCGCACCAGCTGCATGGCGCAATTGTCGGCCAGGATGTGTTCCAGCTGAATGTCCGGCGCGTATGCCTTGTGCACCGCCGTCACCACTTCCTTCCACAGCACGCCCGTCCGCATCACATTGTGCTTCTCGGCTGAGTGGACCTTGTTGTCCCTCTTGCGGGCGAGATCGAAGGCGACCTTCGCGATACGCTCGATCTCGTGTGTCGTGTACAGCTGCGTATCCACGGCACGCTTCTCGCCGTTTTCGAGCGTCACGATTTCCTTTGGTTCGCCGAAATAGACGCCGCCCGTCAGCTCGCGCACGATCATGATGTCGAGACCCTCGACAAGTTCGCGCTTCAGAGACGACGCATCCGCGAGCGCCGGATAGCAGATGGCCGGACGCAGGTTGGCGAACAGTCCGAGGTCCTTGCGCAGACGCAAGAGACCGGCTTCCGGGCGCGCCTCATACGGCACCCCCTCCCACTTCGGTCCGCCGACCGCACCGAAGATGACCGCATCCGCCGACTTCGCTTTGGCGACGCACGCGTCCGTCACGGCGACGCCGTGTGCATCATAAGCCGCGCCACCGACGAGATCGCTCTCCGTCTCGAATGTAATGCCGTTCTTGCGCGAGTTGAAAAATGAAATCAGCCGCTCCACCTCGGCCATGGTCTCGACGCCGATGCCGTCGCCGGGCAGTAGAAGGAGGGTCTTGGTGGCCATGGATGGGGTTCCGTCGTCAGCGCTTCTTTGGATGAAGATGTTTTATGATTGCGGCCCCACTGCTAACGGGTGAGCGCCCGCGCCGCAAGGTTTGGTCGGCCCGCCGGGTCGTCGCAGGTTTCACGTCATCGTCGGCGCCGGCGTCAGCCCAGACCCGGCACTGCCAACGCAAGAGTAAAACCATTGAATGTTAGCAGTGCGCCGCCGGCAGCCAATGCCCCGCTGACGGCAATCAGAAACGAGCCCTTGGTGATGATGGCGATCGAAGCCAGCACGATCGCGATTTGCAGCAGCGCCTCGCCATAGTCGAAATAGGGGTCTTTGCGCATGGCGAGATCGCGCTCCGCCTCGAGGCGCTTGCCCTTTTCAAACAACTGATCGAGCCCCTCCCGTTGTTCGGCAGGCTTTGCGGTATCGCCGACAGTGAGAGTTTCATCCTGCTTTTTGTAGTCGGCGATCTTGGCCTCGATGGCCGTGCGGCCGTCCACCGTCAGATCCGCTTCCGCCATGAGCCGAAGGGCGAGGTCGTCCGCTTCCACGCGCAAAACATGTCGCCGCATGTTCTTCGCCTGGAAAAAAGCCCACGTATTGGCGGCCTCAATGTTTTTCAGCGTGGCATCCTTGGCCGCGTTCCCCCCACCCATCGAGCAGATGGCGAGCAGCACGGCGAGCACGCCGATGTAAACGCCGATCCACCTGTCGCGGTCGCGAACATTCTCGCTTTCGGCATCGCGCGTCAGTTCATCCCATACCATCGTCACCTCCCTTGGCAGTGACGAGATCGGCGCGGCTGACAACACCCCCGCCGGCGTCGAGCTGGTAGACGATGGGCGCGGCTGTCGCTAACTCGCGCGCGATGATTTCCTCGCCCGTCAGACCCTCGAGGCGCATTATGAGCGCGCGCAGTGAATTGCCGTGCGCCGCAACGATGACCGATTTCCCCGCATTCACGATCGGCCAGATGTGCTCCTCATAGTAGGGCAGCACGCGTGCGGCGGTATCTTTCAGGCTTTCGCCGCCCGGTGGCGGAATATCGTAGCTGCGCCGCCAGCGCGCCACCATGTCTTCCCCGAAGCGCTGCTTGGCTTCATCCTTGTTGAGCCCCGAAAGCTGGCCGTAATCACGTTCGTTCAACGCCTCGTGGCGCTCGGTTGGTACGCCGGCTTGGCCCATCACGTCGAGGATGATGTCGAGTGTGTTCTGCGCACGACGCAGCTTGCTGGTGAAGGCTTGGTCGAAGGTCAGTCCCGCGTCACGCAGAACGCGACCTGCCCAACGGGCTTCGATCACGCCCTTCTCCGTCAGATCAGGATCGCGCCATCCGGTGAACAGGTTCAGCCTGTTCCATTCACTCTGCCCATGGCGGACGAGAACCAGCGTCCGGGTCGATGGACCGTGATCATGTTGGGGCTGGTGTTTCTGCATCCTCGTTTGTGCCGCCCTTACAAACCTAGGACGTCGGTCATGGAGAAGAGCCCGGGACCCTTGCCGCGGCCCCAGAGCGCGGCCTTCACGGCGCCACGGGCAAAAATGCTGCGATCGGAGGCGTGATGCCGGATTGAGATCTCTTCGCCCTCGCCGGCGAAAATGACGGTGTGGTCGCCGATAACGCTACCCCCGCGCAACGTCGCAAAACCGATGTCGCCCCGCCGCCGTGCTCCGTTATGCCCGTCGCGAACGCGCACCGACGCCGACGTCAAATCCACACCGCGCCCTTTTGCGGCAGCCTTCCCCAGCATCAATGCGGTACCCGAAGGCGCGTCGACCTTGTGCTTGTGGTGCATCTCGACGATTTCAATATCCCAGTCGGAATCGAGTACAGCCGCCACGCGCTCGGTAAGCGCAGCAGCGAGATTGACGCCCAAGCTCATATTGCCAGACTTGATGATTGTCGCGTGGCGTGCAGCCGCGGTGATGGCCGCCTCCGAGGCGGCGTCTAGGCCTGTCGTGCCGATCACATGAACAATGCGCCCGTTGGCAGCCAGCCCCGCAAAGACGGCCGTGGCTTTGGGCGACGTAAAATCAATGATTGCGTCCGAACGGGCGATCAGATCGAGGGCGTCGTCGGTTACCTGGATTCCGTTGGCCCCGAGGCCTGCCAGTTCCCCCAGGTCGCGTCCCACATCCGGGCTGCCCGGGGCCTCGGTCCCGCCGGACAATCGGCAGCCGTGATCAGCCGCTATGGCGCGGACGAGTTCCCGGCCCATACGGCCGGCGGCACCCATCACGGCGATCTTCATCTCTGGCACGGGCGGCCTCCGCTCAGTCGGTTGGCCGGGGGTATAGCAACGGCCACCCCGAGCGGGAAGTGCGTCAAGGCGAACATCCGCAGGTTCCTCTGTCGCCTAAAGCGCCTCATCCGTGTTGGGGGCTTATACGTGTAACGCAAAACGGCTCTACGCCCGCCCGCAACCGCCGTTTTGCGCTAACGAACGCGTGGTCGGTCCGGCTCAGCTACTCATGTCTTGGCTGCGAACCGGGCAACGGATTGGCGGATCAGGCGTGCGGCCTCAGCGGCGTCACCCCAGTGATGGATCTTAACCCACTTGTTGGGCTCCAAATCCTTATAATGGGCAAAGAAATGCTCGATTTGCTCCGTCGAGATCGACGGCAGATCCGAGTAGTTTTTTACCTTGCTATATCGCTTGGTGAGCGTGTCGCTGGGCACCGCGATGATTTTCTCGTCCCCGCCGCCATCATCTTCCATCACGAGCACACCGATCGGCCGGCAATTGATCACCGCCCCCGGCACGATCGCGCGCGTGTTGCATACGAGAACATCGATGGGATCCCCATCGGCCGACAGCGTGTGGGGGACGAAGCCATAGTTCCCCGGATAACGCATGGGCGTATAGAGAAAGCGGTCCACGAAGAGCGTGCCCGAAGCCTTATCCATCTCGTACTTGATCGGTTCACCGCCGACGGGAACTTCGATGATCACGTTGATGTCGTCCGGCGGGTTCTTGCCCACTGGAATAGCTTCGATGCGCATCGAATAGCCCCGTTTTTTGTTCGTTGAGATGTTGGAAGTTGGTTTTGGTCGGTTGCGGGCGGAGTTTGCCCCAAGCAGTGGACCAAAAGATAGCCGCCGAAGGTCGAACCGTCAGCCGGGACCAATATTAATCGTCACTGGCCCAAAATAATAAAGCCGGTGACCACGCCGCGTGCAGCCGCTGGTGGGCTCTCAAGCCCAGCCAAATCCCACTTTGTCGAGTTGGGTATTCCCAAACGCTTCGCGCACGGTGTTGAACGGCCGCCCGCCCCGGCGCCAATAAAAGTCACTGGCCGCCGCATTTTCCGCCAGCGCCCAGACCACGAGCCCGCGCAAACCGCGCCCATCCAGACGCGCCCGGCACGCTTCGAACAGATGCTCGCCAAGCCCCACGCCCTGGTAGATCGGCGCGATGTAAAGTTCGTAGATCTCGCCCTGCTGCCGGCCGCGTCCCCGCGCAGCGCCGTACGTCGCGTATCCGGCAAGTGCACCCGCGTGCTCGACGACAAGCAGGCCGTCACCGCCGCGAATAGCAGCCGTCCACCATGCTTTCGTGCGTCGCTGGATGATGCCGTCCAAGTGTTGGTGCGGAATGACCCCGGTGTAGGCACCGCGCCACGTTTCAGCGAAAACCTTCACCAGCTGCGAAGCATCAGCAGCCTTCGCAGGTCTCACAAGCACGTCCGAACGCCAACCCAACATCACCGGACTCCGTCCATAGCAGCCATAATGACCAGGAGCGAGTGTAGCGAATTCCATGCCAACGTGGCGGACAAATGCGGCAACAGCCGCATCGAAAGTCAATCGATCAAATAGAAAAGCCCAGGACGTGTGTCCCGGGCTTTTCCGTGGTGATCGACGCTTCGAAGCCGTGAATTAGGCCGACTTCTTCATCTGCTCGAAGGTCTTCGCAGCAGCAGCGTTCATCGTTTCGAACGTCTGCTGGGCAATCTTCGCAGAAAGCTCGAAGAGTTCCTTGGTCTGGTTCGCCGAGGCCGTCAGCTGCTGCTGAACATAGCTCGTCTGCAGCTTGAGAACTTCCGGAACCGTTTTGGCCTTGGCGATGGCTTCAGCGGCGTCGAAAGCGGCTTCAGTGTTGACTTCGACGTTGCGGAGAACCTTCTCACCGATCGTGCGGGCGCCGGCCTGGGCCGTCAGCACCACGTTTTCCATGGTCTTCACGCCGTCCTTGGACACCGTCTGCAGCTTTTCGAAAGCTTCGCGGGACTTGGCAACACCGTCTTCGGCGATCGCCTGAATATTTTCCGGAATGCGCGCATCCTTGGCGGCGGCAAACATTTCCTGGGCCTGGCGCGTGAACTGGTCGTTCATAGGACTTGATCCTTCTGCAGAATGAGAGGTGGAAAAAATTTCGGGGGCATGCACGCGGAGCCACCAATGGAAAGCGGACGCGCCGCCGGAGCGATGGAATGTCGGGAGCCAGATTTCCCGGCTCGTTAGAAGGGATATAGCAGCTCTATTGTGCGTTGCAACATCCAATCCGTCGCATCACCAAAAAAATCGCCTAAGTAATTGATAGCATGAGCAATAGAACCCCCATTGCAGCGCAAAAAACTTGATTGAAAACAAGTGTTTGCGCGGCATTTTCTCCCGAGCGTTATAGGGCCGGGAAATGGTCCCGATATCCCATTGCGGCGGGGTCGAACAAAATGTCGGCGGGCCTCAGTGGACGCGCCAGCGCGAGCCCCTCCAAGGAACGACAGCGCGACAGAGCCACGTAAGCCTGTCCATGCGCAAAAGTTCCGCGGCCCAGATCAATATAGACTTTGTCCAGCGTGAGCCCCTGCGCCTTGTGGATCGTCAGCGCCCAGGCGAGGCGGAGTGGAAACTGCTTGAACGTCCCAGCGACCGATTCGACGATTTTCTCCTGAGCGCTGTCGTAGGCGTAACGGCGGCTCTCCCACGCCGCGGGCTCGATCTCGAACTCCTTGCCGTTCACATCAACCCAAACCTGTTTGTCCGTGAGCCGTGAAATCCGAGCTACTGTTCCGTTCACCCACCGACGATCTGGATCGTTGCGGAGCAGAATGACCTTTGCGCCCGGCTTCAACTGCAGCATCGAATCCGTAGGGTGAGCATTCGGGTTGAACTCCCCGCTGACGCCGGCCTCGTAGCCGTAGGGTTTCCCAGGCAGCGCATCGAGATAGGCCATGTTGATGCGCTGGGCGGCCGCATTCGTCGGCGTCAGAATAACGTATGCATCGCCTTCACCCAGCGTACGCACCGGCCGCACGCACTCGTTGAGAAGCGTCAGGTCGTCTTCTTCGACCTCGCCTTCGCGAACCCGGTTCAAGACCCGGATGAGGCCCTCGTCGCTCTGACGAAAGACCTGGTTCAATTCCAGCAGCATGGTGCCCTGCCCCTCGCGCAGCCCCGAGGCGGAAAAGAAAAAGGGTCCGCCATGCTCGCTTTCGAGGAACTGCGCCACCTCCGCCTCCTGCACCACAGGTGGCAACTGATGCAGGTCCCCGAACATCACAAGTCGCAAACCGCCGAAGGGCTCGCGCGGCCGCCCCCGGTTGATCCGCAGCGACATGTCCATCGCCCACATTAAGTCCGAGCGCACCATCGACACCTCGTCGATGATGAGGAATTTGAGCTTGCGCATCACCTGGCCGTTGCGGCTGCGGCGGATGTCGTCCGGCTTAATCAGGCGCGGCGGTAGGCCGAAAAATGAATGGATCGTCTGGCCGCCCACGTTCACCCCGGCAAGCCCAGTGGGCGCCAGCACCACCATGTCGTCCGGGATGAGATCACGGATACAGCGCAGCAGCGTCGACTTCCCCGATCCAGCGCGACCGGTGATGAACAGATGACCGCCAGGTTCACGCAAATAGGCGAGCGCCGCTTCATACTCAGCCGTCGGGGTCACACCCTCGGGCCAAGTGTGTCCTGCCACTAACGCGGGCGCAACTGCAGCGGGTTCATGAGCGGCCAATGGATCGGTTCTCTCGGGCAACAGAACAGCCGGATGATCGGCTCGTCCGGGCGGGTGTCAAAGACCAAGACGCAAAGTCCAGGCCCCGCAACACCATAGCAGACAAAAGAAAAGAGCGGCTGCCGACGGCAGCCGCTCTCAAACAATCTCGATTCCGAATCGAATCAGTCGGCCGTGATGCTGATGACCTTGAAGGCCTTGTCCATCTTGATGTCGTAGTTGGCGCCATCGGCGCACTTCGTGTCGTTCAACTCGTACACGCCCGAGCCCTCGGACTCCTTTTCGCCTTCGCCGCCCGAGCAGCCCCAGGCCTTCGCCGTGGCGGCGACCTTTCCGGCTTCGTCGGCCGACGGCTTGTCGTCAGCAAAAGCAATGCCCGACGAGAGCGCAAGAACCGTCATCGCGATGAGCGACTTCTTCATGAGTAATCCTCCGAATTGGAATGGCTGATGGATCGTTTGGGGAAACGACGACCTGGCAGGTCACGATAAGAACGGCAGACGACCTTCCGCGGATCACGGAAATCAGTCGATCCTCCGCCGTAAGCTTATGTGCGATCGCCTATCCATTTAGCAATGGGAAGGCTTCCCGAAAAAACGAGGAACATTAGGTGCTTAAACTCGGGAAAAAATCCCTATAGCCGCATTACGCGACGTCCGCCTCGCGCTGCGCCTCACGCTTGCGCTCCTGCCGCTTGCGCTCGTTCGGATCCAGCCAGCGCTTGCGCAAGCGGATGGTCTCAGGCGTGATTTCAACAAGCTCTTCATCGGTGATGTACGACATCGCCTTTTCGAGCGTCAGCTTCATCGGCGGCACCAGCGTCAGCGCCTCGTCCTTGCCGGATGCACGCACGTTCGTGAGCTTTTTGCCTTGCACCACGTTGACGATCAGATCGTTGTCGCGTGAGTGCTCACCCACGATCATGCCCTCATAAACCCGCGCCTGTGCGCCGATCATGAATAGCCCGCGGTCCTGCAGGTGGAAGATCGAGTAGGCCGTCGCCTCGCCCGTGCCATTTGAAATCAGCACGCCTTGGCGCCGCCCCTGGATCTCGCCCTTGAACGGCGCATAGGAGTGGAACAGCCGGTTCATGACAGCGGTCCCGCGGCTGTCGGACAGCAGTTCCGATTGATAACCCAGCAGCCCGCGTGTAGGCACCAGGAACACCATGCGCGTGCGTCCACCGCCCGACGGCCGCATCTCCATCAGATCGCCTCTGCGCTCCGACAGCTTTTGAACGATAACGCCGGTAAACCCGTCGTCCACGTCGATGATGGTTTCCTCGATCGGCTCGAGTTTTTGGCCCGTCGCCGGATCGGACTTGATCACGACCTTGGGCCGCGAAACGGTCAGTTCGAACCCTTCACGCCGCATATTCTCGATCAGGATCGCAAGCTGAAGTTCGCCGCGGCCCGACACGATGAAGCTGTCGGTCTCGTCGCTATCCGTCACCTTGATCGCGATGTTGCGTTCAGCTTCGCGCATCAGACGATCGCGGATCACGCGGCTCTGAACTTTGCTGCCTTCCTGGCCCGCAAAGGGACCATCGTTGATGCGGAACGTCATCGACAGTGTCGGCGGATCGATGGGCTGCGCAGTCAGCGGCTGATCTACGGAGGGATCGCACAGCGTGTCGGCCACGGTGGCATCCGTCATGCCTGCAAGGGCTACGATCTCGCCGGCGCTCGCCTCATCTACCGGCACCCGCTCCAGGCCGCGGTAGGCCAGAACCTTGGTCGCACGAAACGTCTCCACCAGCGTCCCGTCATGCCGGATCGCCTTCAGCGCCATGTTCGGCTTGATCGTGCCAGACGTAATGCGGCCCGTCAGGATGCGCCCGAGGAACGGGTCGGCCTCAAGGGTCGTGGCCAGCATCCGCACCGGACCGTCGTCGACAGCCGGCGGCGGCACATGCGCGAGCACGAGATCGAACAGCGGCGCCAAATCGGTCTGCGGCCCTTCCGGAGCGAGCGCCATCCAACCATTGCGGCCAGACCCGTAGAGCACCGGGAAATCGAGCTGCTCGTCCGTCGCATCCAGGTTTGCGAACAGGTCGAAGATTTCGTTCAGCACGTCCAGATGCCGCTCGTCCGGACGATCGATCTTGTTGATTGCCACGATCGGGCGGAGGCCGCGTTTCAGCGCCTTCGACACGACGAATTTTGTCTGCGGCAGCGGGCCTTCAGAAGCATCGACGAGCACGATCACGCCATCGACCATGTTCAGGATGCGCTCCACCTCGCCGCCGAAGTCGGCGTGACCGGGCGTATCGACAATGTTGATGCGCGTGTCCTTCCACAGGACGGACGTGCACTTCGCAAGAATGGTGATGCCACGCTCGCGCTCCAGATCGTTGGAGTCCATCACGCGCTCGGCAACCTTCTGATTGTCGCGAAAAGAACCGGACTGCTTCAGGAGTTCGTCGACGAGTGTCGTCTTGCCATGGTCGACGTGCGCGATGATCGCGATGTTTCTGAGCTTCATAATGTGTCTCTGTCTGGGGAGGGGCCGGGGCCGGGTTAGAACCGGTCTGACCGGCAACATTTGCGGCGGGAGGTAGCACATCCCCCCGCCCGCCGCCAGGGACGGATGTGTTACCCCCGCGTCATACTCCTAGTGAGCGGTTGCCCCAGGATTGACGCATAACCGCAAAAAATGCCTAATGCAGCTTCACGTGTGGTTCCGTCCGCCGCGTCAGCAGGCGCGACACACTGTCGAGCGTCACTTTCCAGAACCCGTGCAGCGCCCATTCGTGCATCTTGTAGAGCGACCGGTACATCAGCTTGGCGAACAAGCCCTCGATCATCATCTTTCGGCCGCTCACAAAGCCCATCAGGCTGCCGACCGTCGAGTATTCGCCGAGCGAGACAAGTGAACCGAAGTCGCGGTACTTGAACGGCTCGAGCGGCTCTCCGGCGAGCTTGCGCCGGATCTGCCGATAGACGTGCGATGCCATCTGGTGGGCCGCCTGAGCGCGCGGCGGGATGGGCTGTGTATCGCCCTCCGGCACGAGATACGCGCAATCTCCAAGCACGAAGATGTTCTCATCCCGCGTGGTCTGCAGCGTCGGCTTCACGACAAGCGTGTCCATCCGGCTGACTTCAAGGCCATCGAGGTCCTTGAGAACCGCAGGACCCTTCACACCCGCCGACCATACGACGAGTTCCGACGGAATGAAGTCACCCGATTCCAGTTCCACGCCGTCGGCTTTGACGCGCACGACGCGAGCATTGGTCCGAATGTCCACGCCCAGTTTGCGCAGAATCTCTGTGGTCGCGTCTGAAATTCGCTCCGGAAGTGCTGGAACGATGCGCGGGGCCGCCTCGATGAGCGTAATCTTGATGTCCTTTTCGGGTTCGATCTTATCGAGCCCAAACTGCGCGATGCCGCGAACCGTCCGATGCAATTCAGCCGACAGCTCTGTGCCCGTTGCCCCCGCACCGATAATCGTCACGTCCAGCTGACCGGGGCGTACCGGGCCTTCTTGGGCCTGCGCACGCACGCACGCATTCAGCAGTCGCCGGTTGAATTTCTCCGCCTGCACCTGCGTATCGAGCATGATCGCATGCTCCTTGACGCCCGGCGTGCCGAAATCGTTTGAGACGCTGCCAATCGCAATAACCAGAATGTCATAGACGAGTGCGCGCTGGGGTGTGATTTCGCGCCCCTCTTCGTCGAACGTCGCCGCAAGAATGACCTGCTTGTTCGCGCGATTAAGACCAATCAACTCGCCATAGCGAAACTTGAACCCGTGCCAATGGCCCTGCGCCATGTACTCGAGTTCATGCTGATCGACATCCATGCTGCCGGCGGCAATCTCGTGCAGAAGCGGCTTCCAGATATGCGTGCGCGACTTGTCGACCAGCGTGATCGCCGCCTTGCCCTTCTTTCCCAGCTTGTTGCCGAGCGTGGTGGCAAGTTCCAATCCGCCTGCGCCGCCGCCCACGACGACGATATGCGTCATCTCCGGCTTAGGGACGAGAAGGGTGCGCGTTCCGTTCATGTGCCAGTCTCCCCGCTGCAATGTCAGCGTACCTTATGTCGTGGCCGCGCCCCCACGGGTCAATGTGGCAATCTCAGCCGCGAATTTCGCCACCCGTCACCTTTTTGACATCTGCGATGATCCTCTGCGAGACAGCCTCGATCTCCGCTTCGGTCAGAGTGGTCGCCACCGGCTGTAGCGTCACCTCGATGGCGAGCGACTTCTTGCCCTCGGCCGCCAGCGCACCGCCTTCGAAGACGTCGAAAACGGAGACCTGTGAAATAAGCGCCTTGTCCGCCCCCGCCGCGGCCTTCACGACGTCGCCGGCCGCGACGTTTCTATCCAGCACGAACGCAAAGTCGCGCCGCACCGGCAAAAGATCGACGGATGCCAGCGGCCCCCGCGCACGAGACTTCTTCTTCTCCGGCGGCACCGCATCGAGGAACACCTCGAAGGCCACGGCTGGGCCTGCCACGTCCAGCGCCTTCAAAGTTGCGGGGTGCAGCTCACCGAAATGTGCCAGAACTGTCTTCGGTCCCAGCCGCAACGTCCCCGACCGGCCAGGGTGATACCACTCCGGCGCATCGCGCGTGATCTGCGCCTTCGAAGGATCAATCCCGAGCGCTGACAGCACGGCGACTGCATCTGCCTTCGCGTCAAATACGGTTACCGGCAGTGTCGCACCGTCCCAGTGACGCCCCGCGCCCGTCGCCTTTGCCGTTCCCGCCCGCACCCCCGCCGCATTGAGCAACTGATCCGCCGGTTGATCGCCCTTGTAGGCCTGACCCAGTTCGAACAGGGCCACATCGGCGAAGCCGCGATTGGCATTCCGCGCCGCTCCCATCAATAGTCCGGGCAGCAGGCTCGGCCGCATCGATGACAGATCGGCCGAGATTGGGTTTGCCAGTTCCAACGCATCCGAACCACCACCGAAGTGAGTGGCGATCGATCGCGGCAGAAATGACCACGTCACGGCCTCCACAAGACCGCGCGCCGCCAGCGTCCGTCGCGTCCGCCGCGCCCGCTTCTGGCGCTCCGTCAGCACCGGCTTGGCGATACCCGTCGTCCGCTCCATGGGCGTCGAGGGAATACGATCGAGGCCGGCAATGCGTACGACTTCTTCGACAAGATCAGCGGCACCGTGAATGTCCGGCCGCCACGTCGGTGTCGTCACCGTGATCTCATGACCGTGGCCCTCGAGCGTGAAACCGAGCGCCTCCAAAATGTGACGCACCTCCGTCGTCTCGATATCAATGCCCGACAGCTTCGCCACTCGGTCAGTATCAAACGCAATGACGCGCGCCGTCTCCGGCGGTTTGCCGGCCACCTTCGTCTTCGATGGCGTACCCCCGCAGAATTTCTCGATCATCTGTGTCGCAAGATCGAGCCCCGGCAGGACGGATTGCGGATCCACGCCGCGCTCGAAGCGATAACGCGCGTCGGTCACGAGACCCGTTTTTCGACCCGTCGTCGCCGTCCGCACCGGATCGAACCACGCGCTCTCAATCAGTACGTTCTTCGTCTCTTCCGTGCAGCCCGACGCCTCTCCGCCCAAAATGCCGCCGAGGCCGAGAACTCCACCGTCATCGGCGATCACGCACATCGTCTCGTCGACGGCGTACTCCTTGCCATCGAGCCCCACGAACGACTCGCCCGCCTTGCCAAGCCGCGCCCGGATCGAACCCTTCAGCTTGTCAGCGTCATAAACGTGCAGCGGGCGGCCGTGCTCATTGGAGATGTAGTTCGTCACATCCACGAGCGCATTGATCGGCCGCAGCCCCACTGCCTTGAGCCGATTCTGCAGCCAGTCCGGGGATGGACCATTTTTCACGCCACTCACAAGCCGAGCGGCAAACACGGGACAAGCGTTCTCAGCGCCCTTGGGAAAGTCCAGCTTCACATCGATCGGGCACTCCTTCGCACCCTCCACGCCGTGAATGCGTGTTTCATGCTTCAGCGTGCCGAGTCCCGCCGCCGCCAGATCGCGCGCAATCCCGCGCACGCCCGTGCAATCCGGCCGGTTCGGCGTCAGCTTTACTTCGAAAACGGGGTCATTAAGCCCCGCAACGTCGATGTACCGGCTCCCCACCTTGTCGGCCAGCGCAGCATCCAGTTCGAGGATGCCGTTGCTCTCATCCGAGAGCTCCAGTTCGGCCGCCGAACACATCATCCCGTTCGAGACAACGCCGCGAACCGGCTTCTTTTCCAGCGTGATCTTGGAACCAGGAATGTACGTGCCGAGCGGCGCGAACACCGACACGAGGCCCACCCGCGCGTTCGGCGCTCCGCAGACCACCTCCATCAGCGGCTGGCCCTTGGCAATCTCCACCTGCACGACCTGAAGCTTGTCGGCGTTGGGATGCTTCTTCGCTTCGACGATCCGCGCCACTGTGAACGCGCCGAGTTTCGCGCCCGGGTCCTCGACGCTCTCCACTTCCAACCCGATGGCCGAAAGCTTCGTCGCGATCTCCTCGACCGTCGCCGTCGTCTTTAGATGCTCTTTCAGCCAAGACAGCGTGAATTTCATGGGATGATCCGTTCAGCGGGACTTCTTGGCGTTGATCGCCATGATGTAGACGAGCACCCACAGCAGTGCGGGCGCGAGCGTGAAAGCAAAGCCGGAGACGAAGCTCTGACCGAGCCGTTCGGCAAGTGAGCACGGTGACGTCGAACCATCGAGACCGTAGCAATTGCCGTCGTAAACCGCAGCGTCGTACGCCAACGGCAGCAGCATCAGCGCCGCGACACCCATTGCGCCGACGATCTGCTGCTGCCCCAGCGGCCGCGTACCCATGATGGAGCCGAGCCCAAACGCCACGAGCAGCGCCACCGTCATGATGATCAGCGGAATGGCGAGTGCCATCGGTCACTCCCCAAGCGTCACGACGACAGCCCGCCGCCGAGTGTCGGCTGGTCAAGCATCGAAAATCCGTAATGGCGCAGCCAGCGCAAATCCGCCGAGAAAAACGCACGCAGATCCGGCAGCCCGTATTTCAACATCGTGATGCGGTCGAGCCCCATGCCGAATGCGAAGCCTTGGTACTTTTCGGGATCGAGGCCGCAGTTCGCGAGCACGTTCGGATGCACCATCCCGCAACCCAGAATCTCCAGCCACTGGCCGGGCTTGCCGATCGCAGACGCGTCGATGTCGACTTCCATCGACGGTTCAGTGAACGGGAAGTGCGACGCGCGAAAACGCATCGTGACGTTATCGACCTCGAAAAACGCCTTCGCGAATTCTTCAAGAACCCACTTGAGATGTCCCATGTGGGTCTTCTCGTCGATCACGAGAGCTTCGATCTGGTGGAACATCGGTGTGTGCGTCTGGTCGCTGTCGCAACGGTAAACGCGTCCGGGCGCGATGATGCGGATCGGCGGCGTCTTCGTCTGCATCGTGCGGATCTGCACCGGGCTTGTGTGCGTGCGCAGAAGCAGCCGCGACCCGTCCGTCTTCGGATTGAAGTAGAACGTGTCGTGCTCCTGCCGCGCGGGATGCTCGGCTGGAATGTTCAGCTTCGTGAAGTTGAGATCGTCCGTCTCGATATCCGGACCTTCGGCAACTTCGAAACCCAGATCCGCGAAAATCTCGATGCACTCGTCGAGCACCTGACTGACGGGATGAATGCGGCCCTGCATC
>Ga0209254_10001566_pt1 | contig 20597 bp, 21 predicted proteins | sample FrelakmetDIP11DI_FD_187148 | JGI IMG/M metagenome (GOLD analysis project Ga0209254, IMG submission 187148) | Freshwater lake sediment microbial communities from the University of Notre Dame, USA, for methane emissions studies - DIP11 DI (SPAdes)... | ecosystem: Environmental > Aquatic >...
CAATTTGCAACAATTCTCGCATCATTAGTTGACGGGATCTCACCCGCAGTTGCTGCAATGACAGTTATTTCACCTTTTTTCCTTGCAAATTTTGGATTAATTCCAACAGAAACCGCATTTATAGTATGTGTAATTATTACACTAATTGTTTTAACAACGCTTGGCATATATCTTGCAAAAATTAGTGATGAAAGCATGATACGATATGGCTTACAAATGCTAATAATCGGCATAATAACCGCTTCTTTATGTGTTGGAACCACTATTTTATTAGGTGGTGATCTAACTATTTAAAACATAAAAAAAATAAAAGCTAAAATTTTTTAAAAAACTTAAACATAAAGTATTTTAGTAATTTCTTATTGTAAAGTTTTTATGGATGAAAAAACACGCATTCAAAAAGACATAATAATGTTTGAAGAAAACATAAAAAAAACAGAAAAAATCAATTTAACATATAATCAAAATAAAACTATAGAACTAGCAACCCAATACTATAAAGATTCAAAATACTATAAAGATAAAAAAGATTATTTCACTAGCTTTGGCTGTATTAATTACGCGCATGGTCTTTTAGATGCAATAATAAAATTTTAAGGTGATAATAATATGGTTAAAAAAACAGGTAATATAGAAAAATTCTACCAATATGCTTTTCCTATGCAAGCAGCAATTCTTACATGCATAGATAAAAATGGAAAAACAAATCCAATAACTGTTGCATGGCATACCCCTATATCTAAAAAACCTGCTTTATATGGTGTTTCAATTGCTCCAAATCGATATTCATATAAACTAATAAAGGAATCAAAAGAATTTGTAATTAACTTTGTACCATACAAGTTTGTTCAAAGAATTCATTTCTGTGGAACAAAAAGTGGTAAAAACATAAATAAAATAAAAGAGACAGGTTTTACTCTTTCTAAATCTAAGAAAATTACAACCAAAATAATAAAAGAAAGCTTTGCAAATCTTGAATGCAAACTTTACAGATCAGTTAAACTAGGTGATCATACATTTTTTATTGGAGAGATTGTTAATACAAAAATTGATGAGAATGCTTTTGAAAACGATATATTAGATAACAAAAAAGTCAAACCATGCTATTATCTTGGAAAAAACACGTATACTTCTATCAGTAATATTAGAAAACAGTTTTAACCAAATTTTATCTTTATTTCTTCACCAAGTTTAACGTTTAATTTTTCGCTTGCTTTACTCTGATTTGCAGATATTTCTAGATAATCACTACTACTAATAGTCATAAGAAAAGTTCCTTTTTTAACATCGCTATATGCATTAACAAAAGATATTTCTTTTCTATTATTACCAATGAAAACCATAATTTTTTTACCGGGTTCTAAATATTTTTGCAATAGATGTTTTTGTATGTTTGTAATTATATTACCAAAATCATCAATATATAATATCTTACCGATTACATATTTATCTGTTATATCTGTTTGTTCAAGGTTTAAATCAATATAATCATGAATAATTGGACCTATTTCTTCAAAGAAAACACCATTTAAGATATGAGCAGCAACAGGTGCAAAAACATCTCGTCCATGAAAAATATTAGAAATTTTTTTAAGCATAAAATTTGGATTTTTTATTTCATAAACCTGGAATGGGGCAAGTTTTTTTGCTATAGGTGTTAAAAGCCCATTATCTGGACCTACTAGTATTTGCGTTTTGGTAACAATTACAATTCCGCGTCTAAAGCTTCCAACCCCTGGATCTACTACACCTATATGTACAGTTCCGTCTGGAAAATATGGGATTGTAGTTTGCAGAACAAACGCTCCTTCCATAATATTATGTTTCGATATGCTATGTGTTATATCAACCAAATATGCATCAGGTGCAACAGAAAGTACTACTGCTTTAATTTGAGCAGGATAATTACTATTTATTCCAAAATCTGTTGTAAAAGTTATAGTTTTCATATAATTTCCTTCTAAAATTCTTTTTTTGGTAATATTTTTTTATTATATAACTCCAAATGGTAATAAATATATGTTTTTTAAGAAAAACTATTTATGTTAGAAGATTACATATATAAGAGGTGGGACTAGGATGGAAATGGTTTACAATAAAAAAAATATGGATGTTATAGCAAATTTATGGGATAGAACGGGGGATAATTCCATGGTTTGCCCTAAATGCGGTAGCAAAATGATTATGATACAGCTTGATCCCATCCAAGATTATCAAAATCCATATGTAGCTTATAACAGCATCATTGAATGTACCAAATGCGAGTATGAGATTAGAACAGAGTCATTTTCAATTTTAGGTAGTGTTAAAAGCTTTGATTTAAAAAACATAGAGATAGCAAGTTGGAGCCCAAGCGGTAGCCGTGTTATCTCTTGTTATGAGCATGTTTTGGATTATAATCTTTTAAAAAATCTTAAAGATTCTGGAGAACTTAAAGAATTTCTTGTTGTAAATAAACAGGTTATACAGGTTATTGGATAGATTTTTTTTTAAAAAAATTAAGCTTAATGCTAAAATATCACTAAAATTTTAATACAATAAAAAACAAAAAATGATATAGAGGAATAATAATGAAAAAGAAAGATAAAAAATTTAGGACAAAAGCTCCAAAAGACATACCTATCATATGGGTAAACAATGTAGAACCATTTTATTAAGTATACATTATTCCCTCATAATCTTTTGATTTATTTATTTTACTTCTAGTATGCTTTATAAATTTACGTTGTCTTTTTTTACCGACAAAGCTAAAATCATGTCTTAGAAGTCTAACATATGTTTTATCAGGTAATGGTTCAAGTCTTACTATTCCTTTGACTTGTAGTTTATTTAAAACTCTAATGACTTGTTGTTTTGAAAGATGAAGCTTTATTTTTAGTTCTTTAACAGTCATTGGATAAGTTTTTTGTAAAATCCTAATTATTTGCTCATCTAATGTTCCACGTGTTATTTCAATCATAAAAAACCAAGTATTTTAACTAACCACAACTAGAAACATAATAGGCGCGTTCGCCTTTTTTATCCTTTTTAAACATTTCAAGTACATCTATTTTCCATTCGCTAGGATATCCTTCAGGAAAATCTATACAACCACGACAGGTATCAAAACCAATTGCCTCAGTTAAACTCTCAATACTTGTATAAGCAAGAGAATCTGCACCTATTTCTCTTCCTATTTCTTCACAGGTTTTAATGTTACCTTCTTCATTACGTGCAATAAATTCTTTTTTACTGCGCATATCAATACCTAGGTAACATGGAGCAATTAATGGTGGACATCCTATTCTTACATGAACTTCTTTTGCACCTGCTTCTTTCAGACCACGTATTAATTTACGTATATTTGTACCACGTACTATTGAATCATCTATTAAAACAACTCTTTTACCATTTAGAACCGCACGTAAATAAGATAAACCTTCTTCTACAACTTTATCACGACTTTCCTGTGTTTGCTGGATAAAACTACGTTCATCTTTATCCTTCATTATCCCTTCATCCAAAGGTATTTTTGATTCACGAGCATAGCCTGTTGCATAATGACGACCTGATTCTGGAACTGGTACTACAACATCTGCTTTTACAGGATAGTTTTTAGCTAGAAGTCTACCTAATTCTGCACGTACATCATGAACACTTCGACCATTTATACGAGAATCTGGTTTTGCAAAATAAACATATTCAAACATACATGGTTTCTCATGTTTTTTAATTATTTGTTTTTCATATATTTTACCGTTTTTATCTATGATTATAACTGAGCCACCTGGTATATCTTTAACATATTGAAAATTTATTTTTTTGAAAACACGAGTTTCAGATGTAAGGCAATACATACCATTTTTTTTACCAAGAACCAAAGGTCTTATTTTATACGGGTCTGTTACTGCAAAAATAAAAGGATTATCACCTGAATCTGCTAGAAATAACACAGAAAAACTACCTTTTATTTCATGGATAAGTTCTTTGCAGGCATTAAAAATAAGTTCGGTGCTAAGTTCTTTTTTATTAAGTTTATCTGCCATTGAAAGTAATAGCCACTGGATATCACATTCTGTTCTTGGGATTCTAAAAGTATTTTTACTTATTTCTGCACCATTAAAAATGTTACCGTTATGAACTGCTGCAAGAAACGGATTTACTAAGTATTCTGGTTGAGCATTACGCTTTAAAGAATTCAGATCATCCATACCTGCAGTTGAATAACGTGTATGGCCTAACCCTATATTGCCGGGTGTATTAATCTTTTTATCATCATTGAAGATTTCACGGACAAGACCTGCATCTTTTGTAACATGGATGTTGCCATCATAGGTTAATTTACCTGCTGAACTTTGTCCACGATGTTGTATTGAAAATAATGCATGATATATAGTTTGTGAAACTGGTTCTCCCCCGATAATTCCTACTATACCGCACATGATAAAAAAGGGAATGAACAGGCATTATTTAATGATTTTTTATTTTGGAAAAAATATGTATTTATTTCATTTTTGAAAAATTTAAAAAAAAGAAAAAAGGAATTTAATTTTAGATATCTTCCCATTCTTTAAGAACAGATTGCCAACGATATTCTTTGATACCTGGTATTTCTTGGACTTTACGAAGTATACGTTCATACCCTTTGACAAGTGTACGTGTATGTATTTTAATTATGAAATCATATGGTCCTGCAAGTGCAGCAACCCTATTTACCCCTTTGATTTTCCATAAATGTTTCATTGTACCTTCAATGGGATAACCCGGTTCCATTTTTATAAAAACATATGCTTTTGTAAGAGCAAGAGCAAATGTAGAAATTCCAAGCATCATTATAATCATACCAATTATTTTAATTAATAATAGTATTGGATCTGTCGGAAAAGGATCAGCTAATCCAAAATACGATAAAACCAAGGTAACCGGAATACTAAATATTATAACAGATGACCTCACAGCTTGGGCAATACTTGCTTTACCAATACCAAGAGCTCTAATATATAATACATATGAGAAAAATGTACCAAAAGCCATAGTAAACATCCAGCCGAAAAATTGAACTGAAGCTATAAAACCATCAATAATGTTAGTTGTATTATTTACTATATCAAATATTAAGGTAATTAAAAGTGTAAAAGATAAAGCAAAGATAACATTCCATAGTCTAATGTTTATTGCATCGTTAGGTCTTTCATTAATTTTCATCATCTTTAATTTTCTTTGATAGAAGCTAAAAAGCATTGAACCTGGATTAATAACCAAAAAAACAATAACTAGAGCAGAAACACTAATTGTACCAGTAAGACTTATAGAACCAAGAATTGCACCAAAAGTTACTATTACTGATGATTGAATATCAACAAGTGTTGGTGTATCCTTATCAGTAATTGACTCAGCTATTACAAGATATAAAATAACAATTTGGGAAAAAGGAAGAATTACTGATGGACTACGCCCAAGATCTTTATCATAAAAAAGAGCAAAATAACCAATAGTCGTAATGGCGTTACCTAATCCTGCTAGTATATGATAAAAAACCTCTTTTTTTCTAATCAGTCTAATATGTCTAAAAGAAGGATCAAGAAACATTGACCCAATACTTTTTCCATTAAATGGAATAGAAAAAAAAGCACTACATGAAAAAGACACAATAAGTGCTAGAATAAAACAGGAAATAGATAAAATCCAATAATTTTCAATTAAATCTCCAGCAACAGTATCAATACCTGAACTTATAGCAGAAATAATAGCTGATGTAAAGGCAAGAACAAAAAATAGGTATCTTTTCCTAATTTTTATCTTCATGCTGTTATCTCTTTTTCTATAATCTGAGTAGTTGTTTTTATTACACCATTAATCATTTGGATGTTGTCAGTAACTTTAAGAAGTCTATCCAAACTTTTAACTTGAGCACGAACAACTATATCATATTCACCTGCAACAATTGAAATCTTTGCAATATCCTCAATCTTCCTCATCTCTTCTATTGCTTTATCACTGTTACCAGGTTTCATGTTTAATAGAATATATGCATTAATCATTTTTTCACCTTATTTGAAACGCGCAACTAAGACCTCTATTTAAATCTAACTATATAATCCTTTATTTTATAGGAGTAAAATAAGGAAAGATTTAAATTACTTGATATTATTCTACATGCGGAGGTAAAAAGTATGGCCTTTACACATGAAGGATGGACATTATATTGTAGAGATGTAAAACTCAAAGGCGGGAAAAACCAGAAAATATTCTTCTTTAGCAAGAGGACACCAAAAAGTGGAACCCCCTGTGATAAACCAGCAAATTATAATGTTGGAGTAAACAAAAGAACTGGTCTCCCATATCTTAAAAAGAAGGAATAGAATTTTTTAAGTTTTCTTTTCTTCTTTCTCTTTTTATTTTTTTTAAAAAAAATGAAAAATGTTTTAAATTAACTATATCCACCAATTTTTAAACTAGGATCACCGAATAGCTCCCATTGTTGCACCATTTTTACATCCATTTCAGAATCATCGCTAAGGAAAAGATTTAGATAATCTATAATTGTTTGTCCATAATTTAAACCTAAAATCTCGTTATTTTCAACTCCGTAAAGTTCTAAGAATCTTAACTCAAGCCATCCATCTAATACTTCAATATAATCAACGATACCGTTTTTATTTTGATCGCCATCGCCATGAGTACCTAATCCCGTGTTCGCAATTGTTGCAATAGAACCACCATTTGATTTACTTGTAAGCCACCAAGCCCAATCATTTGGTACCCATTCATTGTACCAAAATTGCCCAACTATGCCTTTTTTCCAGCTGAAATATTTGAAGCCTTCATCACGAATACCTAACAAAATATTCCACATGGTTACATCAAATTGAGCATTGTGACATCCACCAACAACTGTAACAGGTTGTTTTTCTCTATTTCTAAGATAAACCATGTCTTGTAATTTATATCCTGTAACCCAGTTTGATGCGTTCGCTGGTTCAAAATGTGTCCCCCAAGATGCTGGATTTCCATGTCCGCAAAAATATGCAAAACCAGCACCCTGATTAAATGCATTATTCACTGTTTCACGGTTTATATCATCTAATGTTGCATAGACTTTTAATGGATTAAAACCGGGCATTACATCAATTGCTGCTTCACAAGCAAGTTCTCCCTCGTTTACTACTACATCATCTGGCCATTGACCTGTATTTATATAGCTATCTCCACCTACTAACAAGAGGTTTTTAAACCATTCCTCATCACAGGGTTCTTGTTCATATTCAATAATTTTATTAACCATTGCTCTAACTTCGGGGATGTTTCTACATGGAAGCCGCCCAAGATATACATCAGGATAATTATCCATTTCTTCCTTAAAAGTTTCATTCCAAACAGCAAAATTATCATCAAAATTTGAATCCCAACTAGAAAAATCACCCTCACTATCAAAGATATCGGCATAATATAAATCACTAATATAGGATTGTTCTGGATATTCTTGTTCATCAGTTGGAACTACATGGCTATAGCGAACAGGTAAATTCCAAGTATTTGTCTGTCTATCTATTCCACCAATTAGCAAAACATATGTTATATCCCATTTCTCAATCGCTTCCTTAATAAAATATTTTATTTGTTCTTGCTTATCTCGGCCATTTAAAATATCACTCATCATTCTATATATATCTTGCAAACTATACAACTCTGTTTTGATATTATGTTGTATTTTAAAATTAACAAGAGGTTTTAGATATCTTATAAAATTTTGAGGCGCAATAATAAGAAGATCACGTTTATATTGAGGTTGAATAATTGGTTCTTTGGGTTGTTGATAAGTAATTGATACAGTTATATTTCTAATATATTCTATTTGATTATCTTCGGGTAAATAACGAACAGGATATACTTTTAATATTAGAAAAGTGGTTCTTTCCCCATAATTAAGCCCTCCACCTGTGTGATAAGAAACCCAATTCTCAGGATATGCATCCTCACTTTTGTATATACTTAAATCCATTGAGATAAAATTGTTATTAACTCCATTATCATAAGAAGCACGACCGAAAATAAGTGGTGAAGAAATATTCATAATTTCAGGAGTAGAATGCTCATAGTCTAAACTAATTATTTTACTTCCAAATTCAAGATTTAACATGCTTATATTTACAGGTAGAAGAGGTTTCCCTGGATCATAATTAAAAAACTCAAAAGGATTATGATTAGTTCCATTAACTCTTACAACTGAATAGTTGTTATAAGGTACAACTTCAGGTATCGAAAAACTATACTTCAACTCAATAATTGTAGTAGCAAAGTTTGTTGTTTTAAAAATCTTATTTTTTTCGTTTTGTAGTTGAGATCCAAGAACATTTAAACAATTAGATAAAATAAAAATTAAAATTATCAATAAAGTTATTAATTTCTTAAAGTTTATAATTTTTATTCCCCCATATTTATTAAATCTAGTATTTTTCATGCATTTTGGATTTATAAGTTTTTTCACAATTAATCAACATATTTACTATATTTTGATGATAATATATCAAAATAATTTATAGATTCTGATAGTAAACTTCAAAAAAAATTATGAAAGATTAAATTAATTTAGAAATACAGTTATAAATCAACTCATGTTTTTGGGATCATGGATTTGAGGTGAAAAAAATAAAATGGAACCATTAGTTTTTTTGTATAATGACAGCTTAATTTCATCCAATGAGCTTGTAGATACCGCAGAAAAATTAATAGAAGAAATCGATTGTATGAAAAAAGTAGTTCATTTACAATATGAAGATGATAGAGCATCGATTAATCTACCTGATGATAAACATGCATTAAAAAAAGTTAAAACACTTATAGACGAAAAAAAGAAATTAAAACCACGTTGTTTAATCGTAATAGGTATTGGTGGAAGTAATTTAGGAACAATGGCGGTGCAAGAAGCAATATTAGGAAAACTGTATAATCAAATAAATCCAGATATACAAGTTTTATATGCTGATACTGTTGGTTCTGATTATGTAAATGATATAATAACAATTATTGAACCAATTTTGAAAAAAGGAGAAAATATTATAATCAACTGCGTGAGTAAATCAGGAGGGACTACTGAAACCATAGCTAATTTTGAGATATTAGTTCAAGTGTTAAAAAAATATAAAAAAGATTATGAAAAATATGTAATTATTACATCTGATAAAAACTCAAAATTATGGAATTTTGCTTTGGAAAAAGGATTTGATCTTTTAGAAATACCAAAAAAGGTTGGAGGAAGATATTCTGTTTTTTCTCCTGTAGGTTTATTTCCATTAGGTTTGCTTGGAGTCAATATTGATCAATTATTGGAAGGCGCATGTGATATGAAAAGTAGGTGTTTAGATATCGATCTACTTAAGAATCCAGCAGTTATTAGTTCCACATTACTTTATCTTCATTATAAAAAAGGTAAAAACATCCATGATTTATTTTTAGTTGGTAATGATTTAGAATCTATTGGAAAATGGTATAGACAACTGATGGGTGAAAGCGTTAGTAAAGAATTCAATAATGATAAAAAAAGAGTTTTTGAGGGTATTACTCCTACGGTTTCTCTAATTTCCGTTGATCTTCATTCAATGGCACAGATATATCTTGGGGGACCTTATGATAAATTTACTACTTTTGTCAATGTGAAAAAAAATAATTCAAATGTAGTTGTACCTGATATAAATGAATATTCAAATTTAGCTGATATAATACAAGGAAAAGAGTTAAAACAGATTATGGATGCTATTTTTATAGGCGTAAAAACAGCTTTTAAAAATGTAAAAAGACCTTTTATGGAAATAATATTACCTGATAAATCAGAGTATTCTATAGGGCAGTTGTTACAGTTCAAGATGATGGAAATAATATATCTAGGTTTCTTATTGAATGTTAATCCTTTTGATCAGCCAAATGTTGAAGAATATAAAATTGAGACAAGAAAAATATTACAGGGCTATTGATGGTTAACGTTTAAATCCATCTGAAAAATAACTAAAAATATTTATATATTAAGAGTTGAATTATTTACGATGATTTATGAAAAACAGATTAAAATATATTTCTATTTTAGTTTGCAGTAGCTTATTTTTAACCATGAATGTCTTTGCGTTATCTGAAAAACAAAATTTATCATTGAATAATACTTCATTTGATGATATTAATATTGTTGAAATGATAAATTCAGTTAATGAATCAAAAGTACTTTATTATTATCAAAATCTATTGAGGTTTGGGGTGAGATACACAGGAACTTCTAATTGTACTCTGGCTGGAGATTGGATATATAATGAGTTTGAAAAAATGGGTTTAAACGTGGAATTTCATGAATGGAATTTTGAAAAATATGAAAGTAAAAATGTTGTAGCAACTCTTCCGGGAAATGATTTTTCCTCTAATGCAATATTTATTGTCTGTGCTCATTATGATACTTTTAAAAATTCTCCAGGTGCAAATGATGATGGTTCTGGTGTTGTTGCAGTACTTAGTATTGCTGAGATTTTAAGTAAATATTCATTTAATCATACAATAAAATTTATAGCATTTTCTGGAGAAGAAGTTGGAACATATGGCAGTTTTACTTATGCTCGTGATGCATACAATAGAAATGAAAATATTGTCGCTGTTTTAAATCTTGATATAATTGGTTATGCTGATACAAGCAATGGCGGAAAAATATTACGTTTTTATCATGAAGAACCATCAACATGGATAGCTGATTTTGCTAAAACAATCAGCTCAAAATACAGGGATATTAATGATATGAATATTGAAAATATGCCAAATTACCCTGGGGCAGATAACCAAGCCTTTGTAGACTATGGATATGACGGAGTTTGGATTGCTCAACATGATCCAAATCATGTTGGTCATTCAGAAAATGATACTCTAGAACATATTAACATTACATATCAAATAAAATCTACAAAACTAATGCTAGCTATTCTTACTGAGTTAGCGATTAAACCAATTAACATTCAAGTAATTTTACGTACACCACTAGAAGGAATGGGATATTTCCAGGATAACCCATTTATAGAATTACCTTTTGCTAAATATTATTTTGATAGATTACGCGGAATTACAGTTGCTTTTGGAAGACCAACCGCTAAAGCAGAGGTTATTTGTAAAGAAAAAGTAAAATACGTTATTTTTACGATAGATGACATGTTCATTTTTTGGGATGATACATCACCATATGAATGGAAAATTCAGGGAAAATTTTATCCACTAATTGGTAGGCATACCTTAAAAGTATTTGCATATTCTGAAACTGGTGATATGCATATTGATCAAATGGATATTATTTTTTTAACATTATCTTATCAATATAGAAAATGGTAAAGAAAATAGCCTCAATAATAATTCTTAATAATTGAGGGTTTTGAATAACCTCTAATAGAAACCTCTATTTGCCCTTTCATCATACCTGATATATCAGGAGTGATGATGGTGAGTTTTGACAGATTTATAATGAAGCAGCAATATCAAAAAGTGAAGGGACTTGGAGATCGACTTGAACTGATGAAACAGCAGATTGATTGGAAACCATTTATTCCACTGGTAGAAAGTATTTTTCAAGATAATGATTCTACGGGTGGCCGTCCGCATACCGACGAACTGATTGTTGTGCGTTCCATGTTATTACAAGCCTGGTATGGCCTTTCTGACCCGGAGTTGGAGTTCCAATGTTATGATCGGTTGAGTTTCCGCAATTTCCTGGGATTCCCAGATCATATCCCAGATTTTACAACAATCTGGAAGATCAGGGATCGGCTTAAAGAATCCGGTGTTGATAAAAAGATCTGGGATGAACTGCAACGACAATTGAACGTCAAAGGATATCGGGTGAAGAGAGGGGTGATCCAGGATGCCAGTTTTATCGAAGCAGATCAAGGGAAGAAAAGAACACAACAAGAGAAGAGAGCACGACGTAAAGGAGAACAAGTCGATTATACTGAGAAGCAGCTGCAGCATATGGACAAAGATGCAGGGTTCAGCGTGAAGCATGGGCAGATCCATTACGGTTACAAGTCGCACATCAAGGTCGATGTCGATCACCATTTGATCCGTGACCTTGATGTGACACCTGCGAATCTTCATGACGACGATGTTGATTTGGTCGAGGAAGGCGACCAGACAGTCTATCGTGACAAAGGATATTTCGGGAAACAACTTGAGGCTCAGGGTGTCGTTGACAAGACGATGAAGCGAGGTGTTCGTGGACGAAAATTAAATGGCGGAGAGCAGAGACGGAACAAAGCTATCGGCAGAGTACGCGCACCGGGTGAGCGTCCATTCAGTGTGATCAAACGTGTGTTCCATGGTGATCGAACAATGGTGAAAACACTTGAACGTGTCGAAGTCAAAGAGATGTTCAAGTGTTTCGCGTATGATCTGTATCAGTTGGTCACCTTGTATCGTAAACGGCGGTTAGCGGTAGCTATGTAGACAAATCAAAAATCATGAGAAAAACGATAGAAAATTGAAAAAAACGCCAGGAAAAACATTGGTTCCTGGTTGTTTTCATGGCTGAAAACAGTAAAAGCCAAATACAAACGGGTTATTCAAAGTCCTCAATTGTATTGATAAAAAAATTATCAAAAATTTAAAACTTTTTTGGAATGTTTATTATATTATCTTTATAAATTAACTTAAAGGTATTTTGTTTGTATTTTAAATATTTTATTTGGAAACTGATCGATGTTTCATGATAGTAACTTTCAAAAACTATCAATATTTTTAAGTCCTGCTCATTTTAGGCGGATAACAAAGATGCCATAATTTGTTTTTTGTGAAAATATTGTAAATGTTTTTTCACTTTTTTCTAAACCTTTTTTTTGTTAAATTCTAAATTTAACAATAAAGCCATCTTTTCATTTATTGAAATTTTGTCATTAAATATCTGCAATGCACAATGTGTCTATATCATATTGTTATTTTTACAAATAAACATAGATGAATGTTAATGTTGCTTGCAAGCAATGAAAAGCAAAAGGTTGTAATGATTGGCTGCAAGCAACTTGAGACCATTTACATGGTAAATGGTCTTTATGTTGCTTATTTTGTTGCTTGGATATTTGGTTACTGGTATTTGTTTACGGTTTGCTTGCGTTTACTTGCTTACGTGGTTGGAAATAACATTATGATTGGGTCTTTATATTATATTGGTATTGAATCATTTTCTTATAAATAGATGTGAACGGATTTGGAAAAATCCAATGAAAGAAAACCAACAAACGATCAAGAAAAAACACTATTTCTAAACAACAGAGGAGTAAGAATTGGTGAACACTTCATAAGAAACCATTTAAAAGAATGCGCCATTGACTAAGGTATTCAAAAACGAGTATATACTCATATGCTCAGAGCAGCCTGTATAACGCATCTATTAAATCAAGGGATCAACTCTTTGACTGTTCAACAACATGCAAGACATACTGATTTCAGAACCACTATGAGATACAACAGACCAACACAGCAACAGATGAAAGCAGATATTGAAAGAGTCTTTGTAAGAAAAACTGATCTAAATGATGACGACAGAGCAAATGTTATATTTGACAAATATCTTAAAGGTAAAATGACACCAACAGAGTTACGCAACTATCTCGAGGTTATACGACCAAAAATATTAAAACGGGATTTAGAATGTACGGGATACCAATAAGGCACATAGCTCACATTTGGGCGCATAGCTCACAATTTTGGGCGGATAACAAAGGGGCTATGTGGCGGACTGCAGATCCGCATACGAGGGTTCAAATCCCTCTCCGCCCTCTTATTTACTATTTTTTGTATTATTGAAATAAAAACTAATTTGTTAAAAAACATAATTATATAACTAAATCAAAAATATTAGAAACTAGCAACAAAAACATCATTTACATAATTGTTATATATGATTTTACATTCCTCATAATTGCTCGTATCTGGAGAAAAAGAAAATGGAACTAGTAATATTACCACAGCATTGGTCAGCATTACTCTGTATTTGTATAATGATAGGCACTATAGTTTTTGCTTATCTTAAAAAAATTATGATGGTCTATGCATTGATTTTATCAAATATTATAATTTTTATTTTTACTATAATCTTTGAGTATGAAATAATATTTGGATTTTCAGCAGATTTACCATATGCTGGTCTTAGCTTTAGATCAATTTATCTTACTATAGAATACTCCCCGCAGATGTATACAATTTTTACATCCATGTTTATACACGCTGGATTTACACATATAATTGGTAACATGCTTGTATTTTTCTTTATAGGTACCGCACTTGAAGAAAGGATAGGTAGTAAAAAATTCATAATTATTTATCTTTTATCAGGAATCTGTGGTGCACTAGTACATTCATTAACAGACCTTGACTCAAGTGTTCCTTTATTAGGTGCATCTGGAGCTATTTTTGGTATTATGGGTGCACTTGTATTTGCTTATCCACGTGATGAAGTCGTAATGCCACTACCAGTTGGTTTTTTCATGGTTTTACGCAGAATAAAAGTAGTTTATGCTGTTTTGCTTTTTGCAATAATTGAAACAATTATTGTATTTTTTGATGTACAGGATCAAACTGCTCATTTTGCACATCTTGGTGGTCTTATAGGAGGATTTATATTAGCTGCAATTTTACTCAAAGGACGTAAAACTCATACAAAAGAAGGAAAAACCTTGTATTACGATTCTTTTGCACCTCAAAAAAAACGTGAGATAGATTTTTCAAAATTAGAAAAATTTGCTACAACACCAGAGCTTGGTGAAATGCTTAATAAAATAAAAAATGAAAATGTTACTCAGGTTCAAGATATATGGCTTGAACATTTTTTTGAAAAAACATATTGCCTCAAATGCTTGAACAAAATAAATCATTTTGATAGAAAAATTTGGTGTGAAAAATGTGGTTTTAAAGATAGTTATTAAAAAATAAATACTAACCCTTTAAGTTCACCAAATAAAATCAAACTAGAAACAATATACCCAATGATAGCCCCACCACAAAGACATGGAAGCCCTGCTTGAGGTTTTCCTTTCAAGACAAATGTCATAAGAATTGTAAAACCTATAAGTATGCCAATAATTGTTCCAATAGCTATTAAAAATCCTTCAGGCGCAGCTATCTGACGATAAACTGCTGCAACAAGAATTCCTGGTATTACAATATCACCAAGACCCATAAAGAAAGCTTCTCTTTCCTCACCTTCTTTGAGTTTTTCTTTTAATCTTTTTGTTTCTTTTAAAAGTGAATAACCACGTTTCTTAGGGATTACTAACAAAACTGGAAGTTTTAAATCCATAACAGTGTCTGCTAAATCTATCATATGTTTTGTTTTATAGACAGAAATTGCATCATATACTGCAAGAGCAATTAATAATATTAAAACAAGCAGAATCCCAAGTGATATTCCAAAGATAATTATTGCACTAATACCTATTATTATTCCTGATATATCTATAACATACCACTCAGGATATTTATATAATAAAACTACAAGCAATACTGCAAATATTAATGAAGAAATCAAAACTACATCTTGATAAGTTGGGAAAAGTATGTTTAATACAGGTAAAAAAAAGGCATAAAAAGAAGTGTAACCCACTGAAAAAAGAATAATAATCTGTATAATTTTATCTTTCCAATATTTAGCAATAAGAAGAATTAAAACTGTTACTACAAGCATTATAACAATTATAATTAAGATGTTTACAGGGTTGTTTATATCCTCAAAAGCTTGTTGTATCCCACCTTCAGTTATAAAAGGCTCTGTTAAAAATAATACAAGACTATAAACAATTATAAATAAAAAACCCATTAGAAAAACAGGTATTATCTCTTTCTTGAAATTGTTTTTTTCTTCAACCATAATAAAACAGTAAAATAGGTTTTTGGTATATAATAATTGTTTGATTTATCAACTAACAACCACATAATAAATTGATATTAGTATCTAATATTACTTAAACAAAGATTTATTGAATTGTTTTTGTTTATAGATATTGATTTTTTATGAAAAAAGGAGCTTTATCATTTGTTGGACTTGGATTATACGATGAAAAAGATATCTCAATAAAAGGACTCGAAGAAATAAAAAAAGCAGATAAAGTTTTTGCAGAGTTCTACACAGCAAAACTTGTTGGAACAAGTATTGAAAAACTAGAAAAATTGTTTGATAAAAAAATAATTGTATTAAACCGTAATGAAACAGAAAAATCTAATACAATAATAAATTCAGCTGAAAAAGAAAATACTGTTTTTTTAACTGCAGGAGACAGTATGACCGCAACAACACATATTGACTTACGAATTAGAGCAATAAAAAAAGGAGTTAAAACTAAAATTATACATGCAAGTAGCATAGTAACAGCAGTTTCTGGTCTTTTAGGTTTACAGAATTACAAGTTTGGTCGAACTACTACACTTGCTTATCCTCAAGAAAACTATTTTCCAACAAGTCCTTATGATGTAATAAAAGAAAATAAAAAAAGAGGGTTACATACTTTAGTTCTATTAGATATACAAGAAGATAAAAAACTTTATATGACTGCAAATGAAGGAATGAAACTTATTTTAGATATGGAAGAAAAAGTTAAAAGTAAGATATTTGATAAAGAAAGTATAATTTGTGTTGTTGCTCGTGCCGGGTCAGATACACCGGTTATTAGAGCCGGAGTTATTAAAGAACTTATAGAAGAGGATTTCGGTAAGCCATTTCATAGTATCGTTGTTCCAGGACGTCTTCATTTCATGGAAATCGAAGCTCTTGAAGTACTTGCACAATTACCTGCATATCTCGAAGAAAAATTACAAAAAATATAATAAACCTGGCATGTATATATCACAAACTAATTTGGGGATGATACGATGCAAGAACAAGGAAAAAAAGATATTGTAGGTTATATCTATGGAGATGTAGGTAGTACCAATTTTAATTTTGCATTAAACGGACAACCTTTGCGTAAGTTTGATTATATTCTTGTCCCTCATAAAGAAGGTAATATGCTTGCGCAAATAATGGATCTAAAAGAAATAAGTGATTTAAAATTTGAAGATGCAACAACGATGATGCATTCAGGTGGACCACATAACACTGTTAAAACCAGTACTTCTGCAATTGCAGATGTTATTGGTTATCGTGATCATGAGGGTATTCTTCAAAGTCCTCGAACACCATTTAGTTCAGGTGCGGCAGTAATGCTTGCAAAAGAAGAATTGATTCGTAATGTTCTAGGTCTAAGTGCTAATAAAGAAAATGGTGCATATATTGGTCTTCTAAAAGGTCATGACCTCCAAGTTTTTTTAAATATTGATGCTTTGGTTCAGAAACATATTTGTATTCTTGCAAAAACTGGTGGTGGTAAAAGTTATGCTTGTGGCGTTTTAGTTGAAGAGCTTTTAAAGCATGATGTACCGCTTGTAATTATAGATACACATGGAGAGTATCATTCTATAACTGAACCTAATAAAAGTCGTAAAGATCAGAGTAACATGGAACGTTTTAAAGTTAAGAAACATGATTACAAAAGTCAAATTAATGAGTATTCACCTGTTGGTGGAAGAGGTAATATAAAACATCTTACCTTAAATGGTTTAAATCTTAAAGCTCATGAAATTATTGATTTACTATCTGCAAAATTATCTGGACCACAAGTAGGTGTTTTATATCAAGCAATTAAAGAAGTAAAAGAATACAAATCAGTTTATAGCTTACGCGATATAATTGATGCAGTGAGCCGTAGTAAAAGCAATGCTCGATGGAATGTTATAGCATCACTTACATCACTTGATGACAGCGGTATTTTTTCGGATAATGGAACATCTACTAGTGAACTTGTTAAAAAAGGTAAATGTGCACTTATAAACATGAAAGGTATCGCACCTGATGTACAAGATGTAGTAGTTGCACGTCTTACAAAAGAACTTTTTGAGGACAGAAAATCAGGTAAAATATCACCCTTCCTATTAATTGTCGAAGAAGCGCATAACTATTGCCCAGAACAAGGTTTAGGTAAAAAAGTTTCTTCAGGTATCTTAAGAACTATTGCTTCAGAGGGACGTAAATTTGGAATGGGTCTATGTATTGTTTCTCAGCGTCCTGCAAAAGTAGATAAAAATATTATTTCTCAATGCAACACCAATATTATTTTAAAGGTAACAAACCCTAATGACTTAAAAGCAATTATTTCATCAGTAGAAGGACTTACAAGTCAAACATATGATGAAATACAACGCCTACCTATTGGTGTCGGTCTTATATCTGGTGCAGGGCTTCAGATGCCACTTATGGTTGAGATTCGTACACGTGAAACAAATCATGGTGGTAAATCAGTTGAAATCTCAAATAAATGTGACGATGATAATTCTGAACCACCAGAACCAGATATTCCAATGGTTAAAATAGCGAAAACTGAACCAATGACACATGCAGCACCAAAACCTACTGTTCAAAAAACACCTACTGTAACAGATAAAGCAAAAAACGTTGGACGTGTCGCAAAAAGATTAGGTTGGGTTGATACAGAGGATTCTGATGAAGCAATTAAGGCACTTACTAAAGAAGCAGAAAAAATGAATGAAAACGTTTACAAGTATCTTGATTCCCTTTCAAAGCTTGCTGAAGATTTTTGTAGTCTTGAAAATCCAAAATGTATAAAATGTCCTATGGGGCAAGGATGCAAATATAGAATGTCTTTGCAGACTCAGAAAAAGGGTTTATTTAGAAAGTAGCGATGAATAAAAAAAAGATTTTGTTGATTTGTATTTTTATTCTTTCTTTTTTAGTTTTAAGTGGTTGTATCAATGATGGTAATACGACATATGAATCTCATCCAACAAAAATTAGTTATAAAATAAAATATGGTTATTTTATAAACTCTACAGGCACTGGAAATTATGAGATAAAATACGACTGCGATATACCTGAAGTTTTATTACAAGGAATAGCTTCCTATAAAATTATAAATGACACATATAGTTATGAAATAAAAAAAGTTGCAGATAATAAAATGATTAGATGGGATATAACAGATATAGATAGTAATTATTATATTCTAGGTGTTGAAGCCGATATTGTAACTCAAAGTTTTATTGTTAAAGAATTAAATGGTGAAAAGGCATTAACAATTGATAAAATTAAAACAGATTACCCTGAGTTAATTGAGCAGTATTGTAAACCACAAGTAGATAATAATATCGTTTATATAGACCCAGGTAATCCAGTTATTAAAAATATAGCTGAGAATATTTTATTAAAAACAGGTATAAACAATTCTCTTATTATTGCAAAAAACCTTTTTGTGTGGCTTAAAAATAATACAAGCTATAAAACGCATCCTAATGACTATACTGTCCAGACAGCATCTAAAACCTGTCAGGATAAAACAGGGGACTGCGATGACTTATCAGTTCTTTATATATCACTTTGCAGTACTCTAGAAATACCTGCACGTTTCATACGCGGAATACTAATAGAGCATGACAACGAAAAAATATCTGCAATACCTCATGCATGGGTAGAAGTGTATGTAGGTCCATATCTTGGTATAAACGGTTGGATACCAGTTGAATGTGCAGGTACTGCAAAAGGTTCTGATAAAATTCAAACCGAGATATATCAAAACTTTGGAGTAGAAAGTGCTGGTCATCTAAGATTTTTTACAGGCGATGGAAGTAATGAATCCCTCAATATATCAATGTCCGGCCCAAGTTTCACTAGCTATAGTAATACTATAATAATAGGAGCCGAGGCGTTCTTAGACATTACAAACTATGAGATTCTTGAAAAAAACGAGTTAAACATAGATAAAAACGGTTACAGGAAATACAAATAAATGCCAGAATTTAAAAAATGTATAGATAAAATATTAAAAAAATAACATTTATTTTTTAGTCAAAAAATCAAGTTAAAAAATTAATTATTTTTACCTAAAAGATTTAAATATTAAAAGTGCATACTGCGTCACCCTATTTATAACAGGTGAACAACTTGGGCAAAGGAATAAATGCAGCAAGAAAGCTAAAAAAATCCAGAAAACAACAACTCTGGAATGACCGTTACTACAAAAAACGTGTACTGCGACTTAAAGAAAAAGCAGATCCACTTGAAGGTACAGCGCAAGCCAGAGGAATTGTTATAGAAAAAGTAGGAGTAGAAGCAAAACAGCCTAACTCTGCGATTCGTAAATGTGTAAAGATACAATTAATAAAAAACGGTAGACAAATAACTGCTTTTGCACCTGGAAACAATGCTATTAGTTTTATTGACGAACACGACGAAGTAATAGTAGAAGGGATAGGTGGACGTATGGGACGTTCATACGGAGATATTCCCGGTGTTCGCTTCAAAGTGATAAAAGTAAATGATATATCTTTAAATGAAATGATTAAAGGTAAAGTTGAAAAGGCAATGAGACGATAAATATGACAAAAAAAACAGATAACCAAAAAACAAATGATTTCTTTCCAATGCTATCTAAATATAATATGGGCGAAGTAAAAATAGAAGATCAAGGACTTGCACGATACATAAACCTAGAAACAGAAAACATCTACAAGGGCGGAGCCTACAACAACAAACTTTTTGCAAAATCAAAAATGCCAATAGTTGAAAG